>ENA-UOOR01000057-UOOR01000057.1-fermentation-metagenome-genome-assembly--contig:-NODE-57-length-154828-cov-161.811104_pt1 | contig 154828 bp, 127 predicted proteins | sample MGYA00245780_ERZ724029 | MGnify/ENA primary metagenome ERZ724029 (study PRJEB28704, sample SAMN03018315) | fermentation metagenome | biome: anthropogenic terrestrial biome; feature: soil...
CAAAGACCAAAGACCAAAGACCAAAGACCAAAGACCAAAGACCAAAGACCAAAAGGGACGAGGAACGCGGAATGACACGGAGTGACAAGTGGACGGGGATACCGGGGAAGAATTTCTAACCTCTAACCTCCAACTTCTAACCTCCAAAGACCAAAGACCAAAGACCAAAGACCAAAAGGGACGAGGGACGCGGAATGACACGGAGTGACAAGTGGACCGGGATACGGGGGAAGAATTTCCAACCTCTAACTTCTAACTTCTAACTTCTAACTTCTAACCTCTAACCTCTAACCTCTAACCTCTAACCTCTAACCTCTAACCTCTAACTTCATCTTGAGCATAGCAAAATTCCGAGAGCGCTGCGATACGGGAAACACATCCACTAAACCTGAATCAGCTTTCGCATAGAGGCAGCAAAGGCGGTGGGCGTTTGCCCGGTTTGGGCTTTAAAGGAAGAAATAAATACTGATTTGCTATGAAAGCCGGCCTTTTGAGCCAACCCAAAAAAGGAATATGACTTCGCCTGATTATCAACCAGTAATCTGATGACTTTATTCACCCGGTAGCGGTTGATCAGTTGGTTAAAATTACATTCCTCAAATTCATTAATTATTATAGAAAGGTATCGGGTATTGGTATCCAGATCTGAAGCCAGTTGTTTGATGTTAAGTTTAGGGTCAACATAAGGTTCTTTCTCATCCAACAGAGCTATCAAAGCAGCATGCAATGACTTCCGCTTATCGGAATCGAAGGTGGCACATCCATTATCATGGGAATCCGTATTATCGTTGGTATCTGCAGGTTTTTCCTCCATGGGTTTTGCCAATATCGGTTTTAATATGGGTTGAGTGCGCATGGAATATCTTTCACTAACCAGATCAGCAGTCTTCAGTGCACCTGTAGCGGTACCATCAATGCTCTTATTAACCAAAATGTCAGAACCTTTTCTAGGCTCCGTAATTAAACCAAGCCAACCGGTTACAGATGCTACTGTTAGCAATAAGATGGGATAAACAATATTAAAAAGATGGGGCGGAATTAACAATGACATCACCCAATTATCGAGCACCAGTAAAAACAGAACAAACGCAACCAGCAAGTTACGGATCTTATAAGTCTCCTTTGGCTTCTCGTTATAATACAACTGCAACTTTCCTGAATACCGTGAATAGCGCCGGAACATCCTCAGGGTGTAAAATATGGTTTGTAATACCAGGATAATCTGTGCAGATAAATGAATAACATTTACTCCTATGCCGGGATTGAGTTCATCTCCGGAAGAGAATATCAGCAGAAAAGGAATAGATGCAAAAAAGAGTACAGGTAATATCAAATGCTTGACTACGTATTTGAATTTTTGTGTAGTTCCGGTCACAGAATCCCGGAGAAAAAGAAAAAATAAAGGAATAAAGGAGAGCACGATGGGTAATCTTATAATATTGCCATATTCGCTATAAGGCGAGGGGGCAAGGAAATATACACCGAAAGAAGCATAATATATAGCAGCCATTACCATAAATACTACCAGGTACAGCCGCGCCCTGTTTTCTTTACGCAAGGCTTTTTCCAAAGCCAGCATGCTAATAAGCAGCAGTGCGCTGCTTCCAACTATAAACAGTCCTTTGTAAAGATTTTCCATCGAATAGAGATAAAGAACACGTTTAAAATTTTCAATAAAGGTACTAAATCAACGAAAACAGCCCAAATTTGTTTAAAAAAGTTTGGTGAAATTATGGATTCAGAAAAGAAGTAAAAATTAAATTTCACACTTTAACTCCATCTAATCAATGATTTAGGAAATTTCGCACTTTTTCAAACCCAATGTTAAATTTAAGCACATTCCATAATTTTTAAACCGACTTTACCATTTTAAATCATGGAATTTTTCATGCAATGGACAAAAGTACGAAATAAATAATGAATTTACAAGGTACGGATTTAGAAATCAGTACTTCGCAATCAACTTTATTAGATATATAGGTAGTTCTATATAACAAAGCTAAACGACTGTATATATGATCTTTATATGTGAATATTATAGTCCGGAAGCAGGACTACAGATAAACAAAATTCAAATATTTACGCTAAAACGCTCATTATCAGCACTCTATTGCTTTAACAATTTATTAACTCTTACTAAAAATGCATTATTTCTTTACAAATCAAGTATAAAATTTAATACTTCTTTCTATAGATTTCATTGTAAGCTTTAGGTTACCTGGCCACCCGGCTTTAGTCTGATATACTCATTTACAACAGTTATAATTATAATTATTGAAGATATTTCGACTTACTTTTAAAGTGCGGCAGGTCAGAATAGGCAAAGCTAAGCAGAATATACGTAAATTATATTTACATTTTGTAAAAGTCTATTTTTATTTTTCGGCATAAATGTTATTAAAAAAATTAAAAAAGTATGAAATTATTCAATCCATTAATGTTGACCTGATTTATAAATCCCAACCCATTTGATTTGCATACGCTTTTATGGCAGTGTATTTTAGCAGCACTAAAATTGTGCATCGCTTTGCCTGTTGCCATATCTCATAATTTACTAATTACCAGCTACATAATCAATTTTCCTCTTTTCCAGGCCCGGCGTGATATTGACTATTTCTTAGGCTCTCATAGGAGAAAAAGACGTATTTTTCTCATTTTCAATGTGTTACAAACCCTATTATTCACACAAAAAAACAACATTATGAGAAAGCTTTTCACATTATTAATTTTTACCCTCTTTTGGGCGGGAAGTTCCTGGGGTGCTTCAGTAACTATTGGTACTGGCACATCAACAGGAAGGTATCCCTTAAATGACTATTTCGCTCATTCAAGTTCCCAGTCTCTTTACCTCGCATCAGAGATTGGCGCTAGTGGTACAATTACTAATATTAGATGGTATCGGAATGATGTCGGTGCTAATTCTAATGCAATTGGAACAACAGAAATTTGGTTAATGGAGACCCCCAACTCAGTTTTGACTGGGACAACCTGGGAAGGCCCGGGTACTTTAGTCGCTACTATTTCAAATATTGACTTAGGTGCAGGTGGGGGATGGCTGGATATTCCAATAAATAGTTTTGTTTACAACGGAACAGACAATTTACTTGTTTCGGTGCGCACCCAAAATGCTCCATACACACCTCCCCATTCTTATTGGAGATATACATCAACTTCAACAGCATATTTAATGAGAGCTGGTAATAGTGATACCCAGAATCCACCGACATTGTATTTGTCTTATTCTCGACCAAATATTCAATTGGAGATGATAGTAGTTGTTAACGATCCCCCCAATTGTACATCCCTCCTCTCTCCTGCAGATAACGCTACCAATGTGCTATCAACAGCTACACTGAATTGGGCTGAAGCAGGAGGCTTTCCTACCGGCTATAAATTGTATTTTGGCACAGACAACCCACCTACCAATCTTGTAAATGGCACTGATCTGGGTAATGTAACCACATATGATCCTACTCCGGACTTAAGTTATAATACCCCTTATTACTGGAAAGTAGTACCTTACAATGCCAATGGGGATGCAACGGGATGCGCTACATGGTCTTTTACAACCATGGCGGATCCAACCATCACTACTTTTCCTTATAGTCAGGGATTTGAAGATGTAACTTTCCCTCCATTAGGCTGGAGCGTAATTGATAACAACGCGGATGGTGATAAATGGATTTTGTCAACTACTAATCCAAGAACAGGATTACGGTGTGCAAGAATTTACACAGACTATAACACAACAAATGATGATTACCTTGTTACACCTCCAATTGTGTTGAGTGCAAACCAGGAGTTAAAATTTTGGGTCAGGGCAAACAGTACAACTGAGACTGAGACAGAAGAAATATCAATTCTAATGTCAACAACAACTCCTACACCTGGCGCATTTACAACTGTGTTGTTGCCATCTACTCCAGTTGTTACAACTTCATATGTAGAATACACCATTAATTTAAGTGCTTACACTGGTACTGTTTATATTTCATTCACACGAAAAGATACTCCAGCAGACGGGTGGTATTTACATCTGGATGATGTCCTGATCAGGGATATACCTTCTGCACCGGTTTTCGCAATTACCCCGCCTTCTAAAGATTTTGGAACAGTAGGTGTCGGTGAATCACTTTCGCAGGTATTCACCATTTCAAATACAGGTGCAGGTACACTTATCATAGACCCTGCAATTTCCATTTCAGGCACCAATGCTGATCAGTTTATACTTACTGATGGCAATACTTATCCACTGAGTTTGACCGTCGGGCAATCAGCAACCGTAAGTGTTGCATTTATGCCAACTTCGGAAGGCGTGAAAAATGCCAACCTTATTATCGTGGATAATTTAGGTGCCAAAACAAGCAATAGTGTGCCATTAACCGGTACCGGATTTGAGCGACCGGCAGGATCTACCTGTGGGAATCCTTATGAAGTCACTTCCCTGCCATTCAATTATACAGGTACTACCGAAGGCTATGGCGATGACTACGATAGAACATGGGTTGCCCCCGCCAGCTATTACATCACCGGCGATGATATGGTATTTGAGTTTACCCTGGCTGCTCCATCGTACCTAAGTGGCAGTATTTCCACGACGTTAACTTACCCTGGACTTATTATTACACAGGACTGCCCTGATCTATTGGCACCAGCAGCAGTTCTTGCTTCGGCAACCGCTTCCGGATCTTCTGCTTCCTTCAGCGATGTACTTTTGCCAGCAGGTACTTACTTTGCAATTGTATCAAGCTGGACTACACCTCAGTCCATTGACTTCACCCTGAATCTATCTGCAGTTGAGGCGCAATTCGGCACCCTGCGCGGTGAAATTACCGATTGCTACTCCAATGCACTTTTAGAGGGCGTATCTGTAACTGCTGGTTCTTTGTCTACTACTACGGATATAGATGGTTATTATGAATTTCAGGATGTTCCTGTTGGCACCTACGATATAGTTACCAGCCTTTCTGGTTATGTTAATAAAACAACCAGTGGAGTCGAGGTATTGAATGGCCAAATAACCAACCAGAATATCTGTATGAATGTTTATCTTGATCCTCCGTTGAACCTTCAGGCAAGTGTTACCAGTCAGGATGTGCAACTAACATGGAATGCTCCAGGTGATTTGCCTGATACAGAAGAATTAATTTACGACAATGACATTGTCACAGGCGCATATTCATATGAGGGTGCAACAATGGCAATTCATATGTCACCTCAGGGTCCATGTAAAATTCTCACTTTGAAATACTATACCACCACACAACTTGGTGATAATACATTCAATGCGGAAGTATATAACTGGGATGAAATTGCCAACACACCTGGTACAACTTTACTATATGAAGTTGGTGCTACTGCTGTTGATGAAAATTGGATGGATATAGATATTTCAAGTCAGAATATTACCGTCAGCGGAGATTTCGTAGTAGGATTCGGTTCTATAAATGCTACAACCTTTTTAGGTTATGATACGAACCTTGACAATGGCCGAATATGGGACTATGATGGTACTGCATGGACTGAATGGATTGAAGCATATCTAATCCGTGCTGTTGTTGAGTATAGTGATGGTTCAAGGCAATTATTAAGTGCTACCCCATCTTCCAGTTCAAAATACGCTCCTATTACCAATTTGATGTCCAAACATGAAATAATAAGTGGAGAAATTTCTGCTAATATGAAATTAACGCCCACAAATATCGCTGGAGTTCAAATTGAAAAGAGTATTAAACGCAATGCAATTACTCCTATTAATAATAAAGCAAATCGGTCTGCTAACTCAAACAACCAAAGTCTTGAAAATACAGATAATGGGCGTGCAACATTGTCCACTCTTACTGGTTACAATGTATATCGCGATGGAGACGAGATTATCCACAATATTAACCCATTGCCGCTGCTATACAATGACCTTAACTTACCTGCAGGTATTTACAGTTACACAGTGACTGCCCAGTATCTGGAAGGTGAATCTTCACCTGCAGGACCTGTTTTAGCAGAAGTTATTACCTGCCAGGCTCCAATTGATCTTACGGTAAATGTTACCACAAATTCAGCCGTGCTTTCATGGACACCACAAGGAAGTGCAACTACCTGGGATGTAGAATGGGGTGAAATAGGATTTATACCCGGCGCCGGCACCATGCTGAACGTCAACAATCCTACCACTACAATCACCGGTCTGACTTCAGGCGGCCAATATGAATTTTATGTAAGATCATATTGCAGTTCTACCGATCAGAGTTACTGGATTGGTCCGAAAACATTCAGGACCCACTTCTTCGAGTGTCCTGTTGGATCTACTGCTGAGCTTGAAACTTGCGGTGATGATACCAATGGCGGATGTAATATGGACGTACCAGTCTTCGGATCAATCAGTCTTGGCGAAACCATTTGCGGTACAAGCTGGCATAGTACTACTAGTCGTGATACGGATTGGTTTGAATTCACACTTACTGCAACTACGGTTGTTACCATAACAGGTACCGGTGATTTCGACATTGTTGTTGGATTTATTGCTTCACCTTGTCCTGTCACAGAATTTATCGATTATGGTTCAGCATTGGCCGGTGGAACAGCTTCTGTTACCACACAGCTTGATGCAGGCACTTATTATGCTTTTGTAGCACCACAGTTTACAGGTATTTTTGCCTGTGGTGAAGGCGATAGGTACCAGGTAACCTTAACCGGTACAACCTGCCTTGACATACCAACAGCACTTGGTGCGGCCAATATCACCCAAACATCAGCCGACCTGAGTTGGACCTCAGCCGGTTCATTATGGAATATTGAATACGGTGTTACAGGATTTACACAGGGAAATGGAACTTTGGTATCTGGTCTTACATCACCAGCTTATTCACCTAATGATCTTGTTGGATCTCAATCCTACACGTATTATGTGCAGACTGATTGCGGCACTGATGTAGGTGCATGGTCAGCACCATATACTTTCTCAACTGCCTGCGATCCGATAGGATTGCCATGGGTTGAAAACTTTGATGCTGTTACAGCCCCTGCTATTCCAATATGCATGTCAGTTACCGATGATAATGACGATGCTGTTAAATGGGTAACTTCAACCAGTTCCCCATTGTCTGCTCCCAATGCCATGCGTATAAGTTACAATTCTACTCTTGCCATGGATGACTGGTTCTTCTCTCCTGGATTGAACCTGGTTCCCGGCACTTACAATGTAAGTTTCTTTTACAGAAGCTCTGGAGCCTCCTTCCCGGAAGCACTCGAAGTTAAATGGGGTACAGCTCCCAACGCTGCCGGAATGACCAGTGCAGCCATTTTTGACAATGGTAACATAGTTAACTCAATTTTTGCTGAAGGTACAGGTACAATAGCTATCAGTACTGCCGGAGTTTATTATGTTGGATGGCATGGTTATAGCGATGCTGATCAATTCTACCTTATGGTAGATGACATCTCCATTACTGAGGCCCCTGCCACCAAAACCCTCAACCTTACAGGCATTATGCTGGAAGGCCTTTATGATGGAAGTGGTACCATGCGCCAGGCATTCAATGAAACAGGCCCTCAGTTTGGCGCAGGCATTGCTGATGAAATTACAGTGGAACTGCATGCTGCTGCAGATTATGGTACTACTGTTCACACTGTAAACAATGTGATGTTGAGTACCAGCGGTATGGCTACCATTGATGATCTACCAGGCACCTTTGATGGAGATTATTATATCACCATCAGACACCGCAACTCCATTGAAACCACATCGGCTACTGCCGTTTCGTTTGCCGGAAGCATCATTAACCAAAGCTATGCTGCCCCTGCAGATGTTTATGGAGCAAATCTCGTTCAAATGATAGATGGATATTATGCCATCTATGGAGGCGATGTTAATCAGGATGGACAAGTTGAAGGACTTGATGCCGGTGATATTGAAAACGGTGTCAATCTTTTTCTCAGAGGTTATTTGACAATTGACGTTGACGGCAGTGGAGGTCTTGATACCAACGATTTCACCATCTGGGAAAACAACAATAATAACTTTGTGAAAAGAATAATTCCAGTTCCTTAATTTTTCGAGAGAATCCCCTCTGGAATCAGAGGGGTACTTTCCTTTAAATAAGTTAATCTTCAATCAATCAATTTAACAACCAAAAACGATCAATTATGAGAAAACTAATCACTCACCTTATCAAAGTACTACCATTGCTGATACTAATGTTCAGCACATCAACGGTAGACGCTCAAAGACCTTTTAGTCCGCTGGCTTTGCAGGATTTTGAGACAACGATTCGAAATGTAATTCCAACTACTGAAAGTCCCTATCGTGTAGACTTCGATATTTTCTTATTGGACACAGATCCAGAACAGGATCTTGTTCTCGCTGGATACCAAGCTGGAATCTACATAAATCCTGCTATTTTTCAGCCAGGTGCGGATGTTACTGTTAGTTTACTTACAAGTGGACCTAACTCCAATTTACCAATAAATCAACGTCCTATTGCTATTGAATACGAACCAGCTATCAATTTAATTAAAATAGCTGGCCGAGTTCCTCCTGGCCCAGGCTATCCAACCGGGCCTGATACTTACCAACCTTCTGGTGCCATCATTATGACTACTGGTTTAGGTACCAAGATTTGCAAAGTTAGAGTTGTGAGTTCATTACCTTTTACCCCAAATTCATTTACAAATCTTGAGTTTCAATCTTCCGAGGTTTTAGTTCCACTTTATGCTACAAGGGTTGCACATTATGATTACACAAATGCAACCATTGTTTATAATCCAGATACTGAAGAATATCAATGGGGAGTACCACCATTAAACGTACAGCTTGATGTTGTTCCAGGCGATGTTGGAGAACCCGGTACCAATGCCCATGTATACGAGAACCCCATACTTAATCCCGCAGCCGCCCCTACCGCTTTTAATGTAACCGGTGGTGGAAGCTATTGCGAAGGTTCGGCTGGTTTACCGGTTGGTCTGGATGATTCAGAGCTGGATGTTACCTACGAGTTGCTTTTGGATGGTGCTTCTCTGGTTCCGGCAGTTACTGCAGCCGGTACGGGTGATGCCATTAGCTTTGGTAACCAACTTGAAGGTGTATATACCGTTGTTGGTACTAGTGCAGGTGGAAGCACTACCATGACAGGTTCTGCCGTTATCACAGAAGACCCGCTGGTTACTTCAACGGTAACGCTTAGTGCCAGTGCCACCGAGGTGTGTGCAGGTACAGAAGTTACCTTTACAGCCACACCAACCAATGGTGGTGATGCACCTTTTTACACCTGGTATGTTAATGGTGCAAGTGTTCCAACAGCAACAGCAGCAACCTATACCTATGCTCCCGCAAATAATGATCAGGTATATGTTGTGCTGACTCCTGACCAACTGTGTACTGCAGGTGATGCTACATCTGACATCATTACCATGATTGTGAATCCGGTCAGCACCGAAGAATTTGTGGTTGATGCCTGCGATACCTACACATGGGATCTCAATGGAGAAACCTATACCGTCAGCGGAGATTATACTTTTGTAGAGGGGTGTGTCACAAACATCCTGCATTTGACCATAACTCCTAGCAGCACAGAAGAATTTACAGAAGCTGCCTGTGATGAATACACCTGGGATGTCAATGATGTGACTTATACCGAGAGCGGTGATTACGAATATGTTGACGGATGTGTTACCTATATTCTGCACCTGACCATAACACCGAGTGGAACCAATGAATTTACGGTAACTGCGTGTGATGAATACTTCTGGGCAGTAAGTGGTGAAACATACACTGTTAGTGGAGATTATGAATTCATTAATGACTGCTCAACCAACATTCTACATCTTACCATCATTCCAAGCAGTACTGAAGAATTTACTGAAGCTGCCTGCGATGAGTTTACCTGGATCATCAATGGTGAGACTTATACCGAAAGTGGTGATTACCAATACGTTGAGGATTGTGTAACCTATATCCTACATCTGACCATCACTCCAAGCAGCACTGAAGAATTTACTGAAGCTGCCTGTGATGAATACACCTGGGATGTCAACGATGAGACTTATACTACAAGCGGTGATTACGAATATGTTGAGGGATGTGTTACATATATCCTGCATCTGACCATTACACAAAGCAGCACCATGGAACATATGGCAGTTGCCTGTGATGAATACACCTGGGATCTCAATGGCGAGACTTATACCGAGAGCGGTGATTACGAATATGTTGAGGGATGTGTTACTCATATTCTGCAACTGACCATTACCCCGAGCAGCACCGAGGAATTTTACGTAACGGCAGTTGATTCTTATACATGGGATATTAATGGTGAAACATATACCGTTAGCGGTGATTACGAATATGTTGAAGGATGTGTTACCTATATCCTGCATCTGACCATTACTACTGTTCCCTGCCCTGACATTTCAACCTGGAACGGAAGCGTAAGCAGCGATTGGTTTGATGCTGCCAACTGGACACCAGAAGCTCTTCCATGCGAAACAACGGCTGTGACCATTCCTGGTGGATGCCCGAATTACCCAACACTTCTTCCTCCAACCCGCGCAGTTGATTGTTATGTAACGATTAATGCACTTACCATTAATGATGGTGGTTCATTGATTGGACAGCAGCATCTCTGTGTGAACAGTGATGTAGTTGTTGAACGCTCAATTTCAAACTCAAACTTCCACTTGATTGGATCACCCGTAGATGATGTTACTTTCGGAGATGTATTCCTTCCCCAATACTGGTTCGATGTATGGGCCCGTGAATATAACGAAGCCACCGGAGACTGGGAAAACCGTTTCATCGCTGATCATCTCGAGGTAGGTCTCGGCTATTCAGTACAAATGGCCATTGCCCCACAAACGGCAACCTTTACCGGAGCACTCAATACAATGGATGTATCCCGCACACTGATGAACACTAACCCAAGTGGTGATGTTAACCGCGTTGGCTGGAATCTGCTTGGCAACCCATTCCCATCAGCCATTGACTGGGATGTATTCTCATCAGGTGACTATGACGCTCAGGTTGCAGTATGGGACGAAGCCGGTGCCGGAAACTATATTTACTGGAACGGAACTGTTGGTAGCCTTACCGATGGTATTATCCCTGCCCAGAATGGTTTCTTCGTAAAAACAGCTACCGATGGCGCAAGCCTGACCATTCCATTGGCAGCACAGGTGCACAGCCCCATGACACTCTATAAGAATGCCGTGACAAATGCTCTTGAACTGCGTGCCAATGGCAACAATTACTACGATGCTACCTACGTTCACTTCAACAATTATGCTACCGCTGGTTTTGACAGCAAGTATGATGCATTCAAATTAGCAGGACTTGAATCAGCTCCTCAATTGTACAGCATCGCTGGCTACAAACTCAGCATCAACGAACTTCCCTTCGAAGGTAACGAGATTGTTAAGGTAGGTTTCACATGCGGCGTTGCAGGAACCTATAGTGTGACTGCTTCCGGTATGGAAAGTTTCAGTGGGTCAACCCCAATTCTTCTCGAAGACGTGAAACTTAACATATTCCAGGATTTGAGGCAAAATCCTGTCTACAGCTTCAATTATCAGCCAGGAGACAACGAAAACCGTTTCAATCTGCACTTCAAATCTTCAACCGGATTGGTTGATGGTCCCAACATGGGTATTTCGGTTTACAGCCATGATCACACTGTTGTAATTACCAATACCACTGGTCTGAGCGGTGACGTTCGCATTTTTGACCTTGCCGGACGCGAATTACTGAATACCAACATAGGCTCCTCAACCACCACGCGCATTCCTATGCAAGTGAGCTTAGGCACCTATGTAGTTAAGGTAATCACTGCATCGGGAACCGTTAACCAAAAAGTATTCATCCACTAAACCAATTCTTCCCCGGCCTTTACCGGCCGGGGAATACATTTACAAACTTAAAAATCACTCAAATATGAAAAAGTTCCTTAAATTTTTTGCTGCAATCACTGTCTTAACGGTTATTAGCTTTGCCGGTCTTGCCCAACCCAATCCGGGAGGCAACTCAGGAGGAGGTGATGTTGGAGGGCCACCCATTGGCGGTGGCGGTACTGCCCCCGTTGGTGGTGGTATTGTATTGCTACTTACCATGGCTGCCGGATACGGACTCAAGAAAGTATTCGATGCCCGGAATAAGTTTCAGGATTAATTAGCTGATTATAAGCATCTTAATACCTAAACTGCAAAAACTGCCCTGCGTATCATTGCAGGGCAGTTTTTGATTAAAATCGTTAAACACCGATTGTGTTCCATATTTTTTGAATGAATATTTTCATGGGAAATAGCTATTCCTCGAACTTCTAATTTCAAACCCTAAAAAACAAACCTCATGAAAACCCTCTTCTTTACCCTGTTTAATTATCTTTTAAGACATACAGTGGCATTTGCTTTAAGCATGGTGATAACCATCTTTGCCTTTAGCGATGCGCAGGCCCAGGTTCCCCAAAAGGGTGAACGTCCTTTCATTGATATCAGTTCCGTTCCTGATGAAGCTGTTGAACCAGGCATTATTCGCATAAAATTTAAAAAATCAGCAGAGCAACTGCTCGATCAGAACAAACCAACATTAAATGCTGCCGGAATTGCAGAATTTGGTATTCCTGAAATTGATGCACTCAATCAACAATTTGATGTTGCATCGGCAAAGCAAACATTGGAAATTGCGCTGCGCAATACAAAACACACCGACAGACACAGGCTATGGGGTTTTCATTTGTGGTATGATTTGATTCTCCCGGCAAACACAAACTTCCGGACTGCGGTTCAGGCATATGCTGCTCAGGAAAAGATTGAGCTTGCTGAACCTGTTTATAAAAAGGAATTACTCGTTGGTGATAATGCACAAATCACCCCTTTAAATCCTTCACCGGATAATGGAAATATTGCCATTAACTATACGCCCAATGACCCTTTTTACAGTCAGCAATGGCACTATCACAATACCGGTCAACAATCGGGAACGGCAGATGCCGACATTGACCTGCCGGAAGCCTGGGATTTAACCAAGGGCAGTAGTCAGGTAGTAGTTGCAGTGATTGACCAGGGCATTGAATATACGCACGTTGACCTGGCAGGCAATATGTGGTCAGGTACCGGATACAACTTTGTAAATGATAATGCTACAATTATCCCTGGTAACCATGGAACACATGTTGGTGGCACCGTTGCCGGCAATACCAATAACGGCATTGGCGTTAGTGGCATTGCCGGAGGAAATGGATCGGGCAATGGGGCACGATTAATGTCATGCCAGGTATTTATTGAAGGTGGTTCTTCGGGTGGGTTTGAAGAAGCACCTATCTGGGCGGCTGACAATGGGGCTGCCATTTCTCAGAACAGTTGGGGCTACACCAGCATGGGTGTTTATGATCAGGTGGCATTGGATGCCATTGATTATTTTAATGCCAATGGTGGAGGCAGTGTGCTGGATGGGGGAATTACCATTTTTGCTGCCGGAAACTATGATGCCTCCGGTTTATGGTATCCCGGTTGTTACAGTGGAACTTTTGCCGTGGCAGCTACCAACAATCAGGATATGAAATCGTGGTATTCAAATTATGACAACTGGGTGAATATCTCAGCTCCGGGTGGTGAAACCAATAGTGTGAATGAGCGTGGGGTTTTGAGTACGCTGTTAAGCAATACCTACGGATTTTATCAGGGGACTTCAATGGCATGTCCTCATGTTTCAGGCGTGGCAGCACTGATTTTATCACTGGCGCCCGGACAATTGACTTCAGCAGAGCTTAAAACCATACTTGAGTCAAGCACTGATGATATCACCAGCCTCAATCCTGGTTTTGAAGGCATGCTTGGCACCGGAAGGCTAAATGCTTATCAGGCACTTCTGCTTACCCAGGATTATATTAACCCTTTAGTCCCACTACCTCCATCGGATATACTGGCAAATGCTGCATCAACATCTCAGATTGACCTTAGCTGGATGTTAAATCCTGACAATGACCCCGTGATGCTTGCCTACAATACAACCAATACTTTTGGTATTCCATCCGGTAGTTATGCAAATGGTGCTGCCATTTCAGGGGGAGGGACTGTAATTTATCAGGGAAGTGCCACCTCCTTTTCACATACTGCACTCAGTCCCTCAACCAAATATTACTATGCGTTATGGTCGAGAGATGGCACCTACTATTCAGCTTTTCCAATTCAGAATTCAGCTACTACATTATGTGGAGTGGTAACACTTCCTTATGAGCAGCATTTTGCCGGAAATGATTTCCCGCAGTGTTGGTCCCAAACGTCTACCATAAGTGATCGATGGACTGTATCCTATACCAATAATGCCGGCGGAACTCCCAATGAGATGCATGCAGGATGGTCTTCCGGAAATGGAGTCAGCAGGTTAATTATGCCTCCAATCAATACCAATGGCGTGAGTTCTCTTGCATTGTCATTCAAGCATTTTTATGATGATTACGGAACAGGCTTAAATTACAAGATACAATCCAGTGCTGATGGCATTACCTGGACTGATGAAGTCTGGAACAATACCTCCGGTTCAGGCGATAATTCGGGGACCGTAAATACCACAGTTGTCAACAATTCAGGAGCGATTACATACATTGCGTGGGTGCTTGAGGGAAACCACTATCAATTTGATGCCTGGGACGTGGACGATGTTATGGTAACGGCGGCTGGCACAAAAACCCTTAACCTGACCGTTTATCCTCAGGGACTTTATGCCGGCGGCGGTACACTGGCTAAAGCTCAGAATGAATCCGGAGATCAGTTCCCCGGAAATATAGCCGATGAAATCTTTATTGAATTGCACAGTGCTTCAAATTATAATGTGATTATACATGCCAGTGCCGCAGCTCCGTTACATACCGATGGCAGCGTTTCCATTACTGTACCTTCATCATTTTCAGGCAGCTACTACATCACTGTTAAGCATAGAAATTCAATTGAAACCACTTCGGCTTCAGCGATTTCCTTTGCCGGAAGCACCATTTCCTATGCATTTGACCTACCGGCAAAAGCCTATGGAAGCAACCTTAAACTGTCGACGGATGGTTATGGGCTGTTATATGGCGGAGATGCCAATGACGATAATGTGATAGATACCGGTGACATGTCGGAAATTGACAATGGTGCTTCAGCATTTGCTACAGGCTACCTCATAGCTGATATAAATGGAGATGGAGTGGTGGATACCAGTGATATGACCCTCACTGATAATAATGCCTCCACTTTTGTGAGTTCTATTTTACCTTACGAATAATAAATTAAGTGTAAACATTCCACCTCTGTCCCTGATGTCGGAGGTGAAATTAAAAATCAACACCCTATGAAACATCTTTACACCTTCTCAGTTACTCTGTTAACTATTTTTCTTGCATTGCCTTCATTGAACTTTGCCCAGCATCAAGCGGAGGAACAAGGTCCAACGTTGATAACTTCATCCCATAGCATGATTGAAGTTGCTTCTATAGCTGATCAGATGGCAACCGGTCGGTTCATTCAGGCACAGGATAAAATTAAAGAGTTTAATCCAAAAAAATGGGGTAAAAATACTTTTATCCCTGGAAAGGGTTTACCCGTAGGCAATGATCCTTTATACCGTCCAAATAAAGGGCCGGGCCAGCCACTGAGAAGCCCCCTGCTTACTTTTCAGGCAGCCAGTTCTGGTTCTACCCCCACCGATCCTACCGGCGCTGTGGGGCCCAATCATTTTGTAAATGCCTGGAATACAGCTTTCAGGATATGGGACAAAGCTGGAAACCCTTTAACCAGCGAGGCCTCTCTGGGAACTTTATTCCCAGGAACCATGGGCGATCCCATCGTTTTTTATGACAGATATGCCGACCGCTTTCTGATTACAGAATTTTTTAGCAATGGATTTGATGTTGCCATATGTCAGGGGCCCGATCCGGTGAATGACGGATGGTATGTTTATCGTTTCAATACCAATACCTTTCCCGATTACCCGAAATTCTCTGTCTGGAGTGATGGATATTATATAACGGCAAACAAAGATCAGAATTCAGCAAGCACCAGTCAGGTAGTTTTTGCGCTCGAACGCAACAAAATGTTAACGGGGAATCCGACAATACAAATGCTGGGATTTCCCCTTACGGGAGTGGTAACCAGCGGCTTTTACAGCCCGCTGGGGTTCAATTGTAATGGGCCTGACCTTCCCCCGCCGGGCAATGCACCCATAGTATATATGCAGGATGACTCCTGGAGTGGAATTTCCAATGATCATCTTAAAATCTGGAACATCAATGTGAACTGGACCACCCCGAACAGTTCCACCATTTCTGCACCGCAAATGATAAATACAACCCCATTTGACGGCGTTTTTGATGGCGGATCATTCTCCAACCTTCCTCAGCCTTCAGGGTATGATATCGATGCTTTACAGGCTACCATTATGTATATGGCGCAATACCGAAGATTCACGGGACACAATTCAGCTGTGTTTAACTTTGTGGTTGACCTTGATGGTGGCGATGATTATTCAGGTATTCGATGGTACGAATTGAGACAAACGGCGGATGGTGCACCCTGGAGTATATATCAGGAAGGTACCTATGCGCAGCCGGATGGCCACAGTGCATTTTGTGGTGCCATGTGTATGGATGCCAATGGTAATATTGCACTTTCTTACACAACGGTAAGCCCTACCCTTTATCCGTCTTTGAGATATACCGGCCGCCTGGCCTCTGATCCACCGGGTATTATGACTTTTGCTGAACAGGTTATCTATAATGGTTCACAGATTAATCCTGCGAGCCGGTATGGAGACTATGCCCAAATGACCATTGATCCGCTGGATGATGCTACCTTTTGGGCCATAGGCGAGGCATTTTCAGGTGGCAGAAAAAATTACGCCGGGGCATTTCAACTTGCCCCACCCGAACTCACAGCCAATTTTAATGCAGATGTGTCCACTGTGTGTAAAGGCGGCAGTACTAATTTTAACGACTTATCCCAACCGGCAGCTACTTCATGGAACTGGAGCTTCCCCGGTGCTTCACCCGCTTCCTCAACACAGCAAAACCCATCAGGAATAACCTATTTAAACAGCGGATCATATGATGTAACACTTACTGTATCTAATGGCAGCGAAGTGAATACCCTTACCAGAAATGATTACATAAATGTCGAGGATCTTATTGCCGGTTTCAGTGCATCAGCTACTTCCCTTATAGTAGGCAATCAGGTTACGTTCATAGATGCATCGGCCTGTGACCCTCAAACATGGAACTGGACCTTTGAAGGCGGTGATCCGGCAACCTATAACGGACAAATACCACCTCCCATTACATACAACCAGACTGGGAGCTATGATGTGTCTCTTGTTATTACTAAACCGGGTGCATCTGACAATATTTCCCGATCTGATTACATTACAGTGTTACCACCGGTCTTCACTATGCAAAACGGAACCATAACAACCTGTACCGGCGATTTCTACGACAGTGGAGGAGCCAACGCCAACTATTCCAGTAACGAAAATCTTGTATTGACAGTTATGCCTCAGGGAAATGGCAATTTATTGAAAGTAAGCTTTTCGGCTTTCAATCTGGAAAACAATTATGACAAATTGTATATATACGATGGAGCTTCTGTAGCCAATAATTTATTGGCAACACTAACAGGCACCACTTTACCGGGCACCTACACTTCATCAACCGGCCCACTGACCTTCAGATTTACTTCTGACAATTCACTAAACAGAGCCGGTTGGGAAGCTTCTTTTGAATGTATGAATACCAATATGCCTCCGGTAGTCAATTTTATGGCATCGGAAACTACCGTTGCTCTGGGAGAAACAGTGCAACTTACCGATTTAAGTACAAACCTTCCCACTTCATGGCTCTGGAATATTACACCGCCAACATTTGAATATGTTTCTGGCAGCAACGGCAGCAGTCAAAATCCGGCAGTGATTTTTACAGAAACCGGAACTTATACCGTCAGTCTCACGGCTTCGAATGTAAATGGCAGCAATACCTACATTAAGGAAAACTACATCCAGGTTCTTCCGTTTATATATTGCACCCCAGCATACAGTACCGGAACAGGTGATGGCGATTACATATCGCTGGTTCAACTGAACGGTATGGCGAATTCAACCGGTGCTTCGGCAAGCCCATATTACACATACTTTAGCAACCTGAGCACCGATTTGATTCCCGGATCAGCCTATACCCTAACCGTGAGTGCAGGCAGTTATAGTTCAAACAATATTTCGGCCTGGATTGACTTCAATATTGACGGAGTATTCTCTGAGGCCGAAAAATTAGGCAATGTGGCACTGGGAGCCATGCCTGCGACAGGGGATATTCTTTTTACCGTACCTGCTGATGCTGAAATTGGCAATACCCGCTTGCGCGTAAGGGAAGTTTATGGGCAGGCCAATCAAAACCCCTGCGCCACTTACACTTATGGTGAAACTGAAGATTACAACATCCATTTGCTTCCACAAAACAGGGAGTTGATGCTTACCCTATACCTGGAAGGCCTGTTTAACGGAACAAACATGAATAAAGTGCAGAATGCCAGCGGAGACCAGTTTGGCGGTGATATTGCAGATGAAATAGTTCTTGAACTGCATCACATTTCACCACCCTATGCTCTGGTCAATGAGGCTCATGTCCTTGCAGTAAATACCGACGGAACAGCCAGCATTTCATTGCCCGCGTCGTTGGGAGAAAGTTATTACCTGGCAATTAAACACCGCAACAGCATTGAAACCTGGAATGCTTCTCCCCTATCTTTTGAAAATCTGACGATAAGTTATGACTTCAGCTCATCTCAAAGTCAGGCCTATGGCAACAATCTGAAACTTATCGGCGACAAGTGGGTCATTTACGGTGGCGATGTAAACCAGGATGGAACAGTAGACATTGAAGACATGACACCCGTGGATAACGATGCTGCCAATTTCATTTCTGGTTATCTGGTTAACGACATAAATGGAGATGGCATGGTTGATATCAGTGATATGACCATTGTGGACAACAATGCGGCAATGTTTGTTGGGAAGATTACGCCATAGTTTGGCGTTATCATGATTGAAAAAATCATTAGTGACCGGAGAAATTAAAAAAATTCTTCTTTTTGCCTGTATGCCAGTGACTTAATGAGGTTTTTAAGGATTGTGGATGGAAGGAAACTCAGCTTTCTCCCACCTCCAATCTCCCCTTACCAAAAGATATACTCCTGTCATTCAGCGCAATATGAAGTCTGACACAAATCAAACAATTCATAAACCAAAACTTTTTACCTATGAAAAGAAACAAACTTCTAACAGCCATGCTGGCTATGTTTATGCTTTATCCCTGGATCGGAATGAGTCAGGGCTTAGAAGATTTTACAAATTCCAATGCAACCACTGCATATACTAACAACTCTTTTGTTGGTAACAATGGTATTACCTGGACTTATGTCGCCTCAAGAGATGAAAATGGAGATGCCAACGGCTCTGGCATTGATGGTAAGGCACTTATGCTTAGAAGAGTTTCAGACAATAGCGCCGTTAGTTCCTCGGCTATAAGCGGTGGAATTGGGAACTTCAGTGTTAAACTTTATAAAGGTTTTACCGGGAGTGGAGATCGCCAGGTGGAATTGTTTATAAATGGTATCTCGCAAGGTACATCTACTCCTTTTGATGATTATGCTGAACACCTCTTTGAAGTTAATGGAATTAATATTAGTGGTGATATTGTCATTAAAATAGCCAACATTACTTCGAAACAAGTGATTGTGGACGATATTTTATGGACTTCCTATAATTCAGGAACTCCGGTGGTTGCTACCCCATTATTCACACCGGCCGGAGGTAATTATTACTCAGCGCAGAGCGTTTCCATTTCTACAACCACACCGGGTGCCACCATCTACTACACTACCGATGGAAGTGATCCCGACAACACTTCAACTGAATATACTGTTCCTATTGGGGTAAGCACTGATCAAACACTCAAGGCCAGGGCCTATGCCTCCGGTTATGATCCCAGTGCAATTAGTTCAGCTACCTATTTTTTTCCGGTTATCAACAATGTGGCCAATATTGCTGAATTGCGGGCAGACTTCACTGAAGGCACCATCTATCGTTTAACCGGAGAAGCTGTGCTTACTTATCAAACAAGCGTGAGGAATGCCAAATACATTCAGGATGCCACCGGAGCTATTCTGATTGATGACCCTTCCGGCAAAATCACCTCCACTTATTCTGTTTATGATGGAATTACTGGGATTACAGGTACACTGGGCCTATATCAGAATATGCTGCAGTTTACCCCGGTTGCTGATCCAGGCATGGCCAGTAGCACTGGTAATTCCATTGTTCCTGAAGAAGTTACGCTTGCAGACCTTGGCCCAGGCCATCAGGCTAAATTGGTGAAAATTCTGAACACGACAATTTCAGAAACAGGAAATTTTGCTGCCAGCACAAATTATAACCTGACCGATGCTTCCGGCACCGGAATTTTAAGAACTCAATACAATGATCTGGATTACATAGGAACGCCTGTTCCGGAAACATCACAAAATATTACAGGGGTTATACTTCAATATACTACAAATATGCAATTGGTGCCAAGAAGCCTGGCTGATTTTGAAACAGGCGATAGTCCGGCACTCGTTGCTGATCCAACGACCTTGTCAGGATTTACTTATAGCCAAGGTAACGGACCTTCAGCTTCTCAAACTTACGAAATCAGCGGAAGCCAGCTTACCGGTTTTCCTGGTATTATTTCAATAACCGGCAGTTCCAATTTTGAAGTATCCGTTGATGATATTACCTTCGGCACTTCTGCCAACATATCTTATACCTCATCAACGCTTTTGGCTACACCTGTGTATGTCCGGATGAAAGCCGGTTTAACGGCTGGTTCCTATACCGACGAAATCATTACCAATAGCGGTGGCGGGGCATTGGCTGATGTGGAAGTGGTTTGTAGCGGAAGTGTGCTCTCTGCTGAAGCTTCAAATCATGTTACCAATTTTATGGCGGAATCAGTTACTGCCACTGCCATTCCACTTACCTGGACGGATGCAGTTGGAGAGGTATTGCCGGCAGCCTATCTGATCAAAGGAAGTGCAATAAGTTTTGATGATATTGACGCACCGACAGATGGTCTTCCTGAAACAAACAGCGCTCTGGTTCACAATGTGGACTTTGGAATGGAAAATTATACTTTCACCGGGCTAATCCCTGAAACACCTTACTTCTTCAAAATATATCCCTATACCAATGAAGGTACAGCCATTGATTTTAAAACCGATGGTTCAGTTCCGGAATTAATGGCTTCAACTACTGTAATTCCTGCCGGCGCACTTGTCTACGAAGGATTCGATTACACCCCGGGTGAAGCCCTGCAGGCACAAGTTGGTTGGACAGGCATAAATTCCGGAGATGACATACTTATTGCTCAAAGTAACTTATCCTATACTGGTCTGCAAGCGTCTCAAGGACAAAAGATAATCTTTGACGGGAGCGGAATGGATGCTTACAAAGCTTTTGTTCCTCAAACCAGCAACACTGTTTACTATTCATTTATCATGAATGTAACAGACCTGGGATCCTTAAATGCAACGGGTGGATATTTTACCGGACTTGCATCGAATGGCACAACCTTTGGAGCCACCGTTTGGACCGGACTGTCTGGTGAAGGATACAAAATCGGTATCAATCCGAGAACATCAACCTCTACAAATATGATATGGGTGGATGGCATCCAAACCTTAAACAACGAGGTATTTATTGTAGTTTCTTATGAATTTGTAGAGGAAACCGGTAACGACATTGTTAAGATATGGGTAAATCCGGATGCGTCTTCGCTTGGAAGTGCAACACCGCCTGAAGCTTCAGCAACTGTAAACAATACCGGAGGGCAAGACCTTACTCAGGTAAGCCAGTTCTTTATCCGTCAGGACAGCAACACTGAAACCCCATTCCTCGAAATGGACGAATGCCGCATAGGTCTTAACTGGGCGGATGTTACCCCGACAGGAGAAGCAGGCAAAACACTTAACTTACAGGTTTTACTTGAGGCATTGTATGATGAAAATGGTTCTATGCGGGAAGCATTAGACGAGAATGGTTCGCATTTTGGAACAGGTATAGCCGATGTAATTTCAGTTGAACTGCATGAAGCAGCAAATTATGGAAACAAATTGGACAGTATTGCCGGGGTACAGCTTTCAGTAGATGGAAATGCATCCCTGCAAATTCCGGCTTCCTATGACGGAGCATATTATGTTACTGTAAGACACCGCAATTCTGTGGAAATAACCTCGGCCAATGCAATTAGTTTCTCGGGGAATATCATAAATGTAAGCTTCCTCAATCCTGCCCAGGTATTTGGGAATAACCTGGGTGATTCCAATGATGGATATTATTTCGTTTTTGCCGGAGACATAAATCAGGATGGCGTGGTAGATACTGGTGATATGACCCTGGTTGACAATGATGCAAATTTATTTATTACAGGATATTTGACCACTGACGCCAATGGTGATGGCGTTGTAGATACCGGTGACATGACCATTATCGACAACAATGCTGCAACTTTCACCGGAGCTGTACTTCCCTGAATTTTCTTGATCATTATCAGTGTGAAAAGCCGGTCTACGTAAAGACCGGCTTTATTTTTAATAATATTATTCAGCCAGGAAAATAAAAAAGATTCCTCCCTTTGCTCTGAATGACAGACTTGTACATTACTTTGGGGGTTGAGACGAGAGGAAGCTGTTACTTGCGGAACGGGATATAGTAATGGTTTTTTTCGCCATGAAGAAAAATTTCAACCGTGCACTAATGATTAATTATTTATGTAATATTTCTGTAAATAAAGAAGACAAAATTTGAAATAAACTCAAAAAAACAAGACAAAAAGGTTGGCCTCCTATTGAAATTGGTGTAATTTTACTGCATCAAATTCGAATTTGAAACATCCGGTTTCATTTAAAGCTCCAGCATGAATGACTTGGAAATTTCCACCAAATTAAATTACCATGTTTCTGTAGATTGCGTGGTATTTGGTTTCGAATTCGGGCATCTCAATGCCCTGATACTGGAGCGCACAATGTATTTTAAAGAACAGAAATACATTGACTTCAAGTTGCCTGGTGATCTTGTTCGAAAAGATGAAGATCTGGACACAGCAGCAGCACGGGTGCTCAGGGAACTGACAGGTCTGGAAAATATTTATCTCAAACAGTTTGCAGCCATAGGTACCCCCGATCGGCTTACCCGCCAGGAACGCGACATGGAGTGGCTGAGGCAAATCGGTCATCCTGAAGAGGTTGTGGTAACGGTAGCTTACTATGCGCTCATCAATATTGACCAGGACCGGATCAACCGGTTTCAGCTTCAGGAAGGAGCCAGGTGGATTCCTGTTTCACTTATCGGAGAACTTGCCTTTGATCATAACCTTATTCTTAATGATGCACTTGAGACACTCAGAAATGAACTGCGGTTCAATCCCATTGGTTTTGAACTGCTCCCATCGAAATTTACACTCAGTCAATTACAAAAGCTATATGAAGTGATCATGGGCATTGAACTGGATAAGCGCAACTTCAGAAAAAAAGTTGCCAATATGCCTTACGTAGTGCCCATGAATGAAAAAGAGAAAGGCGTGGCACACAAACCTGCCCAATATTACACTTTCAGCAAGAAAATATACAACAAAACCCGTAAAAGTACTTTTGATATTATCGTCTGATTATCATTATTTTTAAAACTGTAACCAACAAATCAACCGTGCTGTCCGTTATTTATACAAAGCACAAAATTGTTAATATGCACGAAATTGAGCCGACACAAATCTGGAAAAACTTATATGATACTACTCAGGACAGAAACTCTCCTTTCTATGGGGAAAGGTACAGCGAAACTGAGTGTATCCATTCTATTTATAATTATTACATTCACCCTGAATGGGATGAAATGGGTTCGGCTACCCTTTATCTGAAAATCCTTTTCGCGGATTACCGCCCAGGCTATTGCATTATTGAGCTTATGGGCGAATGGAATGATGTGTTATATAACGACATCATGTATCTGAAACGCAATGTTGCTGAAATACTTATGGATGCTGGCATAAATAAATTTATACTCATTGGCGAAAACGTTCTGGAATTTCATGGCGATGATGATTCCTACTATCAGGAATGGTTTGATGACATAGAAGAGGGCTGGATTGCCTGTGTAAACTTCAGAAAGCATGTGTTGGAGGAGATACGTGAGCACCGGCTGGATTATTATCTGGCTACCGGTGGCAAGCTAGACCACATCAACTGGCGCCCGCTATCGCCCCGTCAACTTTTTGCCATGGTAGATGATTTGATCACTAAACGGCTGAATGCCTGATGGAAAAACAATACATCATCCAGATTTTTGGAAGGGTTCAGGGGGTTGGGTTCCGGTATTTCGTGCACCGGAAGGCCACTGATCTGGGACTGCGCGGCTTTGTAAAGAACATGCCCGACAGATCGGTGTATGTAGAAGCAGAAGGTGAGGCAGCTGCACTGGAAATCCTGATTCACCATTGCAAACAGGGGCCCGGACATGCTGATGTGCACGAAGTAAAGCTGGTGGAAGCACCGTTATCAGGGTATAACCTGTTTCAGATCAAATAATTCATCAGGGTTTCTGAGTATCATCTCCACCACTTTGCGATCAACCGGTAAGGTAAAATTGTTCACTGACAAATCCTGTAAAGCTACCCACCTAAATGCCTGAGCCTGATCTACCGGTTCAAAATCAAATCTTTTCATGGAAGCCGGAAAAGCAGGCGGACTTATCAATCTGGCTACGTAATAAATACTTATCAGTTGCGAAGCGACCGGAAGCGAAAGCGATGGCTGAAAATAATCGGTAGTGTAATAATGTTTTATAATTTCAATTTCCTGCCCCAGCTCCTCCCTGCATTCTCTTCTAAGGCAGTCGTGGGTACCTTCACCATATTCCAGCCCACCGCCCGGAAATTTAGTCATGTATTGGTTAAGACGGTATTCATCGGTTACCAGCAGTTTGTGCTCATACACAATCAATCCGTAAATACGGATATTAAAAGGACAACAAGGCAAAGTTTCAGTCATTTTACTGCTCTTAAAATTTCTCGTTTGCCGGGCGGGCCGGCAAGTCGCTCCACCATGAAACCGGAATGCTGCATGGCCCGGCGCACCGTTCCTTTGGCACAATAAGTTACCAGTATGCCTCCCGGTTGCATCATTAGATACAACTTTTTAAAAATTGACACATCCCACATTTCAGGTACCTTTTCAGGTGAAAAAGCATCGTAATAAATGAGGTTAAACGAATTAGGTTCAGCCTTAAAGTCCTGGAACCGGTCACTACGTTTTTCAAATGTGAATGTAGGACTCAACTGATGTTGCACACCCGTGCCTATTTGATGCATTAACATAAATCCATTTTTAAGCACCTGTGCATTGCCTATGCGTTGTGGATAGTTTAATTCAGCAACCAGTTTTTCAGAAACAGGATAAGGTTCCAGCCCTGTGTAATGAGCAGCAATATTCATGTCATTGACTTCATTCAACGTCAGCAAGGCATTCAATCCGGTGCCAAAACCAACTTCGAGCAGAGAAATGGTTTGATGCAGACCAATTGCTTTTGTGAATCCGGCCTGAATAAAAACATGTTTTGATTCCTGAATGGCACCATGTACTGAATGGTAGGTCTCATCCAACTCCGGATGCACCAGGGTATGTGAACCGTCCTGTGTCAACAATATCTGAATTCTAACATTCATCTGTTATACAATAATTCTAAACCACTCACTTCACCACCGGTAGAATGTTCAAAAAAAGGAACCACTTGAGGCAAATGATAGATACTCAACTGTGTTCCTGCGGCTACAAAAAGATAATTTCCCAAAGCATCATAGGCGACATTGTGAAGACTGGAATGCTCCAGATAATTTACCGCACTGTTTATTTCCGGTCTTACCCACCATAGTTCATCCTGGTGAATAACAAAATAATTGTCCTTACCCCTGCCTGTTATCTCCTTTGCTTCACCAAAGGGCAGCTCCATGGAAAAAACCAGGGTATTTAGTTCAATATCATAATGATAAAGCTTTATCTTATTATCCACCCTCAAAAAAAGTATCAGCCGGTTTTTATCGTAAGCCGAAAGATACAATACCTCACCATTAAAAGACACTTCTCTGAACACCGTTCCGCCGGGGGAATTAAACAAATATAGTCGGGTTAAACCTGTATTGAAGGGTTTAAAACTGGCCGCGATTAATCGTCCAAAACGGGTGATGTGGGTAAATGTGCCATGTTCAAATTTTCCGGTGCGGAAGACAACCATTTGGTTTTTATTATATCCATTAATAAAACCTTGTGCCTTAAATACATAAGCAGTTGTGTCGTCTGAATACAATGACTGAAATGGCCATTGAACCGGATTTTCTCCTTCAAAAAGTGTCCATATCCTCTCTCTGGCTACCAAATCAAAAGCCGATAAGCGCTGCCCCCTTCCATCAACATAATACATTAGCTGGTTGTGGGAGGAAAGGGCTATATCACCAGTCTCAGAACCTCCGGGCTGAAACAAATCATCAATTATCCCGGAAGGCGTAAGCGATTGCACTTTTATGGTCTGATTTAACTGCTTAACCAGAAAAACAGCAGATTTCAACTGACGGGGAACTTCGGCAATATTTACCGGAAGAAAAAAAGCACTGCTGTGGTGTTTCTCATCGTGGATGGAAATTTGCACATAGTTCGCACCACCTTTTATCAATGTATTTTGAATAATGATGTATGATTTGAGTTCAAAATAAGCAGAGTCAACATCAAATTGCCGGGACGGCTCATAGGGGAATCCGGTTTCACTTTCCAGGGAGAGACTTACAAAATCAATCTTTATATGATGTCTGATAATCACATGAACCGGAATGGTATCACCCAGGCCATACACCATCATAGAGGAGGGTTGAAATATTTCAATATCCGGCCCGGGGTGCGTTTTTTCCTTTTCGCAGGAAGCCATGCTCAACAGCAAAAGCAAATAAAAAATGTGGATAAAAGCTTTGATGTGTAACGAATTTTTATTTAAAATGAAGATAGTCCGTAAATGCCGCACAAAGTATATTTTGAGTTTGGAAGCGTTTGGGAAAATTCCCTATCTTTATCCGTCAAAATTAAACATTATATGCTTACACACATTAAGATGGATAAGGTGCTTTTTCTCGACATTGAGACGGTACCTCAACACCGGGACTATGATAGTGTTCCCGAAAAATTTAAAAAGCTTTGGGATCACAAGGCAAAACGTCTGGCCACAACGGACACCGACACTCCTGAATCTCTTTATGAGCGGGCGGGCATCTATGCAGAATTTGGAAAGATAATCTGCATTTCGGTGGGCTATATACGTAACCATCAACTGAGAATAAAATCTTTCGCGCATGATGATGAAGTGATTCTGCTTACTGATTTCGCCAGTCTGTTGAATCAAAGTTTTTGCACCCCCGATGTATTGCTGTGCGCCCACAATGGCAAAGAGTTCGATTTTCCATACCTATGCAGACGTATGTTGATTAATCGCATACCCCTACCTTTATTGCTCGATACTTCGGGCCGTAAACCCTGGGAAGTGCAGCACATTGATACCATGGAGATGTGGAAATTCGGAGATTATAAAAATTACACCTCACTTAACCTGCTAACAGCCATTTTTGATATACCTACCCCTAAAGACGACATAGATGGTAGCCAGGTGGCAAAAACTTATTGGCATGACAATGATTTACAACGCATTGCAACCTATTGTCAGAAAGATGTGGTCGCCATCGTACAACTACTTTTACGTTACAAAGGCATGCCTCTGCTTGAGGATGAGAACATAATTTTCACCTGAATGCGTTAAATTTTATTAATTCAATGGGCAGATCAATGCTATTTCTCTACTTTTGTTCACAAATTCTAAAATCAAATCAATGAAAAAGAACATGTTCACCGCACTCATGCTGTTGATGTCTGTAATGGTAAGTGTACCGGTATTGGCGCAGAATAAGAAAAAGAAAACCTCCGAACCTGTGACTGAAAGCCCGGCTCCTTTTAAAATGACATCAAAACAGGACAGCATCAGTTACATTATTGGTCATGATATTGGTAAAAATATGGTGACCAATAATATAAAAATAACGCCCGACGCAATGTTTGCCGGATTAAAGGATGGACTCCAGGGCATAGATACTACTTTCAGTCCTGAGGCCACGCAGCAGATTATGAACCAGTTTCAGCAGGAAATGATGGATCAGCAGGAAAATAAAAGCAAAGTGGAATCTGCTAAAGCACGGGCAGAGGGTGAAGCTTTCCTGAAAAGCAATAAAGAACGTGAAGACGTTATTGAATTGCCAAGTGGCTTGCAGTATGAAGTGATTACAGAAGGTGAAGGCTCCCACCCTACTGCTGATGACGTGGTAGAAGTTCATTATACAGGCAAACTTCTTGATGGCACCGTATTCGATTCGTCGGTAGAACGTGGTGAATCCATAAAATTTCCGCTCAATGGAGTAATTGCCGGCTGGACGGAAGGCGTTCAGTTGATGACTCCAGGCTCCAAATACATTTTTTACATTCCCGCGCAACTTGCCTATGGTGATCGCAGTGCAGGCCCAATTCCTCCGGGTTCTACCCTGATTTTTGAAGTGGAACTTATTTCCATTGGAGAATAAATCAATTGTTGGAAAAGCAGCATCAATAGCATTTTCAATTATTTAACCAATGGCCGGCAAAACAGTAACGCACTTTTTGCCGGCCATTATTATCACTGAGTGTTAAGTTCTTGTGCAATTGTTGAAAACTTTAATCATTTTGGCAGGGCAAATTGTGGTTACATTTACCTAATTTTGAGCAATGGAAGAGATAAAAAACGCGGGCAGCGATACCCGTAAAAAAAGGCTGATCAAATCGTCGACAACAACTGCACTTTATGAGCATGGTAAAATCCCGCCTCAGGCTGTGGAACTGGAGGAAGCGGTGCTGGGAGCCATTATGCTCGAAAAAGATGCCCTGGCTGCGGTAATAGATGTGGTAAGACCGGAGGCTTTTTATAAAGATGCCCACCAGGTGATTTATCAGGCCATTACCCGGCTTTTTGGTAAGGGTGAACCCATTGATATTCTTACCGTTACCAATGAGTTAAAGTTTATGGGCGAACTCGACACGGTAGGTGGCCCCTTTTACATAGCACAACTTACCAACCGCATCGCTTCTGCCGCCAATACAGAATTTCATGCCCGCATCATCCTTCAAAAGTTTATACAACGTGAACTCATCCGGATTAGCTCCGATGTAATCCGTGATGCCTATGAAGAAACGACAGATGTTTTTCAGTTGCTCGATAAAACAGAAAATCAACTCTTCAGCGTAAGCGAAACCAATATGCGGCGCAACTATGTGGATATGCAATCCCTTATCCGGGACGCACTGAAGCAAATTGGTGCTGCCAAAAGTAAGGATGGCAAACAAAGAGGTATAAGATCAGGATTTACCGTGCTCGACCGTTTTACAGGAGGATGGCAACCCTCAGATTTGATTATTGTGGCAGCGCGCCCTGGTATGGGTAAAACAGCCTTTGTACTTACTGCTGCCCGAAATTCTGCCATTGAATTTAACCATCCGGTGGCACTGTTTTCTCTTGAAATGTCATCCATACAACTGGTTACAAGACTTATTTCGGCTGAAGCACAACTGTCAGCCGACAAGCTAAAAAAAGGGGAACTTGAAAGTTATGAATGGCAACAACTCAATACCAAAATCAATACGCTGATTGATGCACCCATTTATATAGATGATACCCCATCCTTGTCTGTTTTTGAGTTAAGGGCCAAATGTCGCAGGCTTAAGGCACAGCATGACATTCAGTTGATTATTATAGATTACATTCAGTTGATGACAGCCGGCATTGACCGCAATATGGGCAATCGTGAGCAGGAAATCAGCACCATATCCCGCTCGCTCAAGGCCCTGGCCAAAGAGTTAAATGTGCCCGTTATTGCACTATCACAGCTAAACCGTTCGGTAGAAACCCGTCCCAATAAAAAGCCCATTCTGTCTGACTTACGTGAATCCGGGGCCATTGAACAGGATGCCGACATGGTATTGTTTATCTATCGCCCGGAATATTATAATCAAACTGCCGATGCAGAAGGTGAAAGCATACAGGGTGAGGCAGAAATAAGCATTGCCAAACACCGTAATGGTGCCCTGGGTGAAGTTAAGCTGAAATTTATTGCACGCTATGCGAAATTTGTTGATCCTGACAACCTGACTGCTGACAATGATAACATTGCACCCAATACCAATTTCGATAATGGCTCCAGCGTCAGTACTTATACCCTGCCATCAAAGATGAATAATGATGACGATGTAACAGGATCATTGCCCTATTGAATACGGCTACCCTTCAAACATCCTGTAACATCTAACTTACGGGCATTGGGATAAGTTAAAAATGAACCGTAAATTAACTACGACGATAAAATACGGTGAATCCAAACAAAGAAGAAGCTTTGAGATCAAGGCTCAATGCTAAATACCAGACGAAATGTTGTGGCAGTGAAATTTTATGAGCTAAATACCCCGAATCCGGTGTAATTGAAAAAGATGCCGGTGTCAACAGATTTATCATGTCAGTTTTAAAATGGATAGAAACCTTGAACAAAAGGCGGTTAAAGCAGGCAGATAAAGCGGTACTTATGTTTCTGCAGACATTGATATTGGTACAGATGGTTATAATAAATCTATGCATAACTGCGTTATGACTGATAATAATACTATAATGAGGAAACTGATTACTTTTATTGGATTTTTCCTGATCACCCTTCATATACAGGCAGCTTTTATACTGCTGCCTATGGACAATACCCAGAAAAATCATTTAAAAGCTTATGGCATTGCGTATTACGTTTTACAGCAGGATGTAGAGGTAAGTTGGCTGCTCAATTACCGCGGCGGCAGTTTTATGTTCATGCATCACCCCTCACTCGAATCAGAATGTACTATTCGTGGAGTCAGCTATCAGATAATAGCCGATGTTCAGGCCGATGCCATAATACTCGAAATAGCTGATCCACAATCCAATACAGATGCTGTTAAACTGCAGAAGGCGCCACGAGTGGCGGTGTATACGCCAAAAAGCAAATTGCCCTGGGACGATGCCGTAACCCTTGCCCTTACCTATGCCGAAATTCCCTATGATGTTGTATATGATGAAGAAGTAATGGGTGGTATTTTGCCTATGTACGACTGGCTCCATCTTCATCATGAAGATTTTACCGGTCAGTATGGTAAGTTCTGGTATGCTTACCGCAATGCAGCCTGGTATCAGCAGGATGTAGCCAACACCGAACGTACCGCAGCCAATCTTGGCTTCAGTAAAGTATCAGACCTTAAAACTGCAGTGGCCCATAAAATCAGGGAATTTACCTCAGGCGGGGGCTATTTATTTGCCATGTGCTCAGCTCCCGACAGTTATGATGTAGCGCTTGCCACCGATCACATTGATATATGTGATGTAATGTTTGACGGCGATCCGGCAGACAAAAACATCAATGAAAATTTAAATTACGACAACTGCTTTGCTTTCTATAACTTCAAGGTAAATACCAATCCTTACGAGTATGAAATCTCCAACATTGATGTAACCAATACCCGCAAAGTAAGTGCCTCCAATGACTTTTTTACCCTTTTTGATTTTTCGGCCAAATGGGATCCGGTGCCCACCATGCTTACCCAAAATCATGAAAAGGTAATTAAAGGATTTATGGGGCAAACCACAGCATTTAACAAAAGCATGGTTAAGCCGAATGTGGTTTTGATGGGTGAAAACAAATCGGCAGGTGAAGCTAAATACATTCATGGTGAGTTTGGCAAGGGCACCTGGACGTTTTATGGCGGACACGATCCGGAAGACTATCAGCACCTGGTAGGCGATCCACCCACCGACCTCAACCTTTTCCCCAATTCACCCGGTTATCGTCTGATACTCAATAACGTACTTTTTCCGGCGGCCAAAAAGAAAAAACAAAAAACCTGACCCTTCTTCCTTAACTTTACAACAAGCACCGCTCATTTATGCTTAAAAAACTGATTGTTTTTATTCTGCTGATTGCCGGCACAGGCACCCTCTGTGCTCAAACCCGATATACGCTAAGCGGTTATGTTCGCGAAAAAGGAACCCATGAACTCCTTCCAGGGGTAAACATCTACGTTCCCTCCTTACGCAACGGAACGGTAACAAACAACTATGGTTTCTACTCTCTTAGTCTGCCTGAAGGTACTTGCGAAGTTATATTTTCTTATATTGGTTATCAAACAGTTTCATACCAGATCGTCTTTGATCAAAACAGGGATTTGGAAGTAAACTTATCAGGAAGCATTGCCCTGAGTGAAGTAACCATTACGGCCGAAGAGATTACCCGCAACAGTGAAAACAGCCAGATGAGTATGGTTGTTTTACCGGTTCAACAAATTAAAAACATACCGGCTTTTCTTGGCGAAAAAGATGTTTTTAAAGCCCTGCAGCTCATGCCGGGGGTACAAAAGGGATCAGAAGGAAGCAGCGGATTGTATGTCAGGGGAGGCGGCCCCGATCAGAATCTTATTATTCTGGATGATGCACCGGTATATAATGCCAGTCATTTATTCGGCTTTTTCTCAATATTCAATGGAGATGCGCTTAAAAGCATTGAACTTACCAAAGGCGGCTTTCCGGCACGCTTTGGCGGAAGGTTGTCCTCGGTGGTGGAAATGACCATGAAGGATGGGAACAAAACCAAACTTTCAGGTGAAGCCGGGATAGGGCTGATTTCATCCAGGCTGCTTCTGGAAGGTCCGATTATTAAAGAAAAGGCTTCTTTTATTGTGTCGGCCAGACGAACATATATTGATGCACTGATCCGGCCCATGATGCCCAGGGACGAAAAGTTTGGCTATTATTTCTACGATCTGAATGCTAAGGTCAATTATGATTTTGGACGGAAGGACAAGCTGTATCTGAGTGGCTATTTTGGCCGGGATAAATTCAGCATAGTTGACCGCGGCAATTATTATGATGAATTCAACCAAAACCAATACTCAACCGAAGCGGGATTATACTGGCAAAATGCCACCTCTACCATCCGTTGGAATCATCTGTTTAACAATAAAGTTTTTGCAAATACTTCTGCCATTTTCAGCCGGTACAATCTTACCATTTATGACAAAGAGAAAGACAACAGCGGCACTTATTCTCTGAAATACTATTCAGGGATACGTGATTTTGCACTTAAATATGATCTCGAATACCATGCCACGCCGACCTATACCTTAAGAACAGGTATACAGACTACCCAGCACCGGTTTACCCCAAGTGCTGTGGTTGAAAAAGATTCGCAAACGCTGGAAAATTTTGACCAAAAAACCATTTATGATTCTTTTGAATCAGGGCTATATGCTGAAAATCAGTTTAATTTTGGTGGCAAAGCCCAGCTGAATGCCGGTTTTCGCCTCAGTCATTTCGCCGTAGATGGGGAATACTACCTGGCACCCGAGCCTCGCATGTCTTTTAACTTTATTTTAAGCAAAGGCTTTTCAGCCAAAGCTGCTTATGCTGAAATGAACCAGTACATACATCTGTTGAGCAATACCGGCATAGGGCTGCCAACTGATTTGTGGGTACCTTCCACCACACGCGTAAAACCACAGAACTCCCGGCAGCTTTCGGCAGGCCTGGCGCGCGACCTGAACAATCCCGGTCTTTCTGTAACTCTGGAAGGTTATTACAAATGGAGCAAGAATATTTTGGGGTATAAGCCGGGTGCCAGTTTTCTACTGATAGATGACCCCAGCGAAGCCCGCAATTTTACCTGGCAGGATAATGTTACTGCCGGAAAGTCGCTTTCCTATGGTGCCGAATTGTTGATACATAAAAAAACAGGCCGCTTTAGCGGATGGATAGGCTACACCCTCTCCTGGACCAAACTTAAATTCGATGAGATAAATTTTGGCGAATATTTCTGGGCCAAGTACGACCGCAGGCATGATTTGTCGGTGGTGGCTATATATGAAATCAATCCCCGGGTTACTTTATCGGGTACCTGGGTATATGGCACAGGCAATGCCATTACGCTTCCTCAGGCAGACTTTCCCGTCCTTATTAATAACCCCATCGAAAATCTACTTGGTGAACATTTCAGTGGCTACTATTACTACCCTCAATCAGTAACTGATTACGGAAGGGTAAACTCCTACCGGATAAAAGCTTATCACCGGCTTGATCTTTCTGTTCAGTTTCATAAACAAATGAAAAGATGGGAACGCACCTGGGAGTTTGGACTCTACAATGCTTATAGCAGAAAAAATCCTTTCTTTTATTTTATTGATGAAACCTATACAGAATATGGCTCCAGAAGCACCTTGAAGCAGGTTTCCATATTTCCCATCATTCCATCAGTATCTTACAATATTAAGTTTTAAGACAATGAAAAACATACATACACTTCTCCTGTCGTTGGTGGTTCTGGTTTTATTTCCATCCTGCGATCAATTGATTTCTGAAATAGATGCCCCACCATCAGAACCTAAATTGGTAGTTTATTCTGTAATTTCCCCACAAGATTCGGTTGTTGAAGTCAGGGTATATAAGAGTAATCCGCTTTTTAATAAGGTAAATTATGATTATTTCGACAATAGATTTCCACCGGTAACCAATGCCACAGTGTTGATGAGTTCCGGGAGCCGGTCGGTGACTATACCCTATGACGAAGAAAATGAAACATACCGGATTGATGCATCGGCAATAGACGTTGAAGCGGGAATGCATTACGTGTTAATGGTTATGGTTCCGGAATTTTCACAGGTATCAGCCGAATGCACCGTTCCGGAACAGGCCCCACCGGATATAGAGATCACTGGTTCCGGATTCACTCAGGAAACAGGTATGGAAGAGTGGTATTTTGAGTTCAAATTTAAGGATTTACCCGGACCAGGCCATAATTACCTGGTGAATGCAGCAATATTATATTATGACCCATGGATGGATGAAACACACAATTATTTCAATGGATTTAAACAGGGTACTCCGCTGGTTACTGATAAATCAAATGATGGTGGATATTTCTACTACAGGACTTACCCAAATGCGCCGGTACATGTTGAGAATTCAGACAAGGTATGGGTTTCTCTTTCACTCATAGATGAGCATTATTACCTGTATGCCCAATCTGTAAATAACTTCCAGGACGAAAATCCGTTCAGCGAGCCCACACCTGTATACAGTAACATTGACGGTGGATTGGGGGTATTTGCAGCAATGAATTCTGTACTTAAGGCTGTGCCATTTGAGTAATACTAAACATCCTGTTTTCTGAGGAGTGTAACAAAAGAATAGGAAAATTGCACATCCGGATCATTATCCACGCGGGTGCGCGATTCTTCCATCCATTCATCCCAATTAATTTCAGGAAAAAACACCCCCGCATCAAAGGACTGGTGCACAATGGTAAGGTAAATCTTATCAGCGAGCGGCAAAAATTGCTCATATATGTTACCACCGCCAATGATGAAATTCTCCCTGTTGTCTTCCATCAATGAAATGGCTTCATGTATGGAGTGTGCTACCTCACTTTTCGGAAAATCAGCCCCTTGCTGACGCGTGAGAACCACACTGCGCCGATTGGGCAGGGGTTTAAAGGGCATAGAGTTAAATGTCTTGCTTCCCATTACAATGGTATGGCCGGTGGTGGTCTTCTTAAAATGACGCAGGTCGTTGGGAATATGCCACAATAACTGATTGTCTTTGCCTATGGCATTGTTTTCGGCCATAGCAACAATAATGGAGATTAACTTCATTGGTTTAAGGTATCAAAGGGAAACATGGGCAATCATCTAAAAAAGCATCTTAAGGTTAAAAGCTTCACACCGCAATGGGCGCCTTAATTGATGGATGGGGGTCATAGCCCAACAATTCGAAATCATCGAATGTAAATTCGAAGATGTCTTTTACTTCCGGATTGATTTTCATCCGGGGCAGTGGTCTGAAATTGCGGCTCAACTGCAGGGCAACCTGCTCCGTATGATTCAGATAGATGTGGGCATCGCCAAAGGTATGGATAAACTCTCCGGGCTTCAAACCGGTAACCTGAGCCATCATCAGCGTAAGCAGGGCGTACGAAGCGATGTTAAACGGCACACCCAGAAAAATATCGGCACTTCGCTGATACAACTGGCATGACAGTTTTCCGTTGGCCACATAAAACTGAAACAACACATGACAGGGAGGCAGGGCCATTTTATCAATCTCTCCCGGGTTCCAGGCCGTTACCATCAGCCGGCGGGAATCAGGATTATTCTTAATCATTTCTGCCACCCGGGCAATCTGATCGATGGTTCGCCCATCGGCAGCAGTCCAGGAGCGCCACTGGTGACCATAAACAGGACCCAAATCTCCATTTTCATCTGCCCACTCATCCCAAATACTTACTTTATTATCATGCAGGTACTTAACGTTGGTATCACCTTTCAAGAACCACAGTAGTTCATGAATAATCGACCGCAAATGTAGCTTCTTGGTGGTGAGCGCAGGAAAGCCATCCGCCAGGTTAAAGCTCATCTGGTGGCCAAAAATGCTCAGCGTGCCGGTGCCCGTGCGATCATCCTTACGCACCCCATGTTGCATCACCTGTTTGAGTAAGTTGTGGTATTGTATCATTGTATCAAAAGCAAATTAAATTTTAAACATCCATTCAATCCGTTATTGCGAGAACAAAAGACATCCCTATTTTTGGTCTTCTGGGGATAAATCCTGCCCGGTACGTTTTTTAAAATGTGCTGAGTCGCCCCAGATATCGTAACCAATTTCGCTTCCGGCAATATGAATGCGGGCCTCCAGGCAATTCTTGCAATCCGGGGCATTCTCATCGGTGCAGGGTTTGTTTTCGTAAAGTTTATAATCATTTCTATACGTTCCGGGAGTAATGTTGGGCATAATGATGTTGGAACCAATTTTAAGCGCCTTTTCACGTCCCGCAGGATCAATGGCCTGAAGTGCAGTAGCCGCCACGATATTGATGTCTTTCATTAAAATCCGCAGCAGGGCAATCATCTTAAAGGCCAGATCCAGCCGCTCTGCCAGTGGCAACAACTGGTCACGGTATTGCCACAGCGGGGTATCTGCATGTTCAATGTAGGGGCCCATCCCACACATATCAATATCAAAAGCTTTCATAAACAGCAGATCATCGGCCAGATCGCCCAGGGTTTGAAAGGGCAACCCGATCATTACTCCTGTACCTACCTGATAACCGGCGGCTTTCAAGTCGTACAATCCCTGAAGCCGGCGTTCGAAACGATGAATGTCATCATGAGGATGTATTTTGTAATAAAGTTCACGGCTCGATGATTCGATGCGAAGCAGATAACGGTGCGCTCCGGCTTCAAACCAGCGCTTATACACTTCAGGACTTTGTTCTCCAACCGACAAGGTAATGCCCAGTTTGCCATCTGAAAGTTTTTTTATTTCGCGAAGCAGATGCTCTATGCGGCTGGTGAAAAATTCTGATTCCAGCTCCCCACCTTGTATAGCCACAGAGCCATAGCCGCTTTCGTAAGCAAAACGGGCGGCTTCTAAAATCTCATCATCACTCAGGTTATACCGGTGCGTATTTTTATTCTCCCTGCGGATGCCACAATAATAACAATTCTTGCTGCAGATATTTGAAAACTCAATTAAACCCCTGAAATAGACTTTATTACCAACATACTGCTCTTTAATGAATGCAGCATGGGCAAAAAGCCTCGCACGCTCCTCCCCTTTTACGGAAAGTAAATACATCAGGTCGTCGCGGCTTAATGCGTCTTTATTGAGCAAAAGATCAAAATCATTCATTGTAACATCGTTGAAATCTACTGCAAAATTAAGCTAAAATAAGTTTCGGCAGCTATTTAGGTTAAGGGAGTCGGCAGGCTATTGGAGAAATGGTTAAAATGGCTACAACAACACGCTTTACATATTATACCCGATATAATATGTTGGGTTAAATACAGCCATTGATTGACATACATGCATCGAATGCTGTATATTTGTATGCACATCCATATCCAAACAGCCTGCATGAACAACAACACTGACACATCCAACGCAAATTTACATTCAAGGCGACTGGTTCCACTCCTTACAACATTTATATTTTTGGCAGGCTTTACCACACTGCTATTTGAAATCACCTGGTTTCGTATGCTCTCACTGCTACTGGGAGCCACCACCGAAGCCTCGGTAGTGGTATTGGCCGGATTTATGGCAGGTTTAGGTCTGGGAGCCGGATATTGGGGCAAAAAAACTGCCCATAGAACCTGGCCTGGCCGCATGCTCGCTACACTTTTTCTTTCCGCTGCTATATTAAATTTAGTGCTCTACTTCTTGCTTCAACCGCTTATCCTCCAGCTATATGCCTTACCATTTGCCATGAATACCGGCTTGCTTAACTCGCTGGTCGCACTTGTGGCACTGATTTTAATGGCCATTCCGGCATTTTTCACCGGCGGCATTTTGCCTGTGGGTAGCGCACTGTTGAAATACAGTCTACTTTCTGACAATAAGATTATCGGCAGACTTTATACTGCCGAAACCATTGGCAGCGTAGCAGGTGGACTACTCACCGGTTTTATTTTTCTTGGATTTCTGGGACAACAGTTAACCTTTTTAATTGCCGTATCTGTTAATCTTGTTCTTGCGTTTATCCTTTACCTTAGGGTGAAAGTGGAATTTACGCCACCTTCCCTTAAGCAAAAGGAATTAGTGGCCAAAGACCTTCTAAATAAACCCGGTACCCATTCATCGTTATTACTGGCAGCCACTTTTATTTTCGGCTTCTCGGTAATGGCGCTTCAGATACTCTGGATCAGGATTTTCAAAACCTACCTGACCAATACCAGCTACTCCTTTGCCTTGATTTCATCGGTAGTTATTTTGGGTTTATTTTTAGGCAGTGTTATTTTCCTGCGGACTTACAAACCCTCATTCAATGGGCCACGCATATTATTCAGAACGTTAATACTTACTGCAGTGGTCACGCTGATAGGCCTGTTGGTTTTACTTCGTCTGCCTCAGATGGTTATTTTTCCACTTGCATCAGAAAGCGCTGCCTACTTTTCACGCATCATAATCCTTCCATTGGTTGCTTCAGCACTCATAATTTTGCCCGTAACCGTTCTGTCCGGATTTGCTTTTCCACTGATCTGCACTTTATACAACCAAAGTCAGGCTCAAATTGGTCAAAGCGTAGGTAAAGTCATGTTTTGGAATACCATCGGCAGCGTGGCTGGTCCAATCATAGTCGCGTTTGTTTTGATTCCCCTGGCCGGACAAGCCTGGAGCCTGGTTTTGATTGGCAGTACACTGACTATAATGGCCTGGCTGCTTAGGGAACAAGGGGAGACCTCAATCAAATCTACGAATCAACGAATAAACCCAACCAGGAAGTTGGCCATTGGTAAACTACATTATCTGATGCCTGTGCTGGCTTTCGCAGGAATTATTCTGGCTTTTTCCGGACCGCAAATAAGAATTTTACCTCCTTCATTTTCTCGTTTCGACAAAGAAGTACTGGCATATCACGAAACTTTTGAGGGCACATACATTGTGGCTCGTGAAACAGGTAATAAAGCAGCCCTTTCCACCTATGTAAACAATAGTGCAGTTATCGGATCGAGTTATGACGCCATAAAAGTGGTAAAAATGGTTGGGCACCTCCCTTTTTTCGCCGGCCTCAAAGGAGACAAAGCACTGGTAATCGGTTTCGGTATTGGCGTAACTTCTTCTGCCATTGCCAGCCATACCCAAATAAAACGGATTGATTGCATTGAACTGGTGGACGGACTTAAAGATGTAGCCCATTACTATAAAGGCCTCAATGCTGACATTCAGTATGATCCACGTGTTAATATCATTGCCGGTGATGGCCGGCACTTTCTGCTGACCACCAGAGAAAAGTACCACCTTATCTCAAGCGATCCCACCCATCCGGTGTTGGGGTCTGGCAATTTATATACCCGGGATTATTTTGAGTTATGCAAACAACGACTGGCTCCGGGCGGCATGGTTTCACAGTATTTACCATTGCATAAATTGCGACAGCAAGACTTTTCAGGTATCATCAAAACCTTTCATTCCGTTTTTCCGGATGCCACTGTCTGGCTGGGACTCAATCATGCGGTGTTACTTTCAGGTGCCGGAAATATCAATTTTCAGGAGTGGACAAAACGTATAGCTTCTCTAAACAAAGATCCCTATTTTTACAGTAACCCCTATCATCTGGCAGCCAACCTTATATTCGACAGCATTCAGATTGCCGGATTTTCCGACAATCTCCGCATCAATACAGACAACCGTTCCTACACTGAATTCTTTAGATTGTCAGCTTTTGACGAAAACAATTTTCCCAACAATTTAAATTTTGTAAATACGCATAGGGCAAATGTTTTCAGAGTTTTTAATCAAATACCTGATAGCGCTATGATGCATCGGTTTGTGCAGGGAAACCGCTTATTGACGGAAGGTTTATATGCAAATTTATCCGGAGACCGTGCCCGCTTCAGACATAAGCTTATGGAAGCCATCAAAGCAAATCCCGCAAATGAAGAGTTGCCATTTTTGCTCAGATTTTACTTTCAATAAGATGGCAAATATGAAAATTACATTGAAGGGGACTCTCTGAAAAACTCCGTTATTCATTCAAAACCACTACAACCCTCTTAATATTCTCAATCTGGTTTTTATATTATCTTTTTGTTTAATTATGATTTGAAAGGTTAATTAAAAAAAAAACGAGAGGCCTAACTGAAATAAAAGACCTCTCATTTTTAAAAAACAAATTACAAATCTGAAATAACTGTATTTACTTCGTTTGCAAATGCTACTACTTTTGACTTTTCAAGAATAGATATTTCGTAGCCTACACTTTGGCCCCCATTATTAGTAATCACAAAAGTTGCCGTATAACAGTTAAGGATATTAACTGCGCCCAGGATCAAAAGAATTATACCAAATGATGAAATGAGAGAAAAACCAGCAATAATTAAAATTATACCAACTAGCAGTCTCATAATTGAAAACTTTGTTGAACTTGTTACAGAAGCGACTGTTTTCAAAGGTTGAGCAATTTGTGCGTTCCCCAATGGAATTAAACCTAAAAGTGTATTAGGTGTTTCCCCTGTTACTCTTTTATTGGTAAGAACATAGACTATGAATGATTGTCATTTACATAAGACTGCTTTACATTTCGCAATACAAACGGTACATTTTATTTTCAGTAAGCATCATCTATAAGTCCGGTCCAAAAAGGTAGAAATAAAAAAATACTACAAAAGCTTTAAGTAATCAGGTTGCACAAGACTTTGTATATCAATGAATAATTCATAGTGAGTCTTTGAGCCTGCCTGCATACGCACGCGGGCAGGTCGTTGAGCCTTAGTGGCAAAAAAAGAGTTTTTATACTGAGCTCATCTATTCTTTATCCTTATATTGAAATACATTGTAGGGCAATGATTTCCCTTTTATTTTCAGAACAACAATCCCACGAGCTGCAACATCTAATGTCAGTTCTCCTTGTGTTGATTTTGGATAGGTTTCTTTTGTCCATAAATCCTTGACAATATATTCTTGAGGCGCATCCAATCCAATCGACTTTAAGCTGAAAGTAATCGTTTCATTATTTTCAGACCTGTTCAATAACGCCACAGCTATTTCACCACTCATGGTTGAAATCAATGGTTTCGCCCATATTTCAGTAGCTCCATAATCAGCAATTCTTCTGGCCTGATATACAAATGAACTTTGATTCAAGGCAATAATTTCTCTGTTTGTGATAATCTCAAAGGTTTCTTTGCTCATGCTTGTTAAATCGTTGCCCAGTAAAATCGGCGAGTGCATCATACACCACATGGAAAAGTGAGCTTTGTCTTCTTCATAGCTCATCCCCCGGCCTACCTGAAGCATATCCATATCGTTATAATGCCCCCGGGAAGCATACATCCATAATTCAGCATTCAAATCAATTATTTCCAGTATTGATTCAAAATCATTACTAATATCACCTGATATTCTCCACGAATCTGCAATCTGAGTTACCCAGGCACCCGGAAATTTCCATCTGCATACATTATATATTGCGCCCGGTTTAAAATTTTTAATTTGTTTACCAATACTGGTGTAACTTGTTTGCTCGTCTAATCCCAGCCATTCGCCACCGCACCAGTCTACTTTGATAAAATCAAAATCCCATTTTTTTAAAAATAATTCCAAATCCCGTTCTTCATTTCCATAGAGTCCCATGCCAACACCCAAGGTGTCGTTGTACCAGTATGAAGCACAAGTATTTAGTCCTGCATCAGAATAGATCCCTGCTTTTAGTCCCTTTGAGTGAATGTAATCGGCAAGTAATTTCATCCCGTTTGGAAATCGTTCACTATGCGCTTTTAAATTACCCTGAGCATCCCGTCCTCCAAAAAAACCATCATCAATATTTATAAATGAATATCCGGCTTCTTTAAGCCCTGTTACGATCATAGCATCTGCCTGAGCCTTAATGATATCCTCAGTAATGGCAGTTCCGTAATTATTCCAGCTTGCCCAACCCATTACCGGTGCTTTTGAATTACTTTCTATGCTCTTTTTTTCATCCCAATGCTGAGTATAGTTAACTTCCTGACTGTTCGTTTCCAGGTTGAAGAACATCAGCAACATAATCAGACTAGCCTCAATTGTTCTATCCATTACAGTTGGATTATTAAATTTAGTTGCTTTTTATTTCAACCGCTTGCAGGTTTTAAACGACCATTTGGCAATTTATGAGGTACGCTTCAACCCGCTTTAAGTTCATTTCTTAGCTCATACAGCACTATTTAATCCTGATTTCCAGCTCTTCCAGTGAGAATCCTTTATGCGGATTGCGCTGATCTCCCAGAGAAAGTTCAATTTCATTAATTTTATCCGGAAATAAACTCACATCTTTAAATGCTTGATTAAACGACTCATTTTTTAACTCTTCTTTAACATCAGGTGTTGAAATTGAATATGCTGTATTGTTAACTCTTAGCTTTAAAAGGCCGGTGTTTCTATCCAAATGAGCAAGATAAGCATCATACATTTCCCTTTCATTATCAGATATATACCATTTAATTTTTACCACAGTAGCTTTGGTGGAGTAATAATCCTGACCACTAAAACTATGTAATTTCACAGCATTATCCCAGGTTAAAATAAATGCTCCTTCCTCGTTTGGATGGATTATCTTTTCAGGAGTGCAAACCAATTCATCTTCAAACACCAAAGCAACAACCGTAGCATATTGGTCTCTGTTTTTCAGGTTTGTTAAGTCAATTTCCATCTCCTTTTGTTGAATTGTGTACTTCAGAGAAAGGTTTGAATCTGCAAGAGGATATGCTCTTTTGAATTCTGCATTTATCCCCCCAACAACAAGTTTGTTATTTTCTGGAAAATTGATGACATGCAGATACAGTTTTCCTTTCTTTTTCGTTATTGAGCCCCAATCGGGGAGCTCTGCCGGAATAGTTGTGGTTCCATATATGGCTTCGCCGTTCACTTTCAGCCATTCCCCTATGCCCTGCAGCACCTGCCGTTCGAAAGGAACAATACTACCATCAGCTTTTGGCCCGATATTCAGCAAATAATTTCCTCCCGAACTTACAACACTTATCAAATCGTGTATTTTCTCCTTAATTTTCGATTCTGTATCCGGCCTTTCCTGCCAGGAACGGTAGCTCCAGGTTTCGGGAAACATTGAAGCCGGCGTTTGCCAGGGTACGCCCATTTTAAAATCGGGTTTACGGTTGTCACCCATCACAACGAAATCTCCCTGATCATTCCAAATCCTGCCGCTAATCAGACAGTTTGGTTGCAATAGTTTCACCAGGGTAGCTATTTCTTTGCTTTGATCATAGGTTGGAGCGCCCATGTCAAACCAGATTTCAGAAATTTCACCATAGTTTGTCAATAATTCCTCCACCTGATTTAAATTGTATTGATGATGCAGGGCAGGGATTGAATCTGAATTACGCACAGAAACAAAAGGTGTTGCTCCCTCGTAGTCCCAGTCAATCAGGGAAAAGTATACACCGAATTTAAGATCATGGCGGCTGCATGCAGCCGCCAGATCCTCGAGAATATCCTTTTTATAAGGAGTGGCATCAACCACATCAAATGTAGTGAATTTGGAGTCGAACAGGCAAAAACCATCATGGTGTTTGGCTGTGATGACAATGGATTTCATTCCCGCCTCTCTGGCCAATAAGGCAACTGAATCGGCATCCCAGTAGGCTGGATTAAAGTGAGTAGCCAGTTTCCTGTATTCGGTGGTTGAGATTTTGGCGTGTCCCTTTATTTGCTCACTGTATCCGTTTATTTGTTGCTCATTCCATACGCCTGCCGGTATGGAGTAGAGACCCCAGTGGATAAACATGGAAAATTTCTGATTCTCCCATTGGCTCATTGCTTCCGCAAAGTTAATATGCTCAGCTTGTATAGGTTTTGAGCTACTCCTGGTGCAATATACCAATGACATTAAAACACCTATGGTTAAAAGAAATTTTGAAGGCAGTTGAACAAGCATAATGTGGAAATTAAAATTCTATAAATAACAGAGATCGTGGAATTCAAAGTGCAATAGGCGGTTTTAATACGGAATTTTTCATATCAAATGCCAATCCGATATAGTTCTTATTATTGAATTCAAATTCATCTATTATTTTCCAGTTCAGTTTTTTAGTGTGAGCTGCCATAGAGATTGCATTGACTTTGTTTATAAAGGTCACAGAGATTGGATATTTTTTCACAAATTCTAACCTCATTTCTTCAAAAAGCAGGTTTAACAGTCCGCTTCCCCGATATTTTTTATCTATACAAATGGGCCCGTACTGGAAACTATTTTCTGTGGTAATTTCACTTTCATTAAATGATAACACCGGGAAACGGGACACCATAAAGTTAAATATTTCCCATTGCTCAAAATACTTCCAGCTTCCGGCAAAAGCATAAGCCACAATGCCATCGTGCTCATTTTCGGCAACAAATATTCCGTTTTCCCTGATTATTTCTTCTATTTGAGCCTTCGTAAATGGCGTAGTCACAAACCCACTTTTCCGCTCAGCTTCAGTCAGTTTGCTAAATAAATACTTATCCTGAAGTGTTAAAACTCCCTCTATATCGTCATTGTTTCCAATTCTGGTTTGTATCATCATCGCTTTAGTGAATTCATACATGTTACGGCGCGCGATTCAGGCTTTCGGGTTGCATTGAAAGTTGAGCTATCCGTCAGGAATAATAATCGATAAAAGTACAAACTTTCTTATGATTGTCACATTTCCCGGCAATGGTTAATTAAAATTTCCGCTAAAGTGTCGGATATCTTTCATAGTTGAACCGGGAAATATACTTAAGCCGTAAAAAGTGCGAAACTATCTGTTCAGGACTGACAACCGGCAGAAATTATTTATTGAAATAGCAGGGAGGGTCAATTTGCAGTGAACAATTAATTTTAGACACACTGCAAGAGACAATTCACAGGAGATTGATCCGATCGGGTACATTTCGATTGTCATTTTAACGAATAGTCGTAAATTGGCCAACAATTCAACCAAAGACAGCGCGGGATGAAACTTCATTATTTAAGCATCAAATTGAGCCTGCTGATTTTATTGCCCACCATTCTGGCAGTTGCTCAGCCCAACACCCATTCCATCATCCCCGAACCGGTGAGTATTGAGATGGAATCGGGTACCTTCACCATCACTCCCAAAACAAGTATTCTGTTTGCTTCACCTTCTAATGAACTTTCAAAACTTGCCGACCTACTGGCTGAACGTCTTAGGTCAGCAACGCCCCCAGGGAGTGTAAATCATCACCTGCCCAAAAGAAATTACATCCTGCTAAAGCTTACTCCAGAAGCTCATGGCCATCCTGAAGGATATGAAATGGTGGTAGATAAGGAATCAATTACCATATCTGCGGTGAATGGAAAAGGTATTTTTTATGGCATCCAAACCTTATTTCAGCTTTTGCCTGCTGAATTTGAGAAATCAGAACCGGGCAAAACACATATAAACCGGAAAGTACCCATTTGCTCTGTCAAAGATTACCCGCGGTTTCCCTACCGTGGCATGCATCTCGATGTCAGCCGGCATTTTTTCCCGGTTGAATTCATCAAAAAATACATTGATCTTATGTCAGTGTACAAATACAATAATTTCCACTGGCACCTTACCGATGATCAGGGATGGCGGCTAGAGATTAAAAAATACCCACTGCTGACTGAGATAGGTTCCATGCGCACCTCTTCGCCCATTGGCCGCAGCGAAACCGGTGATCACATTCCTTATGGTGGCTACTACACTCAGGATGAGGCACGCGAAATTGTAGAATATGCGCGACAGCGCTACATTAATGTTATTCCTGAAATTGAAATGCCGGGTCATAGTCTGGGTGCACTTGCTGCTTACCCTGAGCTTTCGTGTACCGGCGGCCCTTTTGAAGTTTGGACCCAATGGGGCGTTGCAGATGACATTCTGTGTGCAGGAAATGATGAGGTCTTTCACTTTCTGGAAGAGGTACTCACAGAAGTCATGAATATTTTCCCTTCGAAGTATATTCACATAGGTGGCGATGAAGCGCCTGAAACCCGCTGGGAAAAGTGTACACGCTGCCAGAAACGCATGGCTGGCGAAGGTTTGAAGGATGCATACGAACTTCAGAGTTATTTTATACGCAGGATGGAAAAATTCCTGAATCAAAACGGCAGACAAATCATTGGTTGGGATGAAATCCTCGAAGGAGGTCTGGCTCCCGGGGCCACCGTAATGTCGTGGCGTGGAATGGAAGGTGGCATCGAAGCAGCAAAACTGGGTCATGATGTCATTATGACACCCGGAGCGCCCTGCTATCTTAATCATTATCAAGGATCAGTGGCTGAGGAGCCTTTAGCCATTGGAGGATACAATCCCATAAAAAGCGTTTACCGGTTTGAACCGGTTCCTGCCATTTTAAGCCCTCAGGAAAGCAAACATATTTTAGGCGCACAGGCAAACCTTTGGACGGAATATATTGCTGAGCCCGACCTGGCCGAATATATGGTTTATCCGCGGGCTTTAGCTTTGGCAGAAGTCAACTGGACACCAAAAACAAACAGAAACTGGGACCACTTCTCAATCCGGCTGGTAAAGCACTTTGATCTTCTTGAGGCCCGGGGCATTAATTTCAGTAAGAGTGCATTCAAAGTTTCAGTACAAACGATCTATGATACCCTCTCCAGTCAGATGAAAATAAGCTTGTCTGCTGATTTTCCCGGCTCCATAATTTGGTTTAATGAGCTAACGAATGGACAAAGTAAGGGATGGAGAAAATATACTGAACCTTTTATTCTTGAAGAAACAGCAGAAATTCAAACTGAACTTGAGCTGGCAGGAAAAAGAACCGGCAGGATTTCAAAAAAGTCCATAACCATTCACGATGCCTATGGCAGATTACCATTACTCAGTACCCCTTATAGTGCCCGGTATGCTGCCTCAGGTGCCCTCACTCTTATTGATGGACTACGGGCACATCCATTATCATATCATAGTGGCTGGTTGGGCTATTCCGGAGAAGATGCCCATGTGATGATTGATCTGGGCAAAATAATGATGATTAAGAATGTAAACATAGGATTTCTCTATAACCCCGTTGACTGGATTTTCCTGCCTGAAGAAGTTAAAATTGAGCTCTCACAGGATGGCATCCACTTTATTCCGGCACCCGGCATGCATCCCGTTCTGCTAACCACCCGTCAGCCTGCTGCTCTTGATTATAATGTGGTACAAATCAATAGCATGGCAAAATACATCAAAGTGATTGCCAAAAACATTGGAGTTTGTCCTGAGGGACATTGGGCAGCCGGTGAAAAAGCATGGCTGTTCCTGGATGAAATCATGGTTAATAAACCGGAGGAATAAGCACTCATCTTACCATGAAACGGGCAACCGCAATTTGTTGGTTTCCGGAAAGTCTTGCAATATAAACCCCTCTGGATAAACCACTTATATTTACCTGAACATAAGGATTTTGACCTATAATTTGTTCCCGCTGAAGGATACGTCCGCGCAGATCAACAATCTGAAGGTTTGAATAACTGGCCGAGAATGGAATTTCTAAAAACAAAATGCCATCTGATACCGGATTTGGATAAACTTTAATCTCATTGATTGTCGCCTGCTTAATTCCAATCGTTTCGTCCAGGGCAAAATTCTTCACAAAGTTCCAGATTTCGGCACTCGCATTAATATCGCGGTTGGTTATGCCAATTCCGGTTACCCCAATCGAACCCGGCCAGGTATGGCCGCCATTGATCACCTTGAGCAATTCCACGGCAACACCCTCGTTACAAGGCGACCAGGTTTGGCGCTGCACGGTGGAGCCTTCAGCCACCACATCGGGAAGATTTTCTATGACCGGAGTGCCCGGACAATTATTAAAACTGTTCCAAAAATCCAGCACCTGCTCTACCGAAGTATTGCCAAACCCACCATTGTAACTTACAACAAAATCATTTGTTCCATGAATGTGCAGTACCGGCATTGGCCGCGAAGGAATGCATGCTGCAAGAGAAGCGACCGTCATGGTACCTGAAACCGGTGCGATGGCTGCAATACGGTTGCCTGCCTCGCACGCCAGACGATAACTCATAAATCCCCCATTTGAGAATCCCGTAGAATAAACCCGGTTGAGGTCAATGTTGTATTGTGCATGCAGGGTATCTATCAATGCAGAAAGAAATCCCACATCATCGGCAGTAGATCCTCCTGAAAAGCCAACATTCCAGGCATTGGCAATCCCATCGGGATAAACCACGATAAAATTTCCTGTATCTGCAACCGCATTAAAACCACTAAATTCCATGATGCCTGCGCCTGTCTGGGTCAAGCCATGCAACGACAACAGCAAAGGAAAAGCTTGTGCCTGTGTATAACCCTGGGGTAAGTAAACAATATAGGTTCGGTCGACTCCGTCAAAATTAAAACTTGCATTAATTTGCGAAAATACCGGGGTAGTGGCAATCAAAAACAACATCATCAGCCACAATTTCCGATAAAAAGCATTGAAAGTAAAATATATTCCCATGTAAAATAGATTAAATGAATTTGGTCTTATTTGAACAAATTTAAAGGCCAAAAGTTAAATATGTTAATGACTTTAATATAGGTTTTCCATATTGTCCGATGAAAATCTGACAAAGCATGAGTTTGTCAATTCAATTTCTACACCATATAACATTCTGACTTACAGGAAATTGATTTCAGGTTTAATATTTATGCAGGAAGGCAACGGGTTGTAATCATGCTTTGTCCCGTATCTTATGTACAGACAATCAGACAATTTGATTGAAGCAAAGAACTTCAAGAATTTCACCGGACTACAATATTATCATTTATGAATCGGGCAAAAACAGGATTAATCGTTCTTTTGGTCTTTTTCAGCATACTGTCATATAAGGGCGTTTCTCAGCTCGAACCAGGGTTCAGTAAGATTGAATATCGGGAAATGCTAAAGATGGCAGCCAGTGTTGCGGACACTCCATGGGTAATTCAACGTTTTATCCCTGAGCATTTTAAACTGGCATACCGGTCGCCCGTATCAGGGCTGGAAAACCGTTGGGATTTGTGGATACATAAAAGCCAGGCGATTGCTGCCATCAGCATACGGGGCACTACGGGAAGTTCAGTGAGTTGGCTGGAAAATTTTTATGCAGCCATGGTACCCGCAAACGGCAGTTTGCGGCTTACCAAAACCCAATCCTTTGAATACCAGCTTGCAATCAATTCCAGAGCCGCAGTTCACGTTGGCTGGCTGATGGGGCTGGGCTATATGGCCGAAGGCATCCAAAGAAAAATTGATTCCTGCTATGCTTTGGGTTTTCATGATTTTTACCTGACCGGACACAGTCAGGGTGGAGGTATTTCCTATCTGCTCACCGCATATCTGCGTATGTTGCAAAAAAATGGCCAACTTCCCGAAGACATCAGATTTAAGACATACAGCAGCGCTGCACCCAAACCGGGAAACCTTTATTTTGCCTATGATTATGAATTACTTACTGCGGGAGGATGGGCCTTTAACGTGGTAAATACTGCAGACTGGGTTCCTGAGACACCACTTTCCGTTCAAACGATTAAGGATTTTAACAAAGTCAATCCTTTTGTTAATGCCAAAAATACCATAAAGAAACAGCCTTTTCCGAAAAGGATAATGATGAGCTATGCTTATGGAAAGTTAAACAGGCCAACCAAAAGTGCTGTAAGGAATTACCGTAAGTTCCTGGGCGGCACTGCGGGTAAGCTGGTGACAAAATCACTTAATGAATTTCAACCGCCGGATTATTTGAATGAAAATAATTATGTGAGAACCGGTCCAACCATCATATTGTATGCTGATGATCACTATTACGATATGTATCCGGACAATCCTGATAAGGTTTTTATGCATCACATGGCTGGACCTTATCTTTACTTATTGGAAAAACTCCCTTAAAATTATACCACGCAAATCTTTTTTTTGTAATTCAGGCAAAACAGGAGCCAATCAAAAAAACAAAACCCCTTACAGCTTCATCTGCAAGGGGTTAACAGTGCCCGGAACAAGACTCGAACTTGCACATACGTAAGTATACTAGTCCCTGAAACTAGCGCGTCTACCAATTCCGCCATCCGGGCATTCCCGTTTATTTCAAAAAAAGACAGCCAGAATCACTAAATTCCAACTGTTACCCGACCGATGCCGGATTTTGTGCCCAGGACAAGACTCGAACTTGCACATCCTTAAGGACACCAGCCCCTCAAGCTGGCGTGTCTACCAATTTCACCACCTGGGCAAATGGAGGCGCAAAGGTAAAAAATTTTTGAATAATGTAACACTGCAAATAATTTATTTTGGTTTTTTCCATAATCCAAAACAAATTACAGTTCAGAGAAGTTATTGTATAGATTATACTTGATTGTAAATCACGATTTTCCTGAATTATAGCTAAATTTGCAAAAAAAAATAATTTATGCTGTTGAGCATTATAATGTTGCTGGGTGGGTTTATTTTGCTTATCTTTGGGTCAAACTGGCTGGTAGACGGAGCTTCTGACTTAGCCCGCAGATTAAAAATTTCAGATATTGTAGTTGGTCTTACCATTGTTTCTATCGGCACCTCCTCTCCTGAATTGATCGTAAATTTAATTGCTTCCTTAAATGGGAATACAGATATTGCCATTGGCAATGTAGTTGGGAGCAATATTTTCAATGTGTTGATAATTTTGGGGGCAACCGCAATTGTAATGCCGGTATCCGTTAAAAGCAACACCACCTGGAAAGAAATACCTTTTAGCTTTATGGCTGCCATAGTTATTTTTTTTCTTGCCAATGATGAATTATTTAATGGTTACCCTGTTTCCGAAGTTTCGCGCACCGACGGTCTGATTTTACTTTCTTTTTTCGCCATCTTCATGGCCTACACCTATGCTCTGGCAAGGGGACATAACTATGTACCTGAAGTCAATTACAAGAAAACCACCATATTAAAATCCTCGCTCCTGATTCTGGCCGGGCTGGTAGGTCTATTCTTTGGAGGACGGTACCTGGTTTTGGGCGCCGTGGATATCGCCCTTTATATGGGCATGAGTGAATCTGTAGTCGGGCTGACCATTGTTGCAGCCGGCACATCATTGCCCGAACTTTTTACTTCAATTATTGCTGCACTTAAGAAAAAAGCTGATATTGCTATTGGCAATGTAGTTGGTTCCAACATCTTTAATATATTTTTAATACTTGGTGTTAGTGCGACTGTTAAACCTTTGCCTTTCAATCGTATAAACAATTTGGACATTTTGGTCATGATATTATCCAGTTTCCTGATGTTTGTTTTTGTATTTACCGGAAAAGGAAGAAAAATCGGACGGGTGGAAGGTGGACTGTTTGTAGCTATGTACCTGGTATATATTGGCATACTCTTAACCGGCAATCATCATATTCTGGAGCATATGTTTCGTTGATTTATAAAAACTGATTGCGTCATCAAATGGAGCATTTATTGCTTTTGTTTATAAAGTTAGGCCAGAGTATGGGCATTTATAAAAGGATTTGCCTATTTTTGTAGCAAGTGTTTGCAGATGTGACGCTGAAATTGCTCTTTTTTTAACTTAAAACGCGTATATGTTTACCAACGAAGACCTTCGACAGTTCCAAACCAAAGGAATTGATATAAAAGTAATAGAAAAACAAATTGAAAATTTTAAGGCCGGCTTTCCATACATTCAATTGGCATCTCCTGCTGTAACAGGCAATGGCATAAAATCGTTCAACGACAGTGAGGTGGAAAAGTTGCAGGCTTTTTACGATAAGCATGCAGAGGATTACGAAATCCTCAAATTTGTACCTGCCTCCGGTGCCGCCAGTCGTATGTTTAAAGACCTGTTCGAATTCCGTGAAAACAACACTGGCAAAGCAGATACAAAAAATGAAGAAGAAAAACTTCCCAAAGCCATCAGTCAGTTTTTTAATAATATTCAAAAATTTGCGTTCTACAACGATTTAAAAGCAGTTATGGAGCAGAATGATCTTTCCATTAAAACCCTGCTTTCAGCAAAAGACTATAACACCATTATTGATTACCTGCTGACTGAAAAAGGCCTGGGCTACGCTTCACTTCCCAAAGCCTTGCTTAAGTTCCATAGTTATGGTAAAGATGCCCGTATGGCTATGGAAGAGCACCTGGTTGAAGGCGCCAACTACTGTCAGAACAGCGAAGGCCGCGTGGGCATTCACTTTACCGTTTCGCCAGAACATGCCGACCGTTTTATTGATGAAATCAACCTCATCAAAGATAAGTATGAGAAAATGTTTGATGTGGTGTATGAACTTACCTTCTCCATGCAGAAATCATCTACCGATACCATAGCGGTTGACATCAACAATAAACCTTTCCGCAATGCAGATGAAAGCATAGTTTTCAGACCGGGCGGACATGGAGCACTTATTGAAAACCTGAATGACCGCGAGGGGGAACTTATCTTTATTAAAAACATTGACAATATTGTACCCGACAGTCTCAAGGAAGAAACTTACCGGTTTAAACGTGTCATAGGCGGATACCTGCTCGACCTGCAGCAACGTGTTGCTGATGCCATGGAAAAGCTGGAAGATGGTAATCCCACGGACAACGAAATAAAAAAAATCACAACGCTGGCCAAAGACAAACTTTCCATTGTACCCCCGGCTGATTTTGATCAATGGGGCCGGATGGAGAAAATCGATTTCCTTTTCACCAAACTCAATCGACCGCTCCGGGTGTGCGGCATGGTTAAAAATGAAGGGGAACCCGGTGGTGGGCCTTTCTGGGTAAAAGATTCAGAAGGTCAGTTATCCCTGCAAATTGTGGAATCCTCACAGGTTAATCCCGAGGATCCTCAGCAACGGGAAATCCTCTCGAAATCAACGCATTTCAATCCGGTTGATCTGGTATGTTATGTACGGGATTATAATGGCGAACTTTTCGACCTGCGTGAATATGTTGACCCTATGACCGGTTTTATTTCCATTAAATCCAAAGACGGTCGGGAACTGAAGGCACAGGAACTCCCCGGATTGTGGAATGGAGCCATGGCCGATTGGATTACGGTATTTGTTGAAGTGCCCATTGCGACCTTTAATCCGGTGAAAACCATCAATGATTTGCTCAGAAAAGAACATCAGGCCTGAGCCATGAAAAAGCCCGAAATAACCCCCGGCATCACCATTGAAGAGCTTATCGACCACTTCCCTGAAGCCAATGCTTTTCTGATAAAGCGCGGACTACCCTGTATTATCTGTGGGGAGCCGGTTTGGGGTACTTTAGCCGAACTTGCCCGTGATAAAAAGTTTACCGAAGATGAAATCGCGCAACTTACCGCAGATTTAAAAGCCCACCTTTCGGTTTAAGGCGCCAACCGTTCTTTCATCCAGTTTCTGTCCTTCTTTCGGCAACACCGGATATGGTCGTGCAATCGGCCCGGACGGCCCTGCCAGAATTAAATTTCTTCTATTATGATGGCATGACCGCCCGTTATTTTACCTCTAATTTCTCCTAAAAAAAGGGGGAGAACCTGAGCGGTTAAACTAATAGGAGCAGCATCCACTCCCTCCCTATTCACAGGAAGGGCTGGGGAGGGTTAAAAGTACAAAATCTGTTTACTTCCTTTACATTGGGAGGCTGGGAAGGGCATAAGTAGTGCCTGCTTAAAAACTTAACTTTAAGGCGCTAACCGTTCTTTCATCCAGCTTCCGTCCTTCTGTTGGCGAAACCGGATACGATCATGCAGTCGGCCAGGGCGGCCCTGCCAGAATTCAATTTCTTCTATTGTGATGGCATAACCGCCCCAGTGCTTCGGGCGTTGAATGGGGTAGTCGGCTCCCCTGTTCATTATTTCATTGAAATCATTTTCCATCACTTCCCGATTTTCAATCGGCTGACTTTGCGGTGAAATTATCGCGCCAATCCTGCTTTCGCGGGGACGGCTGTTGAAGTAAGCATCTGATTCGCTCTCCGGAATTTTGGAAACAATTCCATTGATCCTTACCTGCCGCTCCAGCTCATGCCAAAAAAACAGGGCAGCCACCTTTGGGTTTAACTCCATTTGCCTGCCCTTGGCACTGTGATAATTGGTAAAGAAGACCAATGCATTGTCTTTCAATTCTTTTAGCAGCACTACCCTCGAAACTGGCCGGCCATCCTTATCAACGGTGGAAAGCACCATGGCCGTTGGTTCGCTTACCAGGGAGGTGATGGCCTGTTGCAGCCATTGTCCAAAAAATTCAAAAGGATCGTTTCCTACACTTTGCTCATTAAGTGCACCTTTGGCATAGTTCAAACGAATATCAGAAAGATTCATGGTATTTTTTTGATGAAACAAGTGCTGCCGGATTCTGTTCAATGCATGGATAAAAGGAACTTTAAATCAGAACACTGACTTATCTTCCATCTTCCACACTTCACCTGACTGATTCTTTATTCCGGCAATACGATTAAAAACGGATGATTAAAATTAAAAAACTACTTTGCTCTTAAATATTGCAGCGGCCATTGCACATCACTTCCAAGGATTCTGGCTGCATGCAACGGAAAATGAGGATCATCCAGTGAAGCCCTGCCAATCAGAATCAGATCAGCCTTTTCAGAAGAGAGAATTTCTTCAGCCTGTTGAGCGGTTGTAATCAAACCCACGGCAGCCGTTGGTATGCCGGCCTGATGTTTAATCTGATGGGCGAAAGCCACCTGATAGCCGGGTTCAAAAGGGATGACTGCATCAGGCACCAGTCCTCCCGAAGAGCAGTCAATCATATCAACACCTCTGGTTTTAAGGATGGCAGAGAGTTTAACGGATTCCTCAGGATTCCAGCCACCTTCCATCCAATCGGTAGCCGATATACGCACCAATAGCGGCAGGTTTTCAGGCCACACCCCACGCACTGCCTCAAGCACCTGGAGCAACAGCCGGACGCGGTTTTCGAATCTGCCACCGTAATCATCGGTACGGTTATTTGAAAGTGGTGAAAGAAATTGATGAAGGAGGTAACCGTGAGCGGCATGGATTTCCACAACTTCATAACCAGCTTCAAGCGCACGGCTGGTAGCTGCTCTGAAATCATCTATCACTTTTTGAATACCGGCAGCGTCAAGTGCCCTGGGTGAAGTTTCATCCGGTTTAAAAGATATTGCTGAGGGAGCTACCGTTTGCCAGCCTCCCTTTTCAGTCGGGAGTTTACCTCCTCCCTTCCATGAAACCGCACAGCCGGCCTTCCGGCCTGCATGGGCCAGTTGAATTCCCGGCGTGGCTCCATGCAATTTTATAAATTCAACAACAGGTTTAAGTGCCTCCATCTGGATTTCGTCGTATAATCCCAGATCAGCAGGGGAAATACGTCCCTCAGGCGAAACTGAAGTGGCTTCCTGCATGATAAGTCCGGCTCCGCCTACTGCCCGGCTGCCAAGATGAACCAGATGCCAGTGATTGGCAACTCCATCCAATGCAGAATACTGGCACATAGGTGATATACCTATGCGGTTGCGCAAGGTAACGCTACGCAAACTTAAGGGCTCAAAAAGTAATGACATGATACAGCTTCATTATATTTGTAATGAATCGAGTAGGAGGGAAATAAAATAGTTTTCCTCCTATTTTATTTTCCGTCCTCTCACACCACCCTACGTACCGTTCGGTATACGGCGGTTCCCTAATAATTTACTCTGACCAATCGATAACTCCGATTGATCTTTGCTGAAAGCGTTGTTTTCAGTTATCCCAATGAAAGTCTGCCCTCCCACATAGTCTTCGGATGCCGTCCTATTCTTCTGTGGGCAGGTCTCTGGTGTATCAGAGATTTTCTGCTTTCCTTCTTTCATCAGGTAACTTTCATTTACTGCTTCCATATTAAGGTTCGGCCCTTCCCGTAACTGTCGTATTACGGTACTATGACCTCGGCTGACTTCTCACAGTAAATCTTGTTTCAACCGTGCTTCATTCTCCGTTTCCGCTCATCTGTGAGATCTCCCCGGGTAAGAACATTAACTTTCATCCCATCTATCTGCTGCATCTACCTTGGTTACTCCGGACAGTATCGGACTTCGTTTTGTTAGGCAAACTCATCCAGCAACCTTAGGCCTTATATGCAGTTTCTGTTCGTCAGACCGGGATTTTGCCGCTGGCTTCCTTCAGATTCTACCTCACGGTAGACACCCTTGCCTTTGGCTAACGCTTCCCACTGTCAAAGCGCGTTCGGGACTTTCACCCTATAGTTAATGCCCATGCCGGGCGCACCTAAAAAAGCCCCACCAGTTGGCGGGGCTTAAGACCGATGCGCAAGTTATGCAAAGTTAAGCTATTTTAACATTTACAGCGTTTAAGCCTTTCTTGCCTTCCTGAAGCTCAAAGGTGACAGAATCTCCTTCGTTAACCCGGTCGATAAGACCAGTGGCGTGAACGAAATACTCTTTTCCGGATTCTTCGTCAAGAATAAATCCATAACCTTTTGATTCATTGAAGAATTTTACTTTTCCTGTTTTCATGATGAAATAAAAAATTTAAAAAATATGCGCAAAAATAGTTTATTTATTGTTCAACCAACAAAAGAATGAAAAAAATCAACTCTTTGATGGTAGTAACGCCCAAAAAAACAACACAAATATGGATTTGTTCATGTTTTAGAGAGAATTTAACTGCGATTCAAGTAATTCTATACGAATTTGAGCATCGGCCTGCTTTTTACGCTCATTCTCTATGATTTCCGGCTTTGCATTGGAGATAAATTTTTCATTGCTGAGTTTTCGCATCACTGAATTGAGAAACCCCCGGGTATAATCCAGTTCTTTCTGCAACTTTTCTCTTTCTGCTTCCAGATCCTGAATACCACTTAATGGTATAAAATATTCAGTAGCTTTAACCAGAAAACCAGTGACTGCTTCCGGTTTTTCCTCCACCGTCCTGATGGCTGAAAGGTTGGCTAATTTAATGATGATGGGATCATACTTGTGTTCTGCTTCACTACTTTTTACCAATAACTCCAAAGGCTCTTTTAATGGCAGGTTTTTCTCTCTACGGAAATTGCGAAGGGCATTAACCACCAGCATGGCATGCTCAAACTGATCAAGAACAGACTGGTCATAGTTTTCAGCCAACGGCATGGGGCTAACCATTATACTTTCGCCCCCGGCCCGGGTTTGGAGAATTTGCCAGATTTCTTCAGTGATAAATGGAATAAATGGGTGTAACACCAGCATCAGCTTTTCAAAATATGCAACCGTTGCTTTCAGGGTAAGGGGATCAATGGGCTGCTGGTATGCAGGTTTTATCATTTCAAGATACCAGGAGCAAAAGTCGTCCCATACCAGCTTATAGGCGGCCATTAGTGCATCTGACAATCTGTATTTTGAGAAATGATCTTCAATTTGAGCCAGGGTTTCATTAAAACGCTGTTCAAACCAGGCCACTGAAATGGCCGCATATTCAGGTTGCTGCAGTTTTTCGCCCACTTCCCAGCCTTTAACCAACCTCAGTGCATTCCATATTTTATTACTGAAATTTCTGCCCTGTTCGCATAGCCCTTCATCAAAGGGCAAATCGTTGCCGGCAGGAGAAGTGAGCAGCATGCCTACACGCACACCATCAGCACCGTATTTGCTTATTAAATCAAGTGGATCAGGTGAATTGCCAAGTGATTTGGACATTTTTCTGCCCAGCTTATCGCGCACAATTCCGGTGAGATATACATTTTTAAATGGAATTTCCTGTTGATATTCCAATCCGGCCATAATCATTCGGGCAACCCAGAAAAACAGTATTTCAGGAGCAGTCACCAGATCATTGGTAGGATAATAATATTTAATGTCAGAATTTTCGGGATACCGTATGCCGTCAAACACCGAAATGGGCCACAACCAGGAAGAAAACCAGGTATCGAGTACATCTTCATCCTGTTTCAGGTCTTTTTCCAAAATGGCGGCATTGCCGGTAATTTCCCGGGCTTTTTCCAGGGCTTCTTCAGCAGTGCGGGCCACAACAGCTTGACCCGTAGGCAGATACCAGGCAGGAATTCGTTGTCCCCACCACAATTGCCGGCTGATACACCAGTCACGAACGTTTTCCATCCAGTGACGATATGTATTTTTAAACTTTTCCGGATGGAAATGTATAATATCATTCATTACTACATCCAGAGCAGGTTTGGCCATATCAGCCATTTTCAGAAACCATTGTACCGACAGTTTGGGTTCAATCACCTCATCGGTACGTTCAGAAAAACCGACATTATTGGTATAATCCTCAATTCTTTGAATGTGGCCATGATTGAGCAAATCTTCCACTATATGCTTCCTTACTTTAAACCTATCCATCCCCACATACAGCCTGGCCTTCTCATTTAAGGTACCGTTATCGTTAAAAATGTCAATACTTTCCAGGTTGTGCTTCAGACCAATGGTGTAATCATTGATATCATGAGCCGGTGTAATTTTCAGACATCCGGTACCAAAGGTGGGGTCAACATATTCATCCTGAATGAGTGGAATGGCTTTCTTAAGCAGGGGGATCAATACTTTTTTTCCAATCAGATGTGTATAGCGTTCATCCTGAGGATGAAAACATACCGCAGTATCGCCAAGAATGGTTTCCGGACGGGTAGTAGCTACTGTAACCCACTCATCTTCGGTATCTTCAACCTTATACCTTACATAGTAAAGTTTGGATTTAACCTCCTTATAGATAACCTCTTCATCCGACAGGGCAGTCAATGCTTTGGGATCCCAATTTACCATGCGCACGCCGCGATAAATCAGCCCTTTGTTATAAAGATCAATAAAAACATCAATTACCGATGCATACATGCTTTCATCCATGGTAAACCGGGTACGTTCCCAATCGCAGGAAGCACCCAATTTTTTAAGCTGTTCCAGTATGATGCCACCATGTTTCTCCTTCCATTCCCAGGCATGCTCCAGAAATGCTTCGCGGGTAAGGTCACTTTTTTCGATGCCCTGCTCTTTAAGCATGGCCACAACCCTGGCTTCTGTAGCTATGGACGCGTGATCTGTACCCGGAAGCCAGCAGGCATTGTAACCCTGCATCCGTGCACGACGAACCAATACATCCTGTATGGTGTTATTAAGCATGTGACCCATATGTAATACCCCGGTAACATTGGGAGGAGGTATCACAATGGTATAAGGCTCTCTTTCATCGGGAACCGATCTGAAAAAATTATTATCGAGCCAGTATTTATACCATTTGTCTTCAATGCCCGTAGGGTCATATTTGGCAGCAATATCCATAGGTTAATTTGATTTATTCAGCGAGGTGCAAAAGTAGTAAAATTATGCCTAAGGCTTATAGTGATTCTAACCCATCATAAAAATCTTACTTTTGTACCGGTTTATTTATCACTTATGAAAGTTTCAGGGTTTACCTTTATCCGGAATGCCATTAAATTTGATTATCCCGTAGTGGAAGCCATCACTTCTGTCTTACCCTTATGTAATGAGTTTATTGTTGCCGTAGGTAATTCTGATGATGGCACCCGGGATTTGATTGAACAAATTAATTCCGAAAAAATTCGCATTATTGATACCGTCTGGGACGACACCCTCCGCGAAGGAGGAAGGGTTTTGGCCATTGAAACCAACAAGGCAATGGATGCAGTGGATCAAGGCAGCGACTGGGCGTTTTACATTCAGGGTGATGAAGTGTTGCATGAGCAATATCTGGATACCCTGCAAGCCGCCATGCTCCGGTGGAGAGATCATCCGGAAGTAGAAGGCTTACTTCTGAAATACCGCCACTTTTACGGCTCCTACGATTATGTTGGCGACAGCCGGCGCTGGTATCGCAATGAAGTTCGCATTGTCCGCAACGACAAGTCCATACGTTCTTATCGCGATGCACAAGGATTCCGCAAACACAACCGTCCGCTCAGGGTAAAGCGTACAGAGGCCACCATGTATCATTATGGCTGGGTAAAACCGCCACAGCTTCAGCAGGCAAAACAGGAATATTTTCACAAACTCTGGCACGATGATGTCTGGGTAGAAAAGAAAATCCCTAAAGTTGATGAATTTGATTATTCGCAGATAGATTCTCTGGCTCATTTCCGTGGGGAGCATCCCCTGGTAATGAAACCACGCATTGCCCGCAGCAACTGGACATTTAGTTTCGACCCGACAAAAACAAGACTCCCTTTAAAATCAAAACTATTGCATGGAATTGAACAAGTTTCAGGGTGGCGCATTGGAGAGTATCGCAATTATAAGCTAATCTGAGAAAGAATTTTCATTATTCCCGATAATGTTTACTTTTGTCAAAAATAATCAAGCATTCCTATGGATTTGAAAGAAATCATGGCCATTGCCGGAAAACCGGGTCTTTATAAGCTGGTGGGACAGGCTAAAAATGGCATCATCGTTGAGTCAATTATTGATCACAAGCGCTTTCAGGCATTTACACATGAAAAGATAAGTTCGCTTGAGGAGATCAGCATCTTTACCCAAACCGAAGATAAACCGCTCAAAGACATCCTTAAAGCGTTTTATGAAAAGCTGGAGGCCAAACCGGCTCCCGACTTCAAAAATGACAACGCCGGCTTAAAAGAATTTTTCAATGAAATGGTTCCTGATTACGATAAGGAAAGGGTTTACGTTTCACACATGCAGAAAATAGTGTCGTGGTATAACCTTTTATTGGAGAATGAGTTGCTCAGCTTTACCGAAGAAGAATCATTGCCAGAACCCGATTCCCCGGATGATGCTGCTGAAACATCCGCTGACCCGGATACGGGCAATGCTCAGAATGAAGCTTAATGTTAAATTGTCCGTAATCCTTTACGGACTTTTTTTTAACGCTACCCATCGAAATGAAAAAACAACTGCTCGATTTAAATGTAGTCAGTAACACCAGGCTTAATGCCAGTCATCATTTGATTGAGCTGAGCAGTGAATTTCCCCTGCCAGCCATGATTCCCGGACAATTTGCTGAAGTAAAGGTTAAAAACCAGTCGGAAACTTATCTGCGAAGGCCTTTTTCCATCCATCGCTTCGACCATGCCACCAACAGCATGCATTTGCTTATAAAAACGGTAGGCCCGGGTACCACAGCCCTGTCAACATTAAAAAAAGGAGAAACAATCAATGTGATGCTTCCACTGGGGAAGGGTTTTGCACTGGCTTCTAAAAGTAAGGTACTACTCGTGGGTGGTGGTTGCGGTATTGCACCGCTTTATTTCCTGGCAGAACAGTTATCAAAGAGGGGAAATGAGGTTACCATACTTATTGGAGGAAGATCTGCCGCGGATATTTTGCTTCAGAAGGAATACCGGAACTTTGGGCGTGTGGCCGTTTCCACAGAAGATGGCACAGATGGAGAAAAAGGTATGGTCACGCAACATTCCATCATTTCAAAAGGCAAACTGCAATTTGATCGCATATATTGCTGCGGCCCGGATGGTATGATGCGGGCAGTGGCACATATTGCCGAAAAAGCCGGGATAATCTGTGAAGTTTCTTTAGAAAACACCATGGCCTGCGGCATCGGAGCCTGCTTATGCTGTGTGGTTGAAACCAATCAGGGCAATCGGTGTGTATGCACTGAAGGCCCCGTATTTGACTCACGCGAGCTTAAAGGATGGACCAAAGGCAAAGAAGTAAGCTGCACCCTGGATAACAACAGCCAATAAAATCAGTAAAATGAGCACATCCCCGGATCTCTCGGTAAAAATACACGACCTGAACCTGAAAAACCCGGTACTCACAGCCTCAGGAACATTCGGTTATGGTCATGAATACAGCGACTTTATTGAAGTGGATGCCCTGGGTGGCATTATTGTAAAAGCTACCACTTCGAAACACCGCGAAGGCAACCCTTACCCACGAATGGCCGAAACAGCTATGGGCATGCTCAATGCTGTAGGCCTGCAAAACAAAGGCATTGATCATTTTGTCCGGCACATTTATCCCACACTTGAAAAATACAATACCAATGTTATAGCAAATGTATCAGACTCTACAGTAGAAGGTTATGTGGAAGTGGCAGAAAAAATGAACAAGCTCAGCCACATTGCCGCCATTGAACTAAACATCTCCTGCCCCAATGTAAAAGAAGGCGGCATGGCATTTGGCACCAGTTGTCCCTCAGCCATTGCTGTTACCAGTGCAGTGCGTGAAGTTTATGACAAAACATTGATCGTTAAGCTCTCGCCCAATGTTACCAGTATCGTTGAAATTGCGCTTGCAGTGGAAGAAGCAGGTGCCGATGCACTGTCATTAATAAACACCCTGCTGGGCATGGCCATCGATTCGGAAACACGAAAACCGGTGTTGAGTACCATCACCGGAGGCTTGTCAGGACCGGCCATTAAACCCATTGCCTTGCGCATGGTGTGGCAGGTAGCAAATGCAGTTAAAATTCCGGTTATCGGCATAGGAGGAATTTCCAGTGCAGCCGATGCCATTGAATTTATGCTCGCCGGTGCCACTGCCATTCAGGTTGGAACCGCCAACTTTATTGACCCTTCGGTGACCATAAAAATTATACAGGGCATCAAAGAATACATGCTAAAGCACCGGCTGAGCAAGCTGAGTCAGCTTACAGGGAAACTTGTGTATTAATCAACAAATCTCTTTACTGGATTGACATGCTCTTAACCAGTGGTGCTATTTCAACTGCCACCTTCTGATTAAATTCAAATGCCAGGTTCTGATAATTCACGGCATCAATGATGGTACCTATAAAACACAACCCGGCGGTTAAAAGATAGAGTATGCCCATGCCAATCTGATTGGTAAGGAAACGATGAATGCCCGCAAAGCCCAGAAAACCCACCAGACAGGTAAGCAAAATAATCTGGGGATCCTTGCGCCTGGAACGATAAATGCTCGCGAAGGTCTGAGCTTCTTTGTCACTAAAGTCTTTAATCATGGTCTGGATGAAATTGAGTTCCATACCCTGAATCTCGGGAAGATGAAGTAAAACGTTTGCCATAGGATGGTAAATTTAAAAGTGATTAACCGGAAGTGGTGTTCTTAAAATATGAATTATTCTTAAAGTAAGTATTACAACAGCAGGCATCGCCAGCGGATGAGCCTTGAAGGATGCGATAAATTCACCTCTGAACAGAAAGGCTATACCATGACCCAGACCACAACCCGGACAAAAACCCAGATCCAGCGCATTAATTGGACAAAGACTTGCATGTTCGTTGTAAGGTGACATGGTGGCAAACAATATCAATGCTGCTATCCAAATAACCGCCTCCCAGCGAAACCGTAAAAAATGACCAAACTTTTCTGCCATTTATTGCTGTGTTGTTTTATACTTAGACAGGTATTTGAAAAATGGTTACAAAAAAAAGACTATCCGGCCTGTAATTTCTGATTGCTGTAATAGAATATAACCATCAGTTACACCGATTTTTACAAATTTAGCATAAATACGGTTAGATTGATCCATAGTGTTGGATGAGACATTTAAAAGACTTGAGTTTTCTGCTATCAGGTACATACAGTATCTCTGCCAATGGTTTAATTCATTAGCACACGGGCACCTTTAAAACGCTGGGCTTTATAGCCCGGTGGATTCGTTCATCCGAACAGTTTAAATCAATAAATTAAAGCTTAAAAATTAATTTTTCATTTACGTTAGGAGAAATAAAAAATATTTTACCTTTGCACCCCATTTTGGGCCAGGTTTCTAACGCACTTCCCTGCACTTATTAATTTGCATATCAATTTGATAAACAACTATTTGCAAGAATTGATTCTGTGCTATTGAGCCTCATTTAATCATTTTTTTATCAACTTTTTGTAATGATTTTAAACAAATTAAGGAATATTGGCATTGCTGCGCATATTGATGCGGGTAAAACAACGACCACTGAGCGTCTCCTGTTTTTCACCGGTGTAAACCGAAAAGTAGGAGAAACCCACGATGGTCAGGCCACCATGGATTTTATGAAACAGGAGCAGGAAAGGGGCATTACCATTGCTTCTGCTGCCATTTCATGCATTTGGAAGGATTACCAGGTTAATATAATCGACACACCCGGCCACGTTGATTTCACGGTAGAAGTAGAACGCTCGCTTCGGGTAATTGACGGCATGGTAGCATTATTTTGTGCTGTTGGCGGTGTAGAACCTCAAAGTGAAACGGTATGGAACCAGGCCGAACGATACAAAGTGCCCAGAATTGCCTTCGTAAATAAGGTAGACCGCAGTGGTGCTGATTTTCTGGATGTAATCTTACAAATGAACCAGAATCTTGATGCTCACGCAGTAGCATTCCAGCTTCCGGTGGGACAGGAAGAAGACTTCAAAGGCATCATTGACTTGATTGCCATGAAAATGTACACCTTTGAGGATGTTAAAACCATAGTTTCAGAGATCCCGGATTCCATGCTGGCTCAGGCCCGTGAGTACAGAAGTATACTGATAGAAAAACTGGCCGAATTCAATGAGGAAATTCTTGATAGTTTTCTGGAAGACAAAGACATTTCAGAGGAGTTGCTGATGTCCGCAGCACGCGAAGCCACACTTAAGTTATTGATAACGCCGGTACTTTGCGGAGCAGCCTATAAAAACAAAGGTATCGCACAGTTGCTTGATGCCGTAGTAGCTTATTTACCCTCTCCCATGGATATAGGGCCTACCATTGGTATGGATGTGGATGATCACGAAAAAACCCGCGTCCGGAACCCATCGCCCAAGGAACCATTTGCTGCACTGGCTTTCAAGCTCATCCACGATCCATATGTGGGACAACAGACGTTTATCCGCATATATTCCGGTGTATTGCGAAGCGGCATGCAGGTAATGAATTCCACTAAAGGCAAACCCGAACGTATTGGCCGTATCCTTAAGATACATGCCAAGGAACGTGTCGAAATTACTTCGGCCGGGCCTGGAGACATCGTGGCCCTTATTGGTCTCAAACTTACCAAAACGGGGGATACCCTGTGTGATATGGACGAGCAATTGCATCTGGAATCCATTCACATTCCGCCGAGTGTTATCGAGTTAAAAATCAATCCTGAAACACGGAAAGATCAAAGCAAACTGGGTGAAGCCCTATCAAGACTTGTAAATGAAGACCCTTCCTTTCATGCACGATTTGATGAGGAAACTGAGGAGACCGTAATCGCCGGTATGGGTGAGCTTCATCTTGAAATTCTGGTAGACCGTTTAAAATCTGAATTCGGGATTCCTGTGGTGGTAGGTGAGCCTTCTGTAGCTTATCGCGAAACCATTTCGCAGGAAGTTGAAGTGGAATATCGCCACTCAAAACAAACCGGTGGAAAAGGTCAGTTCGCGCAGGTTTACATCCGTCTGGAACCCAATGAAGGCCTCGGCTATGAGTATCTGGATAAGATAAAGGGTGGCTCTATCCCTAACGAATATATTCCTTCTGTTAATAAAGGTATTGTTAAAACCATGGCCAACGGAGTGCTCGCAGGGTTCCCTGTAGTAGACGTTAAGGTAGTTTTACTGGATGGGCAGTTCCACCCGGTTGACTCCTCGGATTTTGCCTTCCAGACCTGTGCCTCCATTGCTTTTAAACAGGGGTTTATGAAAGCAACGCCTGTATTACTTGAGCCTGTGATGAAAATAGAAGTGAATACACCGGATGAATTCATCGGTGATATTGTGGGCAACCTCAATAAAAGGCGCGGAAAGATCGAATCTATGCGCCGGCATCGCAAAGGATCTCAAAAGCTCAATGGATATGTACCTTTACAGGAGATGTTCGGCTATGCCACTACCTTGCGCAATCTCTCGAGCGGCAGGGCCAACTACTCCATGGAATTTTATCAGTACATGCCGGTTAGCAAAGCCTTACAGGAAGAAATACTGAAAAAACTGGCTGAGAAAAAAAGACTGGAAGCCGCCAGATAATCCAATTCGTTTAAGCACCCGCAGCCTTCTAAGCTGCGGGTTTTTTGTTTCAATATTTTTTTGCCTGCGTAATTCACTCAAAAACCTGCACCTTCAAAAAAATAAGCTTTTCTTTGCAAAAAAAATGATATGAACGTTTTGCTGTTGGGCTCGGGGGGTCGTGAACATGCGATGGCCTGGAAACTTTCCCAATCTTCATTAATTACTCAGCTTTATATTGCTCCGGGCAATGCAGGTACACGTTGTTCGGGCACCAACCTGCCCATTAGTATCAACGACTTCAGCGCCATCAAAAGGGCCTGTCTGCTTCATGATATCGAAATGCTGATTGTTGGCCCCGAAGAACCTTTGGTAAATGGCATTGTTGATTATTTTGAATCCGACCCCCTGCTTCAACATGTTCATGTGATTGGACCGCACAGTAAAGGTGCACAACTCGAAGGCAGCAAAGACTTTGCCAAGGCATTTATGAGCCGGCATCAGATTCCAACGGCCCGTTACAGGACTTTTACAGCAGAAGAATTTGAAGCTGCCACACAATATCTGCATGAGATGCATCCTCCCTATGTGATTAAAGCCGATGGTCTGGCTGCAGGAAAGGGCGTTATAATCTGCGAAAACATCAGTGAAGCCTGCCGTGAACTGGAAGAATTGCTTCTGAAAAAACGCTTCGGCAAATCATGCGATAAAGTAGTTATTGAAGAATTTCTTTCAGGCCGCGAGTTATCGTTGTTTGTGGTCACCGATGGCATCCACTGGAAACTACTTCCCGAAGCAAAGGACTATAAACGCATAGGCGATGGGGATAAAGGACCCAACACCGGAGGTATGGGGTCTGTTTCTCCGGTAGATTTCGCTGATGAAGCATTCATGCAAAAGGCAATCGATCGCATTGTAAAACCAACCATAGCCGGATTAATCAAAGACAACATCCCCTACAAAGGCTTTATTTTTATTGGCCTCATCAATGTGGAAGGCAATCCTTTTGTTATTGAATACAACGTAAGGCTGGGCGACCCCGAAACCGAATCTGTAATGCCCAGAATTACCTCCGATCTTATGCCCGTATTACTCTCCCTGAAAAACCAAACCCTAAACCGTCAACAAATTAATATTGATCCCGGATATGCTGTTACGGTTATTCTCGCTTCTGCAGGTTATCCCGGTCATTATCCCAAAGGTCTCGAAATATTTGGATTGGATAAATCAAAAGGAGTATTGGTGTTTCATGCTGGCACCATAATGGACGAAAAGAGTGAAGCTGTATATACTGCAGGGGGCAGGGTATTGGGCATAACCAGTATGGGTCAATATATTGACTCAGCCCGCAAATTATGTTATCAAAATGCCGGCATCATAGACTTTTTGGGAAAAACTTACCGCTCTGACATAGGTCTGGACCTCATGAAACAACCTTAAAATGCTGCGTAAATTATCAAAAGCCGGTTTCGCAATCCAGCTATTGTTTACGATAGCAGGAGCTGTTTTCATCGCTTTTACCCCCGGTGGATCTTTTGGGAGTATGCTGTTTGATTCAGGGAATGCCTGGCCGGTAATCTTACCGCCCGAATTACTTCCCAGCAGCCCCGGGACACTACAATATTTAAATGCAGGTCTGTTGTTGCTTATTGCCCTGTTTATCAATATTATATTGGTTAAGCATGACCTTATGCCCCATCAGTCCTTTCTTGGTGCCCTGATTTTTATTCTCTTTTCCTGGTTAACTCCAGCCAGTACCTTTCTGTTTTATGGACTGGTGGTAACCCTGTTATTGTTGATTTCGCTAAACAGCTTAATGAACATGTATATGAAATCACATCCTTACAGCGATGTGATGACTGCGACCATCAGTATTGGTGTGGCTTCATTTTTCATTCCCGAAACCATACTTTTTCTTTTAATTTTTGTTTGGTTGGGATTTTTTACCCTACGCATTACCGCCTGGCGTGAATGGGTAATTTCAATAGTCGGCACTTTTGTACCCTATTTCTACCTTGGTGTTTATCTCTTTTTCACTGATCAGCTCTGGCTTTTTTGGGACAATTATGTGCTATACATTCAAAATTACACCCTGTTGTTCCTCCCGGTGAGCCTATTAAACACGATAACAATTTTTTCGTTAATATTTCTCTGGCTGATTGTCTTTTTCAGGATGGTTGCAGGCATAGGTGATAAGTTGATTGCAATGCGCAAGCGCATGTGGATGGTTACTCAGTTTCAGTGGGCAGGCATTGCATCTCTTCTACTGTTGAGTTACCAATCTCCCATACTTCTGCCATTGGTGTATGTGTCGTTATCTATGATGATTGTTTTTGTAATTTATCAGCTTAAACCCAGAATGCTGATTTATGAAATAGTATTTGGTTTGTTCCTGAGCCTGGCTGCTTTGGGAAGATTTTTTGCCTGATATGTTAAAATTAAGATTTTCAAGATCGGTAAAAATTACAGAAGCCGGCTGCGATGAAGCCGGAAGGGGCTGTTTGGCTGGCCCTGTATATGCTGCTGCCGTAATTTTACCCGCCAGGTATCGCAACAGCCAACTCAATGATTCCAAGAAACTGTCTGTACGGCAGCGCGAAAGTTTAAGAATTGACATAGAAAAACACGCCATTTGCTGGAAAGTAGCATCGGTTTCCCCTGCTGAAATTGACCAGATCAATATCCTGCAGGCCAGCATACGATCCATGCATCTGGCAGTGAATGAATTATCCATTCCTCCGGCACTACTATTAATTGACGGCAATTACTTTATTGAATATCCCGGCATTCCTCATCAATGTGTGATTGGTGGCGATGGTCTTTATATGTCTATTGCTGCGGCATCCATATTGGCCAAAACACACCGGGATGAATTTATGCACCAACTCGATGCGGAGTTTCCCGGCTACGGATGGTCACACAATATGGGTTATCCCACACGCGAACATCGCAAAGCCATACTAACCTATGGCCTCACTCCCTGGCATCGGTTATCATTCAATCACCATCAGTTAACCATACCGGGGATCCTTTGATACCGGTATCAATCATTGAAAGAAATCAGATCGCGGAAACACAGGCGGACAAACAAATTGTACTGGGGATAAAACCCTTTGGCTGATTCAAGATTGATCTGCTTGTAATAAAAGGTAAAACCGGGTTCAATGGCTACCAGCTTGCTGAATTCGAGCCGCGCACCAACCGTGGCAAAAACTCCAAAGCCAATACCACCCTGCCGGATGTCGTAACCTTGCTGTGTGCCTCCGGGAATGTAGGGCCGGTTTCCATAAATATTTACCAGATTGTAATCCTTGTCGGCAATGCGCAATACATGTTTCTTAACCAGTGTATTGTTCATGTTTATACCTATGCCTATCATAGGTCTAAATACAGGATTATTGCCAAAATAATGATTCACAGCCACATCAAGAATGTTACGCTCTTCCTCTCCCCTGATACCAAAAAGCCGGAGGTCGGGCTCAGCAAGATAATCTATCGGCGGATCAACTTCTACAGAAAGAATGTCCTTAATCTGAAGCTTTACATAAGAGAACTGGAAGTATAAACTGGTATGGCAATTAAAGTTATAACTAAAAAAAAGTCCGAACTCAAATGATGGAGTATATTTTACCTTATCGGGATAACCCGCAATAAACACAGTATCATTGGCATCGAGATTATAAAATATTTCCTCATACCAATATTTATTCTTGAAAATATAGGAGGCATTGTTCTCCTGATCAGGTTTTCCGGAATAAAAACCGGCCGAGCCCTTTCCGGGAAGATAAAATCCTGCAAATCCGCCATACTCGAAACCACTTCGCGAAAGACATTCTTCCTTTATACTATAATCATATATTTGTGCTGAAGCAGCGGTAAAAAAGACTGACAATACAGCCAATATCAATACTTTAAAAATTGAGACAGAAGTTGGTACAGGATTCATTGAACACGAATTAACATCCAAAGCTAAACATTTTTTTTCATCTACCTAAAAAATCTAAAAGGTTATAAACAATGCATTGTTGATTATTTAGCCATGGCATGCAGATTATGAGGCTCATTTTGAATTACATTTGGGCATCCATGAAGAAGTCTGCTATGAATAAAAAAATTCTATACCTGTTTTACTTGGCTGCATTGATCTTATTGATTTTCGTATTCATACAGATCAGAGGGTATTACCTGTTTATAAAATCTCCTGTAGCCCAACTGCCGGAAGCTTTCCCGGGCAATACCCAAATGGTAATCGGTGCCACAAATGCTGCTGATTTCATAGCCACCACCCGTGCTTCGGGGTTGAGTGAAGTTTTATCTCCTCCCGAAATCAGGTCAGGCTTTGAACAGCTCATCTCCACAGCCGATTCATTGGCTGCTGAAGATGAACTATTCAGAAATTTGCTGGAAAGCAAGCCTTTTATGACGGGTTTTGTGCCCGATAGCACAGGGATACAGCAGTGGCTGCTGGCCTTCAGCATAGGCAAACAAGGCCCGGATAAGTTCAACCGCCACAGCAAAGTATTTGCCCAAAACCACAGCTATGATTTTTCTAAAATAAATCATTCCATCGCCGACATTTACTCATTTTGCCGGAGCGATAAATGTGTACATTACTATATCTACAAAGGTTTGCTTTGCTTAAGCCCTGATGAAGCCACGCTGCGATCTTCGCTTGAAGCCATGAAATCAAAATCCAATCTGTTTCATGATGAACTGTTTATAACCCTGGCCAGAACCTCAGGCAAAAAAGTGGATGCATCGTTGATTATCCGATCGGCTGAGTTGATTGGTCTGTTTCTGGATAAAGAAAAAACCGCAACACCCGCCAATTTATTTACAAAAGGCTGGACCACGCTTGACCTCACCATAAGAAAAGACAAACTGATGCTCAATGGATTCACCGGCACCCCTGCTCCTGTTGCGCTTTTTGCCCATGAAATGCCTTTGCCGCTTCAAATGATGGGAATTCCGGAAAATATCACTGCTATTTATGGGTTTTTGCTTGCTAATCCTTCAAAAGTATTAGAAACTATAATTGGCAGTGATACCATACACGCATTGGGTTACGATTTGATAAACAATACAAATACCAAAGAAATTTTCAGGATAGGAGAAGATCTTGATCCATGGTTGGGAAAATTTTCATTCAAATTAAGTAATGAGAATCATCAGGAGATAGTAGTGATTGAAAATAGGCAAACAGACAGCACATTTTCAGCATTTAACCGCTTTACAGAGCCGGTAGAACCCGGGATAACCAAAATTACCGATATAAATCTCTTTAAAAGATTATTCGGAAGTCTATATCATACTCATGTTCCCGTTTATTGTCTGAACCATCCAGCCTTACTGGCATTTTCCTCCTCATTGCCGGGATTAAGAAATTATGCCCATACCCTGAATGCTCCGGGAGTTCGTGGCCAGGCTACTTCGATGGCTACCGTGCTAAATAATACCCAGGAAAAAGCAAACTTTATTGCAATTCGTACTCCTGCTGACAACAATGACAAGCCGGATGACCGGATGTCCTGGCTAAAGCGGTGCCAGATGCTTTCCATAAAGATAAGTGCAGGTGAGCCTTTTATGTACAGCAGCGGCGCGATTTATTTTGAAGCCCCCAAAAAATCACTTGCATACATGAATGAGCAAAGCCGTACAGATTCTATACCTGATCTGCCGGTAATTACCATCCCTGCGGCCAATGTTGGCCGGGAGACAGCCATTTCATTTACACCACTTGTTGTCGGGAGTGAGAAGGCTGGGGAAAACCGGGTGGCTTTTTTAGGTAGAAATTCTCTGAGCATCAATGATTACAAAGGGCAGCAAATTTTCGAATGGCAATCGCCTGAGCCGCTTACCGGTCAGCTTTTTGCTACCGGATACACGCAGCGCGACCAGCCACGGTATATTGTTACCGGAGAAAATCATCTTTTTCACCTCTCGGCTGAAGGAATCCTGCTAAAGAAAATAAAGCTGCCTGCCGGAATTGCCAGTGCATCAGGTTTTTTTGATTATGAAAGGCGGAAAGATTATCGTATCATCTATCAGGACGCTGAAAGAAAAATACATAGCATCACCGTAGATGGTAAAGCATTGCCCGACTGGCAAAAACCACAATCGACCTCTTTGTCAATGGCACCTGAATTTATCCGCAATGCCGGCAAAGACTATCTTTTCTTTAGCTCCCGGGATGGCAATCTGATGATAACTGACCGGCGCGGACGGGAAAGGATTAAGATATATGAAGGCTTCAAAAAGTCGGCCAATGCCGGCATATATGAGAACCGTACCAATGCTAAAGGCATATTTCTTACCGCAACCGATGACGGCAGACTTGCTTATATCACTGATAGAGGTGTAATTTCTTACAGCGCTTTCGGGCATTTCGGTGAGCATCCTTACTTTGAATATGCTGATTTCGATGGGGATGGGAGCATGGATTTCATGTTTGCCGGTAAGGAAAAACTTGGAGTATATACGCGCATGAAGAAAAGCATTGCAGAGTTTACCATCAAAGGAGGTATGCTGGGCAAGCCCTTTGTGTATGCCTCCTCATTGGGAAAAGGATGGATTGCGGTGCGCGATACCCGCACGGGACTGGTGTATCTGATAAATAATAAGGGAGAGCAGCTCCCTTTGGGAAAGCTTCGAAGCGATACAGATCCCATCATTTTCAATCCGGGCGGAAGCCGGCAGATAGTTATGGTAACTTCATTAAACAATAAACCAGTGTTTACACTGCTCAAATAATGTTTTCCCAGGGGTTCCCGCCAAAAAGAAAAACGCCATCATCAGACAGCGTTTTTCAACCAAAATATTAACCAAATATTATTTAACCATGACACCACCATTTTAAATCAGGGATGTTCTGCACAGACATGCCAGGATCTTCGCAAAACTGATTTTAAATTTCGTTGTCAAAGGTTAATCATTAAAATTTAAAAAAGTAACTCTCTTTTTTGAAAAAAAATACGGCAAGCGGACGAATTTTTAAATTAAAAATCCATAACATCTGAATAACAACTATTTAGGCCGGTAAAAAAAACTTAAAACCGTTTAATTAACAAGACTCAGCGCTCTACTCTGAATGAAAGACTTAAACATTACTTAAAGATGATTGGTCTGCTAAAAAGCACAGAACGTGAATGTATTGAGAGATAGCTTTAAATGTATAATAAAACATAAGCATAAACACAACGATATCAAACGCTTAGCATTTCTCAGTGCATCCTGTTAAACATTGTAAAAAAAATAGATAAAAATATCTGAGACCAGTCTAAAAAGGTATAAATGGAAAAATGCCATTAAACACAAAGCTACCGGGTTGCACAAGGCTCTGTATATCAGTAATTAAAACTTGGTGAGGCTTTATTTCTTTGTGCCGTAGTGGCAAAAAAAGAAGTTTTTATACTAAGTACATATTTTATTAAATTTTCATCTTTTTACAATTTTTAAAAATCTCATCAATAAACAGAAAAACGCCATCCCAAGACAGCGTTTTTCAAACCATAATATTAACCAAATATTATTTAACCATGACACCACCATTTTAAATCAGGGATGTTCTGCGCAGACATGCCAGGATCTTCGCAAAACTGATTTTAAAATTCGTTGTCAAGGGTTTATCACTAAAATCTGAAAAAGTAACTCTCTTTTTGCAAAAAAAATCAAAATATTTTTCTTTTCATTGATTATCAATTGCTTATTGATTTATTTTTTTTTCAATTTAACAATATCACCAGCCATGGGTTCATCTCCGGAAGAAAATTGATTCCATCTGTAGAGCAGCTTTAATTTAATGCCATAATACTGCGAAATCTCCCGCATTGTTTCGCCCTGGCTAACCTGGTGACTGTGTTTACTGGTTTTGCGTTTTTTGGGTTCAACATAGATGGCTTGTCCTTCCCGGATAGGCTCATGTTTGTTCAAATCGTTATATCTGATCAATTGAAAGCTGTGAATTCCAAGATCATCGGCAATTTTATCAATATCATCATCATTACGGGCAAAAGTAAGCCTGACATTATTATTTATGTAAATGGGCCGATTTCCTTCTGCCACCTCCACATATTTCAGATTATCGGCCAGGAGCTTTAATCCTGCAACAGCCACAGCTTGTTCTTCTCTTTTTGGGACAGGCTTTGGGGTTGGTTGCCGCCGGGCTATAGGCCTGTTTGATTCAGAATCATAGAGAAAAAGTTCATTTTCTTCAATGATTTTTATGAGCATATCTGCATAACGCGGATTTGTAGCATAACCAGCTTTCTTCAAACCATGTGCCCAGCCTCTGTAATCATTTATATCGAGCTTGAACAAGTCAGCATAACGTGGCCTGGAGGTTAGAAAATAAGAATGATCATTGAATGATTCCTCCGCAGATTTATATTTGCGAAAACATTCATCTTTGGCATCGTCGTCCTGGATGTATGTATCACCAGACCACTCTTTGTGACACTTTATGCCAAAATGGTTATTGGCGTAACGTGCGAGGTTAGAATTGCCGCTTCCAGATTCCAGCAATCCCTGAGCCAGCGTTATGCTTGCAGGTATGCCGTATTCTTTCATTTTTCGCACCGCAATGTCGCGATACAATTCAATGTATTCAGCATAGCTTATCTTCGGTGCATTCTGTGCGTCTGCGGAGAACAAACCGGCAATCATTAAAAAAAATGTAAGGGGAAATATCTTTCGCATATGCAGGTATCATTCTAAATAATGGTCAAAAATACAAAATATCTCTGTTCCCCAGGTGAAATGAGGCCAGGTGTAAAATTTTAAACGACACTGCTGAAAGAATGTTATTAATTTTGTGAAAAAAATCAGCAACGCAATAGAACAAGTCATAAAAAAAGACAATCAAGCTGAGATTTCTTTTAAAATGATGTAACTTAGTGCAATTATTTAAATATAAATTTCAGATAAAATGGCCGAACCCGCAATTCTCATCGTTGAAGATCATGTTAAAATGGCCGATTCTATTAGTAAAGGTCTTGAGGAGAATGGATTTACTACGGAAGTAGCCTATGATGGATTCATAGGAAAGCGTCTGAGTGATGCTAAAGATTATGAATTGATCATTCTTGATATAAATCTTCCTCAAATCAATGGTTATGAGCTATGTGCACATATCCGCAAGAAAAATGCCTCAGTTCCCATTATCATGCTGACCGCAATGGGCAGTACCGAAGACAAACTGCTGGGTTTTGATCAGGGAGCAGATGACTATATTGTTAAGCCATTTGAGTTCAGAGAATTACTTGCCCGCATTAAAGCTTTACTTAAACGTGTACAACCCGATCCGAAAAGCCTTCGCGTACTCAGGGTTGCCGATCTTGAAATTGACCTGGATAGTAAAACGGTAAAGCGAGGTAACATTTCAATTGATCTTACGGCCAAGGAATTCCTGTTACTGGAGTTTTTGGTGCAAAATAAGGGAAAAGTGGTATCAAAAGCTGATATCGCTGAAAAAATCTGGAACATTACTTTTGATACCGGCACTAACGTAATTGAGGTGTATGTCAACTTTCTCAGAAAGAAAATTGATAAAAACTTTCCGGTAAAACTCATACACACCCATATCGGCATGGGATACATTTTAAAAGCCGGCGACGATGCAAATCAGAACTAAACTCAGCCTTCAGTTTGCCATGCTTACCGCAGCCATACTGGTGGTATTTTCGGTAGCTGTTTTCCTGCTGTCGGCCAATCACCGGAAACAGGAATTTACCAACCGCTTGAGTGAGAAGGCCATCAATACGGCCATGTTACTCATTGATGTAAAAGAGATCAACAACAATCTGATGCGCATAATTGACAGCTCCAATTACAGCTCGCTGGGCGATGCTGAAGTGGTGGTGTTCGATTACTTTAAAAGAAGTCGCATTTATGTTTCCGGCGGCCCTTCCAATCTTCACATTGATGAAGCCCTGATTACCAAAATTATGAACCGGGGAGAATACATTTTTAGTCAGGGAGAACGTGAAGCGGTAGGATTACTTTATACCAACGGTCTTAGACGATTTATTGTTATCGCTTCTGCTACTGATACATATGGAAAAACCAGGATCAATAACCTATTGCTTGTGCTGATGATAGGGCTGGTGGTAGCCATTATTTCATCCATACTTATAGGCATGTTTTTTGCCAAAGAAGCCCTCAAACCAATCAGCAATGTGGTGAGTCAGGTATCCACCATTACCGCATCCAACCTTAATCAGCGATTAAATGCCGGGAACGGCAACGACGAAATCTCACAACTGGCTACCACCTTTAACCTTATGCTCGACCGGCTTGAAAAAGCATTTATGATTCAAAAAAGCTTTGTTTCCAACGCTTCTCATGAATTACGCACTCCCCTGGCTGCCATTAATAGTCAGATTGAAGTGGCTTTGATGAAGAAAAGAGAGCCTCAGGAATATGAAAATGTACTCAATTCCCTGTTGGATGATGCACGCGGGTTAACTTCCCTGGCCAATAATCTGCTGGAAATTGCCCGTTCGGAGCAGGATATCAGATCTCTGAGTATAAAACCGGTACGACTTGATGAATTGCTGCTGCAAACTCAGTCAGAATTTCAAATTCTGCATCCTCAAAATGTAATTGACACCCTGATTTTGGATGAAACAGAAAATGAAGATCAGGAATTTACCCTCTATGGCAATGAGAATCTGTTAAAGCTGGTGTTCATCAATCTGATTGATAATGCCATGAAATTCTCGTCGGGCAAACCGGTAAAAGTAACCCTGACATTTAAAACTGACTGTGTTCTTATTATTGTTGAAGATGAAGGTATAGGCATTTCAACTGAAGAATTACAACTGATAAAAGAGCCATTTTACCGGGCAAGCAATGCGGCCCATCTGCACGGTCATGGTATTGGGCTATCACTTATAGCAAAGATCGTAAAACTTCATGAGGGAGTTATAGAAATTAACTCACGCCTGAATGAAGGCACTAAAGTCAGCATTACATTGCCCTATAAAATGAAAATGAATGGAACGGATTAAACGCTACTTCCCATCACTTACAAGCCTACAACTAGAGGCCCTTGGCAAACTGGAAGCATTATACGGGAAGTGGAATGAAGCCATTAATGTTATTTCCCGGAAGGACATTGAACATCTATACGAGCGGCATGTATTACATTCAATGGGCATTGCTAAAGTGATTTCATTCTCCCCCGGAACAAGCATCATGGATGTTGGTACCGGTGGCGGGTTTCCCGGAATACCGCTGGCAATACTTTTCCCGCAGGTAAAATTCCATCTGGTAGATGCTACCGGTAAAAAAATCAAGGTAGTGAATCAGATAGCAGCGGCACTTGAGTTGAACAATGTTACTACCGAACATACCCGCATTGAGCAGGTAACTGGAAAATACGACTTTATTGTTAGCCGCGCTGTTACCGCTATGCCTGAATTTATTAAACTCACCGAAAAAAACATTCAGCCTGGGAGGCATCAGGAGTTTCATCACGGGATAATTTACCTGAAAGGCGGCGACATTGATGAAGAGCTAAAATCCACTGGTTATCAATACCGTACCTATCCTTTTAGTGCATGGTTTAAGGAATCTTTTTTTGAAAGCAAGGCTGTGGTCTATTTATGGAAATAAGCTGAAATTTAAGAAAACCATTGCTTTTGATAGAGATGAAATCCGTGAAAATTCCTAACTTAGCAGCCTGAACACATAATAATAATCCATTTCATAAAAAACAATCCATGAGTAATTCAATTAAAACATTGCAGCCAGAAGCTGTATGGCACAATTTTCACAGTTTAACACAGGTACCCCGCCCTTCAAAAAAAGAAGCACAGATCATTGCTTTCATGAAGAAATTCGGCGAATCACTTGGTCTGGAAACCATTGTTGATAAGGTAGGCAATGTAATTATCCGCAAACCGGCCACACCTGGTATGGAGAATCGCAAAGGAGTAATCCTGCAGTCACACCTTGATATGGTTCCACAGAAGAACAGTGACAAGATACACGACTTTGAAAAAGACCCCATCGAAACAATTATTGATGGTGAATGGGTTCGGGCCAATGGCACTACCCTGGGCGCCGACAACGGTATGGGTGTGGCAGCTATTATGGGAGTGCTCGCCTCAAAAGACCTGGAGCATGGTCTCGTGGAAGGTCTGTTTACCATAGATGAAGAATCAGGCATGACAGGAGCGTTTAATCTGGAGCCGGGTATACTCAAGGGTGACATATTACTTAATCTGGATTCAGAGGATGAGGGAGAGCTTTATATAGGCTGCGCCGGAGGTATAGATGGAAACTTCGTCTTTAATTTTAAAGAAGTACCCCTTGAAACAAACACTCAGCCTTACCTGATTACGGTTACCGGATTAAAGGGTGGTCATTCCGGAATGGACATACCCCTTGGCAGAGGAAACTCCGCTAAAATCATTACACGCCTGCTCTGGCACGGGGTCACCAAACATGGCCTACGTTTATCTGATATAGAAGCAGGTAACATGCGAAACGCCATTCCCCGTGAAGGAAAAGCCATAGTTACCATCCCCATGGCAGAAATTGAAGGCTTTGAAAAATGCTTTAACAAAATGACTGAGGCGATAAAGGCGGAATATTCGGTTACCGAACCTACCCTGAATATTAAAGTTGAAAAGTGTACTGCTCCTCAGCATCTGATGGATGTGGAAACCCAGAATAACCTCTTACGCGCCTTATATGCCTGTCCGAATGGTGTAATCAGGATGAGCGACAGTATGATGGGCCTGGTAGAAACCTCGACCAATCTCTCTATCGTTAAGCGGGAAGGCACTCAGGTTAAAATCAGTTGCCTGCTTCGCAGCTCGGTGAATTCAGCAAAGGAGGACTTAAGCATAATGATGCGCAGCATATTTGAACTGGCCGGGGCTGAAGTTAACTTTGCAGGTGAATATCCGGGTTGGAAACCTAATCCCGAGTCATCTATTCTTAAAACCATGCAAGAGGTTTATAAGAATAAATACGGAAAAATTCCAGAAATAAAAGCCATACATGCCGGATTAGAATGCGGCCTGCTGGGTGCTGTTTATCCCAAATGGGACATGATTTCCTTTGGTCCAACCATCCGCAACCCTCACTCTCCGGATGAGAAAGTTCATATAGCTTCTGTGCAGAAATTCTGGGATTTTCTTACTGAAACCCTGAAACATATTCCTGCTTGATCTGTGATCTGTAATCTGTGGGTTTGTTGATTTGTTGATTTGTTGATGTGTTGAGCCTTTGAAACATAATTCGCGTTAATTTGCGTAATTCGCGGTTAATTGGTGATTGGTGATTAGTGATTGGTGATTAGTGGTTAGGAATTCAATCCGAAGTCTGCAATCTGCAATCTGCAATCTGTTGATTTGTTGAGCCGACACTTGCCCCCATCAGGCGGACATGCGAGGAGGCCTGTCAAAAAACAAACTTGTTAATTTTGTTAATCCTGTCAAAAAAGGATTGCCTGCTCTAATCTGGTGATTGGTGATTAGTGGGTAGGAATTCAATCCGCAATCTGCAATCAACACTTACGATTCTCTGCGTCATTGCGTCATTGCGTGATTCGGCTCACCTGAAAGGGCAGGCACAAGTCTTTAATATCCAGTTTTTTATCTCCATTTAGCTATAATCTCAAAAAAAAACGCCTTCATAGTTTGGCTGATTTAGATTTCTTACTATCTTTGCAGTCCCAAAAAATAAGACTATGAGTAAGAGAACATTTCAACCATCGCAAAGGAAAAGGAGAAACAAACACGGTTTCAGGGAAAGAATGTCAACCCCCAACGGACGCAGAATTCTTGCAGCCCGCCGTGCCAAAGGCCGTAAAAAACTCAGCGTATCCGACGAAGGAAGAAAATAAATAAACCCCTTTAAAGGCTTGACTATTCATACGACAAAAGGAGGCAATCAGTGGTTGCCTCCTTTTGTTGTGCTTGTTTTTCAAATTTTTTATCTCAAAGCAAGCACTAATCCTTCCGGCATACATACATTTTAGCACAAAAAACCGTAATTTCGCAAAAAAGTTGAGGTTTCACCTATGGGGTTAATCAAATTTTTACTGATCATATTTGCTTTCTATCTGTTTTTCAGGGTATTTACCTCTGTGATATTGCCTTTTATTGTCAAACGTTCCCTTAAACGGTTTCAGGACAAGTTTTACCAACGCAATCCACATGTGCGCAATCCGGATAAAACCAAAGAGGGCGAAGTCACCATCAAAGACCCTGGTCATCAGGATGAAGTTAACATCCCAGAGGACTTTGGCGAATACATTGATTACGAAGACATCAAATAAATTCACTATTTATTTCCCGCTATCTTTATGAAAAAAATCTCCCTGAAAAAAGCAATGCCTTACCTGGCTGTTCTACTCATTTTTGTGGCAGTGGTAATGGTGTATTTCAGTCCTGTACTGGAAGGAAAAAAACTAAAACAATCAGACATTTCCAACTGGAAAGGTATGTCGAAAGAGATTGTGGATTACCGGGAAAAAACGGGAGAAGAAGCCTTGTGGACCAATTCTATGTTTGGAGGGATGCCAGCCTATCAGATTTCAGTGGAATATAAAGGAAATCTCATCCGGTACATCGATGACTTATTTAAACTGGGGCTGCCACATCCGGCCAATCTGGTGTTCATTTATCTGGTTGGCTTTTTTATATTGTTGCTTGTACTTAGGGTAAACCCCTGGCTTGCCCTGGCGGGGTCCATTGCATTTGCATTTTCCTCTTATTTTTTCATTATCCTCGAAGCCGGCCACAACAGTAAAGCCCACGCCATCGGTTATATGGCACCGGTGCTGGCTGGCATCTTGCTCACTTATCGCGGCAAATATCTGGCGGGAGCATTGCTTACCGCCTTATTCCTTGCCCTTGAGCTGCGAGCCAATCACCTACAGATTACCTATTATCTTATGCTGATGGTGGTTTTATTGGGCATTAGCCGTTTTATCGTTGCCGTAAGGGAAAAAACCGTGCCTGACTTTTTAAAAGCCAGTGGATTACTTCTGGCAGCAGCCTTATTGGCACTGAGCACCAACATTACCAATCTATGGGCCACCTGGGAATATGGTAAAGACACCATCCGGGGCAAATCGGAACTGAGCCACAGCCCTGAGAACCGCACTACCGGCCTTGACAAGGATTATGCTACCCAATGGAGTTATGGTAAGGCTGAAACCTTTAGCCTGCTGGTACCCAATATAAAAGGAGGTGCTACCGGTGCGCTGGGCAATAACGAGAAAGCCATGCGTGATGTTGATCCGGTATTTGCAAGCAGTATTGCCGGACAAAACCAATATTGGGGAGATCAGCCTTTTACATCAGGCCCGGTATACGTAGGCGCCGTTATGGTATTTTTATTTGTCCTCGGTTTGGTCCTGCTCAAAGGTTGGATGCGATGGTGGCTGCTTGCGGCTACTATATTGGCAATCTTATTGTCGTGGGGCAAAAACTTTATGCCGCTCACCGATTTCTTTTTACACTATGTTCCCGGTTACAATAAATTCAGGGCGGTTTCTATGATATTGGTGATTGCCGAACTGACCATACCCCTAATGGGCATTCTTACCCTGAAAAAAATACTGGAGAAACCAAATCTGTTAAAAAACAACATGCGGTCGTTTTACTTTTCTCTCGGTATTACCGCCGGACTTGCCGCCCTATTCTACCTCCTTCCTCAGGTATTGTTCAGTTTCCTTAGCGCGATGGAACAATCTGCACTGAACGAGCAAAGACAGAGCCTTGAGCCTGCTCAACTTGCTCAATTCAATGATTTTGTGCATAATTTCAAAATGGCCCGCATAAGCATCTTTAAGGCCGATGCCTTGCGAAGTCTGTTTTTTATACTGGCTATGGGTGCCGTTTTATTTTTCTATATCCGTCAGAAGTTGAATAAATCCCTATTTATAGCGCTGGTCACAGTAATTATTGCTTTAGACCTGATACCTGTTGCCCATCGTTATTTAAACAATGATGATTTTGCGCGTAAGCAACTGGTAAATAACCCATTCCCTCCCACTGCTGCCGATCAGCTTATCCTCAAAGATGTGGACCCAAACTTCAGGGTACTCAACACCACAGTAAGTACTTTTCAGGACGCCAGCACCTCCTATTATCACAAAAGTATTGGTGGTTATCATGGTGCGAAACTACGGCGCTATCAGGAACTTATTGAACACCAGATTATGAACAACAATGAGCAGGTACTCAATATGCTGAATACCAAGTACTTTATAATGAGAGGTGAAAATAACAAGCCTTATGTTCAAATAAATATGGAAGCTCTGGGCCATGCCTGGTTTGTGAGCGATTTCCGGATAGTGAAAAATGCCGACGAAGAAATTGAAGCCCTTACGAATTTTTCACCGGAGCGCACGGCCATCATTGACCAGCGTTTTAAACCAGTCATTGGAGACTTTAAAGCCAGACGCGACACCACGGCTAACATTGAACTTGTGGAATACGCACCAAATAAACTGGTATATCAAACTAAATCACTGCTCCCACAAATGGCTGTTTTTAGTGAGATTTATTATGATAAAGGCTGGAAAGCATATATTGACGATAAGCCTGCCTCCTATTTCCGTGCCAATTATGTGCTGCGTGCCATGATTGTTCCCGAAGGTGAGCATACCATTACCTTTAAGTTTGAGCCAAAAGTATACTTTACCGGTGAAAAGATTTCATTTGCTGGTTCACTGTTGCTCATACTATTGGGTGCCGGATACCTGGTTTCGCTCTTCCTCAATAGAAGGAAGGAGCAGGATGCAATGACCAAACACGAATCTGGTGCGTAAAGTACTGATTATAACCTATTATTGGCCACCCAGTGGGGGAGCTGGCGTACAACGCTGGCTTAAATTTGCAAAGTACCTGCGCACTTTTGGCTGGGAGCCGGTAATTTTTACACCCGAAAACCCTGAATATCCCGCGATAGACGAAAGTCTGGCGAAAGATATTCCCGCGGATATTGAAGTGGTGAAGATTCCCATCTGGGAACCCTATGGTTATTACAAAAAGCTGATTGGTGCGGGCGAAAACGAGCGCATCAATGCGGGATTTCTTTCCGAAAAGAAACGTCCAGGCCTGGCCGAACGCTTTTCCATCTGGCTCAGAGGTAATTTCTTCATTCCCGATGCCAGGAAATTCTGGATTAAACCTTCGATTAAGTTTCTGACTCACTATCTGAAAAGTCATCCTGTGGATGCCATCGTCTCCACCGGGCCGCCACATTCAATGCATATGATCGCGCTGGGTCTCAAGCGAAACACCAACCTGCCCTGGTTGGCCGACTTCCGCGACCCATGGACGAATATTGACTTTTACCATGAGCTGATGCTGAGCAAATGGGCCGACAAGAAACATCGTCTTCAGGAGCTGAGTGTGCTGAAGGAAGCAGACGAAATAGTGGTGATCAGCCGCAGCATGAAGAGTGATTTTCTTGAAATTTACAACAGGGATTATTCGGTGATTACCAATGGTTTTGATTCAGAGGATGTAGCTGATGTGGAAGTTACTCTGGATACGAAATTCTCCATTGCACACATTGGCACCATGGTCAAGACGCGTAACCCGCAGGCATTGTGGGAAGCATTAACTGGCCTTGTCAGGGATATGCCCGGTTTTGCAAATGACCTTGAAATCAAACTGGTCGGCAGCGTTGACTTTTCAGTGATGGAGAGCATCGAAAAGGCGGATTTGACGAAGTTCGTAAACAGAATAGCCTATCTGCCCCATAGCGAAGTAGTTAAAGTTCAGCAACAATCGCAGATATTGCTTTTGCTCATCAACGATACTCCAAATGCAAAAGTCATCCTTCCGGGGAAGTTCTTTGAATATATGGCCGCCAAACGCCCTATCTTGTGCATTGGTCCTTTGGATGGGGATGCGGCTCAGGTAATTTCGGAGGTGAAAGCAGGAATCGCTATTGAAAAAGATAATCAGGAAGAAATGCAAAACGTCATCCGTGAACTCTATCAAAAATTCAAGAGCGGAGAACTGTCTATAAATAGTAAGGATATAGAAAAATATTCCCGAAAGTCGCTTACTGCTGAGCTTGCGGAGCGATTGGATGAGATTGTGAAGTAAGGGAAGAGTATAACGTGACGGACAAAGCCGGTGCCAATAAGGGGAGATATTACATTCAGGCCACTATAATATTTTTCTTTTATTTATTCGAATTTTATGTTTTGTCCTCTAATAATGCCAACAGTCGTTAATTAAGATACCATTTCTCCTTCCCGACTTTTACCGATTGTAAAAATCCGGGTTTCAATACAAGAGCAGGAATACGCAAAATTTACTCTCGTTTTTGTGGGGCAGTCATAAATATCGTATTATTCCCATGCCAATGCCTGTAGGTGAAACGTTGGAACAAAATGAAGAACGCTATGTCCAATCCATTATGCTTATCTCTGATCTGGATATTTTAGCCATTGAAATCCTGGACGACTCAATCACAGAAATAACAACTGATAACCCACCAAACTGGTTTAAATATCCAGCACCCGAAATTTTATCTGAAATTGGGGAATCATGGTTATTAGAAGGTAAAACACTGGCATTGAAGGTTCCGAGCTGCATTATAACGACCTCTTTCAACTACATTTTAAACTGCAACCATAACGATTTCAACAGGATAAAAATACTTGATCACCGTGAATTCTTGTTTGATCCAAGATTAAAAGCTTGACTTACAGAAGCGAAAAAGTTGAGACTGAAGAGTTCTTAAGACAATGTCATCATTTTACGCATCAACGCCCATTCCCTGCCACCGGTGGCAATTCATTGCTTAAAATATTGGGAACGAACTTTTTAATATCGTAGCCTCCCACGAATATTTTAGTCAGCTCATTCAGCATAGCAAATTCTGTTTCGGGCACGTTCATGGCTTTCAAATGTTCGCTAACAATGCCAGCGGCAATCCTACCTTCGAGCACAACCTTACCCGATATATCTTCTGTAAAGAAGCCCTTGCCGATTAAAAGACCGAGCGTACGGTTACGACTCAGGTCATTGAGGGCGGTTAATCCGAAATCGCCTATGCCACAATAGCGAAACATGGTTTCCTGCCTGCCACCAAATTTCTTCAGGATATGTCTCATTTCGTTAAAAGCGCGGGTAAATACCAGAAACCTCAGGTTAGGTGAATCGAAATGTGCATCTACAATTCCTATGGTAATGGCATAAATATTCTTGAGAATACTCAAAATTTCCACCCCTTTAACATCATGTGTATAGTCGAGATGGATGGTCGTTTGCTCAAACAGATCCGCCATTTGCCGGAAAACTCCCTCTTCATCCGCACCAACAGTCATGGCGGTAGGGATGCGGTGTATAAGTTCCCGGGCAAAAGTGGGTCCCATAAGCGTACAAACCGGATTTGTTACAAAGTCCGATAATTCTTTTACAATGGTTTCCTGCTTACCCCCAAAACCTTTTGCCAGGTTAACCAATATTGCATCAGATTTTATATAATGACTGATTTCTTTCACATAAGGAACCACCACCACCGAAGGCACGGCCAAAAAAACCACCTGTGCGGTTTGCAATATGGCAGGATCGGTGGTTGCTTTTATGCGTTCGTTTAGTCTTATCTGTGGGAAATAGGCGGTATTGATGTGATTCTGATTGATATCAGCAACCACTTCGGTTTCCACTGATAACAAAGTAATAAGCAAGTGTGCTTTATCTGCCAGTACCTGGGCGAGAGCAGTTCCAATGGTGCCGGCTCCGGCAATAACGATGTGACTGAGAGGTGGCATAGGGTCAATTATATAGAAACTTACACGGCAAAGATAAAGTTATTTTAGGGTGTGGTACTTTCATTTTTTTTACCCTCGATGACATTACCTTAGGCCTGAAGACCATAAAAAAGGTTTAAACGACTTGATTATCAACATATAAAATAGTTCAAAGTTCAAGGATAATTTGTATAAAACTGATTTTTTAAACCCTGATGTACCATCATGCCACAAAACATAGTAATTTAGCCATTCGGTAAAACAGTCCTGAAGAAGGCTGAAAAATCATTTCATCATGAACAAAGGATTGATACTCCTTGGCGGCGGCGGCCACTGCCGGTCAGTAATTGAAGCCATAGAGCATTCGGGCAAGCTTAAAATTGCGGGCATACTGGACCCCGGGGCGGAAGCCGGTCAAACGATTTGCGACTACCCCATATTGGGCACCGACGCCTTGATTCCTTCCCTTCACCAATCGGGACATGCCTTTATTATTACCATTGGCCAGATCAAAAACCCGGCTCCCCGAATCGCACTTTTCGATTTACTTCAATCATTAAATGCAGATATTTTAACCATAACCGATCGCAAAGCAGTGGTCTCCGGGCGTTCAACCATAGGTAAAGGAACCGTAGTTCTCAGGCATACTTTCATTAACTCAAACGTTACACTGGGCAACAACAATATCATAAATACCGGCGCCATTGTTGAACATGATTCTACTACCGGAGATCACGTGCATATATCTACCGGTGCTATTGTTAATGGAAACTGTCACATCGGTAACCGTTGTTTTATTGGTACAGGTGCCATAATCCTCAACAACATTACCATTGCGGATGATGTATTGGTAGGTGCCGGAGCTGTAGTGCTGCGCAACATTACTAAACCAGGTATATATCATGGAAATCCGGCACGCATAATCTGATCAGACATGAACAATAAAATTATCATTATTGCCGAAGCGGGCGTTAATCACGATGGAAAGCTAAAGCAGGCTTTACAACTTATTGATGAGGCAGCCATATCCGGTGCCGACTATATAAAATTTCAGACTTTTAATGCCTCAAAACTGGTTTCAGCTTCTGCAGCTAAGGCAGCGTATCAATCTGCCAATACGGGTAAGCCTGATGAAAGCCAGCACAGTATGCTGGAGGCGCTTGCACTGGATTTTGATGATTTCAGGACGCTGAACGACTATTGTCTGAAAAAGCACATAGGGTTTTTATCCTCCGGCTTTGATCATGAAAGCATATTGTTTATTGACAGTCTGGGCGTTGATTATCATAAGATACCTTCAGGCGAAATTACCAACCTGCCTATGCTGCAGCTTATTGGTTCCCTGGGCCGTAAGGTTTTGCTTTCCACAGGCATGGCCACACTTCATGAAACTGAGCTTGCGCTGAATATCCTCTTTGAAAGTGGAACACCAAAGGATAACATTACGGTATTACAATGCACCACAGAATATCCTGCACCTTACGATGAAGTTAACCTGAATGTTATGCATACCATGCGTGAAGCCTTTAATGTTAAAATCGGATATTCAGATCACACACCGGGGATTGTCATACCCATTGCCGCTTCGGCCATGGGTGCTGCCGTTATAGAAAAACATTTTACCCTTGACCGGAATCTGCCCGGGCCTGATCACAAAGCTTCGCTGGAACCGGATGAACTGGCCGAAATGGTCAAGGCCATTCGTTTGGTGGAACAGGCCATGGGCGATGGCATAAAAGTGCCGGGTAAAGCTGAGCAGAAAAACATCCTGGTTGCCCGCCGCAGCATTCACCTCAGTAAAAAGGTAAGCAGCGGACATGAACTTACTGCTTCCGATCTGGTGATGAAACGTCCGGGACATGGCATCAGTCCTATGAAGATAAATGATGTAATTGGCCGAAAAGTGGCTATGGATTTAAACGAAGACACCTTATTAATGTGGGAACACCTCCAATAAAAATAGCTCTGCTCACCAGCTCCAGGGCCGATTTCGGCATTTATCTTCCGTTGCTGAAGAAGCTGAAGGCCGATCAGGCATTTGCGCTGGAAATTATCGCTTTCGGCACTCACCCTTCACGGGAAAACGGATTTTCCCTGCAACAAATTTTTGATGAAGGTTATAAAGTTGCCATAGCCATAGACACCACGCCAAAAGGCGATCATCCCGCTGATATTTCCCGGGCCATGGCTCAGGTAATGGCAGAGATGACCATGGTATGGGAAACCACTCAATATGATTTGATTATTGCTTTGGGCGACCGCTTTGAGATGTTTGCAGCAGTAGCCTCTGCCCTACCCTTTAATATTCAGATTGTCCATATTCACGGTGGAGAAGTTACCCTGGGAGCCATTGATGATGCCATGCGGCATTCCATTACCCATATGGCACAATTACATTTTACCGTTACCGAAACCTACAAGAATAATGTAATCAGGATGCGGGGATCAGCCAAGGGCGTTTACAATACAGGTTCATTGAGTATCGATAATCTCAGTTCCATGCATTTGGCAGATGTTGAATTATTGAAAAAGCAAACCGGTATTGATTTCAGCCGGCCTACCCTGCTGGTTACCCTGCATCCTGAAACCATATTTTTTGAAAACAATGCAAACCATGTACAGGTTTTAACTGAAGCATTAAAGAAACTGCAACAGTATCAACAGCTTATAACCCTGCCCAACGCCGATACAGCTTCAGCCATCATCCGGCAGCAATTATTGAAATATGCTGAGAGTCATGACAATGTTTTTACTTTTGAAAATCTGGGAGCTTTGGTTTACCTCTCTGCCATGAAACATGCCATGGCCATAGTGGGCAACAGCTCAAGTGGGTTTGCTGAGGCTGCTTTTTTTCCCAAATGGGTCATCAATATCGGCAACCGTCAGGACGGACGGCTTCGTACGGACAATATATTGGATGTGCCCTTCGACGCAACGCAAATTATCAAAGCAGTGGAAATTGCGGTATCAAAGCCTGTTCCCTATGTTGGACCAGTATATGGAATGGGCAATGCCGCTGAAAGAATGATTAATATCCTCAAGAATGAATGTAATGGAAATGAATAAACATCTGGTAAATGAAGATGTGCCCCTTCGCCTGGCATTGGAACAACTGAACCGGGTACCGGACAGCCTAACGCTGTTTGTTAAAAACCAGGAAGAACAGATAGTAGGCACCCTTACCGACGGCGATGTCAGAAGGGGACTGCTTGAGGGTTTTACCCTTGAAGATGCCGTCGGGAAATTTATGTTTCACGCGTTTTCCTTCCTGAATGAATCATCATTCACGCTGGCAGAGGTGGATCGAATCCGCGAGAGGCGAATAAAATTGCTTCCTGTACTGGATGACACCCGGAAAATTGTGCGTTTGGCCGATATGAGCAGGTTGCGTTCATTACTGCCACTGGAAGTGGTACTTATGGCCGGCGGTCGTGGGGAACGGCTTCGTCCGCTTACCGACAATACTCCCAAACCACTGCTAAAAGTGGGAGGCAAGCCCATTATAGCGCATACTATTGACCACCTGAGGTCTTTTGGCATTACCCGCTTTCACATTGCCCTGAATTATAAAGGGGAAATGATCAGAGATTATTTTAAAGACGGCAGTGAGCGGGAGATAAACATTTCGTATCTCAACGAAACAGCCCCACTTGGTACCCTTGGTGCCACCCGTTTGATTCAAGACTTCTCCTTTCCCACCGTGCTGGTAATGAACGCGGATATACTGACCAATATAGATGTGGAAGATTTTTATCGGGATTTCATCCAACAGGAGGCAGACATGTCCGTAGCATCCGTACCGTATAAAGTAAATATGCCTTTTGCGGTACTTGAAACCAGTCAGAGCCGGGTAATTTCTTTTCAGGAAAAACCTCAGTTTACCTATTATACCAATGGGGGCATATACCTGCTAAGACCGGAGCTGATTTCACGTATTGAACCCGGACAGGCCTACCAGGCCACTGACCTGATGGATAATTTGCTGGCCCGGAATGAAAAGCTGATTCAATATCCCCTGCATGGGGTATGGATGGACATAGGACGCAAAGAAGATTTTGACAAAGCCCAGGAGGAAATCAAACACCTTAAATTTTGAAACAGATCTTATACCTGATTCCCGCCCGCAAAGGCTCAAAAGGCATACCGGGCAAAAACCTGAGGTCCATTGCCGGAAAACCACTGGCCATGCATAGCATTGATGTGGCGCGAAAACTGGCTGAGGATAAAGACATATGCCTTTCCACCGACGATGAAGCACTTATAAAAGCTGTGAAAAAAATGGGCTACGAGGTGCCTTTTATTCGTCCGGCCAACCTGGCAACGGATGAATCGTCTATGGAAGAAGTACTCATGCATGCTCTGGACTTTTACGCGGCTCAGGGCAGGCAATATGACACCCTTGTATTGCTTCAGCCAACAGCACCCTTCCGGAATGCCACCGATGTTACAAATGCAATAAAGTTATATAATCCAAAGGTGGATATGGTTGTCAGTGTCAGAGAAACGGAAGCCAACCCTTATTATGTATTGTTTGAAGAAAACAGTCAGGGGTTTCTGGAAAAATCTAAAAAAGGAAACTTTGTTACGCGTCAGCAATGTCCAAAAGTGTGGCAGCTCAATGGAGCCGTTTATGTGATAAATATAGCTGCCCTTCGATTAAAAGGCATGGCAGGTCTTAACAAAATCATCAAATCGGAGATGAATGCATTGGCTTCACTGGATCTTGATACTGAGCTTGACTGGAAACTGGCACTGCTTATCAATGATGAATATCATTTCCTGCCGCATAAATAGCCTGTAAAGTGCGATCGGTTACCTTCCCGTCAATGCGGTAAGCATAATTTTCAATAAAATTATGGTAAGTCTGTTGATCAATCGTTAATTCTCCCGATAGCATCTGTGATGAAAGCTGCTCCAACATCAGGGCATTGACAGCCTGTTCCGCCACACCGGCTTTATGGTAGCCCAGCAGGTCTTCGCGTTGGGGATCAAGGATGATGAGCGGTTTATTAAAGTAAATGGCTTCTGTACCAACAGTAGAATAGCAGGTAATCACCAGATTGCTCACACATAGCAAACTGTAAAGGTCTTCTCCAGAAAACAGCCTGAATTCAGTCAATCCGGCTTCGGTGGCAAGCGTCCGGTAATAGCGTTCATCATTGTGTTCTGCCGGATGAAGTTTCACAAATAGTTCCACATCGTAAAGCTGCTTAAATGCAGTAAAAACATCGAGTGCAGCCTGCCGGCGTTGTATAGGATCGGGAATGGGCTGAGAAGCAAACAATGCCACTTTTCCGGAGATGCCATAATGGCGCTTTAAGCGTTCCACCTGCGAAAGCATAGCCGGGATTACATCTGTGCGCAATTGTCCGGTAATGGTGATGCTTTCTGGTGGAAAGTTGCCTGTTTCAACCAGGAAATTGCGCCAATAGCGGCCCCATACCAGTGTAACATCTGCCATTACGCCTGCCTCACGGTCTAAGGGTGTGTAAAGATAGGCAGGTTGGGCATTTCCAATATTACCATGCTGAATACCAATACGTTTACTACCTTCTGCAGCAGCGGCATCCAAAATGCAACGCGTTGCGGGACTATTCTCGTCAATGGCTGAAACGGTCAGTATGGGATACTTACGGAAAAACCGCTGATACGAAAGGTACTTCAGCATAAAGAAATTATTGCCGGACGATAAATCCTTTAAGGTTCTGATAAACATTTTTCCGGAAGGCGTAAGTTGCTCAGTATTGATGAGTTCTAATTCATTCGCCCATTGTTTTTTCCAGATTTTCATCTGAGTATGTACTTTCGGGGAAAGCCAGCCTTTAAGCAATATACTTTCCCCGTTTATGGTTTTTTTGCGCCGTCGAGCCGGATTAAAAAGCCTGCCGGAAAGTGGAAAGTCAGTCTTTCCCCTGAACCTGGGTTGCTCTGCTTCTGAAATAATCAGAAAATCATCCCCTGCTTTATCCAGCAAATTGCCCAAAGTATAATTATCCTGTTTTAATTGAAGTGTTTCCGCATTGCGGCACCATTGCTTTAAGGAGCGATCCACAATGGCATGTTTCTTCTCTTCCGGATGAGGGTTTACAAGGCCGGATTCCAGCAATTTTACACCGAAATAAAACAAATATTTTATCCAGGCAAACAGATTGAATGGTTCGCGGCTCCTCCCCTTCTTTGTAATATAGTTAATACTTCCCGGAAGGTTTGCAGGCTGTTTATTTACAAACAGTGTAATTCTATTATACTTTCCCTGGTAATGTTCTGCAGTGGTGTGTATAAGGTATTCCGTCTTCAGGCTAAAGAAAATACGAAAGCGCTGATAATGCCAGAGTCTAAGGTTACCGAAACTAAGTCTTTCGCTCACCGGTTTGCCCACAATGCACCGGTCGCCAAAACTAATCAGCGACATGAGTAAATTACGTGTTGCTTCAGAAATCAAATCCTGTGGAAGCGGTATGGTGTTAAAGCCTTCCGGGGCAACAACACCAGGCGCCAATACCACATCTGCCGTAGCTTTCCCCATGGATTCAGCCAGGGCTTTCCATTCTTCAGCATCAGGCTGGCGAAAAATCAGGATGGCTTCCATCGGCGTCGAATAAAAGTCAGTAGCTCGTGTTTATATAAAATACCCATGGCTCCCACAGCAGCGAAAACCACAATCGTCCCAGAGATAAAATAGCTCCAATCCAATTTAATCCTGAATACTTCGATGATGATGGTAAAAGCGATGGTGGCCAGGGGATAAACCATTGTTTTTAAGTTATTCCAATAAATATCCACAATTCTTTTCTGGTAAATATAAATACCCAGAGCCATTACCAGATCGGCAATTAATCCCGCTGCTATGGCTCCATAAAAAAAGTAGACGGGAATAAGCAAATAATTAAGGGCCAGATTTATAATTACAGCCATTACATTTAGATACAGAAAAATACGTGTTTTTTTTAAAAAATAAGCCGGGTAGGAGAACACGATGAACTGGGTGCGGAGTATGCCTCGCATCATAATAAGCGGGATGAGGCCTGCTGCCTGTTTTACGGCGGTTTCATAAAACAAATCAAGGTAGAGCATCATCGGCAAAATAGCGATAAAAATAATAAACATGCTTTGCATAAGCAATATGTTACAGTATTGCCTGATGGATGCCTGATTTTCAGAGATACCTTCTCTCATTACCCGAAACACTTCGGGTTGGTTGGCCCCCTGCAGTCCCTGAAGTACCAGTGTAATGCCTGCAGCAAAAGTTACGGCTGTATTGTATATTCCCAGTTGAGTAGGAAAGCCTTCCATAATAAAGCGGTCTGCAAAACTCAATACCCAGACAATAATGCTATACTGCATCAGAGGACGCGCGAACCGGTTGATTTCACGCATTTGTGAACGATCATAATGAATGCCATTTTTCCTGACAATTGTTATAAGGATGATCAATGATACCAGGCCGGTTCCCAAAGCACTGCCGTATACATATCCCATAAAGGACATATCGAAAAAGAACAAGCCTATAAGTTGAAAACCAACCCTGAAGAAACCCAGGCCCATGCTCACCAACACAAATGAAATCACCTTTTTTTCGTTACGAAACAGTGCGGCAGCAGTTATATTGATGGCCCTTCCAACACCCGCAATAACACAGGCAGTTCCATAGGTGGAAAAATCCTGAAGCACCGCCTGTTTAAAGAGAGAACCAATGGCATCCCGAAAAAACCAGGCAATCAGCCCCAGTATAAAACCGCGGAAAAGAATGGATGTAAAGACACTTGATACCATTTTCCGATAGGTCGCACTTTGCGGATTATGGTCGTAATAAAAGCGGGCAATGGCATTGCCCATTCCGTAAAGGGCAAGAGCAAAAACCAGGGATGTTATCAGTTCGGTAATGGCCAGATGTGAAAAATCAATGGCATTCAATCGGTTGTTGCCTTCATAAACAGGTTGAATGAGCACCTGCAATATTGGAGTAAAGGCAGCAGCCGCCGTGTAGATAAAGGAGAGCTTAAGATGTTCCTTAATGTTTTCGGCTTTCATGCGGTAATTTTCACGGTAAAAATAAGGAGACTAAACGGATTTGCAGACCGAAATGACCATAAAGCCTCACAAACTGTTGTTTTTCTTTCTTATTTTTCTTCGCTTGAGGGCTTCTGGAACATTTTTCCCTGCCGCAGCTATACTCACATTCAGTTCAAAGCCAAGTAAGATAACAATGGCATTTATATAAATCCACAGCATAAATATAATCAAAGCTCCAATTGAACCGTACAAGGAATTGTATCGTGAAAAGTTGTTTACATAAAAGTTAAATCCTACCGATGTAAGGATAAACAATATGGTGGTAACGGTTGAACCGGCAGAGATAAATTGAAAACGTTGTTTTCGTACAGGAGCCAGGTAAAATAAAAACGAGAAAGCAAAAAACAATAAAGCAATTGTTATTACCCATTTTGAAGCATTTATCGTAATAATTAAGAAAGTATCGTTTATAAAACGGTGCTCCTCGAGCCACCTGAGAATAAATGGTCCAATGGTTATGAGTATAATGGCAACAATTACAAGCAGTGAAAGTAAGAAAACCAGGCCAATTGAAATTAAACGCTGTTTAAATGCAGAACGTGTTTCTACGGTATGAAATGATTTATTGAATGCTTCTATAAGACTATTGATGCTGTTGGTGGCAAAATACATGGCAAAAATAAAACCGAATGACAACAGGCTGCCCCGAGGTCTCTTAACAATGTCAAACAAAGTACCTTCCACCGCATCGTAGGCTTGCTGTGGGATAAACTCCTGAAGCAGATCGAGCAGGCTGTCCTGGAAATTATGCACCGGTATGTATGGGATAAGCGAGAAGAAAAAGAGGATGGCCGGAAAAATCGCCAGAAAAAGATTAAAAGAAAAAGCGGCTGCGCGGTTAGTAATTGAACCCTTTTGAATGCCTTTCACAAAAAAGACAGCAACATCAAATATAGGGATTCCATCAAAGCCGGGAAGGGTAAGCCGTTTGGAGAAAATGATAAATTTCCGGATTGATCGCAAAGCCATGAAGCGGTCATCGAGGCTTTGGTAAAAATCTTTAATACGGCCAAAAAGTTTCTTCATTGATATGCCTTAAAAAGCTTTAAGACTTAAGTCTATGCTTTTAATCTGGTGAGTGAGTGCACCTACTGAAATATAATCAACTCCGGTTTCTGCGAAATTTCTTATGGTCTTCAGGGTTATGCCGCCTGAGGCTTCCGTTTCAAATCGTCGGTCTATTCGATCGACAGCCAGTTTAAGGTCATCCGGAGAGAAATTATCCAACATAATGCGGGTAACACCTCCCACCGCCAAAACCTGTTCAAGCTCAGTGGCATTGCGTACTTCAATTTCAATGGGAAGCGACAATGCATTGTCCTTTATATATGCATTTGCACCTTCGATGGCTTGTCGGATTCCACCGGCAAAATCAACATGATTGTCTTTGATGAGAATCATGTCGTACAATCCTTTGCGATGATTGGCTCCACCACCATGAACCACGGCCAGTTTCTCAAGTGCACGCAGTAAAGGCGTAGTTTTACGGGTATCTATCACTTTTGTACCAAGCCCATTTAAGGCTTCTACATATTGAGCGGTGTAGGTGGCTATTCCGCTCATAAGCTGCATAAAGTTTAAGGCAAGTCTTTCGGCCTGTAACAGAGAGACAGAATGGCCTTCAACAGTAAAGGCAATATCGCCAGGCTTAATATGATCTCCATCTTTCAGCTGCTGATGCATTATAATATTGGGATCGACACGATGAAATACTTTTGCTGCCACTTCCATACCCGACAATACTCCCGCTTCTTTAACCAATAGCCTTGCTCTCCCCATAGTATGGGCAGGGACGGTAGAAAGAGAAGTACAATCGCCCGTTCCTATGTCTTCTGCCAGGGCCAGTTCAATAATTTGATCAAGCGTGAGTGGTTCACCGTAAATTTTACTCATCCTCATCTCCTCCGAATCTGAGTTGATGAATAAGCAGGTTTCCCTGAACAGGCTTGAGCAAAAAGGAAGTCCGGTACTCGTGCTTTCCACACTTATAGGTACCAATACCAAACTCTGAGCCATCCTTGGAACGACCTTCACGATTCAGGGTAAAGGACACCGGTGGATTTTTAGAGAAAAAATCACGCATAACCATCTCGGCCTGAGCTTTGCTGAAAGTGCCTTCATTACCCGGCAGAGCTATATCGAGGGTGTTGTTGAAATAGGTACTTAAGTCCTTTGAATTGGCGGTGCGTATAGCAGCAGCAATCTTAGCATTAAGCGTTTGAGCCGATACGGCCATGGTACCGAAGATCATGAACATAAACATTAAAGCTGCAACCATCCGGAACTCAGGTATTTTCATGAATCTGATTTTAAGTAAATTAATTGTCATTGTTCTTAAAATTATCAAAAACCGAACCAAATATAGGTATAATATTTAAAGCAACACTTGCGCAGTGAGTATTCCATTCTAAGACGAGGCAAAAATAGGTACTTTTGCAAAAATATATCGCATGAAAATAACCTTACTTGTTGTGGGGAAAACTGCTGAAACCTGGACTCATGAAGGTTTTGCTGCCTATGAAAAAAGGTTAAAGCATTATATCCGGTTTAATTACCAGGAAGTAATTTTACCAAAAAACATTCGTTCTTCTGAGGCTGCACAGCTTCGGGAAACGGAGGGACAATGGCTCATGAAATATGTTCAGCAGGGCGATCAGGTGTGTTTGCTGGATGAAAAAGGCAGCAGTTATACCTCCATGCAATTTGCCGACTGGATTCAGCGGCAAATGAATGCGGGCGTAAAACACCTCATTTTTGTTGTAGGAGGCGCTTTTGGCTTTTCAGAGGATTTATATCGTTTTGCACAATACAAAATTTCACTTTCACCCATGACATTTTCCCATCAACTGGTCCGTCCCGTTTTTGCAGAACAATTGTACCGTGCTTTTACCATATTGCGCAATGAGCCATATCACAATCCGTAACCAAACATTTCTATGAAAAAACTACTCTTTGCCACCAACAATGCACACAAATTAGAAGAAGTAAAACAGCTATTAAGTGGATATTATGAGGTAATATCCTTATCGGATGTCGGATTTGAAGGAGAAATTCCTGAAACCTCTCCTACCATTGAAGGCAATGCCCTGCAAAAGGCAAGATTCATTAAGCAATCTCTGGGCCTTGATTGCTTTGCTGATGATACCGGTCTTGAGGTTGCTGCGCTTCATGGCGCACCGGGGGTATATTCGGCAAGATATGCCGGCGAAGGATGCAGTTACGATGATAATGTCACCAAAATGCTATTAGAAATGCAGGGCATTGCCCATCGCGAAGCCCGGTTTAGAACTGTTATTGCATTAATTATCGGCAACGAGGAGAAATTGTTCGAAGGCATTGTGGAAGGCATGATCATTCAGGAGCGGAAGGGAGCATCAGGATTTGGCTATGATCCCATTTTTATGCCGGAGGGTTATAACCAGACTTTTGCAGAAATGGCAACTTCGCTTAAAAACGAAATCAGCCACCGCGGCAGAGCGGTTAAGCTGCTGGCACAGTGGCTGATGGCCATGAAAGCGTAAATGGTCAAACGTTAAAATCGCCTGCAGCTTCCGGCTGATAAACAATGTTGGTAATTTTCATTTGAGCCATACCAGTGGGTATTTTCCATTCTACAATATCACCCACCCTATAACCCAGCAAGGCAGTAGCCACAGGCGCAAAAATTGAGATCTTCTGCCTGGCTACATCGGCCTGTTCAGGATATACCAACTGAATCTGCATAGTTTTGCTACTATTCAGGTATTCCATGGTAATTATGGAGTTCATCGTAATCACATCAGCGGGCATTTTTTCGGGCGGCAACACCTTCGCACGGTCAAGCTCCGAAATCAGGAGGCTAAGGTTAACCGGGGCCTTCAGACCGCCGCTGCGTGCAATCTCAATACGCTCACGTAAGCGAGCCATATCTTTTGTACTTACAAGAATTTCTTTCATAATGGTGTGATTAAAAACAAAAAAACCGGTTGGAGGCCGGTTCAACTTAGTGATGAATACAACGTGGCCAATTTTAAGTAATTAAAATCAAATGAATCAATAACAACATGCGCTTTTTTTTTTTGCAAATGTAATTAACCAAAAGGAATAAAACAACATCAAAATTAAGATTAGTTAATTCTCTCTCTTAAAAGATGTAAAATTTTATTTAATGATTCTTAAAATTATAAAAGTGAGCTATTTACGATCAATTCCGGGTAAACAAAAAGTTCTATCCAAAAAATACTCCGCATCCACAACCTGATTACAGGTTGTATTTTTCAATAATCATCCGCCGCCGGCTCACCAGGTCCCTCAGCTCCGTTAACATATCTTTATTTACCAGCTCTGCCATTGGCATGATAAACTTTTCTGTTTGATCAAGATAGGCACTTATTTTAGATACTTTATGAGAATCGCGGTGCAAATCGGTCAGGTTACTGATTCGGTCGGCACATTTCAGCAATTTTGCATTCCAACTGCCATAGTCCAGTACCCTTTGGAGATAATCTTCCTTGGTTTCTGTATCTCTTCGGGTAACTTCCAGCACCAGATCAACCACGGCATTGCCATCATGGTCGATGTAGCGGACTTCATCCACTTCGGTAGCGGGCAATTCTTCAAACAAATCATGCAGCAGTGAAGCCTTTAAAAGCACCGGATCATGCACCAGATGGTAATCGAGCAAAATGCCGAGAGTTGCAAATGAATGCCGGAACTGGTTGCCTCCTACTTTTCTGCTAACACTTACCAGAGCGGTGGCTTTTAAAATATAGGGAGCGAGTACAAGTTTTCGCAGGGCTGATAGATCATCCATAACAGGGATTGAGTTTATATTTTGAACAAATAAAGAAGAAAAAAGTTACCAGCTCAATCAGGAAATACGATTTGAAATATAATTTTCCCATTTTTCGAGTACCTGTTGCATATCTGCAGGCAATTCCGAATCAAAAAACATGTCTTCACCGGTTATAGGGTGAGTAAACCCCAACGATTTGGCGTGGAGAGCCTGCCTGGGCAGAAGCTCAAAGCAATTTTCAACAAATCTTTTATAAGTGCCTGAAGAAGTACCTCTTAAGATTTGCATACCGCCATATCGTTCATCAGCAAACAACGGGTGCCCGAGATATTTCATATGTGCTCTGATTTGGTGGGTGCGGCCAGTTTCCAGTTTGCACTCAACCAGACTAACATAACTAAAATCGCGCAATAACTTATAATGGGTTACTGCATGCTTTCCATGAATTCCATCAGGGAAAACCGACATAACAAGGCGGTTGGACAGGTTGCGTCCAACATTACCGGTTACAGTTCCTTCACTTTCCCGGGGCACTCCCCATACAATGGCCTGATAGGTACGTTGTATGGTGTGATGGAAGAACTCGTTGGCAAGTTTCGACTGTGCCTCTTCGGTTTTGGCCACAAGTATAATTCCTGAAGTATCCTTATCAATACGATGCACCAGCAAGGGCATGGCATCCGGTTTTGCACCGGGCTGATGCCTGAAATGCCAGACCAATGCATTGAGCATGGTGCCGTCGAAGTTGGCATATCCCGGATGAACGACCATGCCAGCATTTTTGTTTACCACCAGCAGATAAGCGTCTTCATATATAATATTCAAAGGAATATCCTGAGGATAAACTGTGGTATCTCTGGGAGGAAAAGCAAGTACTACAGAAATAACGTCTAAGGGCTTAACCCGGTAATTCTGTTTAACGGCAACATTGTTAACCAATATGTTACCAGCCTTAGCAGCCTGTTGTATTTTATTGCGGGATGCATTCTCGATGCGGAGCATCAGGAATTTATCAATACGCAGCAAGCCCTGGCCTTTATCAACCACTAGCCGATGGTGCTCGTAAAGTTCATTCTCTACATTTTCATCATCAATAAAATCGGGTACCTCGTGAAGTTCGGAGTCAGACATAAATCACAGAATAATCCGGCTATTTTTTCATTAGTTTTCCGGTAGCCTGAACCTTATGGTGGGAATCGCTGAGCGTTACCAGATAAAAACCAGGTGAAAGCTCACCAATATAATTTTTCCGTGCATAAGGCTTCTCGTACACCAATCTTCCATCGGCAGAAAAAATCCGGATAACCAGGTTTGATGATTGTTGTGCTTCTTCCAATTCAATCATTACCCAATCCTCAGCAACCGGGTTGGGAAAAACTCTTAAATAGCCGGTTTCGGTAAATTCATCCAGGCCAACTACTTTTTCTTTGCCCAGCACAGGTCTGATCATGGGTGTTCCTGCATGCAGGCTGCTATTCCAGGGGCCAAAAGCCCTCCAGAAAGTATAACCCGAAGCATCATTATTCCAGTCGAAGCCAATATTCAGGTTGGCGGCAGTGGTCTGTTCAAAACCAACATAAAAAATCAGATTGGGAAATGTTTTATTATTGATCTGAATTACACTGTCTGTTTTATACAGTATGAAAGTATTCAGGCTGTCGCTGTACTGCGGCTCATAGCCATAACGGGAATAGATGAGTTCACCCGGTTCACCAAAGTAGTCATTCCAGACATTCAGATAGAACGTTTTGATGTTGCCCTGGTTCAGTGTTTGATTAAAATACATATTAACACCTATGAGAGAATCGGGCCGGTTGAGCACAAATTTCATGGCCATCTGTCCGCCTGCGGGGGTGAGCCCATAACCGGCCTCAGCCGTACCATCGTCATATGACAGGTAATTTGCGAATACCTGTACCTGACGAAGGGTATCATTTTGTTTCCGTCCGATGTTGGCCTGGGTATTTAAGATATGTGTGGTAGTGAAAAAGACTTTTTCCTGTGTACCAATTGGGAAAACAAAGTTAACCGGCGGACGTGAAAATGGCTGATGGTCAACATAGCCGGAAGTTACGAAGGGCAGAATAGCATAATTCCCCCCATTGTAAAAATGAAAAGGTTCTCCATAATCACGCGATACTTCATAACGATAAGAAGAATTATAGTCATCGCCATCAAGGTTGGTAATGAGCATAGTAAGCGTATCACGCATGGCATTGATAAAACCTTCCTTATACTGGTTGTATGGCATAGAGGTATATGTACGCAACATATTGGGTGCTTTGGCGGCAAAAGCCACATCGCGGTGCAGGGTATCATGGATGCCGCGACCTATATTCAGGTAAACATAATCAATGTTCCATTGGTCACCATTACTTTGCCAGTCGGGCATAATGGCATCGGCAAGTGTGGCATAATTGCGGAACCGGAACCGAAATTCATCCGTATAAAAACGGGCACTATCATCAACAGGGATTACCACCTGACGGAACCAGGTATTGTACTCTTGTCTGAATTTATTGAGAGATGTACCGGGAGAACTCCACATTTTACGCCAGCCTTCAATTTTAATGGTATCGGCGGGAACAATTGTGGTGTCATTGCCATTGATAATGGTATCAGCAGGTATGATGTTAATAAGTGTTTCGCCCGGTGCAAGAAATTCAAGCACCAGCGAATCGGAGGGAGCAGGAATATTTCCAAGTCCCTGTGGCTGATAATAAAAACTAAAATACAGGGAATCTGAACGTTTGATTTTCCTTGGAACGGGGTCAAAAACAGAATCAAGACGGATTACTCCGGAGGTAAGCACATCGGCAATAAACGGGAATGAGCTGGCATTCTCATGTAATTCACCCAGACGGTTGATGGCATCAAAAGTAGCTACCCCTACCGTAGGCGGAAAAACCGCATATTCATCATTTATGAACACATCTTTTCCATCCCAGAGTGAAGGATCAGGATAGCCTTCCCTACCACTGAAATCGTCGAAAAAAGGTAAGGTAATAATCTGATTTGCAGCAACTTTACGTACGCTGCTTTCTTCCCTGGCAATTTTCTGAAGTCGTGCATTGGTTTGCAGGGGAATGATGACTTCCTGGCCTTGTACTACCATAACAAGGCTAAGAAAAAATATAATAATGATACTAATATTTTTCATTGTATAAAGTTTCGTTGTTATGATTTACCTGCAACAAAGGCCATTTCACGCTCCGGATTACTGACTTTCTACCGTAACATCCAGGGTGTCTGCAATCATTAAATTCAGGTATTCATCGAAATCGAATTTTTCGGGGTCCCTAAATACCAGGCTTACCGTTTGACCTGCATTGATGAGCATTCCTTTCACATACGACGGGCTTTGGCTGTATACCCGTGCGGTTTCGGGTTCAGCATCATCTTCATAAGTTTCGTCACCCAGGGTAAGGTAATGATCTCCCAAAAGTCTCAACGCTTCGTCACGGGTTTTACCCAATAAAAAGGGAATTTGCACCCTGCCGCTACCCACACTCTGACCAACCTTAAGTTCAATGCCTGAGCCTTTAAGGATGATCTGCCCGGGCGGGATGGGATGTCCCTGATAACTTTGCCCCAACACAGCATTTTGCGCAATGTCCGGCACGTATTTTACTTCGCCCAGACGCAAACCATAAGTCTCGAGCGTAGCTTTGGCCTGCCGCAAGGTAAGATCAATCAGATTGGGCATTGCCACCTTTTCGGGAAGGGTAGAGACCAGGGTAAGGTAAATTTTTCGATTCATCTTTACTTTGGAGCCTGGTAAAGGGTCCTGAATGGCGACAGATCCTTTGGGTAATCGTGCATCATAAACTGAATCCACGATGATGACATCAAAATTATCAATCGTTTCCAGTTGATTTAACTGATTGGGCATTAAACCCAGTAATGAAGGTACTGTTACCGCTTCCCCATGATGGGTATATCCTTTTAACATCCATAATACCAATGCAGCAAGAATAACTGTAATAACTACAGAGGCCGCAAAGTTGCGCAGAAATACCCTGGTTTGAAGAAACTGAAAAAAGTTCATACCTGTTTTTTGACTGACATTTCCGGCCCACAGAGACCATAACCTTTGAGAAATAACTAAGTGCTGTCAGAAATATTGTTTATAGATGCAAAGATATAAATAAATGGAAGCTGTGAAATGCACTGTTTTGTGATTAATTTTGTGGACAGGCCGTGCAGATGCAACAATCACCAAAAATAATCGTTTATTTGCGGACTTATTGATGTAATAAAAAAAGTTCACCATTAGCTTATCGTCCTATGAAAAAGAACATCGCCCTGCTTACCGGAGGTTATTCAAAGGAATATGCCATCTCTGTGGAAACGGGCAAAGTGGTAGCCAGATACCTCGACCACGATCTTTTTAATGTATATCCCATAAAGATTACTTCTGACAAATGGTTGTACCTGGATGATGCCGGCAATACCGGGCAGATTGACCGGAATGATTTCACGCTTACGCTTGATGGCCGGAAAATATCTTTTGATGCTGCATTTATCGCTATACATGGCACTCCGGGTGAGGATGGCATACTTCAGGCTTACCTCGACATGATGCATGTACCTTACAACACCTGTGGCAGAACCACTGCAGCGCTTACCTTTAATAAATTTTTTACCAATGAAGTGGTTAAATCTGCCGGTATTAAAATAGCTAAAACAGTTTATCTGCATCAGCGTGATTTTTATAATACTGCTGATATTCTTTCGGTTACCGGTTTACCCTGTTTCGTGAAGCCCAACAGTAATGGTTCGAGTGTAGGCATGAATAAGGTAATGAACAGTGAAAGTCTTGAGCCGGCTATTCAGGCAGCATTTCTTACTGATACTGAAGTTTTGATTCAGGAATATATTGAAGGTATGGAAGTGACCTGCGGCATTTATGAAAAAAACGGACAACCCGTGATATTGCCACTCACCGAGGTTGTGCCTCATAATGAGTTTTTCGATTATGAGGCCAAATATACTTTAGGAAAGGCCGACGAAATATCGCCTGCCCGCATTAGTGATGCTCTTACTCAAGAATGCAGACAAATGTCGCTTCGCCTTTATCGTTACCTCAACTGCCGGGGAATAGTGCGATTTGATTATATTTTAAAGAATCTCTCCGATTTCTACTTTCTTGAAGCTAATACCGTTCCCGGACTTTCTGAAGCCAGTATTGTTCCAAAACAGGCGGCGGCAATGGGCATTGGGTTAAAAGAGTTTTTTACCGATTTGGTAAATGAAACCCTTCTGAACCATTAAGATTCAGAAGTCGAGGCCACTCTAAATAGATAAAAAAAGGGTTGTCACAAAGACACGAAGCGATGCATTGAGGCAGTAGAAGCGAAGCCCGGGATCATAAAGAGCTTATAACCTGTCAATGCTGGCTCAGTGCACAGCATCCCCGGGCTTAATGGGGCGTAGAAGCACCCTTCCGGAAAGGCTCAGAAATTAAATTTTCAAAAATTTTATTGGAGGATATTCTGGATTTGAGACTTCCGTTTTGTTTGGCTTTGATCAAAAAGGTGACTTCATAACCTTTTGGGTAGTAACTCCTTTAGTATCCTTAATGGTTATCAGGTAATAACCTGAAGGTAGAAATCCCAGATCAATTTCAGCCAGTGTGGCACTTTTAAAGGGAGGATTTAACCGTCCAACCTCCTGTCCAAGTATGTTGGAAATGGTTATGGCTTGTAGCGCTGACCCCTGTTGGCCTGCGATGGCATAAATCAAACCGGAAGTGGGATTGGGAAACAGTCCTGGCACCACTTTAATGTATTGCTCACGAATAAGGCTATCGGCTCCAAACTGGTTGGCCACTGTAAGTTTAACATTAAACGCTCCGGAATTATGATAGGTAATTTCAGGAGGAACTGACTGATTGCTGGATGCAGGATCGCCTCCTTCAAAATTCCAATAAAAGGTAAGCGGATTTCCCAATGAAAGATTTATAAAATGCACCTTCCCTCCTACCCCAATAAATGTGGTATCAGCCTTAAATCGCGCCAATGCCTGGTGGGTATTGAATGAACCGGCCAGTTTCTTCAAACCCAGATCTTGCGGATCAAGCCAGGGTTTGAGACTTGAGCTGTCGGCGCTGCCATTCGAAAGCCATGAAAAGGCAATTTTTCCATAATAATCAGGTGCTTCGGGTTGACCACAACTTGACTCGCCGCCTGTAAGTTGTCCAATTACATAGCCGCTATTGTTAAATAGTGGAGATCCCGAGGATCCTCCCTCAGTGGTTCCATGGCCATTTTGCGTGGCACTCCATTTTACCTTAAAATGTGTGTCGGGTATATTTCCCCATTGGGTGGAAGTCAGGGGCCGGGTATAGGTACTGATTTTTTTTACATCTCCACCGGGATGATGAATACTGACCCCGGAAGGTGACAACTCTCCTGAAATATCCCAGCCTGCATAAAAAGGCGTATAATCGGCAGGTATGGGGTTGTTGAGGGTTATTAGGTAAAAGTCACTGCCATTATTACCCTGTGCAGAGCTGCTTGCCAGTTTTACTGCACCTGTTAAGGATTTGGCATCAGTGATGAACATATCCTCACATGCCGGTGTCTGAAACTGAAAATAAAAAATCCATCGGGCAACATCTGCTGCAGTTGCATAAATGTCCTGGCTTTCAGCGCAATGGTCTGCAGTAAGCAACAATGGCCTGAAATCACCAGATGTATTGTTGAGCAAGGTGCCGGTACACCAGAAATTTGAATTGCCGTTTTTTATCATTATGCGCACTACACTATTGATCTGGTCACGCCACAGATTGCCTTCACTACAGGCTGCATTTACCTGACAATCCCCGGCACGATCCATTATATTGCCAGGCATAGGACGATACATATACATAATTTCATCAATAGTGAACCCCTCATTAATGCCAGGGGGAGTTTCATATTCCAATATAATGGAGTCACCCGGCAACACTCCGGTAGCAAAATATCCGCCGGGCATATTGTTGTTGTGGGTAAAGGCACCAATACAACGGGCATACCCCGGGGTGTAAACAAAAAGCCGGGCTCCCGGGGGAAGGTTGAACCCCGAAAAATACAATGCCAAACCCTGTGCCCCTTTTGAAGTAAATAAAGTTCGGCTATATTGGGTTCCTTTCCCGGTATTTATCCAAACCTGGTTATGTTCGGGTTTGTAATCAACTTCCAAATTAACACCTATGCGCTGTGGGTCACCTGATTGCATCAAAAGTTCATCCTGAAGTAGCAAACCCTGAACATCAGGTGGTGCTATTGTTACAACCAATGGTTGATCAATTTCACGAACCTCTTGTGAAGCAGGAGTACCACCATCGCTTAATTGGGCACGTAATGGATGCAATCCTGTTGTAAGAAAAAAAAACAATATATATGATATTATACTAAGCCGCATAATCTTCAGATTGAATGGGTAAAAATACAAATAAACTGGCATTACCAGATACTTCTTTAAATATGGCAGGTCTATCCCGCAGTTTCTACTGTAAAATTGCCCATCATCTTGCATTAATATTCATTTTTATTACGCACATAAAATATTATAAGATTGGTTTTCAGTTATTTATAATTTATACAAAAATATTTTTTACCGCTTAGTTACAAAACCTTTACTTAGCCATTAATATTTATAAGATACTCAACCAACACTACATTGCCACTACTCATGCTCTTACTGCGAAACAAACTCTCTCAGCTGATTATCCTGAGTTCAGCAATTATAATACTTTTCAGTTTTTTTATGCTGAATCAAAATTACAAAGCCCGTGATCACCAGAAAGAAACACTTGCTAAGCAGATGCATCAACAGGTGAAGCAAATCCGTACTATGCAATTGCGTATGGGAAATAGCATCGACAATGCACATTCAGTACTCAAAAATTTACAGCCTGATTTTTATTCAGATCACAAACAAGGTCCTGATTCCATAATGTCATATCTCAAACACTCAGAAATTGATTTTGCCGTTCAGACCGATCAATACTTTATTCCTTTGGCATCTTATCCTCAGAATTCTGATGCGCTGAACAAACTCTTGCCTGCAAGCACAGACATTTTCAAAAGAAATCCAACAGGAGAAAAGAGAGTTGTTTATTATAGCTGGTCAGGAGATATTCTTTATGAGATAAGCGGCTTTGAAATCATACATGCAGACTCTTCGTTAAACAGACTGGTGAGCACCTATTTATTTTTAGGTCAACGGTTTGGCCAACAACAACTTGATGATTTTACATCGCTTACAGGAGGCAGGGCCAGCTTGGTTAAAGAACCCTCACTCAAAATTTCGCCCTCATCTGATGACGAAACCCTTATACAAATACCACTTTACGGCACCATAACATATCCGGTTGCCTCCATACAACTCAGGACATCTCCAGCGATCATAAAATCTGGTTTCAGGCAGAACACAAACACACTTTTATGGGGCGTAGCAGGCATGATATTGTTAATAGCCGTTAGCTTATTTTTTATTCGAAGATATTATCTGCTCCCCATGAAGGAGCTCAAATTGGTTTTGGTTCATAATGATCCGCAACTATTTGATGCTAAATTAACGGGAGATGAGGATTATAAAGTGATAAAAAATCAGGTTCTGAATCTTTTTAGTCAGCAAAATTTCCTGGCTGAATTCCTCAAACGACGACCCAGCATTCATACCCTTGAGCTTCATTCTGCTATTCTTGAGCAAATTAATGAAGTGGTTTATGTTACCAACTGCGATGATGAAATCATATTTTGGAATCATGCAGCCGAAAAATATTACAATATCCCACAACAATCGGCACTTCAACAGAGTGCCTCCGCCCTTATACCCATAAAGTGGGAAAGCGCAACCGACAGCATCAAAATGAATCTCACTTTGAAGGAACAGGGGTATATTGAAGGCTATTTTAGTCAGTCGATGCCTTCCGGGGAAACCAGACAGGTAAAGATAAATGTTGTGCGCATGTTCGATTGCACCAACATACCTACAGGCAACATATACATTTTGAATGGATAACACCAGGAGTGGTTAACATTATTTGGCTTAACACTGAAGGAACAAATTGAACAGGAAAACCAATGCATTGTTTTAAGAAGTAAAATCAATAACACAATGTATAAATTATTTATCCTGTTTGCATTGATGGCCTCCACCATTACAGGATGTGCCAATCAGAGCGACCCAAACACTACCAATATGAATGAAAATGAAATGACTGACATTTCCAACACCGATACTGCTACATTTGGTTCGGGATGTTTTTGGTGTACCGAAGCTATATTTCAGGAATTAAACGGAGTTATAAGTGTTGAATCGGGGTATTCGGGTGGCAAAAGGGCCAATCCTACCTACGATCAGGTTTCCAGCGGGGCTTCGGGTCATGCCGAAGTTACCCAGATTGTTTACGAACCTGAAAAAATCTCATTTGAGGATTTACTTGAGGTATTTTGGAAAACCCATGATCCGACTACCCTTAACAGGCAGGGAGCTGATGTGGGCACCCAATACCGTTCGATAATTTTTTATCACAATGCCAAACAAAAAGAACTGGCAGAAAAATATAAAGCCGAACTTGATTCCAGTGGCGCATGGGATAATCCCATCGTAACGGAAATCAGTCCGTATACAGCTTTCTACAAAGCCGAAAACTACCATCAAAATTATTACAATAATAATCCAAATGCTGCTTATTGTACATTTGTGATTGGCCCAAAACTGGAAAAATTCAGAAAGGTTTTCAAAGACAAAACCAAAGCAGGAAACCGCTGATATTAAAGCTTAAACAATCGCTGGGCAACCATAACATGCCATGACAGGGTAAGCAGGCCTCCAATTATTCCGAAAACGAGTGCAGTGGTAAAAAACACGGGTATAAAAGATGCCCAGAGGATAAAGATAAGCATGCCTGCAAAACCGCCAAACCCCAACCAACCGGTAATCGCATCAAAGCGCCGGTTAAGAAGCATCACAAATGAAATCAGGAGGCCGGCCAGTTGGATTAAAAATAAACCGGTGAAAGAACCCGGAGTAAAATCTTCGGAGCCTGCCAATAATGCTTCACCGGCAGCAGTAAGCAACGAGCGCTGATAATCGGTGGTTGCTGCATAATATTTATTACTTAATGTTTGCATGGCGAAAGCAGGATTATTAGCAATATAAATACCTGCACCAAGTATAAAAACAATCATGGCCATCATGGCTATGGGTTTGCTCAACCGGCGATGCGCTCCATACAGAGCGATAAAGACAGGTATACCAAGCACTGCATTTAAAACATTGAACATACCCAGTCCCCTGAGGCCAAGAAAAGTATCCTTATCAAAAAGCATAAACCAATCTTTAACACTTCCTTTGCCGGGATCCGGTGTGGCCCCGCCCGGCAAAAAAGTCAATACCAGATCGAGAATACCAACTGGCAAAATGATCAATGCGGCTATCGCCCCTACCTTGTAAATGAGTTTCCAATCGGAGCTTGTCATTACCATTGCACTTACGGCGGCAGGAAATTCTTCTTTAGCCATAATTATTATTGTTATGAATTAATTGCTAAACAGAAAGGGAGATTATGAAGAGAGAAAGCCAAGCAACAAATATATCAATATATTGATAATCAATTTATTAAGTGCGGATGAAGGGACTCGAACCCCCACGCCTTTCGGCACCAGATCCTAAGTCTGGCGCGGCTACCAATTACGCCACATCCGCGTTAAAAGCGCCGCAAAGATAAATATTTTTTTACTTTAACATACACTGAAATTGCTGTAGTTTAATTATTGTTCCAATCCAAAACTCAACAAACTGCAATTCCCGATGTTATATATCAGACATACATTCATTTTATAACGAACAACAAATCAACATGAAAGCTTTTTTGTTACTGTGGTTCATGCTTCCCTTTACTGTGCTTTCAGCACAACATCTCATCTATCCTTCCATTGAAAAGTTATGGGAAACCTCCGGCGGAATGATTACTCCTGAATCAGTACTTTTTGATGCGGAAACAGGCATTTTATATGTGGCCAATATTAATGAAAACCCATGGACAAAAGATGGAAATGGTTTTATTTCTCAGCTTTCCACCCAGGGCGAAATAATCAAACTTAAGTGGGCCACCGGACTGGATGCACCAAAGGGTATGGGACTTGCAAATGGTTTTATTTTCGTCACCAACATTGACGAGGTGGTAAAAATTGACAAAATCACCGGTGAAGTCATCCAACGGTTTACCCATCCTGAAGCAATAAATCTGAATGATATTGCTGTTTCGGAGGACAACCGGATATTTATTTCCGACAGCAGGGGCCCTTGTCTGTTTGAACTTACCGATAATTTGACCATACTGATTCAATCGGATGATGTTAAAGCATCGAACGGACTTGAGGTTGAAGGTAAACTGCTTCTTGCTGGCCAGCGTAACCGCATAGTGGCCATTGATCTTAATACCCTTAAGGTGAGCACATTTATCAGCAATACCGGCAGCATTGACGGACTGGAAGCGGTAGGTGACGGCACATACCTGATATCAGACTGGGCAGGCAAAATTCAATGCGTAGGTCCCTCCCAAGATGCTTTGGTCCTGATTGATACGAGCCCCGACAAAATCAATGCAGCAGATATTGAATTTAACGTTGCAGATGGTATATTATATGTGCCAACATTCTTCCATAATAGTGTATCTGCATTAAAAATAAACTTTCAAAAATGATGAACTTTCTCAAACGATCCATAGCCAGGTTACCGTTCAGCCTGATGATTTTGTTGTTGCTGATTTTTGTAGCCGGGTGCAGCAAATCTTCCAATTCTCAGATCAATATTGGTGCCACTAATATAGATACTACAACTGTCCTTCAAAATATAGCAACGCCCTGGGAACTCATCTGGGGTCCTGACAATCAGCTATGGTTCACCGAACGTGAAGGAAGGGTAAACCGGGCCGATCCGGAGAATGGGTACAATACGGTAATTCTTACCATAGCGGAAGTCTATCAGAAAGGAGAATCCGGGCTGCTGGGTATGGCACTCCATCCTGAATTCTCATCCATGCCTTTTGTTTATCTTGTATACACTTATCTTGACAGTCCGATGATACGCGAAAAGCTGGTAAGATACACCTGGAATGGCAGCAATCTGACTCAACCTGAAACATTGCTTACCGACATTCCCGCGAATTCTTATCACGACGGCTCCCGGCTGGCTTTCGGCCCGGACGGCAAGTTATATATGTCAACCGGCGATGCGGGTTACCCACCCAATTCACAAAATTTAACTTTACTGGCAGGCAAAATTCTCCGTCTGAATGACGATGGCAGTATTCCTGCTGACAATCCGATTCCGGGAAGCTATGTCTGGGCATTCGGGCTGCGCAATTCGCAAGGACTGGTGTTCGCCCCCGATGGCACATTGTATGGTTCGGAGCATGGGCCAAGCAGCGATGATGAAGTTAATATTCTTGAGATGAACCGCAATTATGGCTGGCCTGAGGTTGTCGGTTATTGCGACATCCCTCCGGAGCAGATTTTCTGTGGCCAACACAATGTACGCGAACCAATCTATGCCTGGACGCCTACCCTTGCGGTGGCCGGCATAGACCATTACCATCACGATGCTATACCGGAATGGCAAAACAGCTTAATTATGGCCAGTTTGAAAGCTTCCACGCTATACAGCCTGAAATTGGACGAATCAGGTACTGCCATCATCAAAGTAACTGCCTATTTTAACAACACCTGGGGACGACTTCGGGATGTTTGTATTTCTCCTGCCGGAGATGTATATCTGGCGGTGAGTAACCGGGATGGACGCGGAACACCAAAACCTGGCGATGATCGCATCATCAGACTCAGGCCCTCAAATACCACGGGCTTAAGCAGGATCGAAACTTCAAAAAATTCATTACGCATCTATCCAAACCCTGTTTTGGCAGAACAGATGCTAAGGGTTGATAAGACTTATTCCGGTTTGAAATTTCAAATCATAAACCACAAAGGAGAAATGGTAATGAATGGCAACATTTCAAATTCGGCAGACATTTCCATCGATAAGATGCTGGGTAAAGGCATGTATTTGCTTAGAATTTTCACTTCCACCTTTGCGGAAAGTGGCCGGTTTATAATTTTATAACCCTGGATTAAGATGTTTTATAATGATAAAGGCTGTCTGCAACAGACAGCCTTTATCATTATAAAACCGTTAGCATAACTCCTTCATCACACTTAAACAATCTCCAAAGCTTTATCGTAATCGGGTTCTTCCGTAATTTCAGGCACCTGCTCGGTATACTTTACCCTTCCGGCTTCATCAAGTACCACTACTGCACGTGAGTATAATCCTTTTAAAGGCCCATCGGTAAGTTCTACGCCATAATCAGCGCCGAACTTATCATCGCGAAATCCTGAAGCGGGAACCACATTATGCAGTCCTTCAGTGGAGCAAAAACGTCCATGTGCAAAGGGCAAATCCTTTGAAATGCTTATTAAAACGGTATTTTCCAGATTTCCCACCTTCTCATTGAAATGACGCACTGAAGCTGCACACACACTGGTATCGAGGCTTGGAAATATATTCAAAACTACTTTCCGGCCCTTATAATCGCTGAGTGATACCTCAGTTAAATCTTCTTTAACCAGTTTGAAATCGGGTGCCTGGCTTCCTACTGAGGGTAAATTTCCTTTGGTGTTGATGGGATTGCCTTTTAACTTAATTGTTGCCATTCTTATTTTTTTATTAATGAATAATGAAACCACATAACAGTTACAAACGATGGGTGTTCATTCAACCTTAAAATTAATATTCAGATTCAAGTGATTTGTGAATGGCATCATAAATTACCTGTTGAATACGGGTACGGATATTTTGCTTAAGCAGTTTATTGTTATCCGAATCGGGACAAACACGATTGCTAAGAAAAACATATACCAGTTCACTTTCCGGATCAGCCCAGGCAAAAGTACCGGTAAATCCGCTGTGGCCAAAGCTTTGCGCGGAAGCTGAATTACAAGCGGGACTGGCCTGACCCGGTAATCCGGGTTTATCGAAACCCATAGCCCGCCGGTTGTTGTTCCAGGCAAACTGGGTAGAAGTAAAAGTGCTTATTACTGCTGAATCAAAGTAACGTTCACCGGCATAAGTGCCATTGTCCATCAGCATTTGCATGATGACAGCCACATCGAGGGCGTCGGAGAACAAGCCGGCATGACCGGCAACTCCACCCAACAAAGCTGCCGTTTGATCATGCACATCGCCAATGATCAGTTGATGCCGGAAAAGGGTATCGTGCTCAGTTGGCGCTATGCGCCCAATGTCAAAGCGATCCCGGGGGTGGTACCCCATAGTGGTTAATCCCAGTTTATCATAAAAATTTTCATGAAGGTAAACATCAGAGGGAAGTTCGGTTAATTCTTCAAAAGCTTTAGCCAGTAATATAAAACCCAAATCGCTATATTTATATTCCAGAGTTTTGAGCAGTGGAGAGGCGATGATAGAATCGATGATTATGCCGGGGTAATCTTCACAAATGTACATTTCATCGGCCACCCGGTGGGGGTAATCAATGCTGTACCGGGCTGCAAATATTGTGGTATCGGTAACACTGCGATTTATCAGGTGGCGATAAAATGGAATGTAGGGCTGTAGTCGGGCATGATGGGCCATGATGGCACGAATGGTCAGTTTCTCTTTATTGGTATGTTTAAGTGCCGGATAATAGTTGCCCAATGGTTCATCCGGATCAATTGCCCCCTGCTGTGCAAGATTCATTGCCGTTAAGGTGGTTGCGAGAATTTTGGTAAGGGATGCAAGGTCATAAAGATCATCATTTTTTACCGGATCAATTTCCCGGTAGGTCCTGGATCCGAATGCCCGGCGATATATAACCTTCCGTTTATGAGCCACTACTATCTGAGCACCGGGAAACACATGATCAAGCACCGCCTGATGCATTATACTATCAATGATCGCCAGATCGGCAGAAGCAACATATTGACTTTCGGGCAAACCGAAAGAGAGTCTGCCTATGGGCACACGCTCGAGACCGCTTCCTGCCTTATAGCTGGTATTGGCTGAAACCGGCAATTTACCTTCCATGCCAATGGCTCCAAAAACAGCCTGTGCTGTAAGCTCCTGCATCAGGGTATTGTCCTGATAGGATATTATTACAGAAGCATTGGTGGCAGCCTGATTAAACATCGCTAAACTATAAGGACTGGTAAAGAGGCACATTACGGTATTTTTAAGTCCACTCAGAGTATCCACCAATTTAGCAGCATTACTGGAAATGCCAAATTTTTTTGCGGGCAGATCACTCGTTTTTACAAAGCCGGTAATTATCAAATTGAAAGGCTCAAGCAAGTTTAGAATGGAGTCACACTGGGCAGCAGTAGGATCCCGCTTCATCACAAAGTGTGTTACAGGGGCATAATCATCCAATCGTTGTTGAAAAGGCGAAAGCAGGGTATCGCCAAACACCAGGCTGGCAATCTTTAATGTGTCCAGTTGTCTGATGGGAATTAAATTTTGTCGGTCGTTCAGCAAGGTTATGGCCTGACTATTTAATTGTAGTGCTGTAAGCCGGGTTTGCGTGCTGTTCAAATCGCGATTGAGGTTTATGGTGCTGATGGGCGTATAATTTGCCAGACCACTTTCATATTTCCATTGCAATACCCGTCGACATTTATCATCAATAAGTTGCTGGTCAATCCAGCCACTGTCTATGGCTGTTTTTATGTTTACAAGTGCGGCAGCGGCATCTACCGGAAGCAATAAGATATCGTTGCCGGCGAGCAATGCATTGGTTTCAACCAGCCCCCGATCTGCAAAGGCTGTTAATCCTTTCATATCCATTCCATCGGTAATCACCATGCCCTTGAATCCCATCTTATTGCGCAATAAATCTGTTATTACCGGCTGTGACAGTGAAGTAATGGACATGCTCGCGGTATCCAGGGCAGGAACACGCAAATGCGCCACCATTACTCCTTTTACTCCATGATCAATCAGATACTGAAAAGGATACAACTCAAGAGTATCGAGCATCTCAGCAGATTTATTAATCAAAGGAAGGGTGAAATGTGAATCAAAATCTGTGTCTCCATGACCGGGAAAATGTTTGGCAACGGCAATTATGCCTTCATCCTGCATACCTTTCATGTACCAATATGCCTTTTGGGCCACATTTTCGCGTTGTTCACCAAACGACCTTGCATTGATTACGGGATTCGCCGGATTATTATTAACATCGACCACAGGAGCAAAATTGATATGAATGCCGATGCGTTTGCATTGCATAGCCACTTCCCGGCCCATTTGATAAATAAGTGCATTGCTGTTTACAGCCCCCATGGTCATCTGTTTGGGCAATAACCCAATACTGTCAAGACGCATTGACAATCCCCATTCTGCATCTATTGCAACCAACAGCGGAGTGCGAACCGTTTGCTGGAGTTTATTGGTAAAAATAGCCTGCCGGGCTGGGCCACCCTGAAAGAAACAAACACCACCGAGGTTTAGGTCACCCACTTGTTTCAGGAGGTTTTTTTCGTATGCAGTATCCCGGTTAGAATAAGCCCTAACCATAAGCAACTGCGCTATTCTTTCGTCAGGTGAAAGGGTATTAAAAACCGAATCGGGCCAGGATAAGGAGGCTGACTTTTGTGCAAGAGAAACATTAAATATGAAAAAGAAAAACAGGCTGTTCAAAAGAAAATGCCGCAGGAGCAATTGGAAACGTACCATAGAAATTTAACAAGAGTTATAAGTGACAGAATTAAAATATAAACGCCAAAGTTAAACTTAAGTGTATTGTTGGAACTCTTTTTTTATTCATCAGGGCTGAATTTATCAACAAAAAAACATACTTTCGCCAATATTTACTCAACAGACAGGGTAAATAAAAGGTCAGTGTTCATTTATCAAACTTCAAATCGCACTGAAATGGCAGTAAAACTCAAAGTAATTTTTATATTTTTTTTACTGATACCCTTAATGGCAGGTGCACAGGGTGGTGTCAAAAATGAGAAAGCAGAGCCTTTAAACCGCATACTGTTTGTTTTTGATGCTTCACAGAGCATGTATGGCCGGTGGCAGAGTGATGTAAAAATGAATATTGCCAAAAAACTTATGGTTGGCCTTCTGGACAGTCTGGCAACCTTTAAAAACCTTGAAATAGCTCTCCGGGTTTATGGTCATCAAAAAACCTACCCTCCTCCCGATTGCTACGATACCAAACTGGAAGTTCCTTTTAGTCCGGGCAATATATCGCGTATAAAAAATAAGATCATGAGTTTAACCCCACGGGGTACCACGCCCATTGCTTATTCGCTGGAACAAGCCGTGCATGATTTTCCGCCTTGCGAAAATTGTCGAAATATTATCATTCTCATTACAGATGGCATCGAGGAATGTGGCGGTGATCCATGTCAATCCTCGGCTGAATTACAAAAGCATGGCATTGCTATGAAACCTTTTATTATTGGCATTGGTCGTGATTTTAAGGAAGCCTTTGACTGTGTGGGAACCTATTTTGATGCATCCAGCGAGACTGCATTTCAAAAGGCACTCAGCACCGTCATTTCTCAGGCGCTTCATCAAACCACTATGCAGGTAAATCTACTCGACATCCGCAACAATGCCACTGAAACAAATGTGAATCTCACGTTTTATGACCACACTTCAAAGAAAATGAAATATAATTTCCTGCATACCCTAAATCAAAGGGGATTGCCGGATACCCTAATGATTGACCCAATGATGACATACGACCTGGTGGTGAATACTGTTCCTCCTATATATGTGGATAGCATTGTTTTGGAGCCGGGCAAACACCTTACCGTAGTTATCAGCGCTCCTCAGGGCTACCTCGACCTTAAAATAGGACCAAACGACCGGATTGTAAAAAACCTGTATGCAATCATTCATCAGAGTGGGAAAAAGGAAACATTGAACGTTCAGAATTTCGGCGACATTAAAAAGTATTTATGCGGCACCTATGACCTGGAAATTCTCACTTTACCACGGATTTACATGAATGGTGTTCAAATCAGGCAGGGACAAACTACCACCATTGACATACCACTTCCGGGTATTGTGGTTATCCGCAAAAGCGTAAACGGATTTGGCAGCCTATATGTGGAGCGCAACAACCGGATAGAATGGATTTATGAACTCAGAGAAAATATATTACAGGAAACCCTTGTACTGCAACCGGGCAACTATCGCGTGGTTTATCGCTCCAAAAATGCAGAACGCTCCATGTATACCATTGAAAACAGCTTCACCATCCATCCTGGTGGTACGAGCAACGTAAATCTATTCAGCTATTAAGATTTAATGGTGTAATATAAAGTGATACATTGATATAAATCAGGTTTTTATTGCTATTTATCATCTTTTTTAAAGATATAATTGTGCTTTCCAGGCTTCAAAAGAGCAATCAATATCTCTATATTTGCGCTTCATTTTCATTCGGGAAAATCTTCTTATACGATGATAAATATAGAAATAACTTCCTCTCAGTCAAATGCTTATCGTATACTTGCCAGATTATTCGACTTCCCTGATGGCAATTATCATGGAGAGACAGCGCCCTACGATGCGCTAATTAATGAAGCTAAGAGACTTGAACCTAAGTTTCTTGGGTTATCTTATAAACTGTCCCGCTCCGCCAAAGGACAATATATTGAATTGCTTAGAGCAGAGTACCTTAGACTTTTCGACCCGGAGCAGCAGAAAGATTTTAACCGGTTGCGGGCACTTACCTATTTCGATCAAAAAGATGATACACGGAATTATCTCCTGGACGCATATAAAACAAATGAGTATACGCTGGGATATCCGGAATATACGCCTGATCATTTGTGCAACGAACTGGATTTTATATCTCATCTGAATGAGCACATGCTTATACTGCTGAAAACAGATTCATCCATTCAGGCAGTGGAACTTCATAAATTTAAGTGTTTATTTATACGTGACCATTTTATAAAATGGTTGCCCGAACTGACCAAATACATCATATTCAACAGTACTTCTCCCTACTTTCTTCAACTGTCGATTATTGCACGGACAGTACTTGTGAATTGCATCAATCGCGATAAACCGGAAAACGAACAGGGATAAAAACAGCATCAGCCATTTCTGCTGATATTTTCAAGCCTGGGCATGTCAAGAATATGAATGAGATCGCCATCAATTTTCACCAGGCCATCATCCTTGAACACTTTTAATACCCTTATGGCACTTTCCTTGGTCATGCCTGACAAATCGGCAAAATCCTGACGGGTCAGGTGGGTAAAAAAGGGATTTGACTCATATACCTTATGTGAAAGGTAGATCAGCATGTCAGCCATACGCCCGGGCATTTGTTTATGAGTGAGATTGGTTAGTTGTTCGAAAAGATTTATGGCCTGAGCACTAATCTTGCTTATGGACTGGTAACTAAATTCCGGGTTGGTTTTTACCAGACTTTGTATTACCTCAGCTTCTACCAGACACGCAGTGGTTTCCTCACAGGCCATGGCGCTGAAATGATGTCGCTTATCTACATAGGCACCCGGCACAAAAATATAATCCACCGGTTTGGCAAAACCTATAATTAGTTTGCGGTCGTTGCCACTTTCAACATAAAGCTTCACAAGTCCCGAGGTTACACAAACAAAATCATAACAGGGTGAGCCCTGTTTAAAAATCATCTCACCAACCCCATAATGCATCCTCACCCTGCACATATCGACATGGATAAGCTCATTGTGATGCAGGGTGCTGAATATTTCGGATCGTTCTCTGCAGTTCAAACAACCGTTTAGATTTGAATTTGGCATATTTTTTCTTTTGTTTGGCTTTTCAAATAGCTCATTTTTAACCTGATACCACGAGCTTAACTTAGTTCAGGCGTATTGCATTGATATATATCAATGCAACCCATAGTATTTATCACTTTTACAGCACAAATATATCAATTATTTTTACCTTTACCGTATGCATATAAATAGTTTCTTTGATGTGTAAAAATAATACATGATTAAGATGAAAAGAAAACCAGGGATATTCACCTTTGCACTATGGCTCCTTCTTGCGGGAATTGGCTTTAGCGGTTGCGAATATGAGTTTATCGAATTCGATGAAACTCCCATCACAACAGAAGTAAGTTTTAAAAATGATGTAGTACCTGTTTTTAATGTCAGTTGTGGTTTTTCGGGCTGTCATGCCGCGGGTGCTGTACCTCCTGAACTCACACCCGAACGCGCCTACCAAAGTTTGTTCAGTAATAATATGGTAGTTGCCAACGAACCGGCCAACAGTTTACTCTACACAAGTATGGCTTCTGGAAGCATGAAAAAATATTCCACACCTGAACAAACCAGGTTAATCAGGGCATGGATTGAACAGGGAGCTTTAAACAATTGATCTAAAATCAACCACAGGCAACAATATTATGAGAAACAATATTTTTATCAAATCCTTTGCTTTCCTGTCATTGTCCTTGCTTTTTTCAGTTCAGGGCATGACACAGGATGAAGCTACCGAAGAAAAACCCGTGGCCCGTCCGGCGCGGCCTGCTTTCGAAAGCGGTTTACTGTTCGACAATGCCACCACCACCATTCAGGCACAAAAAACACTTGAAATGGTTATTCAGCACAGATTTGGAACCATGGACAATGGTATCAGCGATCTTTATGGCATATGGGCTCCATCTAACATCCGCTTAGGGCTGAATTACAGTATTCTTAATAACCTGATGGTCGGAATTGGCACCACCAAGTTCAACAAGATGCAGGATATTCAGATAAAATACAATATTTTGCAGCAAACCAGATCCAATTCTATTCCGGTTACCGTGTCGCTTTACGAAGTAATTGGTATTGACGGGAGCGCTGAATCAAAATTTGGGAAAAATTATGCTTTTTCCAACCGCTTGTCCTATTTTAGTCAGATTATTATTTCGCACCGGTTCAACGATATGATTTCGCTGCAGATTGCACCTTCTTTTACACATTACAACGCAACCGAACATCCTGTTGATCATGACCGTCTTGCCATTTCAGTGGGCGGGCGTATCAAAGTTTCACCTCAAAGTTCGGTCATTCTCCTGGCTGACTTCCCACTGCGCATACAATCCATTTCGGAACACACGGAAGCTGTTAACGATGAAACAGGTATTGCTAAACCTAACATTTGCATTGGCTGGGAAATTTCAACCAGCACCCATGCATTTCATGTATATGTAGGTTCAGCCCAAAATATACTGCCACAGGAAAATATGATTTTTAACAAGAACGACTTTTTTGATGGAGACATTCTCATAGGGTTAAATATTACCCGATTGTGGGGTTTCTGATTTATTAACTACAAACAAATTTAAAACCATGAAAAAATCACTCAAATTACTGACAATGATGGTTGCCACCATCGCATTTTTAACCATCAATATGGCAATGATACAAAAGCCGGGCGGCCCCTGGGATATTCCGGCCAAATACAAAGCCATGAAGAGTCCGCTTAAAGCCAATGATGCTTCTATAAATTCTGTGGGTAAAGAATTGTACAACAAGCATTGCAAATCCTGCCACGGCTCCAAAGGACTGGGCGATGGACCAAAAGCGGCTAAACTGGAAACCGACTGTGGTGATTTCAGCTCCAAAGAGTTTCAGGCACTTTCAGATGGCGAACTCTATTATATGTCCATTATAGGCCGGGATGAAATGCCAAATTTTGAAAAGAAAATCCCTGATGAACTCGATCGCTGGGCTGTGGTTGAATACCTTCGCACCATGAAAAAATAACATGTAAGTGAATGAAATCCGGTGAATGATCTTTGCCGGGTTTCAATTCAAAATAAATTCTGCTTTAACCATCATTTACAACGCACGCGCATGGCAAAACGATTTGGTTTCAGAAAATTAAAGAAAACTGCATTTATTATTGCCACCACTGCATTTTCACTTATTTCATTTTTCAATTTATCATCGCAAAATGAGCCCGAAGTGCAAGATGAAGAGGTCAGTTTTTGCTTATCCTGCCATGGTGAAGAAACTTATGAGATCAGTGACACCGTAACGGGAGAGTATGCAAAACTTAAGATGTTTAAAGAGCTTCAGATTGACTTGCTTAAATTCCGGCAGTCCACTCACGGTGAGTTTAAGTGTACCGATTGTCATTCGGCCGATTTCGAGGAATTTCCACACCCTTTAAGTGCCAAAGCAGAAGCCTCTTATCTTTGCCTGGATTGTCATGGTGACGATGAAGCCTACGCCTCTTTTCATTTTGAAACCATTGAAGAAGAATATCTGAAGAGTGTGCATGCCACAGAGGAGGGGGATGATTTCTCATGCTGGAATTGTCACAACCCACATGCCTATAAGCTGTCGGATAAAACACCCGGACAGTTGGGCAACCGGATTGCAGAAAATAATTCCGTCTGTCTTGATTGCCACGGAAATGTCAACAGCTATTATAGCTTAATTGGCCGGGAAAAAACCGACCTGATTAAGAGTCATGACTGGCTTCCCAATCAACCCCTGCATTTCAGCCGGGTGCGCTGTATCGATTGTCATGCTGCTACGCACGACAGTATATTGGTGGCCCATATGGTGTTACCGGCAGAAGATGCGGTTAAAAACTGCGTTGAATGCCATTCAACCAATTCCATCTTGTGGGGATCCCTATACAAGCATCAGGCAATGACAACCCGGAATGAACTGGGATTTTACAATGGGATGATCACTAACGAAGCTTATATTATTGGGGCAAACAGAAATTACTACCTCAATGTTATCAGCATTGTGATATTTATCCTTGTAATCATCGGCATTGCCATCCACGCTACTTTACGTTACATCTACAGACATAAAAGAAATGCCAAATAAAAGAATTTACCTCTATCCTGTCTGGATCAGACTGTGGCATACCATAAATGCCATTTTAATGGTATTGCTCATACTTTCAGGCTTAAGCATGCAATACTCCAATCCCGATTATCCGCTCATCCGGTTCGATCTGGCGGTGAAGATGCACAACATCAGCGGTATATTACTCACGGTATTTTTCCTGTATTTTTTGCTGGCCATTATTTTTAACTGGGCAGGAAAGTATTACCGAATGCCTTTAAAAGAATTCGGAGATCACATTTTTAAACAGGTTAAATATTATACCGTGGGTATTTTCAGGGGAGACAAGCCTCCTTTCCCGGTAAATGAACAAAGAAAATTTAATCCAATACAATTGCTGAGCTATAATGCCATTCAATTTCTGGCCATACCACTGGTAATTATTACCGGTTGGGCTTTATTGTTTCCCGAAACTATTGTGCTGGATTTTTTTGGCTATAGTGGAATATTACTTACCAGCCTGTTGCATGTAAGCATGGGGTTTATCATCTCCATCTTCTTAATCATCCACCTGTATTTTATAACTGTGGGACACTCAGTTACTGCAAATCTTAAAAGCATAGTTACGGGTTATCATGAAGTTGAAGAAGAAGATACCCTTGCTGCCCGAACACCAGAATCCAATACCACACTTGATAAAAACAACAAAACTCACACAAAAAATCCAAAAACATGAAAATGAAATCCGTTTTCTTTAGTATTGCCTCCGTAGTCTTATTGGTATCAAGCAGTGCTTTAATCAGCAGTTGCACCAAAGAGGGGCCGGCAGGGCCGGCGGGCAAAGATGGCATAGATGGTGAAGATGCCACTGCTACCTGCGTTCAATGCCACGACTTTTCTGATGACCTGCTCACCAAGAACTTTCAATATGGCAATTCTGTTCACGCCAGCGGACATAACATTGACCGCAACTCCGAAGGTTGTTCCCAATGCCATACCAGCCAGGGCTTTCGTATGCTGGTTGATTCCGGCGTAATGGCAGCAGTAGCATCACCTGCACCTATTAATTGCCGTACCTGCCACAAAATTCATGAAACCTACACTCCGGCTGACTATGCTTTACGCACCACAGCACCAGTAACCATGATAATGGGTGGCCCGGAGGCAACCTATGACTATGGCACTTCTAATTTGTGTGCAAATTGTCATCAGGGACGCCCTGTAAATCCATATCCAGTGCAGGGCGGGGCACCTGTTACACTTACCGCTGCCAATGCCCGTTTTGGCCCTCACCATGGAACCCAGGCCAATATGATGTTGGGCGAAGGTGCCTATGAAATCCCCGGTTCTCTTCCTTACTCCAACTCGCCTCATACCAATGCGGTAACCAAAGGGTGTGTTACCTGCCATATGGAGGGTAATCCCATGGGTATCGTTGCCGGAGGACATCAAATGGGCCTTACTTATATTTCCTATGGAGCACCTGCAAAATTACTGAGTGGTTGCACTGTTTCAGGCTGTCATACCGATGCTGCCGCCATAAAATCTGCCTTTGAAGAAAACCGTACCGAAATAATGGGTCTTTATGCTCAACTGGAAGAAGAGCTGAAAACTCTAGGTTGGATTAACCCCAATACCGGGTTGGTAGTTCCGGGCACTTACACTCAGGATCAGCTTGGTATTATCTTCAACCAGAAATTTATTGAAGCTGACTATAGCAATGGTGCACACAATTATCGATACACCCGCGCTTTACTTAAAAACTCTCTGGAAGCATTAGCTGTTCAGGGAAAAGCCAGAAGTTAAGATTGCGCTTTTACTTTTCACAAAAAAAGCCTGTTGGATCCAACAGGCTTTTTTTTTTATGAAAAATTCAAAATGGAATTAACCATTCATAGAAACAAGGAATTCTTCGTTATTTTGGGTAAATTTCATCTTGTCTTTCAGAAACTCCATGGCTTCAAGGGGATTCATATCTGCCAGGTGATTGCGTAAAATCCAGATACGCTGCATGGTCTCCTTATCAAGCAGCAAGTCTTCGCGTCGCGTACTTGAAGCTACGATATCAATGGCAGGATATATGCGCTTATTTGACAGCTTACGATCAAGTTGAAGTTCCATATTTCCGGTGCCTTTAAATTCTTCAAAAATAACTTCGTCCATTTTGGATCCGGTTTCGGTAAGTGCTGTGGCAATAATGGTAAGCGATCCTCCATTTTCAATCTGCCGGGCAGCACCAAAGAAACGCTTAGGCTTTTGAAGTGCGTTGGCTTCGACCCCTCCAGACAATACTTTACCAGATGCAGGTGAAACAGTATTGTAAGCGCGGGCCAGCCGGGTAATAGAATCCAATAAAATCACAACATCATGGCCACATTCGGTCATGCGTTTTGCTTTTTCAAGCACAATGTTAGCAATTTTCACATGGCGATCGGCAGGCTCATCAAAAGTAGAGGCAATGACTTCGGCACGCACGCTTCTGGCCATGTCGGTCACTTCTTCAGGCCGCTCATCAATGAGCAAAACAATCAGATAAGCTTCCGGGTGATTGGCAGCAATAGCATTGGCTATTTCTTTAAGCAATACCGTTTTACCGGTTTTCGGCTGAGCTACAATCAGTCCACGCTGACCTTTACCAATAGGGGCAAACAGGTCGATAATACGTGTGGACATGCTTGCGCCGGGATGACCGGTGAGTTTAAATTTCTTCTCGGGAAATAATGGAGTAAGGTAATCGAAAGGGATACGATCACGCACTTCATCAGGCGTCCGCCCGTTGATCAAATCAACTTTAATGAGCGGGAAATATTTTTCTCCCTCCTTGGGCGGACGAATGGTACCACGCACGGTATCGCCGGTCTTTAAGCCAAAAAGCTTAATTTGTGATTGAGAAACATACACATCGTCCGGTGAATTAAGGTAATGGTAATCAGATGAGCGGAGAAAACCATAACCATCGGGCATGATTTCAAGCACTCCATCCGAAGATACAAAACCTTCAAATTCCCAGGTATACTCTTCTCTTCTGCGTTCGGGATAACGCTGCTGCCGTGGGTTATAATCGCGGCTGTAGCGATCACCTGAAGACCGGGGAATATCAGTATCGGTGGGAGCAGGAGGTGGTGGAAAAGAAAGCGGTATGGATGTGGTGGTTTCATCTTCTCTGGGTTCAGGTGTTGACTGAGCCACAGGTGCTGTTTCTTCCTCAACCTCGTCATCAATGATGGGCAGGTTGCTTAATTCAAGCGCCGTTTCATCTATCTGGTCTGCTTTGGTAGTAGGAGGAGCAGCCGGTTTATCACTGGCTTTTGCAGGAGTTTCGCGTGGTGGCCGACCTCTCTTGCGCGGAGCAGGAGTTGCAACCTCATCTTTCTGTTTTGAAGCAGCAGGTGTTTCTTTTTTATTTTTCTCCGAATCAGCCAGGCCTTTACCCTTTTCATCAGAAACATTTTTTTCAGAAACCGGAGCAGATTTTACCGTACTGTTGTCCTTTTTATCCTCCCTGCTCTGCTCTTCTCTGGCAGCAGGATTGGATGAAGCAACGGGTGTACGGGGATCTGGTTTTTGAGTTTTCTGATTCTGCTTGTGGCGATTGTCAGGAATCCGCTGACGTTTGTATTTATTGTCCTGTGAACTGGCTTTCTCCTTCTCAAGAATCTCTTTCGAAGGATTAAGAGCTTGAAAATCAAGTATCTGATAAATCAAGTCCTGTTTTGAATAAGCATCAATTTTGGGGATGTTCAACCCTTTGGCAATTTCTTTTAATTCGTTAAGCTCCTTGCCGCTTAGCGCGATAATGTCGTACATAAAAATAATTAATAGTTATTGGCAGGCAAAGTACAATCAAGGATGTTGGATTAAACCCACTCCGGAATCATCCGGGTACACAGTCAGCCAAACAAAAAATTAGAGAATACTGGGGAGTGAGAGTTGAATTGGTTTTGAGGCTACAAAGATATAAAAAATCGAACAGTTTACATTTAAACTGAAAAAAATATCAAACAGGCATCTGACCAAAAATTAGTGTTAGCAAAATTATTAAGAGCAATATCAGCAAAAATCGGGAAAATTACCATAGGTTTGCAAAGAAAATCACTTAATGTAATAATCATGAAACATACTGCATTTACCAGGGAACACGAAGCCCTTGGAGCTAAAATGGTTCCTTTTGCCGGATTTTACATGCCGGTACAATACGAGGGCCTGAATGTTGAACACGAAACCGTTCGCAAGGCCGTTGGCGTATTTGATGTTTCACACATGGGCGAATTCTGGGTTAAAGGCCCCAAAGCGCTCGATCTGCTTCAGTGGGTAACTTCAAACGATGCATCTAAACTTACCGATGGTAAAATTCAATATTCCTGTTTTCCCAATTTTGAAGGTGGTATCGTAGATGATTTCCTGGTTTATCGCATTGATGCTGAAACATTTCTGCTTGTAGTAAATGCTGCCAACATTGATAAAGACTGGGCGTGGATCAACAGTCAAAACAAAATGGGCGCTGAGTTATACAATGCTTCGGATGAAATATCGCAACTGGCCGTTCAGGGCCCTCTGGCACTTAAAGCAATGCAAAAGCTTACCGAAGAGCCTATTACTGACATGGAGTATTATACCTTTAAGAAACTTACTTTCGCAGGTGTGAAAGATGTAATACTCTCTATTACCGGATATACCGGTTCGGGAGGGTGTGAAATTTATTTTGCCAATGAAGATGCTCCCACCATCTGGAAAGCGGTATTTGAAGCAGGCCGGGAGTTTGGAATCAAACCGGTAGGCCTTGGTGCCAGAGACACCCTTCGGCTTGAAATGGGTTTTTGCCTTTATGGAAATGATATTAATGACACTACCTCCCCCATTGCAGCCGGTTTAGGTTGGATAACCAAGTTTACCGACGAAAAGGATTTTATCAATAAGGCAGCCTTACTGCAACAAAAGCAAGAGGGAGTATCTCACAAACTGGTTGGATTCGAAATGATTGATCGTGGCATTCCACGGCAACATTATGAAATATTGAACGAAGAAGGTCAGGTGATTGGTGAAGTCACTTCCGGCACTCAGTCACCCTCACTCAAAAAAGCCATTGGTATGGGTTATGTTGAAAAGGCCTACTCCAAAGCGGGAACGCCCATTTTCATTAAAATCCGCGACAAACACCTGAAAGCCGAAGTAGTAAAATTGCCATTCTACAAAGGATAATTCATCATGTCAAAGCGAACGCTGGAGGTTTGTTTGTCACCGGCACTGTTTCCCTTCAGGAAAACCAGTGAACCGCATCTTACTCTGGTCATTGATGTGCTCCGGTTTTCCACTTCTGTAATTGCAGCTTTTGATTACGGGGTTAACGAAGTAATTCCTGTCAACTCACTGATGCAGGCCGAAAAGCTTAAGCAAAAAGGAATGTTGGTAGCTGCCGAACGCGATGGGGAAAAATTGCCGTTTGCTGATTTCGGAAATGGTGCACGTGACTTCAATGTAGCACACATTGCCGGAAAAACGCTGGTTTATTCTACCACCAATGGTACCAGGGCATTGTTGCTGGCTCAAACAGCCGGAACAGCCGGTATACTTGCTTTTACCAACCTGAAGGCAGCCAAAAGCTGGGTTTTATCCAGCTCTTTACCAGTAGTATTGCTGTGTAGCGGATGGAAAAATCTAATAAGTATTGAAGATACTTTATGCGCCGGTGCTTTTACAGAAGCCCTGATGCAGGAGACTACCTTTAAAACGGAATGTGATTCCGCCTGGCTTTCGCTTAAATATTGGCAATCCGGACAGAAAAATCTGGTGGAGGCCATACAAGGTTCCCGGCATTATCACCGGCTGCTTAAGCTCGGCATAGATCCTGATCTGGAATATACGCTCAATCACTCTTCAAGTAATTCAGTGCCTGTATTACAGGAAGACAAACTTATAAATTGTTCGTTTAACGGTTAGCCATTTTATAATTAATGCTGTTGAAATGAAAACAAACAGGGAATAGTTCTGAATGTAACGGCTACAGAAACTTCCCGTAGATTTTATTCCGGCTCAATTAAAACACAACAGAATGAAAAAACACATTTTAATCATTTTTTGCCTTACACTCATGTTCACTTCATGTACTTCAAATCAAGAGAAACAAACAGCTTCAGATGATGATTTCAAATTTCTGGTTGAACAGTTTGCTGATTTACGCATCATGCGCTATCAGGTGCCGGACTTCGAATCGCTCAGTCTGAAACAAAAAGAGCTGATCTATTACCTGAGTGAAGCTGCTCTGGCGGGCCGTGACATTCTTTTTGATCAGAACTATAAATATAATCTGACCATAAGACGTACGCTCGAAAACATATACGAGAATTATTCCGGTCCTCGCAACACTCCGGAGTTTGAAAAGTACACCGTTTATCTGAAACGAGTATGGTTCAGTAATGGCATTCATCACCACTATTCAAAGGATAAGTTTTATCCTGAAATAAGTGAAGACTATTTCAAATCATTGATTGCAGAAACCAGTCCCGGTAATTTTCCATTGAAAGACGGACAAACCATAGAAGCTTTCACGGAAGAAATTACTCCCATCATTTTCAGCCATAATATAGCCCCAAAAGCAGTGAGCCAGGCAGCCGGAGAAGACCTGCTACTAAGCTCAGCCTGCAATTTTTATGATGGGGTTACCGAAAAAGAGGCTGAAGACTACTACAAAGCCAAAAAAGCCGGGGACATTAAAACCGGAGGCGATACGTTGGTTTCATACGGATTGAACAGTAAGCTGGTAAAGCGCAATGGGAAAATTTTTGAAGAAGTTTATAAAACAGGAGGCCTGTATTCACCGGCCATTGAAAAGATTATTTTCTGGCTTGAGAAAGCTGCCGGAGTAGCCGAAAACGATCTTCAGCAACGCACCATCAATACACTGATTGAGTATTACAAAACCGGCGATCTGAAAACCTGGGACGAGTATAATGTGTTATGGGTAGGCGATATGCAATCGGAGGTTGATTTTATAAATGGATTTATTGAAGTGTATGGCGACCCTCTTGGACTAAAAGCCACCTGGGAAAGTCTGGTCAATTTTAAAGACCATGCTGCCACCAAACGCGCTACTATAATCAGCGAAAATGCACAGTGGTTCGAAGACAACTCACCGGTAAACCCCAAATTTAAAAAAGCTGAAGTTAAAGGCGTATCTGCAAAGGTAATTACGGCAGCCCAACTCGGAGGTGACTGCTATCCGAGTACACCCATTGGTATAAACCTTCCCAATGCCGACTGGATAAGGAAAGAGCATGGCTCCAAATCGGTAACCATTGAAAATATAACCTATGCCTATGATCAGGCTTCATTGGGCAATGGGATGCTCGAAGAGTTTGCGGCCAATGATCAGGAAATTGCTTTGGCGCGTGAATATGGAAGCCTGGCAAGTAATCTGCACACTGACCTGCATGAATGTCTCGGCCACGGATCAGGACAATTGCTCCCGGGAACACGCGGTGATGAGTTGAAGAATTACGGTTCTCCCCTGGAAGAAGCCAGAGCCGACCTCTTTGCCCTGTATTATATTGGCGATCCTAAAATGATATCCTTAGGTCTTTTTGATGATGAAAAGGTTTATATGGCTGAATACAACAGTTACATCCGTAATGGCCTCATTACTCAGCTTACCCGCATTGAGCCAGGCAAAAACATTGAGCAGGCACACATGCGCAACCGGCAATTGATTGCCTCATGGGCTTATGAACAGGGAAAAGCTGATAATGTAATAGAGAAGTTCAGCCGCGATGGAAAATCTTATGTTAAGATTAACGATTATAAAGCACTCCGGCAATTGTTTGGAAAATTGCTGGCTGAAATCCAGCGGATTAAATCGGAAGGCGATTATGAAGCCGGCCGTGATCTGGTTGAAAAATACGGAGTGAAAGTGAATCCGGAACTTCACAGGGAAGTGCTGGACCGGTTCGCAAAACTTAACATTGCTCCTTACGGGGGTTTTATCAATCCAGTTTTTGTACCGGTGACGGAAAATGGAAAGATCACTTCGGTTAATGTGGAATATCCTGAGGACTATGCAGGACAAATGATGGATTATTCAAAGAACCATTCTTTCCTGCCTTCCATCAATTAAAAGAAGGCATACCTTTAATAAATCAGGCCGTATTTTGCAATATCGGCCTGATTTATTATTATTTATTCGCGCATTATGGATGCGGCGGACGGATAATCGCTGATGTTTAATGTCCGCATGAACAGCCGCAACCGCCGGAAAAATCATCTTCTTCCTCCATGCCGGTATCGCACCCGCCTGATCCACAACTTCCTGAACCACAGCTACCATCACTGCACCAGCCGCTATTTTCCACATACTGTACTGGCAATCCTTCAAGAAACCAGGATTGAATGCCACCACCAATGTAGGCGACGTGTTCAAAACCCTGGTGAAATAATAAATTGGCGGCTTTAAAACCATCTTCATCATTATAACCACCAATAATATAATGTGGCGATTTGTCCATCCACTGCAATTTTTCGAGCAACTGCAGCAGTGTTACCCGGCTGGAGTCCTTTACATCATAGGCTACCAGCGTTTGTCCGTATTCATCGGAAATTTCAATAAATGAAGCGCCTTCATTGATTTTGTTATAAGCTTCAAGGGCCTGAATTCTCGTTATTTCTGACATTTTCTTTTGTTTTTTTTCGCTTGCAAAGATAAAAAATTATGCGCTGTCTTCATCTATTTTCATAAACATATATCCATGTGATATTAACACCTATACCAATCAATTCAAATCAGGAAATACTTTTGTTTGATTGCCAAAATAAATATGAGTAAACATCTGAATAAAAATAATTTTCTTACCTTTAACGACAGTTTCTATCATAAAGTTACGAGATTATTCAAAAGGACCTGACTTCCGGATATTTACCGGATTACAGGTAAGATTGAAATGACTTCACCTGTACAATGTTTAGGAATTCATCCCAAAAACAAAATAACTATGGCTGAACTGGTAAGATGTCGCCCCTGTGGCTATGTAATGGAAGCAGATAAATTGGGAGATGTTTGTCCTGCATGTGGTATGCCCCGGAAAGTATTTGAGCCTTACCGGGAAAAAGTTTCCAAAAACAGGTTGAGTATATTAAATCTCGATCTCCACCCTATTGCCATTCACTTTTCGCAGGCCTTTGTGGGTGCCATTCCGCTAATATTTTTGTTCATCGCCCTTTTTCCGGGTTACTATGCCGAAGAATTGACGATCGTAAATAAAGTGATGATCATTACCTTACCACTAACCATGTTGCTTGCCCTGGTTTCAGGAATGATAGACGGTTATACCCGGTTTAAAACATTTAAAACACCGCTGCTGATCAAAAAACTGATTTTAAGTGCAATGATCACTATTCTGGCCGGCATTGCCTCCATAATCGTAATCAAAAATGGATTGACTCCAAGAAATTCACCAATCATTCTTCTTCTCACCCTGAGTTGTCTGGCCTGCGCGGTAACATTGGGTTTATTGGGAAAGAAATTGTTAAACGTTATTTTACCCGGTAAAATTTTCTTTTTTTGGGAACGAAAGAAAAAAGAGACATAGATGGGGTAAGAATTTATTGTACCCCTTGCATTTAAATCCTGCTAACCATAAAACGATTGAGAGTGAGGCAACTTCTCCGGATATATTGAGCTCAAAACAACCCAAAATGGCTAAAATAAACTTGCGAAAGCGAATTGAAACCATTGCAGTCTTAGGGTTTTTATTCATTTTTCCAACATCATGGTAAATCGGTTGTTATAACAATCAACCAAACTGGTTAATTTCATATATTGCAGGAGAAAATGTTTAACATTTTCCAATCCCTGTTTATTATTCATCAAATCATCAGCAAAATGATTATTGACGCACATACACACATCAATAACTACCATGAAGACAAGGTGGTATCACTGGAGGCATGTCTGGATAAACTTACATCAACCATGGCCGAGAATAAAGTGGATTATTCTCTGATACTTACTTCCTATATCGTAAACGAGCACAGGCCGGGTATTAAGAAAGTAGTGGAGGCCGTTAGCAACCGGGACAATTTAGGAGTGGTTGCAGGGATCAGTTTTCTGAATTACAAAGAAAGGGATTTGCGTGAACTGAGCGATTACCTTGAAGATGGCCTGATTAAGGGCTTAAAGCTGTACCCTGGATATGAACCTTTTTATCCATACGACAACCGGCTTCAGGTGGTTTACGACCTGGCAATGGAATATGATGTTCCGGTAATGTTTCATTCCGGCGACACTTATTCACCCAAGGGAAGAATTCGATTTTCACATCCCATACATATAGATGAAGTTGCGGTGGACAACCCCGAACTAAAGATTGTAATCTGCCATGTAGGTAACCCCTGGATAAAGGATTGCATGGAAGTGGTTTACAAAAACAAACATGTTTATGCCGATTTTTCCGGACTGGTACTGGGCGACTTTACCGAACAATTTGAAAAATATATGAAAAGTCAGCTTGAAGAGATGATTCTTTATGCCGGCGAACCCGAATATCTGCTGTATGGCACCGACTGGCCCATTTCTACCATGAAATCATATCTCAACTTTATGAAACAACTGGATTTGCCTGAGGATAAAAAAGAACTTATTCTTTGGAAAAATGCGGCAAAACTTTTTAAAATTGATGTTTCAAAACTGGGATGATAAGAATGATTTTAGATACATAAAATTAAGTAATTCGTGAATATTGAATTAGCTTAAGGCTTTTATTTTTTGTAAAAATAATAATGAGAACCTATCTTGATTGTATTCCCTGTGTAATGCAACAGGCATTGCGCGCAGGGCGAATGGCCACTTCGGATGAAGCAAAACTAAAGCTAATTCTGGAAAAAACAGGAGCACTGATAAAAACCATCTCAATGGAAACGATCCCTGCGGCAACAGGTGCGAAGGTCTATCATATTGTAAGTGAAATTACCGGAGTTAAGGACCCATATAAAGAGATCAAGCAGCAACACATCAGAGAGACGAAAGCTATCTACCCTGAATTGGAGCGAATTGTGGCTAATGCCGACGACAAGCTTCTTACGGCTATAAAAATAGCCATTGCCGGAAATATCATTGATTTGGGCGTAAATAAGGCATTTGACATTGTAACCGATGTAAAAACCATACTTAGCCAGGATTTTGGCATTTTTGACTATCCGGCTTTCAAAAAGCAATTGGACCAAAGCAAGAACGTTCTCTATATTGGCGACAATGTTGGAGAATCCGTTTTCGACAAAATATTAATCAAAGCTTTAAAGAAACCGGTAAAATATGCGGTTCGTGCCATCCCCATCATCAACGATGTTACCTGGCAAGATGCCGTGGCCTCAGGCATTGACCAGGTAGCAACTATTGTTGATTCAGGATGCAAATCACCAGGTGTGATTCCCGAAGAAAGCTCACCTGCATTTGGTGAGCTTTTTGATACTGCCGATCTTGTCATCAGTAAAGGGCAGGGTAATTTTGAAGGATTATCCGGGTGCAACAGGCAGGTCTTCTTTCTGCTTAAAGCAAAATGCAGCATCATTGCACATCATCTTGGAGTAAAAGAAGGTGCCATTATTTTAAAAGAACATATATACAAAGAAGCTTAGCAAAAAAATCTTTTTTATCACCAGGTCAGAAGCTATTGCTGCTCCCGTGTGCAGGCTGCCACACAGTCCTTGCCCGGTTCTGTTCACTGACGTTGTTCGCCTCAAATTTATTTAAGCTCGCTGACTTTATACAAAATCATCTTTCTCCGAATCCTTATCCAAACATTCTGATTGCGCCATTGTTAGTATTTTAAATGAAATTGTATTTTTGTTTTATTCATCTAAAAATCATCTGACATGTCAACATCAAATGCCCATGCACAATGGAAAGGAACCATAAAAGAAGGTAAAGGAACCATGAAATTTACTGGTTTCGAAGGAACTTACACCTTTGCATCCAGATTTGAAAACAGTGGAGGCACCAACCCCGAAGAGCTGATAGGTGCAGCTCATGCCGGATGCTATTCCATGTATTTGTCCTTGTTGCTCACAGAGGAAGGGCTAAATCCGGAAAGCATTGATACCAAAGCATCTGTTACTATTGATAAGGATGACTCAGGCCCGCACATTACCGAAATAAAGCTGGAGTGCAAGGTAAAATGCCAGGGGTTGGAGGATGCCAAACTGCAGAAACTCGCAGCCACAACCAAAGAAAAATGCCCGGTTTCACGTCTATATGCCGGAGGTAGCGCTAAAATTTCAGCCACCGCACAATTAATCGGGTAAATTCATAGAAATTAGTTAATGCCACACATTGAAATTATTTCCGCGAGCGTCAGAGCCGGAAGGAACAGCCATAAGGTTGCCTTGTATTTTATGAATTATCTGGAGGTGAATAATCTTGCCGGGGCGCATATCCTTGATTTAAACGAATACAACTTTCCGCTGTTCGATGAGCGTCTGAAGTTTCAGGAATCGCCTTCAGAAAAAGCACGCGAATTCTCGGAAAAAATAAAAGCCGCGGACGGTGTGATTATCGTTACGCCCGAATACAACGGAGGTTATCCTGCCAGCCTGAAAAATGTGATTGACCTGTTGTACGCCGAATGGCAGCGCAAGCCTGTGGCCATATCCACCGTTTCGGATGGAATTTTCGGAGGGACACAGGTCATCACTTCGCTACAGTTTTCCTTGTGGAAAATAAGGGCCTGGACGGTCCCGGCCATGTTCCCGGTTCCCAATGTTATAGAGGCATTTGATGATGATGGGAATCCTGCCAATAAAGCAGCAATGGATAAAAGGGCAGCCCTCTTCATCAACGAACTGCTGTGGTGTATAGAAGCCAAAAAAAGAATGACAAACTGAGTACACAAGCAGTTTTAATTCCAATTACAGGTGCAATTTTTACATCTTTACGCTCTCATTCTTCGCATGGAGACTGCATTAGTTTAAGATCGCAGACACAGAGACAGCATCCATGGATGAAGAAGGTTAACATTGCATATTCCGCTATTCAGATAAGTAGTATAAACCGCAAAGAAAAGAATGAGTCACCATCTTTATGTAATCTCTACTTTTATCCACATCATTGCAGCATGTATATGGTTGGGTGGGATGATTTTTCTGATTCTGGCCTTTATTCCAGGCATTAAAAACCACCCGGACAAAATAGACCTCATTGCCAGTGTCTCCCTCAAGTTCAGGCCGGCCGGGTCGGTTGTGCTCGCTTTGTTGCTTATAACCGGTATTTATCAGCTTGAAATAAGAGGCGTTCAGTGGACCTGGGCCTATTTTACAGGCTCATTTTTTGGTAAAGTAGCCGGCTTAAAAATTCTTGTTTTCATTGGCATTGTGCTTATCAGCGTCTTTCATGACTATTACCTTGGAAATCTGGCTATTAAAGCCTGGAAGTTGAATCCGGAACATGCTTCTACTCAAAAATTAAGAAATATCTCACGCATGATGGGACGGATTGGCTTTTTATTGGCTGTATTGGCAGCATTTTTAGGCGTACTGATGGTAAGGGGATGGTGAAAAAAAGTTTACCGCAACTTCCTGTATTGCTGAAATTTTCATTTTATATTACTCAATATTTTGGCTCTTTTTCTGACTGCATTTGTATTTGAACGGTTCATAATCCATAAAATAAGGAAAAAGTTTAATTTTATAGTTTTCTGATGAGAATCAGGCTCAAACTCAAAATCGTATTCTGGCATATTGATCCAAAACAGTCAAATAGTAAAAGGAACATGTTTCTGACAGGCAGGTGCTGAGGAAGTTGTTTATTTACCTCTTCCCTGAGCAACAATCAACATGGTATAGATTAGAATTTTAAAATCCATGGCGAGCGACATATTTTCAATGTAAAGGATATCGAACTTCAGTCGTTCCACCATTTCTTCAACATTTTCGGCATAGCCATATTTTACCTGTCCCCAGGAGGTGATACCGGGTTTTACTTTTTGCAGCAGTCTGTAATGGGGTGCCCTGGCGGTGATCTGATCTATAAAATACTGACGCTCAGGCCGGGGTCCTACTAAAGACATGTCTCCAATCAGCACCGACCAGAATTGTGGAATTTCATCCAGACGCACTTTCCGAAGAAACCTGCCTACACGTGTAATACGTGGATCATGCTTTGAGGAAAGCTGAGGAATGCCCTCTTTTTCTGCATCCACATACATAGATCTGAATTTGATCATATTAAACTGCTTGCCATGTATTCCGACCCGTGGCTGGGAATAAAGTACAGGCCCTCTGGATGTTGCTTTAACTGCTATGGCCACAGCCAGATATACCGGTAAAAGCACAATCATAGCAAGCACTGAGACCGTAATGTCCATCATTCGTTTTAAAGATTGCTGCCAGGCAGGCATCAGATCGGGAGAAATCTGAAGCAGAGGAGCATGAAATATGGATGTTGACTTTATGGTTCCCAGCAAATAATCCTGCATATCGGGAATAACTTTGATTACCACATTGGTATCTTCTACCTCAGTAATGATCTGTTCAATGGTTTTTACTTCCGAACGTTCCGTAGCTACGATTACCTCTTCCACATTGTAGTCTTTTATGATCTGTTTCAACTCACTAATCTGCCCCAGATGGGGTAAAAACTCTTCCAGTTTGTAGTTCTTATAAGGGGCCGCATTTACAAAACCTACAAAATGATTTCCACTTGATTTTTCCTGATTTTCAATATCTCTGTATATTTGAAGAGCATTACCATTACTCCCTACAATGATGGTATTGAATCCTATTATTTTATGATGAATGCGGTAGGCAGTAATAGAAGTAAGAATAAACCGGAACAAATAAGTAGGGGTGAACTGCAGTACGAAAAGAACCAGGAGTGATTGGTAGTAATTCCGGTAACTGACAATCGTATCGTCGAGGATAAGTGCAAAAAATATTATGATAACTCCGATAAAAGTTACCAGAAGGGTTTGTCCCAGTTCACGTAACCTGGACTTACGATAGATGCGCCGGTAGGTACCCATAATGATATACAGGCACAGCCAGAAGATGGGAATAAATATTAAACCATAAATAAGATTGGCATCCTTATAAATGACTTCAGGATATTGAAATACTGCAGGGTCTACAGAATACTTACGGAAAACAAAAAATAGTCCCCAGGCCAGCACAGCAGAAACAAAATCGCCAATAACATATTTAGCAACCTGTAGTCGTCTATTCATTTTGCACGATTGATATGAATAAGTTTTAAATTGTCAATCAACAAATAACCATCCGCATCCCCCTGATCGGTTTTTGCGCCAATAAAAATCTGGAAATCAGTAGCTGAGGGTGTATCGAATTTGGGTACCGTTAAATTCACATAAATCTTATTCCATTCCGGACTTGGTTTTAAATAAAGTAGAGGCCGTTGTACTATCAAACCCTGAGCCAGATATTTGACACCAACAGCACATTCATTATCACTGGAGTAATTCATTTCCAGAAAAACCTCAACGCCGGTTTCGGGAAATTCATATTTTTCTGTAGAAATTGCTTCAAAAACAGAGGAGTCAGCAGGTAAATACACATAACCCGAATATTCATTCAGCTCGCCCGGATGCATAAATAATAATGCCGGATCGGAAGTACGCTGAAGGGCAACAGTACTTTTTGATGTGGTATCAAAAGTAGGTGCAACTCCTTCAAAATCCTCCATCCAGGCAAATTTTAAATTGTCTCTGTATTGAACAGAAACTTTACCGAAAGCATATACACTATCCCGGACAAGATTAACTTTTTGCAAAATGGGCTTAAAAAAAGGATAATATGCCCTTGTAGATGAAATACCATTCAGTTTGATGCCGGCCATTAACCGGATATCGGTTTCACCTTCAAGAAGTAAAGGAACCTTAACTGGCATCTCAAAGGCTCCGATAAACTGTTGGTTGGCGTAAACCCAGACATCGGTAATCTGCTCAGCGGCAGTACCCTGCCCGGGACTAACATCAAGTGTAATTTCATCAATCGAAAGATAGGAAGGAATTAATGCGGAATCCTCCTCTTCTTTACAACCGAAAAAAGCGACCAATGATAAGGTTAACCAAAGAAAAAATACCAAACGTATAAATCTCAGCATACTGCCCGCTTTTTTATAGTTATTCCCATGTCCTAATGAACGGGCAAGACATTTTATTATTGTCTGATTTGTTAAAAAGTATTAAATTAATTACCAACACCTGATTGCCTACTCTACCTGATTGATTGAGTCATTCATTTTTCGCATAATACGATAAGCCAAATCAAGGGCCGCATATCCATCCTGTATGGTTACAATGGGCATGGTATTGGTTTCTATAGCGATAGCAAACTGTTCAAGCTCAGTAAGAATAGCGTTTATAGGTTCAATTTTAGGCTTGTCGAACATAATTTGTTTGGGCTGCTTTCCTTCTCCCAGATCCAATATCATTGCCAGGGGGTCAGCATTTTCAGGATCAATGGTTTGCATACGGATGATCTCAGTAGTTTTTTCAAGGAAATCTACTGAAATGTAAGCATCGCGCTGGAAAAATCTTGATTTGCGCATATTCTTCATGGAGATTCTACTTGCAGTAAGATTTGCCACGCAACCATTGTCAAATTCCACCCTTGCATTGGCAATATCCGGTGTATCACTCACAACAGCTACCCCACTGGCACTCACCTTACGGATGTCAGCATTTACCAGACTCAGCACAATATCCAGATCGTGGATCATCAAATCAAGGATAACGGGCACATCTGTTCCACGGGGATTGAACTGAGCCAGCCGATGGGTTTCGATGAACATGGGCTGCTGAATATAAGGTTGCGCAGCTAAAAAAGCAGGATTAAAACGCTCTACATGACCCACCTGCACCTTAACTCCCGCTTCAACAGAAAGATCAATCAACTGCCTGGCTTCTTCAGGTGTTGTTACCAAAGGTTTTTCAATAAAAACATGCTTGAACTTGCGCATGGCTTTAAATGCACAATCGAAATGCGACAAAGTGGGGGTAACGATGTCCACCACATCCACTGCGTCAATAAGGGCATCCATGTTGGTAAAAGCCCGGATTCCGGTTTCGCCTGATACTTTTTCTGCCTGAACCGGATCGAGATCATAAAAACCTACAAGTTCATAATTTTCAATCTGTTGAATACAATTAAGGTGAATTTTTCCCAGATGTCCGGCACCCAGAACGCCAATTTTAAGCATATGAATGATTTTACGTTTAAAGAAACATTTTTTAAACGTTGCGAAAGTAGTAATTTTGGCCGGAACTCTGAAACAGGCAGAACAATGAAAACTGATGAATTAAACGATACCTTCAAACATAAGGGGCTAAGAAAAAAACTGGTACAGACTTTAAAGGAAAAAGGCATTAATGATGAAAAGGTACTTGCAGCCATAGCATCGGTTCCCCGTCATCTTTTTTTCGACTCAGGTTTTCTGGAATTTGCCTATGAAGATAAAGCTTTTCCCATTGGAGCCGGGCAAACCATCTCTCAGCCATACACTGTTGCCACACAAACGATGTTGCTGGACATTTCAAGGGGAGAAAAGGTATTGGAAGTAGGTACCGGTTCCGGTTATCAGGCCAGCATCCTGGCCCAACTCGGTGCCAAAGTCTTTAGCATCGAACGGCAAAGAAGTCTTTATAATAAAGTAAAGGGGTTGCTTCCAAAGATGGGATACATGGTGAAAGTATTCTATGGTGACGGCTATGCCGGCCTGCCGGCTTTTGCACCCTTCGATAAGATAATCGTAACCGCCGGGGCCCCTTACATACCCCAGGAACTGATTGATCAATTGAAGGTTGGAGGCATTCTGGTTATTCCTATTGATGATTTGGGTGACCAGGTAATGACCACGATTAGAAAAGGAAAAGATGGTGCATTGGAAACCCGGGAACATGGCAGGTTTAGGTTCGTTCCACTCCTGGGCGATAAGGCAAACGATTGATTTCGGCGATTTGCCAAAATCAGCAACCAGTTACTTAAGTTTAACCACTATGGTTTTAGCAATTTCAAGCGCAGTAGTAAGAGTATTTAAATCGGTAAACAGCTCCCCCGACCTGCCGGAATGGTGGCTGCGGCCAATGGCCTTTAATTCATAGGTTCCCGGCTTGTCAGCATCAATCAGCACTTCATAAACCACCGCCGGCTGGGCCGATGAAAAATAATCTTTGTCATCTGGAAATTTATTGTTTGTCCAATGCGTATTCCAGTCCCAGGATTGATTTATTTCGGCCAGCAGCCTGAATTTCCCGTTCAATACCTTATCGCTGTAAGCCAGCAACACAAATGCAGCTTTGTGAGTAGCCCCACTGTAAGCATCAGCCACCGGTTGAGCTGCCGTGGGCATATAGGTGCCTTTCTGGTTGGGTATATTGCGTTTATGTGCCCAATAGGGCAGTGAAGCAGGTCGTTCTATTTCGCCGGGTTGCCACCGACCGGATGATTTGTCCCCAAATTTAAATACCCCCGTCGCGATAGATTCTGACACATATAACGTTTGAATATAATTGCCTTCGGTATCTTCAATCCAAAAGGCAAACAAAGGATGGTTGTGTTCAGCACCTGGGATAAATGAAATTTCTATCAGATTACCCTCACCCCTGCTGTTGGTGATCAGCGTGTCAACCAAAATGCGATGATCACGTTTGGTCTTCTGACTGTATGCGGGGGCAATACTTACTGCTGCAAAGCAGATAATTAATGCAATTATCGGGGCATATCTCCGGGTTTTCATCATTTGAATCAAAATTAAAATTCAACAATAATTCCAATGGTAGGCAAAACGGTACCAGATTCATTGACGATATTCTTCATAAGATATCGGTTTGAATCAAGGGGATCGATCAGATTATTGCCAAAATCATCAGTTTGTGTTATCAGATTCGGAGGTCCATCCTGAGTAAAATTATACAAATTCTGAATATCCATGTACAAATTAAGTGACCATTTTCCAAAAAAGTACTGTTTGTCAACCCTGAGGTCCAGTTGTTGAAAATTCTTCTGGCGAAGGGTGTTGAAGCGGGAATAATCCAGAAAGCCCTGCCGTCTTGAATCCCAGGCTGAAATCAATGAGCTTCTGTCTAAATCCCAGGGTGTATAAGGTGAGCCGCCAACAAAACGCCACTTTAATCCCAAATACCAGTTTCGTTTGAAATCTTTGGAAACGATGGCATTAAACAAATGGCGGTTATCCCAGGCCGAAGGAATCAGATCATCATTGGCACCGGTAAATTCACTTCTCACATATGTATAGCTCAAAATAACGTTGATCTTACCAGGCAGAGTTTCTCTCACATAGAGTTCGGTTCCGTACGCGCGGCCCTTGCCATTGGAACGGACTTCTTCACTTCCGAAAACGCCAAAATCACCGCCTTTATTAGCCAATGATACTGAATCATTTACCGAAACCGGGTAGTTGTTATAATGCTTATAAAAACCTTCGAGGGTAATTCTCGTATTTCTGCTTCTTCTGAATTCGATTCCGCCAACCAGATGATTGCTGCTGATATAGCGGGCGTCTTCGTTCTTGTTTACAAATTCTCCTGAATTGTTCCTAAACCCGAGAGTGGTATAGGGTAATAACTGATAATATTTTCCGGTATTGAAGTTGACAAAAAACTTAGGCGTTATGGCATAGGATGCAGAAATTCGTGGCGAAAACTGATTCAGCGGATTACTCATAAAAGTAGTGAAATTATTACCATCCATTCGAAAGCCAGCGGAGAGTATCAGGCGCCCACTTAACCATTCGCGGCTGAGCTGAGTAAATCCGTGATATTTAAACATATCGAAGCTGGATGCATAACTTATGGAACGAATGGTATCTCCATCTATCGGGATAAAAGCTTTTTCGAAGGTGCTGCTGTTGTATTTTGCATATTCTCCACCCATGCCTGCAATAAGCTTGTATGCGCCCATGCGTCCGGAATATTCGTAACGAAATTTATTTTCAATTTCCTGAGAAGTATAATCAATGGTGCGTTCGTTTTGCTCGTTGTTGTCGAGATATTTAAATGCCTGATTATCGAGCATATTTCTACTAAAAACCCAGGTATCAAATGAATTGGTTCTATAATGCTTATACACCAGCCCAATGGCATAATTCCACTGTTCATTCACAGGAAGATAATTCAATATATACTGTTGGTCTTCTGTTGGATTTTTAATTTTGGTATTCAGGTTAAACTGATCAATAGCTCCAATGCCAAGCACAGTAATTTCATTTTTCAGGTCGATTTTTGTTTTTACTTTAAACTGGAAATCATTGTAAGTAGGCAAAAAGGGCAAACCGATTACGCTAAAAAGAAACTGTAGATATGACCGGCGGGCTGATACGAAGAAAGTAGTATTTTCACTTAATGGTCCATTTAAAGTAAGCGCAAGGTCCGAAGCACCAAAGGCACCCTTAAACACAAGTTTCTCCGGGTTACCATCCACCTGCTTCATTTCGAGTACAGAGCTGAGGGCTTTGCCGCGATTGGCAGGAAAAGCGCCGGAATAAAAATCCACCTCACGTATAAAATCCACATTTATTATGCCCACCGGTCCACCCGAAGCACCCTGAGTAGCAAAATGATTGAGGTTGGGTATTTCAATTCCATCCAGATAAAAGCGATTTTCTCCCGGGCCACCGCCTCTTACAATCAAATCATTACGAAAAGAAACGGTAGAACCCACACCGGGCAAAGCCTGAATCACCTTGCTGATGTCCCGGTTGGCACCGGGATTTTTCTCTATTTCGGCAATGCCCAGGGTGCGCATGGATACAGGGCTTTCTTCCGTTTTCCGGAAAGGGGATGCTTCTATTACTACCTTTTCAAGATCAATGGTCGTAGACTTAAGGGGAATGTTGACAAAAGATGTACGGGAATTGGTTACCTGAAATTCTTCACTTACATAGGATTCAAATCCCACCGATGTGGCAGCAAGTTTAACAAACCCCGGCATAAGACCGGTAAAAATAAAGTTGCCATCCAAATCGGAAATAGATCCAATATTTGTTCCGAATACTACAATATTGGTAAAAGGTAGCGGTTCATTGCTCTCCTTATCGAAAACCCGTCCCTTTATGGTGCCATTTTGAGCTACCATAAACAATGGGATCAAAGTCAGGAGCAAGAGATAAAACAAACTTTTCATGCAAGTGGAAATTTTTGAAAGATATTGAAAGAATTCATGCGAAAATGCTATTTTGTTTAATTTTTCAATTCATATCATAAACATTTAGATCAACAAAATGTTCACAATAATTTTATAAATATTAAGGATTATTTCATTTTGTTTATCACATTTAACACTTCGTTATTCATGGATTCTAAACCTGCCTGCCCATCCAGCCAATGTATCTTTATACCACGTCTCTCCATACGTCTGAACCAGGTCATCTGCCTTTTGGCAAACTGATGTATTGCTGTATTCAGGGCAGCTACCATTTGCTCATAATCCAACTGCCCGGTAAGGTAAAGGGTAAGGTATTTATACTCTAATCCATAGTAAATAAGATCTTCAGGAGGAACACCTTTGTTTAATATTTTTTCTACTTCCTTTAACATTCCACGATTTAATCTCTCCTTCAGACGTTGGCTGATGCGTTCCCGCACCAGATTTCGGGGCAACGAAATTCCAAAAATATGAGTATTTCCGGGCTGAGTATAGATTTTATTTTCATACCCGTAGTCGGCGGTGCGTGCTACTTCAATGGCACGAATCAAGCGTTCTCTGTCCAGAATGTCGGAAGTATTGTGTAGCGTTCGAAGTTTGGATAGCATGTGCTGAAGTTCTTCCATAGATAGTGAAGCGGCTTCTTCCCGAAAATCATCATCAATATCTGCCTTATGTAATTCATATAATCCAAGTGCGGTTTCAAGATACATTCCGCTTCCCCCACTTACAATTACCGGGTTATTGCGTTCGCGAATGCCTGCCAATGCGAGATCAAAATCACGTTTAAAATCAAAGATATTGTAACGATGACCCGCCTCGGCAATATCAATCAGATGATAAGGTACCTGCCGGCCATTCACCAGATAATCACCCAGGTCTTTACCCGTTCCTTCATCCATACCGCGATATACCTGACGCGAATCAGCCGAAATGATTTCACCATGAATGGCATCAGCCACCCAGGCAGCAAGCCGGGTTTTACCGGTAGCCGTTGGACCAAGAATTACAATATCAGGAGTTGTTTTCATAAGGTTTTTATTTGATGCTGAAGTATTTCTTCGTGATAAACCATAAAATTACGCAATCGGTTTAATGATTCCACAGAACAGGAGGAAAAATAAAAGGGTTCAGGCAGACCAGGTGCATCAAAACCCGGAAAATGGGCAGACAAAAAACTAAGAAGTCTTTTTTCCTCCGTTTCCTGTAACTGACTGCTGTCAAACTTCAGGAATTGCAATATGCGCAGACCATCCAAACGGTGCTGACATGATTTGACAAAGGTAGCGGCCGATGCAGCATTTTTCCTGAGGGTTTTCCAAAAATGGGTCAATCCGAAATTTTGTTCAATAAAATCATCCATGGGCGTTGGAATATCATGCTCATACAATGTTTCAAATGAATCATAGGTTTGTTTAAGCTTATCGAAACTGCTTTCATGATAAATTGGATAGCTGCTCCAGTTTCCCTGACTGCCTTTAATCATTGCCGGACCGGTACCGAAATATACGCGATCCGAAAACCTGGCTTCAGGATAAACCTTAACAGGAAGGTCGATGATAATAGATCCGGACTTACGTAATTTCTGGATAAAATAAAAATCTTCACCACTCAGTTTCGGAGTTAGCCCACCCACCCGGCGGTAATTGCGCATGGTACAAGCCATGCCCGACCCAATGGCGGTAAAGCCATAAGGATTGCGAATGAGCAACATATTGAGTGCATAGTTGCGCATGTAAATCTCATAGCGAAGCACACTCCTGTCAATGGCTTCATTTCCTGTAAGAGGATGATAGTATGGTGCCGACAGTGCCACCGCTTCGGGGCAACACTTTAACTGATTGACAATTTCAACAAAAAAAGCGGGTGGATAATGGGTGTCGGCATCTATGGTTACCATAATGTCATCAGGAGAAGCCATGGTTGCGGCCTCATCCATAGCAGTTTTCCTGGCCCATCCTACCCCATGCCTGGCACCTTTCCAACCCTTTCCGGGAGAGCAACAATCAACAATGGTTATTCTCTCGTCCTGCAGTTCTTTTAGCATCGACAGTGTTTTTTGATTGTCAGCGCAAATGACTGTTTTTTCTGGATGCTGCCACCATGATTCCGGCTGGTTAATGCATACCACCAGTTGCCAGTGCACCGATTGCTGGGACTTTAAATCATTATAAAGCCTGAGAATATTATCCGATTCATTCAATACCGGGAGGGTGGCATAAACTTTCGGACGGTTTTTGTTGTTATTATTCAAGTATATAGATGTTTTACTTTTACATCCTGCAAAGGACAGCAAAATTATTGAAACCGGCCTATGGAATTGAATGAAGTGTTGAAGAAACTACCTGCTCACCTGATGGATTTGGTGATTGATCAACCCTATAACGAATACACAGCCCAGGATCATGCGGTTTGGCGTTACGTCATGCGCCAGAATGTGCGTATTTTGAGTAAGCTGGCCCATGGGTCCTATCTGGAAGGATTAAAAAAAACGGGCATCAGCATCAACGCGATTCCTCACATGTACGGTATGAACCGGATACTCAAAGAGATTGGATGGGCAGCCGTAGCGGTGGATGGATTTATTCCGCCACAGGCATTTATGGAATTCCAGGCGTACAATGTTTTGGTGATTGCCGCCGACATCCGTCCCATTGATCAGATTGCCTACACGCCGGCACCCGATATTATTCATGAGGCTGCCGGACATGCACCCATCATTGCGGATCCTGATTACGCAAACTACCTGCGCCATTTCGGCGAAACCGGAGCCAAAGCATTTTCTTCAAAGCGCGATTATGAACAATATGAAGCCATAAGACACCTCTCCATATTAAAAGCTGACCCATATACGCCAAAGGATGAAATTGAGGCCGCCATGCAGCACCTCAGCCAATTGGAAGCCAGCATGGGTAAAGCATCAGAAATGTCGCTGATTCGCAACTTACACTGGTGGACGGTAGAATATGGTTTAATTGGCACCATCACTGATTTTAAAATATATGGTGCCGGACTGCTTTCCTCCATCGGCGAAAGCATAAATTGCTTAAAACCAACCGTTAAAAAGCTGCCTTACACGCTGGAAGCAGTTCATTATAATTTTGATATTACTACTCAACAGCCTCAGTTGTTTGTGACACCAGATTTTAATCATCTCAATGAGGTGCTTAATGATTTTGCCGAAAGTATGGCCTTTAAACGTGGTGGCATGATGGCGCTGGAAATGGCAAAGGATTCTGGCAATACAGCTACCATTGAACTGAGTTCAGGCATTCAGATTTCAGGTACATTTGAACAAGGTATTATTCAGGGCGATGAAATGGTGTATCTGCAAACTTCTGGGCCAACCATGTTAAGTTTCGGGAACAAAATGCTACAGGGGCATGAAAAAGAAAACTACCCGGATGGCTTCGGATCACCACTTGGGCTGCTGCAACACGGGCAGACACTCGAAAATATGGGAAAGAATGAACTTGCTGAAATTGGCATTATAGAGGGAAGTAATGCTGAATTGGCTTTCCGGTCGGGCATCCGGGTAAGTGGTACAGTTGAATACATGGTGTATCGTAACGATAAAGTTTTACTTATAGGATGGCGCAATGCTAGCGTAAAGTTTCATGAAACAACACTTTTCAAACCCGAAGATGGAGCATATGTGGTGGCAGCAGGAAATACAATCACCTCTGCTTACCCCGGCCCCGCTGATGCTGCTGCTTTTAACCACAGCTATAAACCACCGGCCGAACGAACCCATAAGATTCAACACACAGATAAATCACGAAAGTTACATGCCCTTTACCAGGAAATGAGAGAGGTGCGTGATCAGTTAAAAACAGACTTCAGTGCTGAAAAAATGCTGGATGAAATAGAGCGGGATTTTCCTGGCGAATGGCTGTTATATCTTGAACTGCTTGAATGGCTGGAGGAAAACAAGGGTACCGAAGACATTAAATCCCGTATTAATCAATGGTTATCCACCTTAAAAATCAGCATTCCGGAATTGTCTACGCTTATCGATGATGGACTTACCTTAATCTACAATAAACAACCGATAGCCTCCTGATACGGAAATCGTTTCACCTGAAATATTGAACTACCTCCGGACAAAGCATTTTCGCTACAAAGGCGCTAAGACCTGCCCGCGGGCACATGCCGGCAGGCTCTAAAAATCAATAAAGTAACGCCTGTTAAGAAACTTCCAATCATCTTATTTTTCATAAATTATATCAGGAACACCAAATAAAAAATATTTATCGCTTTGCCCTGAAGTACCCTTCCCATCCCTCTTGATATTAAAAGCCATATGGTTGTCATTTAGAATGATACGCAGTGAAGTGATGAATTCATACCATGAAGAAGGGTTTTTATTGTTCCTGGTTATTGGCTCAAATATTATTAAAATAAGCTGTATCTTTGTATATTATCTGACTGGCTTTTGCGTTACTTTAAAGAGCGTATAACACAACTACAACTGAAATGAAAAAAGCAACCATAACTTTTCTTGTATTTTTTTCCGGATTTCTAACGGCCATTGCGGGTTCACAAGGCCCCGGTGCTTATTTTGCTCATGGTGTTTATAACATTCCAGGCCAAGGCCCTTATCTGGAAACTTATATTGAGATTCTTGGCAATACCATAAATTACACAGCCACCGCGCCCGGTAACTTCCAGGGAAAGGTACAGATAACGCTAATCATTAAACAGGACTCAATAATTAAGGATTTTCGCAAATATGAACTTAAAAGTCCTGAAATTACCGACACAGTGAATGTTGCGCTCAATTTTATTGACCAACAGCGGTTTTTGATGGAAAACGGCCAGTACACTATTGAACTCTCTATCAGTGATTTAAACAAACCTGATAACAGGGCCTCCTTTGTAAGCTATCCGGTAAATATAAATTTCCCTTCCGAAGACATCTCCATATCGAGTATTCAATTGGTGAAAGAGTTCACTAAAACAAAAGAAGAAAATCCGTTAAGCAAAAGCGGATTTGACATTTTACCCTATGTGGATAATTTTTATGGCCCCACACAAAACAAGCTGATCTATTATGCTGAAATATACAATCCGGGGGCAGTAGAATATTCCTCCGAACGATATCTGATATCAAGTTATATCGAATCATTTGAAAGCCGTCAATTGCTCAATAATTATGTTCAGATTAAACGTGAGAGTGCTTCACCGGTAAGGGTAATCCTGAATGAATTTGATGTTTCAGACCTGCCTTCCGGAAACTACAATCTTGTAATTTCTATACGTGATAAGAGCAATACCATAGTTGCTCATCAGGCCACCTTTTTTCAACGGTTCAACGAGCGCGTAAAATCTGTTTCGGCACAACTGCAGGAAGAAACTGCTGACAATACTTTTGCCACTCAAATTAACAACATTCAGGAACTCAGAGAGTATATCAGATCCCTTAGCCCCATAAGCACTGAATCTGAAAAACTTTTTATGAAAACCTATATTGAAACAGCCGACATTAAGGATTTACAACAATTTTTTTATAACTTTTGGTACCATCGGGAGCCACAACAGCCTGAACAGGCCTGGGTTAAATACAATACTGAGGTAATAAAAGCGAATAATAGTTACGCGACTCAGGTAAGAAAAGGGTATGAAACCGACATGGGAAGGGTTTATCTGCAATACGGGCCACCCAACAGCATTACTGACATGCCTTTTGAATCGGGTGGGATGCTGGGTGAAGGATCTATACCTTATCAAATCTGGCATTACTATGAATTGGATAATGGCAGACAACGCAATAAAAAATTTGTATTTGCCAGCAGCGAGTTGCGCTCCAAAGATTACACCCTGATTCACTCGGATGCTTTAGGTGAAATTCAGAACTGGGGCTGGCAGGAGCAGTTGAAACGTCAGCATGCAGGTAAAGATACCGAAGATGAAATGCGCAGAAATAAAGGCAGAACCGGCACTTTTTACAATAATCCTTTCTGAGATGATGGACATTCAAATTAAAAAAATTGTATGTTTGCAGTGGGTGAATGCTTCAGCCCGGTTAAATTCATCATCAGCCATCTGATCTCTTGGGTAATATTGCCATAGTTATTTTAAACTGGAACGGTCGAAAATTTTTAGAAACATTTTTGCCCGGTGTGCAGCTTCACAGCCGGCACATTGCCCGCATTATTGTAGCTGATAACGCGTCAAGTGACGATTCTGTCGAATTTCTCAGAAGCACTTTTCCTGAAATAAGCATTATTCAAAACGCTTCAAACGGAGGCTTTGCCAAAGGATACAACGATGCCCTTGCACAAGTAGATGCAGATTATTACATCCTTTTGAATTCTGACATTGAAGTTACAGAGAACTGGATTGAGCCGGTGATAAAGCTAATGGAAACCGATCCAAAAATTGCTGCCTGCCAACCTGTTATACGGTCATTTCATCATCCCGAACAATTTGAATATGCCGGTGCATCCGGCGGTTTTATCGACCATCTGGGCTATCCATTTTGCCGGGGAAGGATATTTCAGCATCTCGAAAATGATGAAGGTCAGTACAAAAGCTCCATTGAAGTATTCTGGGCTACCGGAGCCTGTTTGTTTGTAAAGGCTCATATCTTTAAACAATTTGGAGGGTTTGATGAAGATTTCTTCGCACACATGGAGGAAATTGACTTTTGCTGGCGAATAAAACACCAGGGATACAAAGTAATGGTTTGTCACGAAGCAAAAGTTTTTCATGTAGGTGGCGGCACCTTGCCTAAAAAATCATCCTTCAAAACCTACCTCAATATGAGAAATAACATTTCGATGTTGTATAAAAACCTGCCTGCCCACCGATTGGTTCCGGTATTGATGACCCGTCTGATATTGGATGGTTTTGCAGCTTTTAAATTTCTTATAGATGGTGGCTTTAAGGATTTCTGGGCAGTGGTAAGGGCGCACATGAGCTTTTACCGGCGATTTAACGACCACCGCAAAAAACGGGGAAAAATCAACCATCGCGACGTAAGTTGTATATATCAGGGCAACATTGTAATCGATCACTTTATTAAAGGTATTAAACATTTCGATCAGCTTTCTTCCCAAATGTTTACCAGGGATTAATTAAGATTTGATTCCATGGCTTGTTTTATAAAATAATAGAGAGTAAGTCATTGTTTCACAATTACTATAACCTTATGGAAATACCTACCCGATTAATTATTGTGATTTCTGTTGTAATTATTGTGCTCCTTGCATGGATATTTATTCCGGTAGGTCTATGGTTTAGTGCCAAAGTATCAGGTGTAAAGATTACTATTAATGAGCTGATTTTTATGAAATGGAGAAAAGTTCCTCCTGAATTGAGTGTTAATTCAATGATATCACTCACAAAAGGAGGAGTTGTATAACGAGAGATGAACTGGAAGCACACTTTCTTTCAGGGGGAGATGTTTATCAGGTTACCAATGCTCTGCTTCAGGCACAGGTACAGGGTAAAAGGCTTACCTCCAAAGAGGCTGCTCAAATAGATATGGCAATCAAAAAAACCATTTAGGGCCTGCCAAAAACTGACAACCGTCTTATATTTCATACTGCACCTCCCTTAAATTTAAAGTCAACTTCAACCCACTTGTCTGTTGACAGGGAAATACCTCTTTACTGATACATCAGGCTGATAAGGGCGAGCCGGTAGGAACTTAGTCCGAAGCCCGCAATAACCCCGCGGGCTGCACCGGAAACATATGAGCGGTGTCGATACTCTTCACGCCTCCAGATGTTAGTCATATGAACTTCAACCACGGGTACTTTTACGGATTTTACTGCATCGCCAATGGCTATAGAACTGTGGGAATAACCTCCCGCATTCAGCACAATGCCATCACATACAAATTCAGCCTCCTGAATCCTGTTTATCAATTCACCTTCTATGTTACTCTGGAAGTAATCAATTTCAACCTGAGGGAACTCTTCCTTTAAGGCTGGAATAAACTCATCAAAACTTACAATTCCATAAGTTTCCGGTTCACGCTTTCCGGTTAGATTCAGGTTTGGACCGTTGATGATACAAATTCTCATATGGTAATATTATTATTTCCGACAATCTTTATTTCCGCTGAAATACGTTTCTTGAAGGATTTTCGGGAGTGGATGGCAATAAATTAAAAATCACCAGCTCCTCTTTACGGGATGAGTAGGAAATATTATGGATTGAATAGTTACCATTGGGAAACTCCTCAGGCACATATAACTTCAACTCATTTACCTTATCCAGTTTATAATTCAGCGTATCAATGTGTTCAGTTCCCGGTAAATGCATGTACAGGCGGTTGCCCCGCTTAAAATCCAGTTCGATTTTATTTGGGTCTTCTTTTTTTTCGAGCCATTGTCCAATGAGGGTAAATTCATCGGGAAATTTATCTTTATTGCATCCTTGAAAGAGCAGGACGAGGAAGAGACAAGGAATTAAACAGAATTTCATAGTTGACACAAAGCAAATGGCTAAAACCATTAAAACGAGAACAATAGTATGCAAAGATAATAGAATGATTTGAAATAAAGGGGGGTGGGAAAATGAAGAAAATATGTTGTCAGGTGAGATTAACGATAATTTCAACACGTGTAATGACAAAAAGTTCGATTATGCGCCTCTTCCCAACAGCGTATTTTCATAACCTGTCGTTACGCTGAGTAAAACTAAAGTGACCCAATAAACCTGCCGGCATGCGTTTGCAGGCAACCATAAAAAATCACTAAGTCTAAACTACAAGTTTCCAATGCTTTGTAAAAACTGGTTTCTTCGTGCCTGCCAGCCGCAACAATCTCCAACCTCTATACTCTTCAGGCTATGTATATACACTACTGATTACCAGATTAATAAAAATATCACAACATAAAACCTTCAAAAATAAAAAATAACTATCTTTGCCGCTGATTTCCGATTGGGGTGCCCTAAATAAACGGGCTGAGATCATACTCATTGAACCTGCTCCGGGTAATGCCGGCGAAGGGATGTAGAGAAGACTTGATTGTGGAGGGTTAAAGACCCAATTCAACCTTCCAGGGTTTAATCTAAAAAGAATCATCATTATGAAATTACGGATGTTGCCGGCTATGCTGGTACTACTGCCATTTTTTACCGTGGCTCAAATTACCCTTAAAGGGAAAGTGGTTGATGAACAAACACTTACTCCTTTACAGGGAGCTCATCTTAATCTGAACAATCGTCTGGTACACATTACTACAGACGAAAAAGGGATGTTCGAAATCAATGGCTTAAAAGCTGGAAATTATCAAATAAAGGTATCATACATGGGTTATCAGGTCTGGGAGAGCCTGGTCGATTTATCCGCTGACAAAGTCATGCTTATTTCAATGGAAAGGTCTGCCATTATGAGTGATGCCACCATTATTACGGCAACGCGGGCCAACGAAAAGACACCGGTGACTTATCAAGACCTGAATGCAGAGGAAATATCACGAAAAAACCAGGGTCGCGACATCCCCTATTTACTGGAACAAATGCCCGGGCTGGTGGTGTCTTCAGATGCCGGCAATGGTCTGGGTTTAACCAGTTTTCGCATCCGGGGAACAGACATGAACCGCATTAACATTACGGTAAACGGAATTCCGTTGAATGACGCGGAATCACATGGTGTATTTTTTGTAAATATGCCCGATTTTGCCTCTTCCCTCGGCAGTTTACAAGTGCAACGCGGGGTGGGTACTTCCACTAATGGAGCAGCAGCCTTTGGCGCAAGTGTTAATCTTCAGACTACTCCTCCTCCTTCGGAACCTTACGGATCAATCACCAATGCTTACGGTTCTTTCAACACATGGAAACACTCAATAGAAACCGGCACAGGACTCATTAATGGCAAGTGGGCGCTGGATGCGCGACTGTCGAAATTGAGCTCAGATGGTTACATTGACCGGGCCACGGCAGACCTGAAGTCTCTATATGTTTCGGGTGGTTTTTATGGTAAAAATACCATAGCCAGGCTCAATATTATTTCCGGTATACAAACTACTTATCAGGCATGGGACGGCGTTCCATCCAACATCCTTGATACCAATCGCACTTATAACGGCATAGGGAAATACATTGATTATCGTGGAAATATCAAATTTTATGATAACGAAACAGACAACTACCAGCAGGATCACTACCAATTGCAGATTTCTCAACGACTTTCAGACCGACTGACCGGAAATTTTGCGCTGCATTACACCAGGGGAATTGGATATTACGAGCAATATAAGGATGATGCCAGGCTTACGAAATACCTCATTAATCCCGTATTACTACCCGGAAACGATTCCGTGCTTATCTCCCGCAGTGATCTTATCCGGCGCAAAAATCTCGACAATCACTTTTATGGCTTTACCTGGTCGGTTAATTATGATCTTGATAAACTTCTTTTAATGGCCGGTGGTTCGGGCAATCAATACGAGGGTTTGCATTTTGGCAATGTAATCTGGGCCGAATTTGCTCAAACAGCCGGTTACAATCACCGCTGGTATGAAAACACCGGAAAAAAACAGGATTTAAATGTTTACCTCAAAGCACAATATCAGGCCGGTGAAAGGCTCAATCTATATGCAGATTTTCAATTGCGGGGCATAAACTATAAGCTCTCTGGTATCGACGATGATTTACGCGACATATCTCAAACCCATGAATTCCTGTTTTTCAATCCAAAAGCCGGACTCTTTTATCAGCTAAACAGCCACAACAGCTTTTATTTTAGTTTTGCTATAGCCAACCGCGAACCCAATCGTAGCAACTACACCGATGCTGACCCTGACAAGGTTATGCCACAGGCTGAAACATTGCAAGATTACGAACTGGGTTATCATTATAACCGGGATAAATTTACCGCCTCGGTAAATGCCTATTATATGTACTATCGCGATCAGTTGGTTTTAACCGGAGCCATCAACGATGTTGGAAAGGGAATTATGACCAATGTGCCGGAATCATTCCGTACCGGACTTGAGTTTACCGGTGCGGTTACCATCACCTCTATACTTCGGGCCTCAGCTAATTTTACCCTAAGCCGGAATGAAATCATCAAATTTACTGAATTTGTGGATGACTGGGACAATTGGGGAACACAAATTGAAAATCCTATTGGCAATACCAATCTGTCTTTCTCACCCAATGCAACTGCCGGTGCAGAAATTGGTCTGAATCTTACCAGAGCTATTGAAGCTTACATAAACGGAAAATATGTTGCACGGCAATACATCGATAACACTTCATCAGTTGAGCGCAGTCTGGACCCTTATTTTGTAACCAATTTCAGGCTAAGCTGGATGCTAAGGCCAGATTTTATTCGTGGATTGGAAATGAATCTGAATATCAATAATTTGCTTAATGCCGAATATGAAACCAATGCATGGGTATACCGCTATTACAGCGAAGGCAGTTTTGAAAAGGAAGACGGGTATTTCCCTCAGGCTGGAATTAATTTTATGGCAGGATTAACTGTGAAACTTTAGTAATGGAGACGAGGCCTGCCCACCACAGCGGAGCAAGGAGGGGACGCTGGAAAGGGACGAGGGACGAGGAACGTAGGAATGGGACGGGGAGAAATGGGGAGGGGGAGACAAGGGGACGGGGAGACCAACTCCTCAGTGCCTCAACGGCTCAACTCCTCAACAACTCAACAACTCAACAACTCGTTAAAGTGGACGAGGGACGCTGAAAGGTACGAGGGACGCTGAAAGGGACGAGGGACGTAGGAATGGGACGGGGAGAAATGGGGAAGGGGAGACAAGGGGACGGGGAGCCAACTCCTCAGTGCCTCAACGGCTCAACTCCTCAACAACTCAACAACTCAACAA
>ENA-UOOR01000058-UOOR01000058.1-fermentation-metagenome-genome-assembly--contig:-NODE-58-length-154816-cov-7.320927_pt1 | contig 154816 bp, 122 predicted proteins | sample MGYA00245780_ERZ724029 | MGnify/ENA primary metagenome ERZ724029 (study PRJEB28704, sample SAMN03018315) | fermentation metagenome | biome: anthropogenic terrestrial biome; feature: soil...
CTCGGGCCGGCGGCGGGCGGCGGCGGGGCCGGGGCGGCTGCGGCGAGCGGGGCGGGCTCAGGCTCGGGCTCGGGCTCGGGCGGGATGCGCGAGGCGATGTCGAGGTAGCCGAGCACGCGCAGCGCATAGACCCGGCGCAGCACGTCCTCGAGCAGCGCCTTGGTGATCGTGCAGAGTGCGTCGAGCGAGTTGCCGCGCTTCACCTCGGCGAGCAGGCGCGCGTCCTTGGCGTTGAGCTTGAGCGACTTGGCCGGGTGGGGCGACTTGGGGACCAGCCCGAGCTTGTCGGTCGCCAGCGCGATGGTGCCCTCCTCGACGACGCTGAAGGGCGAGAAGGTGGTGACCCCGGTGTAGACGAGCTGCGGCAGGTTGACCTTGAGCGGCTGGGCGACCTGCGGCGGCTCGGGAAGGATCCGGTACTTCGCGTCGGACCAGGCCGAGCAGAAGAGGTCGAGGATCTTCAGCGCGAGGTTCTGCTGCAGCAGCTTGAAGAGGTCGAACGGCGAGACGAGCTGCAGGCGCAGCAGGGTCTGCTCTATCCGCTCGCCGGCGATGGCCGACTCGGTCAGGGCCTTCTGGTAGCCCTCCTCGTCGAGCTTCTTCCTCTCGACGAGGAAGCGCGCCGGCGTCTCGTGCAGCAGGTTGGAGGTCGCGTCGACCGGCACGCCCTCCTCGAGCGCGAGGCGCTTCTCGAGGTTGCGCTGCTTCAACTCGAGCACGCCGGTGCGCTCGGCGAGGAAGAGCGCCTGCAGGAGCACGGGGAAAGGGGTCGCGGCCAGCGTGCCCTCCTTGCCGCGGCCGATCTCGAGGAGGCTCTTGGTGTCGAGGGCCATTTGCGCCGAAGCATCGGGCAATCGAGGCGAGTCTGCCAAGCCGTCCGCGCGGCCGATTCGTTGCGAGGAGGCGCGCCGTGGCCAGCTTTGCAAGGAAGAGCGCTCCTCGACCAAGCCATGATTCCCAAGGCCTTCCTCATTCTCGCCCTCGACGCGCTCGCCGTCGGCGCGGTGCAAGGCAAGGGCTGGAATGGCGCCGGAGGCTTCCTCTCCGGCACGCTCCTCGGCCTGCTGTGCGGCGCGACCGCGGTGGCCGGCGCGGCCTTCGCGCACGCGCGCAGCCTCGAGGTGCGGCAGGTGCTCACCGTCGTCTTCGGCGGCATGGCGGGCCGAATGGCGCTGCTCGGCGCGTGGACCCCCGTCTCGCTCCAGACCCTCGGGCTCCGACGCGGCGGGCTGCGTCGGCGGCTTCGGCGCGGTCTACCTCATCGCCATGGGCGTCGAGGTCTGGATGCTCGCCTCACTCGGCGAACGGCTCGAGTGAAGAGGTGTCGAAGAGCCCTTCGAGCGAAGAGCGGTCGGCCCGAGCCCCTCGGCAGGCTCGGGGCAGGCGGAGTCGAAGGGGCCCCTTCGACCCCGCTCAGGGTGAGCGGGTGGCGAGCCGCGGCGAGGGTGATTTTCCAACACCTCTTGAGCAATCCGCGTAGCTAACCGTGCTGCTGCTGGAGTCCCTCGGGGCCGTGCAGGCCATCGACGGCGATCTGATCGAGGTAGGCGGTGAGCTGCTTCTCGACCTGCTCATCGGTGAGGCCGAGCACCTTCTGCAGCTCGGCGCCGACGGCGCGGCCGATTCGCCCGCCGGGATCTCCGAGGTTGCCGGCGTCGGTGCGCCGCAGCGCGACGTCGGCGACCGTGCGGGCCATCTCGTGCTCGGCCGCGTAATGCACCTCGGCGAGGATGAACGGCAGGTGCGGCGCGATGCGCTCGCCGAGGCGCGGCTCCTTGCGCACGTACTCGACGACGTCGACATAGGCGCTGCCGTAGGAGTGGACGAGCTGCGCGAGGATCGCCTCGTCGACGAGCTCCTGCACCTGCTCGCGCTGGCGCTCGAGGTACTCGCCGACCACGCCGATGTCGCCGCCGCCGATGGGCAGGTGCTCGGTGCTGCACTTGGCCGACATGCCGAGCAGCTTGAGCGCGTGGTTGGTCACCGTCTCGGCGAGGCTGCGGCTGGTGGTCAGCTTGCCCCCGACGACCGAGAGCATCCCGGGCACGCCCGAGGCGCTGGCGTGGTCGAACAGCTTGTAGGCGCGAGAGAGGTCGCTCGCCTTCTTCCCCGGCTGGTGGATGAGCGGGCGCGCGCCCGCGTAGGCGTGCTCGATGTCGGCGAGGGTCAGCTTGGCCGACGGCAAGAAGCCGTTGACGTCCTCGAGGAGAACCTTCGCCTCTTCGACCGTCGGGCGGATGCGGTCGAGCGGGCCGTCGTAATACTCGTCGGTGACGCCGACCAGGCTCTTGCCACGCCAGGGGACGATCATCACCCGCCGGCCGCTCGGGGCGAAGCCGGCGACCGCGTAGCGACGGGTCAGGGGGCGGGTGACGAGGTGGATGCCCTTCGACGGGCTGAGCTGCACCGGCGGCGGTTTGCCGAGCAGCTTCATCACCTCGACCGCCCAGATGCCCGCGCAGTTGACGACGAGCTTCGCCTTGACGCCGAAGGCCTGACCGCTGAGCTCGTCGAGCGCCTCGACCCCGGTCACCCGGCCCTCCTCGATGCGCAGGCCGGTCACCGGGGCATAGTTGGCGAACAGGGCGCCGTTGGTGGCCGCGGTCTTGGCGAACTCGATGCACAAGCGCATCGGGTTGGGCGCCTGGCCGTCCTGGTAGACCGAGGCGCCCTTGAGCCCCTCGGTCGGCAGGTGCGGTTCGACCTCCACGACCTCTTGCGAGGGCATGAAGCGATGCCAGCTCATGTGCTTGTCGGCCGGCATGTCCCAGTTCTTGTCGTACGAGAGGGCGTCGTAGAGCGCCATCCCGGTGCGGATGGCGGCTCCAGAGGGCTTGTGGCCCTTGTAGACCGGGATCATGAACGGCTGGACCCGCACCAGGTGGGGAGCAAGCCGCATCAGGACGCGCCGCTCGTGCAGCGCCTCGCGCACCAGCCCGAGCTCAAGCTGCTCGAGGTAGCGGGTGCCCCCGTGGATGAGCTTGGTGGTGGCACTGCTCGTCCCCGCAGCGAAGTCCCAGCGCTCGAGCAGGGCGACCGCCAGACCGCGGGCCGCCGCGTCGTGGGCTACGCAGAGGCCGGTGATGCCGCCTCCGACGACGCAGAGGTCGAACTGCTGGGAGCCGAGCGCCGCGATGTCGCGCTTGAGCGCCTGGGGCATGAATCTCTCCTAAAGTTGTGCCGACACGACCGGTGGCAAAGGCGGGGAGGATACGACCGGCTCTCTGCCTTCGGAAGGGGGTTTTACGCGGTGCGTCAGCCGGCGGCGCTTCCCCTCGAAGGCTCGCGGCCCGCTGCCTCGTCCGCGAACGGTCGTCGGGATCTGGCCGGCCGCTGCCCTCGAGCGGGCTTGCTCGCCCGCCTATCGACGGCACCTCGTTATCGCGTTAAGGAAACGGGTGGCCTAGCGAACACTCGGGAGCGCCAATGCATCCTCGTGCCCAGGAGCTGATTCAACGGCTCGAACTTCAGCCCCACCCCGAAGGTGGTTTCTACTTCGAGTGTTTCCGCTCTCAGGCCCGCGTCACCGGGTCCGAGGGAGAGCGCGACAGCCTGACCGCCATCTACTTCCTGTTGACCGAGGGCACTCACTCGCGCTGGCACCAAGTGGCGGCCGACGAGGTCTGGACACACCTCGAGGGCGACGGGCTGCAGCTCGTCGATCTCGACCTGCGGACCGAGACGCTCAACCAAATCGCCCTCGGCAGCCTGGTCGACGGGCGCAAACCCGTCCATGCCGTTCCCGCCGGGCACTGGCAGGCCGCCCGCCCACTCGGCGCCTATGCGCTGGTCGCCTGCACCGTGGCGCCAGGCTTCGAGTTCGCCGACTTCAACCTGCTCTGCGACAGGCCCCGCGAGGCCAAGGTGCTCCGGGGGCGGTTTCCGGAGCTTGCGGCCCTGCTGTAGCGGCGCTCGGGGGACGTGGGCAAAATCGTCAGTGATTACGGGAGGATGACGAGGCCGTCAAAAAATGGCGCGAGAGGGCACCTGGGAGGGCCGCAAGTGGCCCGTGCTGGGCCTCTGCTGAGCCAGCCCTATTAACGTCCCTCTGGACGCCTCCTCGAGCCCCAAGCGGCCATCTCGTGCGTCAGGGAGCCTGTCGGGCCGTTTTCGAGCCCCTTTTCGGCCAGTGCGCCCGAAGGCGCGCGCCCGGTGCTCGGAGGGGTTGCGCGTCGGCGGTCCCCGGCGACAAGCCGGAAGTCCAATTGTCGCACCTTGACGCACATCGGCGGTTGGCCCAATATGCCGGTGCTCGCGACCCCGGCCAGGCGACGAGCGAGCAGCGGCGCGAACCCGTGCTGGCCGAAGAGGAAACCTACGATGCGTCGGTCTCTTGCCATGGCGTTGGTCTTCCTTGTCGGTTGCGGGGCAGTTGAAGAGGGCGTCGGCGACGAAGTCAGCTCGAACCAGGCCGTCGACGAGGGCGCGGCGCGCATCGAGTTTCTTGCCGACTGGACGACCGCGACCGCAGGGGTCCCGGCCGCCGGTGAGCCGCTCGTCGTAGCCTATGACCTTGGGCGCCTGCCGGATTGCCGGTCGCGGTACCACGGCTTGCCGACCTGGGAGGTACTCGCGTTCTACCGCTTCGACGGCGGCGCGGTCTCCGAGGTCGTCCTCACCAAGGCCGACGGGACCGAGCGGCTCGCCGCACCGGCGACCATCGAGGTGCCACCGGAGGCCGGCTCCATCGAGCTGTGGTTCATGAACTCTGACAACACCGGCTGCGTCGCCTGGGACTCGCGCTTCGGCGAGAACTACCGCTTCAGCTTCCAGCAGGCCCCGACGCTCGGGTTCCGGGCCGACTGGACGACCGACGTGCAGGGCAGGCTCGAGGCCGGGGGAACGGTGATCGTGAGCTATGACCCTGCGCGACTGCCGGCCTGCCGCGGCACCTACTACGGTTACGAGGCCTGGAGCATCTCGGCGCACTATCGCTTCGACGGCGGCGCGGTCGCGACTCAGCCGCTCACCCAGGCTGGCAAGGCCGTTGCGGCCCACATCGAGATCCCCGCGGCTGCCGACGGGCTCGAGCTGTGGTTCGAGAACAACTCGCGCTGGGGCTGCCAGGCCTGGGATTCGGCCTACGGCGAGAACTACCGCTTCTCCATCGAATAGCACGGCGCTCGCCACTCGACCCTGACGAGGCCCGGCTGCCTGCCCTCTGGAACGGGACGGCGCCGGGCCTTGTTTCGTGCGGGAGCTCGCGAAGTCGGCTCCCCTTGCCAGCGATGCCCTGCCTTCGCGAGGTCTCGGCCGCCGCCCGCTTTGCTCTTGTCTTCTTGTCAGAGCGCGCTCGGGTTTGCTGAGGCGCAGCGGTCTGCCGGCGACGAGCCGGCCGCGGCCCGAAGGTTGGCGAGGAGGGCCGAGTGCGGCTCGGCATCGGCGCCTACAACCGGCCCAGGCCCGGCCTTCTCGGCTCGATCCCGTTCCGATTTCTTGACGTCGGTGTGTCCTCTCCAAGCTGCCCAACGCGGCTGCCCAGAACGGTCCTCTGCGCATGGTCAGGCCCAGCCTTACTTCGCGAGCGCTCAAGAGGCCTCGCGAAACCCTTCTTGGCCTCGGGTTCGATTCGGCTCGCCCCGCAGGCCGAGCTCGCGAGGCCGCAGGTCGAGGGGCCCGCGACGGCGCTCGGGCTGACCGGTGTGTCGCTCGAAGGCGATTCCTCGAAACCCGCTTGCCTGGGCGCGAGGTGGCTCGGCAGCCGGCGGTCTGCGCGACCTGTCCGCTGCGTGAGAAGCCCAGCGCGTCCTTCGCGGATGCGCTCGAGCGTGCATCGATGAGCGCGTCGTCCCCGGCGCTCGTGGCTGGTCGCTGCCGACTGATCCGCAGGCTTGCCGCCGGCGGGATGGGTGAGGTCTTCCTCGCCTCGTAGGATGGGCCGGAGGGCTTCGCAGAAGCTCGTCGCCTTGAAGCGGATACTCCCGGCGATGGGCTCCGAGCAGCCGCTCGTCAAGCTCTTCCTCGACGAGGCGAGGGTCGTCGCCGGGCTCTCGCACCGCAGCATCGTCCAGATCTTCGACCTGGGCGAGGACGCCGACGGCTTCAGCGTGGCGATGGAGCACGTCCCGGGGCCGTCGGTCGCGGTGCTGCTCGAGCGGCTGGCGACCTCCGGAGCGCGCCTGCCGCCAGCGCTTTCGGACGCCAGTGAGCTGAGCGCCGAGCAGGCGCGCGCTATTCGCCCGACTGCTTGAAGATGAAGGGGTAGGTGACCATCGCCTGCGCCCCGCCCTTGGGCGCCGGAAAGCTCCAGGACTGCACGCGCGAGCAGATGCAGGCCCCGAGCGCCTCGTGGTGCAGCGTGGTGCCCTCGGTGATGCGCGCCGAGGGGACGTTGCCGCTCGAGTCGATGACGAAGAGCACGACGACCCGGCCGGCGAGGTCGGGTTGATGCTGGAGCTCCTTCTCGTAGCAGAAGCGGATCTGCATGATGTTGCGGCGAATCACCTTGCGGATGAGCTCCTTGTCGTAACCGGTGACCCGGGCCTCGCCATCGTCGCTGACCTGGGGCTCGAGGCTCTTTTTCGGGTCGAGCCTGGCCGCGCCGATGCCGTAGTTGGCGAGCCCTCCGCCGCGGCCCAGCGTGCCTATCCCGCCGATGCCGACCGTCTCGCCCATGCCGCCGCCACCGGTGCCGGTGCCCTTGACCCCCAGCCCGCCAAAGCCGTGCGCGTCGCCTGTCTTCGGGCCGAGCAGGTTGCCGATGGCGCCCTTGACGTCTCCGCCGAGACCGCCGCCGCCGAAGATGGTGGCGAGCCCTCCGCCGCCGCCCGCGTTGCTGTCGAGCACGTTGAGCAGCCCCGAGCGCTTGACCAGGTCCTTGGCGTTGATGTCGATGGCCTTGGGCACGCTGCGGTTTTCCTTGTTCGGCGCCGCGTCGGGCCTGCCCATCTTGCCTTCCTTGCCGCGGTGCTTCTCGCCCGCCTCGCCCGGTTGCTGTTGCTCGGCGAGCCGCTGCAGCAAGGGGTTTTTCTTCGGCGCCTCGGCCTCGCGCAGCATCACCCGCATCACCTCGAGCCGGTTCTCGCTCAGCTCATCGGCGACGAGGTCGGCCACCGAGTAGGTCGAGGCGCTCACCGCGAAGAGACCCGCCAGGAAGCCGACGAGCATGATCAGGTTGACGAAGCGCAGATCGAGCGACTTGGCAAAGCGCGACACCAGCGCGCCGGATACCGGCTCGAACGACAGCTCTGCCCGGAGCCCGGCGAGCTCGACCCAGGCGAAGTCGGTCTCGGTCAGGTCGGTGCCGTCTGGCTCGAGCGGCTGCCACGTGCTGGCGCGATCGATCTGTCCGCGCATCCCCTCGGCGAGCCGCAGACGAAAGCGCCCCGTCTCCGAGGCCGAGAGGAGCTGCCATTCCTTGGCGCCGAGGTGCTCGGCCGGCAGGCCCAGCTCGCAGCGCCGGGTCGTGCCGACGTAGACGCTCTCTGGGCGCGCGTGCTGTGTCAGCTCAAGGAGCGTGTCGCCCCAGTAGTAGCGGATCTGCAGGCCCAGCGGCCCGGCTCCTGGCTCGGCGTGCCTTGCCCGCGGGCTCGCGGCGAGATAGGTGCCGAAGGCCTTTTCGGGGAGCTTCAGACCCCGACCGCGGGCCGACAGCGGCGCGGTCTGCAAGGCCGCGTCCGGTCGAGCATCGGCGGCCGGCACGGGCGCAGGCTGGGGCGTCGGCGTCTGCGCTGCGCTCGGCTCCCGCGGGCTGGGCGCGCCGCCGGATGCTCCGAGATCGCCGGCGGCCGGCGAAGGCTCGTCCGGGACGCTGCCGTCCCCGACGACGATGCGCAGCTCGCCGATCTGGATCTCGTCGCCGAAGTGCAGCTCGGCCCTGTCGACGCGCACCCCGTTGAGCAGCGTTCCGGCGGCGCTGCCCATGTCGATAAGGCTCATCTTCCCGCCCTCGACGCTGACTGCAGCATGCAGTCGGGAAGCCTTCTCGTCGTTGATACAAAGATGCGCTCTCGAGAGGCTGCCGATTTTGATCAGGTCGCGGGAGAGCTCGCGCGTGTCGAGCAGCTCGGACCCCTTGAAGACCTTGAATCGCAGAAGAACCGGCATGGAGCCTCCGAGCGCGCTGCTCTGGCGCCTTGCTCTTCCGATCAGTCTGGACACCGGCGGTGCGGTCCGCCTTGCGGGAGCTTTAGCGAGGGGGGGGACAAGCCCCTCTTCGAAAGCGCGCGACGGCATCGGGTGCACGATTGCCGGGCGGCCGACTGCGGAAGTCTCGCGCGACCTCTCCGGCTGCGAGCCTGACGGCCTTCGCTTGCGAGGAGCGCACCTTGTCGACCGCGTGCGCGGGACCAACGCGTTGCGACGGCGGCTTGGTGCGCGTGCGCTCATCGACTCGTCGGGGCGCGCAGCGCATTTGTTTTGCGCGCGCCTCGTCACCCGGTCGACCGCGCCCATCGCTGCGGCTCGCCCTATCGATTTGGCTGCATTTGTAGGCCCAATTGAAGGATCAGCGGCCGCGAAAAGAGGGCCGCCGCGGCCAAGCCTGCCACCACGACCGAGGGCTTCACTGCTCAGGAATAAGTGATGACCACTTGACGTTCTCGTTCGATCGCATAATTTGGCAACCAAACAGTGTCCCCAAGGAGGGAACATGCCAGCGAAGAAGACGGCGACGAAGAAGGCTCCTGCGACCAAGGCCCCGGCGAAGAAGGCCCCGGCGAAGAAGGCCCCGGCGAAGAAGGCTCCGGCAAAGAAGGCCCCCGCGAAGGCTGCGGCGACCAAGGCGCCGGCAAAGAAGGCTCCGGCGAAGAAGGCTCCCGCGAAGAAGGCTCCCGCGAAGAAGGCTCCTGCGAAGAAGGCTCCCGCGAAGAAGGCCAAGGCCTAACGTCAGTCGTCGTTTCGTGGTCGAACGAAGAGCGGTCTCCTCCCGAGGCCGCTCTTCGTTTATCTGCGGACCGAGCCCAGTGAGCCTGACCTCGCGCGAGATTGCTCTGGTGGTGGACGAGCTTCAGCCGCTCGTCGGCGCCTTCGTCCAGAAGGTCTACCTCCCCGAGCCACGCACCGTGATCTTCGACCTACGCCAACCCGGAAAGAGCCGGCTGCTGCTCGTCTGCGCGGAGACGGGTCGCACGCGCCTGCACATCTCGAGCGATCGGCCGCCCTCGCCGCAGACGCCCTTTGCCTTCCAGGGGCTGTTGCGCGCCGAGCTGACCGGCAAGGCGCTCGAGCGCATCGAGGCCTTCGAGGGCGAGCGCGCGGTCCGCCTCGGGTTTCGCGGCAAGACCGGCGCTTTGACGCTTGTCGCCGAGCTGACCGGGCGACACGGAAATCTCTTCCTACTCGAAGAGAGCCAAAGCCTCCGCGGCAGCGCCGTGCCCAACCTGTCGGAGCTGCGCGACAACAGGCCGGGTAAGACCTACGTGCCGCCCTTCGCGCGCGAGAGCCCTCCGGACGAGGACCTCCAGTCGCGCTTCGCGCCGAGCGGCGAGCCCTTCGCCATCTCCCGAGCCGTCGAAGCGCTCTACTCGCAGCGCGAACGCCGCGAGAGCGCCGCCGAGCGCAGGCGCGCCCTCGTTCGCGCTCTGCGCACGCGAAGGCAGCGGCTGGCGCGCACGCTCGACAAAGTGCACGGCGATCTCGAGCGCGCGGGCGGCGCACAAGAGCATCGGCGCCGCGGCGAGCTGCTCAAGGCGCACCTGCACTCGATACGCAGGGGCATGAGAGAGGCGCGGGTCGTCGACTACACCGAGCAGGGCCCGGTGGAGCTGAGGCTCGCGCTCGATCCCGCGCTCGGACCGAAGGAGAACCTGGAGCGCGAGTTTCACCTGTACCGCCGACTCGCGGCCGGGCAGCAGCGGGCGCGCGCGCGGTTGGAGCAGCTCCAGGCCGAGCTCTCGGTGCTCGACGAGCAGCTCGCCGCCGCAGAGGGGCTCAGCGACGAGAGGCTGCTCGAGCAGGCGGCTCCCGAGGGGCCGGCACTGCCGCGCAGGGCGCGTTCGGCGGGGCCCGCCTTGCCCTATCGCGAGCTCGTCTCCGCTTGCGGCCAGCGCATCCGCGTGGGGCGCGGCGCTCGGGAGAACGACGCGCTCACCTTCCGCCACTCCAAGGGCAACGACGTCTGGTTCCACGCGCGCGGGGTCCCCGGCGCCCACGTCGTCGTTCCCCTCGGGCGCGACGAGGCGCTCAAGGACGAGACCCTCCAGGACGCGGCGCTGCTCGCGGCCCACCACTCCGAGGCGCGAGCCCAGGGGCTCGTCGAGGTCTCGTGGACCCGGGTGAAGTACGTGCGCAAGGTCAAGGGCGTCGCCGGCGCCGTCACCTTCTCGCAGGAGAAGACCCTCGCGATTCGCGCGGAGCCACGGAGGCTCGCGCGGCTGCTCGCGCAGCTCGGGTAAGGCCGCCGTTTCAGCGCTGGCAGTGCGGACAGAAGTGCGTCGTGCGCCCGCCCTGCGTCAGCGAGGCGAGCCTCTGCCCGCATCGCGGACACGCCTCGCCGGCCTTCCCGTAGACCAGGAAGGGATTGGGCGCGCCCTCCTCGACGTAGGTGATCTCCTCCTCCTCGTCGTTGGCCAGGCCGAGCGCGATCGTCTCGCCGATGGCCTGGGCGAGCCGGCGTCGCTGCTCTTCGGAGAGCCTGTCGGCGCGAAGGCGCGGATCTATCCGCGCGCGAAACAGCGCTTCGGCGGCGTGGATGTTGCCAAGGCCGGCGAGCACCGACTGGTCCATCAACGCGACCTTCACCGGCCGCGCCGTGCGCGAGAGGCGCTCGCCGAGCGACTCGGCGGTCGGAGGCTCCAGCAGCGCGTCCGGCCCGAGCGCGGCGATCTCCGGTAGCAAGAACAGCCTGTCGGCCGGTTCGGCCGAGAGCCGCCCGAACTTGCGCGGGTCGCGGAAGTGGACCGTGAAGCCGTCTTCGAGCTCGAAGCGGGCGTGGCTGAAAGGTTCGGCGACCCCAGTCGGCCGGCGCACGAGCTTGCCGGTCATCCCCAGGTGCGCGAGCAGGCCGGCGTTCCCGTCGAAGAAGAGCAGCAGGTACTTGCCGCGCCGCTCGACGCGCTCGAGTCGGCGCCCAGTGAGCGCCTGCGAGAATCGGCGGGCCGGCTGGCCGCGCAGCAACCGCGTCGGTTCGGCTTTCGCCCGCAGGACCAGCCTTCCGAGCATCCACTGCCGCAAGCGGTTGGCGGCGTATTCGACTTCGGGAAGCTCGGGCATGGTCGGGTCCCCTTGTCTCCGGGCCCCGTCCCCGGATTCCGGAGGGGCCGGCCTTCGTGCCGGCCGCCGGGAACCCGCGAATCGGTCGCGCCTCTGCCCGATTCCTCGACCGGCGCCTTGCTATGCGCCGCCAACCAACCTGCGACCGGTCGCACAGGTTCCGGGCAAAGTCCGGGCCGTCGACTCTCGACTCGTCGCCTAGAACGGCGCGTCGACCTCGACCTCGGCGGCCTTGGGCGCGTAGGGCAGGGCGAGAACGAAGCGACAGTAGCGTCCCTCCTCACTGTCGATGCCCACCTTGCCGTCGTGCGCCTCGACGAAGCTCTTTACTATCGCCAGGCCCAGCCCTGCGCCGCCGTACTCGCGGGTCGAGCTCTGATCGACCTGGTAGAAGGTCTCGAAGACGCGCGCGAAGTGCTTGCGCGGAATGCCGATGCCGCTGTCTTCGACCGAGACGGCGAAGCCGGAAACCGCCTGCGGCAGTATCCCCGGCGGGGCGGAAGGATGCACCGCCAGCCGGACCCGACCGCCCGGCGGCGTGAACTTCACCGCGTTGGCGAGAAGGTTCACGATGCACTGGCGAATCTTCTCGCGGTCGACCGATGGCCGGGTCATCTCCGGCGCGGCTTGCAGCTCGACCTGAATGCTCTTGCTCTGGGACTGCGGCAGCACGCTGGTGATCGCCTGCTTGGCGATCTCGTTGATGTCGCACGGGGCGAAGGCGAGCCGGACCCGGCCCGCCTCAATCTGCGTGATGTCGAGGATGGAGCTGATCAGGGAGAGCAGGCTCTCGCCCTTCTCGAGGATCGTGCGGACATACTCGTCCTGCTCGGGGTTGAGCGAGCCGGCCATGCCCTGGGAGAGCATCTCCGAGTAGCCGATGATCGAGGTGAGCGGGGTGCGCAGCTCGTGCGAGACGGTGGCGAGGAAGTTCGTCTTGAGCCGGTCGAGCTCGCGCAACCGCTCGTTGATTGCCACCAGCTCCTGGTTCTTCGCCTCGAGCTCGCGGAAGGACTCGCGCGTCGCCTCGATGTGCAGCTCGCTGGTCAGGAACACCTTCTGGCCGGCGAATACCAGCGAGTCCACGATGGAGCCGAAGTGGCTCACGATCCGCGTGATGGTGCTCTCGGGCGCCCGCCGCAGCCTGCCGAGCAGCTCGACGGCCTTCGCGGCCTGGAAACCCGGGCCCGCGGCGGCCGCCAGCCCCGGGGGAAGCCCGACGAGATCGTCGGGGACGAAGGGTCCGAAGATGACCCGCCCGAGCAGATCGCCCTCGTGGCTGATCGGCATCACCAGGTAGCGGCAACCGCTGAAGCAGGGTACTGCCAAGAGGCCGGCGGCCCCGTGGCCGTTGGGCGGCTCGAGCTCGGCGAGCGGCCCGTCCTTGACCCGGGCCGCCGTGCGCATGCACAGCGCCTTGCCGTTGGCGAACCCGAACAGATACCCGCACAGCTCGCTCGAGCCCGACTTGATGTCGACGAGCTTGTCGCCGTTCTCCTCGTAGACCTTCAGCCCGATCTTGTAGAGCTCCGAGAAGCCGCGGCACACCTCGGTGAAGGTCGGCAGGTCGAGCAGCTCCGACAACTTGAGCCTGCGCTGGAGCACCGACTCGTTCGGATCGGGCCGCGCGTCGGGCTGCTCCCCAGCCCTTCCCTGCGCTCTGGCGAGCTTGTCGGCCATCACGGCGCCCTCGAGGGGAGAGGTTCGAGCCGGGTGCCGATGACGTTGACGTTCTTGAAGATCTGCAAGAGAAATTCGCGCTCGGGCAGCTCGAACTTGCTGGCGAGCCCGAGCCGATCGTCGAGCTGCCGGTAGGTCAGCCGCAGCAGGCCGTGCAGCGTCTCGAGCACACCCTCGCCGCGAATGGCGACCGCACCGAAGACCGGCTCCTTGCTCTTCTGTTGGAGCTCCGCGAGCTGTTCGGGCGTCCTCGCGCCCGGAAGGTCGAGCTTGTTGAACTGGACGACGATGGGCACGTCGCCGCGGGCAAAGCCGTTCTCGCGCAGGTTCTCCAGCAGGTTCTTCCAGTAGGCGTTGTTCTCGGCACCGGCCGACTGGCGGCTGTCGGCGACGAAGACGACGCCGTCGGCGCCCTGCAGCACGATGCGGCGGGTCGCGTTGTGGATGACCTGCCCGGGCACCGTGAAGAGCTTCACCTTGACCTTCAGGCCGCTCTTGGAGCGGAAGAAGACCGGCATCATGTCGAAGAACAGGGTGCGGTCATCGGAGGTGTCCACCGTCAGCAGGCGCCCGCGCGCGCTCTTGTCTATCCGCTCGTGCAGGGCCTGGAGGTTGGTGGTTTTTCCCGACAGACCGGGCCCGTAATAGACGAGCTTGATCGTGAGCTCGCGGGCGGAGTGGTTGAATTGCACCATAGGCCTTGGCCGGTTCCTCAGTCGGATGCGCTGCCCCGAGTCTATGCCGAGCGGTCCGTTGGTTCCAGAACAGCGCTGCCCGAGGGGGCCGGGCGCCACGTCGAGCGCTTGGTTGACCGGCCGAGCGGCGCTCAGCCGCGGAGCGCGGCGAGCACCCTCTCCCCTACGGCCGGTCGAGCCGCAACCAATGAGGGAGCCGGGGCCCCAGGAGCCAGGCCCCGAGGCTCCGGCTCAAGCCCTGCGCAGCGGTCGGGTGCGGCCGTTGGGCCTCTTGCAGGTCGGTGCTGAAGCGCGAAGAACGAAGGACGCCGGCGCCACCTGGCCGCGCAGGGTCTGTGCGATTGGGCGAGGTTGGGCCGCTCATGCGCCAGAGCGTCGTCGACCGCCTCGCCGGGTGGCGCCCCAGGCGAAGCGCTCAAGGGGGCGGGCTCACGTGGAGCGACCACGGAAATCGCCCCCGAGGGAGCACTTCCGGCCACTCCGGTGTTGCGCTCGCGGCTCAGCGACACGGCTCATTCAAGCCCCGGCGGCCGGGTGCTGCGGCTGCGCCCCCGGCGTCACCACTGGCCGGGCTATAACTACGGCGTGAAGCCGCTGGCGCCGCTTCACACCCGCCATTTCAAAGGAGCAGGTCATGGCCAAGAACCCTGTCGTGCTCATCGCCGTAGCGCTCGCCGCGGCGCTCGTGACCTTGGGGATCGTCTTCCTGGTCTCCTCGAACGGGAGCAAGCAGGCGCCGCTCGAGCCGCTCGAAGTGCCGCCGGGCGAGAGCCTCAGGCTGCAGGCGATCAAGGAGAAGCCGAGACCCGCGCCCGCCAATCCGGCAGACGTCGTGCGCTCGTTCGAGGGCAAGACGCTGTTGGCGGGCGACGAGGTGCTCGCGCAGGCGCTCAAGGCCGCGCTCGCCGGCGGCGAGAGCCCTTCGTACAAGATCCGCATCGATGTGCCGCTCGAGGACAACGCCGCGCAGGCCGTGCGCGACGAGGTGAAGGCCTGGGTCGAGCAGAAGATGGCGGCGTTGGGCTTTGCGGTCGCCGTCGGCAAGCCGAGCCTGAGCTGGGTCGTGCACGTCGACCCGGCCGACGGAGGCAAGTACGCGGTGAAGACCATCCTGCGCACCGAGGGCCAAGAGCGGTTCAGCCAGGCGTTCGAGTTGCCCTTCGCCTTCAGCGCCGACCGCGTCGAGAAGAGCCTCGCCTCGGCCTACGCGGCGCCCTGACCTGGAGGAGTCGGCCTTTGAAGATGATCGACGTCGGGGGCAAGGAGAAGACGCGCCGGGTCGCGGTCGCGCGCGGCTTCGTCGAGATGCAGGCCGAGACGCTCGAGCGCATCCGCGGCGGCCGGGTCGAGAAGGGCGATGTGCTCGCCGCCGCGCGCCTTGCCGGCATCATGGCGGCCAAGCGCACCCCCGACATCATCCCGCTGTGCCACCCGATCGGCCTGACCAGCGCCGAGGTCGAGCTGGCCCTCGAGGACGAGCCGAGCCGGGTGCGCATCGAGGCGCGCGTGGAGACGACCGAGCGCACTGGGGTCGAGATGGAGGCGCTCACCGCGGTCTGCGCCGCCGCGCTGACCGTCTACGACATGCTCAAGAGCGTCGACCGCGCGATGACCATCTCGACCGTCCAGCTCGAGCACAAGAGCGGCGGGCGTTCGGGGACCTGGAATCGCGCCTAGCGCGGGTCGAGCCCGCGCGGACGTCGGGCATCCGGCGTTCGCCGGGCAGGCTCATTTGCACGGGGACCAGCGTTGCCCGGCCGTGAGGAGCGCCTTGGCTCTCTCGCCGGTGAGATCGGGCCTCCTTGCCCTGCTCAATCCCGCGGCTTCCCCTCGCCGGCGGCGCCGCTGCGGGTCGCGTCTCGACCAAGCGCAGTGAGCGCGGACCTCAAGAGACCGCGGACGGATCGATCCGCAGGAAGCCGACCGCGTTCTCGAACATCACGCGGCGGATGAGCTGAGCGCTCAGGCCCCGCTCCGCGAGCATCGCCGCGGTGCGCGGCAGCGAGAGGATGTCGTGCGCGCCGTCGCCCGCGTCCGACGAGACGATGAGCGCCTCGCTGCCGAAGCTGTGGATCAGGCCGACGACCTCCTCGGCGCTCAGCCGCATCGGATTGACCGACAGGCCGGCGACGAAGCCGCACTCGCGGATGGTCTTGAGGGTCTGTGCGTTGGCGTTGTCGACGAGCACCGCGCCGGGCTCGATCTCGGACTCGCGCAGGAGGGCGAGCGCGCGGCGGGTCACGCGCAGCTTGTCGCGCTCGGGCGTGCGCACGACGACCGGCAGGTTGAGCTCCCCGGCGAGCTCGAGCTGGCGGCCGAAGACCTGCTCTTCGCGCGGGTCCGCCTTGTCGAGGCCGATCTCGCCGATGGCGACGAGCCGGCCGGCGGCGGCGAGGCGCGGGATGGCGGCGAGCACCTCTTCGAGCCCGTGCCAGGGGATGCGCGAGGGGTGGATGCCGAGCGCGGCGAAGGGCCGGATGCCGAGCCACTTGAGCCGGCGCGCCTGGGTGTGGATGAGCTCTTCAAAGTGAGCGACCAGGTCCTTGGCCGACGGGCAGACCGCATCGCGGGCGGGGACCAGCGCGGCCTTGACCCCGAAGTCGGCCATCGCCGCCAGGTCCTGGTCGGAGAGGCCGTCGGCGTGGAGGTGAGCGTCGAAGAGGGGGAAGGGCGCGGACACGGGGCCACCGTAGCATGTCGACTCGCGGACGCGGGAGCGCTCTTCGGATGACGGAGGATCGCGGGAACTCTCGGTTTTTCGGTTTGCGGGCCGGGAGCCGGACGCCCGCATTGCCGCACGGGCTGCGGCCGTGAAGATGTGTCGAAGAGGCCGTGGTGCGATAACCGGTCAGCCCGAGCGTAGGCCGAGCTTGCGAGGCCGAAGTCAGGGACCCTCGACTCCGCCTCCCTCGGTTCCTCGGGAGGCTACGCTCGGGGTGAGCGGGTGGTGGGGCGAAGAGGGAACAGCGGTCCGTCATTTGGAAGACGCTTGCCGCGGCCGTGAGGCGCCGATCGGCGGGCGTGAAGCGTCTTGCCGCGGGCGTGAAGCACCTTGCCGCGGCCGTGAGGCGCCGATCCGCGGTCGTGAGGCGCCTTGCCGTGGGCGTGAAGCGCCGATCCGCGGCCGTGAAGCATCTTGCCGCGGTCGTGAGGCATCCGGTCCCGGCCGGATGGCGCCTGGTCCCGGCCCGTGACGCGCCAAGGATAGCCGGGGGCACAACATCCGGGCGGGCGGCGGCGACCCTCCCGGACAAGCCTTGACCATCTCCCCGATTACCGCGCGTTGACGCCCAAAAGTGCGGCCCCTATCCTCCGCGCATGTCAAAAAACCTCGCTGCAATCGTGCTTTGCGCCGGCAAGGGCACGCGCATGAAGAGCGCGCGCGCCAAGGTGCTCCACCCCCTGCTCGGCCATCCCCTCTGCTACTACCCCCTGCGTCGCGCCGCCGAGACGGGCGCCGACCCGGTCGTCGCCGTCGTCGGCCACCAGGCCGAAGAGGCCCGCCAGCAGGTGACCGCACATCTGCCCGACACTCCGCTCGCCTTCGCGCTCCAGAAGGAGCAGCTCGGCACCGCGCACGCCGTGCTCTGCGCCCGCGACGCGCTCAAGGGCTTCGACGGCCAGATCTTCATCCTCTACGGCGACGTCCCGCTCGTGCGCACCGCGACGCTCAAGGCGCTCGTGCGGGCCAAGCGCGCGCGCAAGGCGCCGCTCGCCTTCATCACCACCGAGCAGGCCGACCCGACCGGCTACGGGCGCGTCGTTCGCGAGGGCGGCCAGGCGGTCGCCATCGTGGAGCACAAGGACTGCACCAAGGACCAGCTCGCCATCCGCGAGGTGAACGCGGGCCTCTACCTCGTCGACGCCTCCTTCCTCTGGAGCGCGCTCGGGCGGGTCGGCAGCAAGAACGCGCAGCACGAGCGCTACCTGACCGACCTCGTCGCCCTCGCCCACAAGGCCGGCAAGCCGGTCGCGACGGTGAGCGCGCCGGCCGAGGAGGTGGCCGGGGTCAACGACCGCGTCGAGCTCGCCCGCTCTGCGGCCCAGATGCGCCGGCGCATCAACGAGGCGCACATGAAGGCCGGGGTGAGCATCGAGGACCCGGAGACGACCTGGATCGAGGAGACGGTGCGCATCGGCCAGGACGCGACCATCTCGGCGGGCGCCCAGCTTACCGGCACGACGCGCCTCGGGCGCGAGGCGCGGGTCGGGGTCGGCTGCGTCATCGAGGACTCGACCGTGGCCGACGGGGCGCAGATCAAGCACTACAGCCTGCTCGAGGAGGCCAAGGTCGGCCGCGGGGCGATAGTCGGGCCCTTCGCGCGGCTGCGGCCCGGCACCGAGCTCGCCGAGAACGTCCACGTCGGCAATTTCGTCGAGACGAAGAAGGCGAAGATCGCCAAGGGCTCGAAGGCCAACCACCTCACCTACCTCGGCGACTGCGAGATCGGCGCGGGGGTCAACGTCGGCGCAGGCACCATCACCTGCAACTACGACGGCGTGAACAAGCACAAGACCACGCTGGGCGACGGGGTCTTCGTCGGCTCGGACAGCCAGTTCGTGGCGCCGGTCTCCGTCGGCAAGGGCGCGTACATCGGCGCCGGCAGCACCATCACCGACGACGTGCCGCCCCACAGCCTGGCCATCGCGCGCAGCCGGCAGGTGACCAAGAAGGACTACGTGCGCAAGCGCCGGGCGCGGGGCTGACAAGGTCTTGAGGCAAGGAGGGCCTTCGCGGTCGGAGCCGAGGTTTCGCCCCGGGAGGCGGTGTCACGGGACCGGAGGCTCGGTAGCCGGAGGCGCGTTCGACCCCGGGCGCATCCCCATGCGCCCCTACCGACGCGCGGTTCCAGGCGGCCGGCCGGATGCCCGAGTATTGCCGAGCCCGGCAGCGCCTTTTGTGACAGGCCCGTTGCCCGGCCCGACTGTTGAAAGCATCGAAATTGAGCTTGCAGGCGAGGGACGGTGGAGCATGTGCGGGAACCTGGCCAGGAGCGTGATCGAGTAGCGCTGCGGCGGTTCGCGCGCGGGGGAATCGATGGTGCGACTCTTCATCGCGGTGACGCTCGACGAGGCGGCACTCGAGGCCTGCGGACGCGAAACCCAGCGGCTCGAGGCCGCGCTCGGCAAGCTCGCCAAGGCGGTGCGCTTTCCGCGCCCCGAGGGGCTGCACTTCACCCTCAAGTTCCTCGGCTGGACGCCGGAAGAGCTGGTGCCCGCGCTCCACCAGGGGCTGACGCGAGCGGCCGCGCCCCTGACGCCGTTCGAGCTCGTGCTCGAGGGCTTGGAGGCTTTTCCTTCGGTGCGCCGACCGCGCGTCGTCTATCTGAACGTCTCGGAGGGCGGCGCGGAGCTGAGCCGGCTCGCCGAGCGGGTCGAGACGGAGATAGCGCCCTTGGGCTTTCCCACCGAGAAGCGCGGCTTCACCCCGCACGTTACCCTGGCGCGGGTGAAGGACCCGAAGCTCGCCTCGCGGGTGGGCGAGAGCGTCGCGGCCGTGCCGCCGCTGCGCGTCGCGAAGCTGCAGGTGGCAAAGGTCTCGCTGATGCGCAGCGAGCTGTCGCCGGGAGGTAGCCAGTACACCGAGCTCGAAGGCTTTCCGCTCGGCGGTTCCGCGCGCTGAGGTGCGGCTCGCCGCGGTGCTCACGACGGGCCCGGCCGGCCGCCGCGGCGGGTTCGAGCGTGGACGCGGCGCAGCGGTCGTTCTGGCTGGCTTTTGGCCCGCGGGTGTGCAAAGGTGCGCCCCCTTTGAACTGCCAGACGCATGGGGGATGAGTCGATGCCTGAGTGCCCACGCCTGCAGAGTTGTGCTTTCTTTGAGCTGCTGATGAAGGACCAGTCGAGCCTCGCGGGGCTGTTTCGGCAGCGCTACTGCCGCGCGAAATGCCACGAGTGCGCTCGCATGATCGTGGAGACTGCCGGGCTTCCGGTGCCCGAGGACCTCTTCCCGAATCAGGACCGGAAGGCCGCGGAGATCATCGGCGCCGCGGTAGCCCACGCCCGGTCGGCTTGAAGAAGGCCGGGGCTGAAGCGAGCTGAAGTCGACTGCACGCTTGCCTGCATCGGAGTCTCGTTCCGAAGGGCGCGGGGGAGCTGTGGGCGCGTTGGCTCGGGGCCATGGCGCGCGCGGGGTGGCGCTCGGAGGTTGGGGCATTCGCGCCGTGCCGACGCGCGTGTGATGCTGACACGAAGGTCGGCGATCCGGATCCGACTGGCACCCGAGTCGTGCGCGCGCTACTCGCTCGACTCGGGGGCCGTGCCTCCGTCGGGCTCGATGCCCGGAGCTGCGCTGTCGCCCTCTTGGGAGGCTCCCGCGTCTGCGGCGGGAGGAGGCTCGGGACGCGGCGGCTTCGGAGGCGCGCGCACGCCGCAGCCGAGCGAGGCGAACGCGCAGGCGGCGATGACCACCAGGGCGCGCATCAGTAGACGATGCCGAACCAGCCGCGCACCGTCTGCGCGGTCTGCGCCTCGTCGAGCGTGGCGCCGGAGTAGTTGTCGAGGCCCGACAGCGGGAAGAGCACCCCGTAGGCGACGCCGGCGAGGAAGCCGTCGCCGGAGGTGTACTGGGCTCCGATGTCGAGCTCGATGCCGAGGTCGGCGTTGCCGACAAGCTCGCCCGTCTCCGGGTCGATGCGCGACGAGGGGGTCGACGAGCCGTAGATGGCGCGCGAGTAGATGACGTTGCCCCAGAGGTCCAGGCCCTCGGTCAGCTCGTACTTGATGCCCGGCTTGACGTAGATGGCGTCGGTGACGCCCTCGAAGATCTCGCGCCAGAGGATAAGGTCGACGCGGTAGGCGCGGTTGAAGCGGAAGTTGGTGATCCGCGAGTCGCGCCCGAGGGTGCAGGCGTCGGTCAGGCACCACTGCGGGGCGTCGATGAGCCCGGCCTGGGGCACGACGTCGCGGCCCTGCTGGTTGCCCATGCCGGGCCCCTTGTCGCCGGAGGCAAAGCCGACCTCGAGGCCGATGTCGAGGCTGCTGAGCACGCCGTATTCGACCGTCGCCGCGCCGCCGTACTGGAGCACGGTGACCGACGGGTCCTGGGGGACCGCGGCGGGGTCGAGCGCGATGTTGCCGATGGTGCCGAAGATGCCGGCGATCTCCAGCTCGAGGCGCAGCTTGCTCGTCTGGTACTTGAACCACAGGTCGGGGATGTAGAACTGCGCGTCGCGCGCCAGGTAGCCGAAGCTCTGCTGCTGGCCGCCGTAGGGCGAAGGCTGGGAGTAGAAGCCCGCCGCGTCCGAGTTCTGGGTGCGGTACACGAAGTAGAGGCCGTAGTTGAGGATGTTCTGGCCCGCGCCCAGCTTGCGCTCGATTTCGAGGTCGGTGTCGCGCTTGGCGATGGCGATGCCGTAGTCGCGCGCGTCGTCGCGCTGGTCGAGATCGACCGGCTGGCCGAACAGCTCGGCCGACCTGATGCTGGTCGGCCCCTCAACGACGAAGTCGAGGAACGGCACGATGTAGTGACCGGCGATGGGCGTGGTCACGAACATGATCCGGTCGACCGTGTCGCCGTAGTCGCAGCCGCCGTAGTCGCTCTCGATGCAGTTGCCCGAGTGCGTCAGCACGCCCATGCCCCACTGGCTGCCCATGCGGCCGAACAGGAACTGGCCGACCGGAGTGACCACCTCGCCGTAGGCGCGGCGCACGACGATGGCGTCCTGGCGCCAGTTGAAGCCGAGCTCGGGCGGCACCTGCGCGGTGTTGGAGACCGAGATGGGCGCGTAGGCGTTGCGGCCGAAGGCCCCAAGCGGCGTCGAGCCGAGGATGAGGTTGTCGAAGACGTCGATCTGGGCGCGCAGCCGCACGTCCTCGCTGACGTTCAACGTCGGCTCGAGTCGCCAGCGCACGTTGGCGTCGGCCAGCGTCTTCGAGTCGCCCTCGAGCGCGGGCCGCGGGAACAGGGTGAAGCCGGCGGGGTCGGCGCCGCGGTCCAGGTCGAGCTTGTAGAAGAGCTCGGGGCGCATCCGGAAGTACCCGTCGAGCTCGAACAGCTCGAGCCTGCGCCGCTCCTCCTGGAACTGGAACTCCTCTTCGAGGACGCGGTTGGCCTGCTGGGTGGCGATCTGGGCGCGGATCTCTTCGCGGAGCTGCTCGCGCTGTTCGTCGAGCGCCTCGCGCACGTCCTCGAGCACCTCGCGCTTGAGCTGCTCGCGCTGAACACGGTCCTCGACAGGCGGGGGCATAGCCTGGCCGGGCGCGGCCTGCTGCTCGGAGGGCGTGGCCTGCGGATCGGGAGCTGCCTGTTGATCGGCCGGCGCAGTCTGAGCGGGCGGCGTGGCCGGCTGCGAAGGCGTGCTGGGCTGGCTGGCGCCCTGCGCGAAGGCGGCTGGGGCGGCGAGAAGCAGGCAGACGGTGAGGAAACGGGTCACGGTTCGCTCCTTACCTGTAGGGATTCGCGAGCGCTTTCCCATACTTGGGGCTCGGTCGCTTACCATGCGCCCAAGGGATCATCAAGCGTCACGGCGGCCCTCGAAGGCTTCGAGAGCCTCTGGAGCGGTCCATGAAAGGCCCCGCGGGAGCCTTGGCACTTTGCCCAAGCCGTTCGCGTGCCGCTCTGTGGGAGAGCCACGCTCTCCGTCCAGCCGGAGCGCCGACCTAGAGGACGCGAGAAAACTCGTCGACTGGGATTCGCCACACGGGCGCGCCGCAGTAACGAGGGCCCTCCGGACAGAGCGGGCGGATCTCGGCGAGGTCGCGAAGCTGGCAGGGCGGCATCAGGTGCGCCCCGATGCGCGGGTGCACCGCGCGCACCTGCTCGACCTCCTCCTTGGACGCACGCCAGATCTCCTCTTGCGCGGTGTAGCAGAGCCGGGTCGTCCACTTGTGGTGCAGGTGCATCAGGTCGCCCGACTCCTCGAAGCGCACCGGGAAGGCGTTCGGCAACAGGTACAGGGCGTCTTCGTGCGAGGCTCCCGCCGCGAGCAGTCGGTCGATGTCGGCGAAGACCCGGCCCATCTCCTCCATGAAGAGGTCGCGGGCGGCCGGGTTGCGGGCGATCAGCTCGGGCACGACCACGTCCGGCTCGCCACCGGCGTACTGCGCGTGGAGCACCGGGCGCGAGCCGGGGACCATGCGGTGACGCTGATCCTGCGAGTCGGCGGTGTGCGACAGCTTCTTGCGGAAGCTGTAGTGCGGGTGCGCGAGCACCCGGGTCAACTTGGAGAGCGTGGAGAGCTTGAGCGGCTCGGCCAGGAGCGGATTGAGGGCGGGCGAGAGGACCGTGAGGATCGCGTCGTCGTCGGAGAGCCTCTCCTGCGTCAGCCCGAGCACCGAGCGCACCGCCTGGGCGAGCCCTGCTTCGGCGTTGATCTTGTAGTCGACCAGCTTGGAGGTGCGCCCGCACAGCGACGCGTCGAATTCGCGGACGAACGCGCGGGTCTCGGGGCTGCCGGCGCGCACCCGGTGCTCTGCGAGCACCCGGGCCTCGAGCGTCTCTTCGAGCCGGATCGGGTCCTCCATCTCGTGCAGGAAGAGCGGGTCGTGGGCATTGACCTCCTCGATCATCTGGTCGATGACCAGCACGGCCTCGTGCGGGACGTCGTGGGCCTGGGCGAGCCGGTGGTAGCGGTGAAGGGTGAGCCCGCTGACCGTGTGGTAGAGGTGCGTGAAGGTCGCGACGGGCAGGGCGTAGCGGGCCGCCTCCTGGGCCTTCTTCTTGACCGCCCCCGCCCAGCGATGCTCGTCGCGCTGGCGGGCCGGGAAGAGGGCGTAGTACTCGCGCGCGGCGGTCTCGGTGAGCAGCTCGATGAGCCGCTGGTAGCAGGCCATCATCCGGTGGGCGGTCGCGCGGTAGAGCCGCTCCTCGGCCGGCGCCAATCTGGGGACGAGGAGGCTGCCCGGGCCGACCTCGACGTAGCGCTGGCTCACCTGCTCGCTGTTGTAGAACGGATGCGCGTGCAGCAGCGACCAGACGAGCTGGCGCGAGACGTTCTCGAGCGTGAACTGGAAGGTCGAGTGCTGGAGGATGGTGTGGTGCCCCGCCTCGTAGGTCTCGCGGGCGATCCGGTCGCGCACTCGCCGCGACTGCTCGCTCTCCGACACCTCCGCCGCATCGACGATGCGCGGGCTGTAGCAGGTGCGCGCGGTCGCCACCGCGTTGTCGAACGGGTCGCGAAAGGCGTTGACCAGCTTGACCTTCGGCGCCGGCGAAACGAACACCTCAGCGAGTTGCTCGGCGATCTGCATCGCGCTCCCCTCGAGTTGTCAGCAAGTAGAGCTCTCCGTCGACAGCGACGCTCTGTTCGCGTCGCAGCTTGTCGAGGCAGGCGAAGGTGCTTCGCTCTGCGAACGGGAGCAACCCCTCGGCGATCTTGTCGTAGGCGGCCCGGGTGACGGCCGCGAGCGTCGCCGGCCCCTCTGCGAGCGCCGCGAGGACCCGCCCTTCGCGCCGGGCGCGGTGGCGAAGCTGCTCTTCGATTTTGGTCTTGCCGCCGACGACGAAATCGCCGTGAGCCGGGAAGAGCGCCGCGGGGTCCAAGGCAGCCAGCCGCTCGAGCGAGGCGAGGTAGTCGGCCAGGTCGCCCTCGGGAGGGTCGATAAAGACGCTCGACAGGCTCGAGACCAGATCCCCGCAGAGCAGCGCGCGGGTGCGGGGCTCGAACAGGCACACGTGGTCGCGGGCGTGCCCCGGGGTGTGAAGGACCAGAAGCTCCATCGCGAGCTCGCCGGAAAGCCGGAGCACGTCCCCGTCGGCGAGGCGGCGGTCGATGGCGCCGAGGTGCCGGACCGCTTGCGGATGCGCCCACACCGGAAGGCCAAGGGCCTGCTTGAGCGCGGCCACCCCGCCCAAGTGATCGGGGTGATGGTGGGTGACGACGATGGCGACCGGGCGCCGGCCCTCGGCTTCGAGCGCCCGCAAAAAGCGCAAGAGCCGCTCCTGCTCGGCCGGGTCATCGGCCCCGGGGTCGACGACGAGCATCTGCCCGGTCCCGACGAGGAAGCAGGCGGTGTGCGCCGCGGGCGGCAGAGTGCAGGTCGCCAGCGGGAAGGTGAGGATGCCGCGCTGCAGCTCGATGCGCTCGCAGATGTGGTCGGTGACATGCGCGGGGTGGCGCAGGCGCTCGAGCAGCTCGACCTGCGACTCTGAGGCGGAGAAGGCCCGCAGCGCGTTGAGGATGGGCGGATGGAGGTAGGCCAGACCGTCCGACCAGCGCGCGAGAGCCTCCCCGGGGCTCACCCAGGCTCCCGCGGCGAGCTCGCCCTCCCACACCGTGGCCTCTTGGCCGGCTGGCAGCGCGCAGAGAAAAAAGCGCGTGTCGAAGCGAATGGGCAGAGAGCCGGGCGTCAGCCAACGGCCCGCGGGCGCGAAGTCGCTCGCGTCGAGACGGCCGGCCAAATCTGCCAAGACCTGGGCGAAGCCGCGCTCGTTTTTGAGCAGCGCGCCGCGCAGGCCGGCCAGGGCCTTCGCGTCGGGAGGCTGGGGCAGGCGCGCGAGCAGAACCCCCGTCTCCTCGAACAGCTCGCGCGCCGCGGCCACGATGGCCGCCGCCGCTTCGCCGCTCGCCCCCTCGACCGGCACCGTCCGGTCGCTCGGGTCCACCGCTCCGCCCGGAAAGGCGAAGCAGCCTGCCGAGAAGCGAAGGTGCTGGCCGCGGCGCACCCAGAACAGCTCCACGCCGGAGCCTCGGCTGCGCGAGAGGATGACCGCGGAGGCGTCGCGAGGCCGGGCAGGCTCGCCGCCGCGGAAGGCTGGGGACATCGCTCCTCCGTCCGATGGGGAGCGTCTCTTTAGGCCCCTCGCCTCTTGGGGTCAAGCAGGCCCGGAGAGGGCGAGCGGACGCTCCGCTCCTCGCCCGGTCCGCTTTGGCGGAGCGCATCGGCGAAGGTGGCGCGACCTATCGAAGCCTCGGGCCCGAAGGCCTCCTCACGAGGTCTTCTTGATGACGAAGGAGACGAGCCTTCCGTCGCCGACGACCAGGTAGAGCCGGTTGCCGTCGACTATCGGATCCGCCTCGATCTTCGACTGCGTCGGGAAGCTCCAGAAGGGTTTGCCGGTCGCGCGGTCGAGCGCGTAGAGCGTGCCGTCGCCGGGGCCGGCGCCGACGAAGACGAGGTTCTGATAGAGCGCCGCGGCGGCGACGATGCGGCCGTTCGTCTTGAACCTCCAGCGCTCGGTGCCGTTGGCCGCGTCGATGGCGTAGAAGGTCGTGTCCACCCCGCCCACGTAGACGACGCCGTCGGCGAGCCGCGGGGAGGCGTTGACCTCGTCGCCGGTCGCGAGCTTCCACCTTGGCTGCCGGGTCGCGAGGTCGAGCGCGTAGACGTGCTTGTCATTGCTGCCGAAGTAGAGAACGCCCTTGTCGTGGACCGCGCCGGAGGTGATGCCCCCGCCGGTCTGGAAGCGCCACTGGAAGGCGCCGGTCTCCGCGTCGAGGGCGTAGAGGTGGCCGTCGAGGTTGCCGAGGTAGAGCGTCCCGTCGACGATCAAGGGCGAAGCGTAGGAGAACTCGCCCGGCTCGATGGCAGGCGGGGGCGGCTCGACGACCGCGAGCATGGGCTGCGGGGCCGCGCCGTCGGCGGTGCCGGGCGCCGGTTCTTGCGCGGCGGCCTCTTGACCTTCGGTCGCTGCCGCCTGAACTGGCGCGGGGGCGGGCGGTGTCGGCAGCGGCGGGAAGCGCCAGGCGAGTTTCCCGGTCTTGGCGGTGAGCCCGTAGAGCTTCTTGTCGTAGCTGCCGAAGATGACCTTGTCCTTGAAGAGGATCGGGTCGCCCTTGAGGCGGTCGCGCGCGGTGAACTTCCAGACCTCGCGCCCGGTCGTCTGGTTCACCGCGTAGAAGATGTTGTTGACGCTGCCGAAGAGGACGAGGCCTTCGTAGCCGACCGGCGTGCCGATGACGTCGCGGTGCGCGGCGAAGCTCCAGTGGCTGTTGCCCGCACGATCGATCGCGTGGAGGTAGCCGCTCTCGTTGCCGAAGAAGAGCAGGTCTCCGACGAGCGCAGGGGTGCACTGGCTGCCGCCCTCGGTGGCGTAGACCCATTCCTGTGCAATGGGCTTGCTGCAAGCGGTGGCGAGGAGAAGAGACCCGATGACGAGCCGTCGCATTGCTGCCCCCTTTTCGAATTTGGGTTTGTCGAGAGTATAGCACCCTGGCCGCGACAGCCTGCGCTCGGGCCGGGTCGGGCTGGGCCGGCGATGGCACCAGCAGTTTGCGTTTTGCTAGAAGCCTCGTATGCCCAAGCTCCTCCGCCCCTTGCTCCTCGTCCTCGCCGGTGCAGCCCTCTTCCAGATCGGGATGGGGCTTGGCGATGCGCTCGCCAAGGCCTTCGGGATCGGCGTCCCCGCTCTCCCGGCCGGAGTTACCGCCGAGAAGCTGATGCTCTGGATGATGCTGTCGGTGCTGCTGTTGGCGGCCGCCTTGGCGCCGCTCGCCGCGGGTCTGCGCGCGTCCTGGGCCTTTCGCGCCGCGGCCCTCGCGCTCTTCGTCTACGCGGCCACCTTCGTCAACAACGCCCTCGAGGCCCGCATCTTCATGACCAGCGGCGTCGCCGCCGACGCGGGGGTCGCCTTCACCCTCGTCGTCTACCTGCCGGCGAGCGCGCTGCTGGCGATTCCGCTCGCGTTCCTGGGCAGGAGTGAAGACGGGGATCGCCTGGGAGCGCGGGCCGCGCTCCTCGTCGCCCGCGGCGCTCGTTCCCTCGGCGTTCGCCTGGCGGGCGCCTGGGCGGCTTTCCCGGCGATCTACCTCGTGTGCGGGCTCGCCGTGCAGCCGTTCATCGAGCGCTGGTACCGCGAAGGGCTCCTCGAGATGAAGCAGCCGGGGTGGAGCGAGATCCTCCCGACCCTCGCCGCCCGCAGCCTCGTGTTCCTGGTCGCCTGCGGGCCCGTGATCGCCCTGTCCACGGGCGGGCGCCGCCGCTTCTGGGCCGGGCTCGGCCCCGCGCTGTTCGTCGCGGTCGGAGGCTTCCACATGCTGCAGGCCTACTGGTTGCCCGCGGCGCTGAGAGGCCCGCACCTTCTCGAGCTTCTCGTCAGCATGCTCGCCTACGCGGCGGTACTCGCCTTGCTCTTCGGGCCCTCGCCGACCGCGGCCTCTACCGAGGGTTCCGCGCCCGCGGCTTGAGGCGGAGTGGCGGGCTGCGCCGAGGCAAGCTCATGCTTTGGGGCTCGTCCCGCCGTGCGGGGCGCCGCGCCCTTGAACCGGGCGCCCTCGCGCGTCGAGGAGAGCGACGGGTCGAGCAGGTGCGAGGGCACGACGTTCTGGAGCGCGTTGAGCAGGTTGCCCGGTACCGCCGGGTGCTCCTTGGCCAGGTCCGCGATCAGTTGCTTGACCCGCGCCCGCTGCAGGTTCTCGCCCTCGGCACACGGGCTCGCAGGCAGCACCGGGAGCCGCTGCTCGAGGGCATAGGCGCGGATCCGCTCCTCGCTCGAGTAGATGAGCGGCCGGATCACCGTGTTGCGCCCGTCGTCCGCGACCAGCTTCGCGGGCATCGACTTGAGCGAGCCGGAGAAGAGCGCCGAGAGCAGCAGGGTCTCGATCAGGTCGTCGCGGTGGTGGCCGAGCGCCATCTTGTTGCAGCGCAGCTCGACCGCCGTGTTGTAGAGGATGCCGCGCCGCAGCCGCGAGCAGACCGAGCAGTAGGTCTTTCCCGGCGGCGTCAGCCGCTTGGCGATGGAGAAGGTGTCCTCGCGCAGCATGTGGTGCTCGACCCCCAGGCCCGCGAGGTAGGCGCGCACCGGCTCGGGGTCGAACCCCGGCGCGCCCTGGTCGAGGTTGACCGCGACGAGCTCGAAGCGCACCGGCGCGCGCCGCCGCAGCTTCTCCAGCAGGTGCAGGAGCGTCAGCGAGTCCTTGCCGCCCGAGACCCCGACGAGGATCCGGTCGCCTTCGGCTATCAGCTCGTACGCCTCGATCGCCCGCCCCACCTCGTTCAGCAGGCGCCCCTCGAGTCGGCTCATCCACAGCTCCTATTCGCGCAGCAGGACGGTGTCGCTCGCGGCGGCGCGCTCGAAGTCCAGGACACGGCAGCTCTCGTCTATCGAGACCGCGTGCTGCGAGCGCACGACCACCTCGCCCGCGCGGCAGGCGGTGATCTGCGCCTCGTAGTGGACCGGACAGCGCTGGCCGCCCGCGGTGAGCGCTTCGGCGACGACCTTGCCCACGAAGCCCTCGGGCGTGCGCGCCAGCTCAAGGCGAGGCGCCGGGCCCGATCCCGCGTCGGTGGCCTGCAGCGTCGCGCGCAGGCTCTCGCCGTCGTCATCGATCAGATAGCGAAAGCTCGCATCGGCCTGGGCGCGGTAGCGACCCGAGAGGTTGATCGCGCAGCCCTCGGGGATTCGCACCGGCTCGGGGGCGACGGCAGCGACCACAGCGTCGCCTGCTGGCTCAATCGGCCCGCGATCGGGCTCGGGGGTGCGCCGCTCACAGGCGCCCGCCAGCAGCAGCAGCACGGCCAGGCTGAAGAGGCGTCGAGAACACTCTCTTCGTCTCCATCCGGTTCCGCTCACTCTGGGCCTGGCTCCCGAGGCGCGAGCGGCGGGAGCGGAGTCGAAGGACCCCTCGACTTCGCTCGAGGTGATCCGGAGGGGGCGGGCCGAGCTCGAGGAGATCTCGCGACACCTTCTGAGCGTGCAGCAAATCCGGGACATGAGTGGTGGCTCTCCATTCCGAGCCGCTCAGGACAGGGCGAGCTCGAAGAGCATCACCCCATCGGCGGTTTCGCCGTGCCAGAACCCGAGCGACGACCAGAACTCCATCGCGGCAGTCTCGCCCTGCAGGACCCCCAGCCTGACGTGACCGAGCCCCGCCTGGCGAAGGTGGGACAACAGCGCGCGCGCGACCCTTGTGCCCAGGCCCTTCGAGCGAAGGCGCTGGGCAAGCGCGAGCAGCACGATGGTCGCTTCGCCGGGGGCCGGAGTATCGACCGCGACCTCGAGCAGGCCCGCGGCTTCGCCGGACAGCCCCGTAAGAACGTACAAATGCACCCGCTCGTCGGCGACGGCGTTGGCGAGCCTGTCGGAGGCGAGCCGCTCGGCCGGAGTCGCGCCGTGCGCCCGGTGGAAGTAGTCGGGCGCCTCGCGCACGCAGTGGACGATGGTGTCGAACGAGCCCTCGTCGGCCGGGACGCCGACGAGGGCATCGAGGTCGAGGTGGCTTTCGAGGCGCCGTCTCACTGGTTTCGCAGGTCGTCGTCGTCCACCGTCCCAGCGCTGCCGGGCGAGAGGATCAGGTAGAGGTCGCTGACGCGACCGACCCCGCCGACATCGAGCGCGGTCGCCTTGATGGTGAACGGCTGGTCGGCCGGCAGCAGGCTCGACAGCTCGACCTCGCCCGGCTCAAAGGAGAACTTCATGCGGCCGACCGTGTCGATGAGCTCCGAGCCGAGCGTGGCGCCCTGCTGGTAGCCGATGGCGACGCGCTTCTGGATCTCGCCCTTCTCGTCGCCAATCTCCAGAAGGACGAAGTTGTCGACCTCCCAGCCTCGAGTGCCCGCCTCGTCGCCGAAGAGCTGAGCGCGCGCCCCCTGGCGAGAGAGAGGACCTATCTGGCCGGCCGCCACCACGACCGGCGTCGGCGCGCCCGTCTCGCTCTGCACGAAGAGGTCTTCGCGCTTCTCGGAGCGGCTCGCGGACTCGGCCTCTTCCACGGTCGAGAGCAGCTTGAAGGCCTTGGGCGGGCCGGCGTAGCTCGGGCGTGCGGCGTCCTGTTGCTTCGGGCAGGCCGCGAGGGCGAGGGCGAGGGCGAGGGCGAGGGCGAGGGCGGTGAGCGGCGCGCGGTTCATGACGACTCCTGGAGGTTGGTCGTGTCGCCAGGCAGGCGAGCATCCTGTCGTTCGCAGAAGGCTCGCTGCCTCGCGAGCCGAGGGCTGTCTGCAGGTTCGTACCGAGTTTGGTCCTACGGCTTCCGCAAGGTCCGCGCCTCGTCGGGCGTGGCTGCCGCGGCTTGTCCGGCTCCCTGCTCGTCGACGGGGCCGGCGCGCCTTGGGCATCTGATCGCGCCGACCTACTAGCTGCCCGGGTCGAGCCGGTCAAGCCGAGGCCGCCCGCTCCTGGTCGGTGGACGAGGAAGGATCGTAGCATCGAGCCCTCGTCCGCTCTCGAGGTGACCTCCATGCCTTCGCCGACCGTCGCCGCCCTCCTTCTTTGCCTGGCCGCGGCGCCCGCGACCCCCTCCGCTCCCGGCGAGGGGCCGGCGCCCGATCCCGAGATCGAGGTCCTGGCGGCCAGCCTTCTGCCGGGGCAGCGCGCCGCGGTCGAGAAGGCCGTCGGCGGCCTGCAGGCGCTGCCTCGCTACCGGCTCGATCTGGCGCTCGACACCGAGGGGCACCGGCTCAGCGGGCGCGTCCAGGTCGTGCTGTCGCCCGCGCAGGCCACCGAGGAGGTCTTCTTTCGCATCCCGGCCAACGCGCCTTTCCTCGACTCGGGCGCCGGCCCGGCGGTGACCGTCGGCAAGGTGAGCTGCGATGGGAACCCGGCCGAGGCGAGCGCCCTGGGCAACGGCACCTTGCGGGTCGATCTCCAGCCGCCGCTCGCCGCCGGAGCGCGGGCCGTCGTCGAGCTCGAGCTCGAGGCCCGCATCCCCGACCTCTCCAACCAAGGCCTGCGCTCGGACGCGCAGCTCATGCAGCAGGCCTTCGCGTTCATGGCCGGCGCCGCGGCCATGGACGAGCGCACCGACCATGGCGTCTTCGGCCACGCGGGCACGGCCTACAACCTCGCCGGCTTCTTCCCCGAGCTCGTCCGCTACGAGGCCGGGACCCCCGAGGTCGCCACCGAGCCGGGCCGGGGCGAGCCGGGCTGGGGCCCGCTGGCCAACTACACCGTCTCCATCGTCGCCGCGCCCGACTTCCAGATCGCCGGCACGGGCACCGAGATCGGCCAGACGCCGGAGAAGGACGGACGGCGGCGCAGCACGCGGGTCGCCGCCGCGGTGCGGGGCTTTGCGCTCTTCGCGGGCCAGGGGTTCAAGGAGCAGAGGGCGACCGCCGGCAAGGTGCGCATCCGCGTCCTCGCGCCCGAAGGGCAGGGCGAGCAGCCGCGCAAGCTGCTCGACGTGGCCAAGCGGTCGGTCCAGCACTTCTCCGAGCGGTTCGGGCCCTACCCCTGGGCAGACCTCGAGCTGGCCTCCGCGCCGTTGCACGGCGGGGTCGAGGGCCTGGCGTATCCGGGTTTGGTCTTCGCCTCGACGATGCTCACCGATCCCGGGCTCGCCACCTCGATGGCGATGTTCGTCCCCGATCCGCGCAAGGTGAACGACGGGGTGCTCGAGATGGTCATTGCCCACCAGGTCGCGCACCAATGGTGGCGCGGGGTCGTCGGCTCCAACAGCCGCGAGCGGCCGGTGCTCGACGAGCCGCTGGCGACCTACAGCGCCCTCCTCTACATCGAGATGCGCCGGGGGAAGAAGGCTGCCAACGAGCTGCTGCGCAGCCAGGTGCGCGACGCCTACAACCTCTACCGGATGCTCGGCGGGCGTGACGCGAGCGTCGACCGGCCCATCGGCGACTTCGGCGGGCGCGCCGAGATCGTCGGCCTGCTCAACGGCAAGGGCGCGCTCTACTACGACCGGCTGCGAAAGCTCGCGGGCGACAAGCTCTTCTTCGTCGCGCTGCGCCGCCACTACAAGGACAACTTCTTCGGCGAGATCTCGTCCGACGGCGTCCTGCTCGCCACGGCCGCGGTGGCGCCGGCAAAGGCCCAGGCCGCCCTCGAGCTGTACGAGCGCTACATGCGCCAGCTCCACGGCGACGAGGACGTGGGCGGGCCGCGCAACTTCGCCGACGCCCTCCAGCAGTCCGGCATGCAGGTCGACCCGGCGACCAAGGCGCTGCTCGAACAGCTCGGAGCCGCCTTTGGCGGCGCGATGCCCGTCGCGCCTGCTGCGCCAGCGCCGGCAAAGCCGCCCCCCGGGGGCACCGGGCCGTAGCTGGCTCGAGAACGGAGGGCACGGCCTTCGTGCCGGCTTGAGCAGGAGCCCGATTTCAGGCCGGGCGCATCGCCATGCGCCCCCAAGCGCGCCGAGCGGCCGCGCGACGCCGCGAATACCAACACCGGGGCCTGCCGGGCCGGGCGCATTGCCGTGCGCCCCTACCAACCCAAACTCCTAACTCTCCCGCCACTCCTCGCCGCAGTCCGCGACGAACACCAGGACCACGCCGCTCGCGCCTCCGCCGTTGCCGCCCGGCGTGCTCATCCGCACGAGCCATCCGCCGGGCACCCGGGCGCGCTCGATTCTCGAGCCGTCGGCGACGCTGGCGCCGGTCTCCGTCTTGGTCTCCGACCGAATGCGTTCCCACTGAAGGACTGGCATGGGGCTGAGCTCTCGTCTCCGCAGACCCGCCGACCCGTCTCCACCGCAACGATGGCGACAGTTCTGGCCGCTGCATGGGGAGCGCTCGGGACGCGGGCTCTTCCCCGCATCTGCGAGCGCCGGGACGTCTCAGCGGAGGGCTCGCCCCAGGCCGTAGAGCGCGTTGCGCACGACGCGCGTGCTCCAGGAGAACGCCGAGCACGGCGAGCCGGAGCTCGTCAGCTCCCGCGAGTGCTCGAGATCGGCGAGGAAGCTGCGCTCGAGCGCGGCGCCGAGATCGGGCGAGGCCGAGACTATCGAGCCTTCGGCCAGCGTGTTGAGCGACTGCGGATCGAGGTTGAGCGAGCCGACTATCGAGAGCCAGCCGTCGGCGACGAACGCCTTGGCGTGCATCATCGAGGGCTGGTACTCCCAGAGCCGCACCCCGCGTTCGAGCAGGTCCGGGTAGCTCGAGCGCTGGACGACCCGGACCAGCGGCAGGTCGTGGAACGGCCCGGGCACGAGGATGCGCACGTCGGCGCCCGCGGCGACCCGGGCCCCGAGCGCCGCGACGAGGCGGTCGTCGGGGACGAAGTAGCCGCTCGCCATCCACAGCCGGCGCCTCGCCGCAGCGATGAAGGCGTGGGCGAGCCTCTCGCCGGCCGCCTCGCGGCGCCCGTCGCTGGGGACGAAGGCGGCGAGGATTCCCTGCCGCGCCGCCGGCCCGGCGGCGAAGTCGCGCGGCGACAGCCAGGCGCCGCCCGCGGTGATCCAGGTGTGCTCGAAGGCCATCTGCATCTGCGCGACGGCCGGGCCGCGCACGCCGATGTTGGTGTCGCGCCAGGCTCGGGCGCTGCGCCCGTCGCCGAGCCACCTGTCCGAGATGCACCAGCCGCCGGTCAGCGCCACCTCGCCGTCGACGACGAGCAGCTTGCGGTGGTTGCGCATCGTCAGCGTGCGCAGCGAAGGCCAGATCAACGGGTGGAACAGCCGCGCCTGGCAGCCGCCGGCCTTCAGGCGCGCGAGCAGCGCGGGCTTGAAGCGCCCGCGGCTGCCCACCGAGTCGATGAGGACGCGGCAGACCACGCCGGCGCGCGCGCGCTCGGACAGGGCCGCCAGCACGCGGTCGGAGGCCTCGCCCGGGCGCCAGATGTACTGGGCGAGGTGCACGGTCGAGCGGGCCTGCGCGATGAGCCGCTCCATCTCGTCGAAGACGCGCCCGTTCTCGATGAGCTCGAGCTCGTGACCCGGCTCGAGCCCGACGCCGACCTCGGCGCGCAGCCGCGACGAGAAGTCGCGGGCCGCGTCGGACAGCTCCCGACTGGGCCCCGCCGCTGGCGTCGCTTCCCGATGGCCCTCTTCGCCGAACATCGCGGGGCGCTACTCCTCGCCGGCTGGTCGAGCAGCGAGCGGGCGCTGCGCCCGTTGCTTGGAACTGCGACCTGGAGAACGCGAGGCCGCGCTCGCGAGTCGCATCGAACCCCCCTGCTGCCAAGCTAGGGACAGCCTGGGGCATTGCCGCCTGCCCTCCAGGCATCGATGCGCAGCATCGCGGGGCCGCCGAGCGGTCGAGATCCGTCGGGAAACCCTCGGCGGCGTATCCCGTGGAGGCGGATCAACGCCGCCGTCTCGGCGGCCCGCGTGGCGGGCATGAATAGGAGGGGCCCTTCGACCTCGCTCCCGGGCTCGCGCGTCGGCAGCTACGCTCGAGGGCGAGCGGAACCGGAGGGGGTCGAAGAAGGATTGCTCGGCGCATCTTCGGCCCCCGGTGGCACCCGCCGCGCCGCGTCCCGAGCTTTGGGGGAGACGACGGAGGGAAGGGAGGAGCCGATGATGCGGCGAATCCTGTTCGTTTGCGCGGCGGCGATGGCGGCGCTGCTCGCCTGCCCGGCCGCGGCCCAGGACGAAGAGCCCGAGGTCATCTTCTCGCTGCGAGGCGGGCTCGGCGGGCTGACCGGCGACTTTGCGCCGCTCACCTCACCGGGCTTCGAGTGGGGCGCGCAGGCGGTCGCGCTGCCGGCAGGGCTGCTGGCCGCCGAGGCGAACTACGAAGGCTCGAGCAACGGGCTGCAGGGCCTCGACGGCTCGGTCGTCCGCAATGGTCTCCAGGCGCTCGGACGCCTCTACACCACTCCGAACCGCGAGGCCGCGCCGCGGCCGTACCTGGCCGGCGGAATCGGGCTCGGGTTCTACCGGCCGACGCGCGAGGCGAGCCTCTACATCGACGACGACACCGTGGTCGAGCTGCCCCTGGCCGCAGGGCTCGAGTGGAACCAGGGCGTCTTCGTGGGCGGGGTCCGCGCGACCTTCACCCCGCTGTTCTTCGAGTCGTTCGCCGACGATCTCGCCCCGGGGGCGCAAGGCGGCTACTTCGCTGTCTCGGGTTCGGTCGGGGCCAGCTTCTGAGCCGGGGCAGGGCCCGCGCCTCCATCCCCGAACTTGTCGAAGGGGCAGGCATGGCGAGCGGTTCAGGGTGAACGGAGGCGAGGGGCGCCTCCGCTCACCCCGAGCTCGTCGAGGGGACTTCGACTCGATTCCGCGCAGCCTCGCGCGGTTTCTAAGCCGCGTAACCGCGCACCCTTAGTCCCCGCACATCGTCGAAGAATCGCATTGCGCGGGGCTGCAGTAGTAGACGGGGTCTGTCCAGACGTAGACGGTCTGGCAGTCCTGGCCCGCCGCGCAGGCGCCGGCATCACAATTCGGCTTCAGCGGCATGCACAGCTCCGAGTTGTGACAGGTCCTATGGCAGGGGCCGCTCTGGCATCCCGACCCCTCGACACAGTCGAAATCCGACCGGCACGTGCTGAAAGTGGCGCATTCGATGCCGCACGAGGCCCCGCAATCGATGCCCGACTCGGTGCCGTCCCTGACCCCGTTGTTGTTGCAAGCGATGGCGACGCATTTGTCATCGCTGCAGGTGTATCCGTCGACGCAAGTTTGAACGCCGAGCCCGTTGCCCAAATCCGCGCACTTCTCGCCGGGTTGCCCGAGCGGCTCACATGCCTCATGGCAATAGTGCGCCGAGTCACAGGCGCCCGGAGAGCACGTCTCTGGTACTGTTTTGCAGATCGTTTTGTGGTTGCAGAACGGGTAGCAATTATAGGCTTCTTCGCAGACCATACCGGCTTGGCAATCGCTCGCCGTTTCGCAGAGCCGATCGGCATTGCAGCGTTCACAGGTGCTTCCGCCGCAGTCGACGTCGGTCTCCTCGCTGTCCTTTTCTCCGTTCGTGCAGGGGTCTTCTGAGACACAGGGGGCACATTTCCCACCACAATCGACGCCGGTCTCGTCCCCGTCCTTCTTCCCGTTCTCGCAGTTGGCTTCTTCAAGACCCGGCGAGGGCTCGGATTCGCAAGCGAGGAGTGCACCGCAAAGGATGGCTGCAAAGAGGAGTGGGTTTCGTTTCATGAGGGTCTTCCGTCGGATTGTGCTCGCTCCCGGCCGACTCGGGCACCGACGACACGATACCTTGAAAACACGGACCGACCCCATCGGGCACTGCGCAACGGCGGTGCTCTTGTTCCTCGAATAGGCCGCCTCGGGCCGAGACGGTGCCGTCGCGGAGCGCTCGAAACCGCTCACGCTAATGGCGATTCTCTGTTCATACCGCCAGAGGTGGAGTTGTCGGTTCCGACACGCTTCAAGGCATGGATGCCCCGCAGCTTCGGTGCAGCAATCCAGAAGAAACTTGCCTGTTCAGACCTTTGGGCCTCAGCCTGGCAAGACCAGGCCGATACCCAGGCTGGAACGGGCGGCGGCTGTCCGGGCCCTACGGCTCGCCGCGCTTCTTGCCGCTCGGTGAGAGCCGCGACGGATGGCCTTCCTTGATGCGCTCGTACTCGGCCTCTTCGCGCGGCAGGGCAGCGCGCCGGCCCTCGGGCGGAAGCACCGACTCGGCCTCGTCGCCGAGCGGCGGGCGGGTCATGTGGCCATGGCCCGGCGGCTGGTGGTGGCTCGTCGAGCGGCCTTCCGGATGCTCCTCTCCGATGACCCCGCGGCTCTTCTTCTCGCCGTGCCGGGTCTCGCCCATCTGCTCGAGGTCCGGCTCGATGTCGCTCTCCTTGATGGTGACTGTCTTGCCCTCGGCCTTGGCGGCCTTGGTGCGCTCCTCGAGGCTCTTCTCGGGCATGGCCTTCCTCCTCGACTGAGGTAGACACCGCGGCCGGGCCCCGTCCACGGCCCGACGTGGTCGGGCAGGCAGGCGCCGCCGTGCATCCGACCGTTGACGCTGCCGGGTCGGCCGTGCGATCTCCCTCGGCCCATGAGCGAGCAAGGCTATCCAGTGACGGTTGAGGTGCGGCGCCCCGACGGCAGCGTCGAGCAGGTGCGCGTGGGGACCGCGATCAAGAGCGGCGACGGCTTCGTCCTGAGGATGGGCGAGCTGCAGATCGGCGCTTCGCCCGTGGCCCCGGCGGCGCGGCCTGCGGCGGCGTATTCGCCCGCGCCCGCCTACGGTGGTGGAGGCATGGTCCTGCCCAACTACGGGCGCAGCAAGGGCATGCCAATCCAGGGCGCGAGCATGCAGGACCTCGAGTACTATGCGGCCGGCTGCCATCGCACGCTGAACGACCCGGCCAAGTCGCGCTGGCACGAAAAGGAGCGGGCGCTGCTCGCCGCCATCGAGGCCGAGATCGCGCGCCAGCAGGGCGGTGGCGGCGGCGAGAGCGGCGGCGGCTACGAGCCGCCTCCGCCGGGCGACGACGACATCCCGTTCTGAGTCGCCCTCGGACGTAGTGAGACGCCGAAGGGCCGGCCTTCGTGCCGGCCTCGGTGGGCGTGGCGATCCGCCGGATCGCCAGCACGGCTACGGGCCCTCTGTCGGTCGCCGACAGAGCCCCCGTGCACGTCAAAGGTCGCGTCGTCGGTCGCCGACAGCGCTCCCGTGCACGCCAAAGGAAGCATCGTCGGTCGCCGACAGCGCCCCCGTGCACGTCAAAGGAAGCATCGTCGGCCGCCGACAGCGCTCCCGCGCACGCCACGGTCGCGTCGTCGGTCGCCGACAGTGCTCCCGTGCACCCCAGAGCTCGTCTGCCGAGGCCCCGACGGGTGGATTTGAGCGGTCGGCGCCCCCCGAAAGGGGGAGCCCACGCGCCTCCTCCCACCGCGTGAGCCGGCCAGTCGTCCGCTGTTTGGGGGAGGATCAGGCCATCGAGGCGGCCCCGCCGGCGCCCCGTCGGCCTCTTCGGCAGGGCCCCGCGCCTCAGAACAGCGCCCCGAAGGGGGTGAGGATCGCCAGATGGAAGATCCACCCGCGCACCGGCACGCCCGCGCCGATGCTGAAGGGCCTGGCCCACTGGAGCCTGAGGATGAGCGGCCCGAAGCCGAAGCTGCCGCCGAGCACCGTGTTGGCGACCCGCTGGTCCAGCGCGTCGCGCCAGTCGAAGAAGATCGACCCGGCGTCCACGCCGACCAGGCCCTGCAGATAGATCGTCTCGGCGAGCACCGGCGCGAGCGGGAAGTGCAGCTCGAGCTGCCCGACGTAGTAACCGCTGCCGAGCAGGCGGCTCGACCCCTCGCGGAAGGCCCGCAGGTTGTAGGCGGCCGGCAGGTAGTACTGCTCGGCGAGGTCGCCTCCGAGATTGGCGCCGGCGATGACCCGCTCGTGCAGGAAGAGCCGCTCGTAGCCGCGCAGCAGCGGCTGCGAGCCTCGCAGCTCGCCGGTGACGGTCGCGAAGGGGTCCGGGCCGCCGAAGAGATAGGTGCCGGTGGTCCCCAGCGATGCCGCATAGCCGGCGTAGGGCCCGACCAGCGCGACCCGGGTGGTGTCGAGCGCGAAGCGGGCGCCGACCTCGAGCGCGGGGAAGACGCCGCGGTTTGCCTGCGCGAACGGGCTCTCGGGGAAGGTGAAGTCGAAGACGCGGATGCCTTGCGGGGCGACGAAGGCCTCGATTCGCGTGAAGCGACCGAACGGATACTCGATGAAGCCCCGGGCGCCGAAGCGCTGGACGAAATACGAGTCGAGCAGCGGGTCGACCAGAAGCTGCCCCTCGAGGAGCTGCTGGCCGGAGTCGACGAAGAGCGAGACGCCCCGGCCGAAGCGGCCCGAGCGGTCGAAGTAGAAGAGCTCGGCTTCGGTCAGGTCGAAGTCGCCCAGGATGTAGACGCTCAGCCCGATCAGCTCGCTGCGGAACATGTCGGCGAAGACGAGGTCGGCGAGGATGAGCGGGCCGCCCGAGATGAGCGCGGTGGCCGCCTCGAGCCCGAGCGTCGAGAGCGGCCGGTAGCGCTGCACCTCGCCGAGTGAAGCTTGGGGCACGCGCCAGGGCTCGGGTTGCCCGGCGGCACGCGCCTCGACCGGGCTCGAGACGGGCTGGGCGCGCGGCAGGCGCACCAGCGCGCTCTGCCCGTCGACCAGGGCGAGCCCGAGCAGCCGTTCCTGGTGGTCGAGGGCGGGGCTCTGCAGCGAGGTGGCCACGGCGCTGACGCGGGCGATCTCGCCGTCCGAGGCCCGATAGGCCTGGACCCGGCCCGAGGCGCCGCTGTCGAAGAGGAAGCCCTCGCCGCCGAGCGGGAAGGGCGAGGTCGCGTCGACGCTGCCCTCGAAGTCGGTCAGCAAGAGCGGCTTGTCGCCGGCCAGCCGCGCGATCTCGAAGCGCGCGTCGGGCGTCGCGTCGCTCGCGAAGAAGAGCGCGCCGTCGGGCGCGAAGGCGAGCCCGATCTCCGCGAAGGGGTCCGAGGTGAGTCGCTCGATGCGCGAGCGGCGGTCGAAGGGGTCGTCGATGCGGAAGAGGTCGAGAAACCCCGTCTCCCGGCTCAGGCCCGAGAAGGCGATCGCGCCCGAGGTCGGATCGATGGCCGGATAGCCGCCCTCGATGAGCGAGTAGGCGTCGCTCAGGTCGATGATCCGCTCGCCGAGCAGCTCGAAGCGCACCCGGCCGTTCGACTCCTCGCGTCGATAGCGGCCCACGAAGAGCGCGTCGCTCGCGCCGCGCCGGCCGACGAAGGCGAACCGGTCGGCGCCGATGGCGGTGACGCGCCGGCCGGTCGGGTGCAGCGACTCGAGGCCGAGCCGCTGATCTTGCGTCACGAGCCGGCGCGAGCCCGGGTCCTCGAGGTCGCGCAGGTAGAGGCTGGCGACGCCGGTGTCGCGATCGACGGTGCGGTAGAAGAGCGTGCGTCCATCGGGCGCGATCGCGAAGGAGTCGATTTGGCCCGCGCCGAGCTCGTCGAAGACCTCCAGGCCTTCGAACGGCTTCTCGGGCAGCGGCTCGAGCTGGTCGCGCGCCCACTCGGCCCAGCGTCGGCGCAGCCTGTCGGGGCTCGCCCCGGTCAGCTCGCTGAGCAGCCGCGCGAAGGTGTCGGTCGGCTCCGGGGCCGAGAAGAAGGAGAGGCTGCCGCACAGCCGCGGCGACTCGGCGAGGATGCGCTGGACGGTCCCCTCGCCGAAGGTCTCCTCGAGGTAGCGGGCCTGGGCGTGACCGACGAGGTAGATGCGCTCGTAGGTCCCCGGGCCCTCGCTGAAGAGGTCGGGCAGCTCCTCGCGGATGAGCAGATCGGCGAGCGCCGCGCGCACCTCCGGAGTCAGCTCGCCGAGCGAGATGAGCTCGGCGACCCCCTCGATGAACCACAGGGGCATGAGCTGCAGCGGGTTGCAGGCGTTCGCCTCGCGGCCGGCGGCGACGACCTTCTGGATGGTGAACTGGTGGGCCAGCTCGTGGCGCATCACGTGCTCGAAGCGCTGGCGCTCGCCCCAGTACGGCAGCGCCATCGTCAAGTCCTGCGTGCTGGTCACCCCGAGCACCGTCTCGGAGATGAAGAAGGCGGTCGTCGATTCGAACTCGAAGTGCGAGTTGTAGAGCAGGAAGGGGACGGTCTGGTCGGGGGCGAAGTCGAAGAGCTCGGCGAAGTCGCGATAAGCCTGCTCGATGAACGGCAGGACGAGCTGCGCGACGCCGCGCTCCTCCTCGTAGAAGAACAGCCGCACCGGCGCCGCGTCGGGCACCGGGCCAAAGTCGGTGAAGCGCCAGTCGAACTCCCACCAGCGCACCTGGTTCTGGCCGGGCAGCGACGGCAGCACCGTCTGGAGTTGGAGGGCCGGCTCGTCGGCGAGCGCCGACGCGGGCGCGAAGGCGGCAGGCAGCCAAAGGGCGACTACGAGCGCTGTCGCCAGGCCGGGGCCTCGCTCAGAGGCAACGGCCATTGAGGCAGCGTCTCCCGTTCATGCACTGCACGTCGCAGGCGCCACAGTTGTTGCGGTCGGACATCGGGTCGACGCACAGGTTGTTGCAGGCGAGCTTCCCGGCGAGGCAGCGCTGGCAGAGCGCTCCCAGACAGATCTCCTCGCGCAGGCAGCGGTTGGCGCAGGCCCCGCAGTTGAGCGGGTCGTTGCCGACGTTGACGCACTTGCCCGGCGGGCAGGCGACCAGTGGCGGGAAGCACCCGAAGGTGCACAGGCCCGCCGAGCAGGTCTGCTGATCGGTGCAGGTGAAGTTGCACTCGCCGCAGTTGAAGCTGTCGGTCTGCAGGTCGACGCAGATGCCCGGTGCGCAGAAGGCCAGGTTTTCCGGGCAGGCGAAGACGCACTCGCCCTGAACGCAGTTCTCGAAGGCCCGGCACTTGAAGTCGCAGACCCCGCAGTTGCGCAGGTCGACCGACAGGTCGACGCACACGCCCGGATCGCAGAAAGCGAGCGGCTCGCGGCAGCCTTCGCTGCAGGAGCCCTCAAAGCACGCGTTGCGAGCCGGGCAGGCGGCGCCGCACTGGCCGCAGTGCAGCACGCTCGTCTGCAGATCGACGCACTCGCCCGAGCAGAGCGTCTTGCCGGCAGAGCAGGTGTCTTTGCCGCACCCGGTCGCGCCAAGCGCAAGCAGGCCGGCAAGAAGGCAGACCGCGATGCGCATCCTTCGCCCCCCGAGGCGTTCACGCCCACGATCGCAAGGTGGGCGCGCGGGGAGTGGGCCGCAACGAAGGCCCGGGGGCCCAGGCCTGCCGTTGACACGAAGGCGCGCTCCTACTGCCCCTGCTCGCACTTTCGACGGTTGCGTCTGCGCACGCTCGCCAGGGCCGAGCCGCCGATGACGACGACGATCACCGCGACCGACAGCAGCGCCGGGATCTCCACCCAGCTCGAGATCGCCAGCTTGGCCGCGGCGAAGGCGAGGACGACGGCCAGGCCGTAGTGCAGGTACTCGAGCTCGCAGATGGTGGTGGCGAGCACGACGTAGAGAGCGCGCAGACCGAGGATGGCGAAGATGTTCGAGGTGTAGACGAGGAAGCGGTTGGTGGTGATGGCCAGGGCCGCGGGCACCGAGTCGACGGCGAAGGTGATGTCGGTCAATTCGAGGGCGACTATCGCCACCAACAGCGGGGTGGCGACCCGCTTACCGTTCTCCTTGGCGAAGAACTTGCGGCCGTGGACCTGCGTGGTGACCGGAAGGTGGCGAGAGAGGAAGGTGACGAGCTTGTTCTCCTTCTTCTCGGCCGGGTTCTCGCGAAAGACGCGCCAGGCGGCCCACAGCAGGATGGCGGCGAAGACGTAGACGACGAAGTGCCAGCGCTCGAGCGCGGCGGCGCCCAGGAAGATGAAGATGGCGCGGAAGACGACCGCCCCAAGGATGCCCAGGTAGAGCACGGTGCGCTGATCGCGCTGGGGTATCTGCAGGCTCTCGAAGATGACGAGAAAGACGAAGATGTTGTCGAGGCTGAGGCTCTTCTCGATGAGGTAGGCGCCCAGGTAGTCCTGCGCCGGCGCGTAGCCGAAGGCGATCCAGATGAAGCCGTAGAAGGCCAGCCCGGAGCCTATCCAGACCGCGCTCCAGAGGATCGCGGACTTGCGGGTGTCGGCCTGTCCCTTGCGGTGGCCGAAGAGGTCGGCGAACAGCAGGACGAGCGCGACCGCGCCGAAAGCGATCCAGGCCCAGAGCGGAAACTGGGTGGAGGCGGGCGCCATCGGGCCGCTACTTCTGCTCCTGTTCCGGCGGAAGGAACGGGATGCTCACGGTCGCGAAGCCCTCGCCGGTGTTGGCGTCGACGAGGTCGGCCTCGAAGACGTACCTCGCGGCGCCTTCGGGCAGGGGCGGGAAGTAGAGAAAGCCGCTTACCCGGCCGCCCGTCTCGATGACGCCTTCGGGGATGGCGCGTTGGATCATCCCCGTCGTCGGAAGGCCTTCGGGCCAGCTCTCGAAGCCGTCCAGGCCGTCCGAGCGGTACTCGAAGGGACCGGCCCACAGGCCTTGGTCGGGATAGACGCGCAAGAGGGGCGGAGGCACGAAGAAGCTCTCGGACTCGAACTCAGGCGTCAGCGGCCCGAGGCTGCCGGAGCGGAGATCGGCCGGCAGCGGCGGCAGCACCGAGCGCGGGGCGCCGGTCGGGGAGAGCACGCGGAATTGGTCGTAGCGAATCCGCAGCGGCACTCCGGTGCCGTTGGCCAGAGTGACCCGGAGCGGCGTCACCTTGCCGGCCAGATCCGGTGGAGGCTCCCAGGCCTGCGCTTCGACGCCGAGCTGCACGCCCGAGACGTTGGCGGTCCCCTGCGGGCCGCCGACCGGGACGACGGTCTGCTCGCGCGCACAGCCGGCAGCGAGCAAGGCCATCGCGAAGAGCCCGATTCTCATGGTCGCCTCCCCGGAGGCTGCAGCCGCGACGAGCTGCGCGCACGTCCGCCTCCTGAATCTGCTCACCGCGTGGGAAGCCGCGAGCCGGCTCGACAGGGACTCGCGTGCGGTGCGGGCGCGGCCGTGGCCCGAGGCGCTACCTTCAAGTCGTGCCCACGCCGGACCCGCGCTACGGGCGCGACCCCAATCGCGAGCTGGCCGAGCTCGTCGACGAGCTGCGCGTCATCCTCCCGGGGACGACGGTGCTGTTCGCCTTCCTGCTCGCGCTTCCGTTTTCGCCGAGCTTCGCCCAGGTCGACCGGTTGTCCCACGTCGCCTACTTCACCGCGTTCGTCTGCACCGCGTTGGCCCTCGTGCTGCTCGTCGGCGAGAGCGCCTACCACCGGGTGCGTGGCAAGCCCTACGACAAGCCGCGGATGCTGCGCACGGCAACTCACCAGGCGGTCTTCGCGCTCGGCCTGCTCTCGGTCGCGGTGGCCGCGGTGATGCTCCTCGTCTCGAACATCATCTACGGCCTCGCGGCGGCGGTGGTCGCGGCCGCGGGGATCTTCGTGTTCTCGCTCGCCGTCTGGTTCGGCCTGCCGCTGCTGCGGCGGCTGCGCGGCCTCTGAAGAGGTGTCGAAGAGCCCTTCGAGCGGTAACCGGTCAGCCCGGGTCCCTCGGCAGGCTCGGGGCAGGCTGAGGTCGAGCCTCCTCGACTGCGCTCGGAGGTGATCGGAGAGGGGGGGAGTCGAGGTTGGGGTGATTTCGCGGCAGACCTTGAGACGGCCGTCTGGCAAGTCGCTTGCGACGTGGGCACCTCAAAGGCAGGCGCGTGTCGCCGGGGAGAAGGCCCATGTATCGACTGCTCGCTTGCCTGGCGCTCGTGGCTCTGGCCGGCTGCGCCCAGGTCGCCGAGGCGACCCGTCCGGTCACCGAAGCGGTGGGCGGCATCCTGCTGTCGCCCGAGGAGGAGAAGCGGCTCGGCGACGAGCTGGCCCGGCAGGTCGAGCAGGAAGAGCAGGTTCTGCAGAACAAGGAGGTCCAGGACTATGTCGAGCGGGTCGGCCGGAAGATCCTCGACGCGGTCCCCGACGACCAGCGGCGCTTCGACTACACCTTCACCGTCCTCGACGACCCGGAGACGGTGAACGCCTTCGCCCTGCCTGGCGGGCACATCTACGTCATGTCCGGGCTCATCCGGGCCGTCGACAACGAGGCGGAGCTGGCCTCGGTGCTCGGCCACGAGGTCGCGCACGTGGTCGCCGACCACCCCGCGCAGCAGCTCGCCGCTCTGGTCGGACTGCAGACGCTGGCCGCCCTGGCCTTGGGCAACGACCCGGCGCTGCTCGCGCAGCTCGCCGCGCAGATCGCCGCCCAGGGCTACATCGCCGCCCACACCCGCGAGCAGGAGCAGGAGGCCGACACCTTGGGCGTCGGCTACCTCGCCCGCGCAGGCTACGCCCCGCAGGCGATGGCGCAGTTTTTCGCCGAGCTCGACCAGATGCAGGGCCAGAGCCCGGGCTTCGTCCAGAAGTTCTTTGCGACGCACCCCGCCCCCGGCGAGCGCGCCCAGCGGCTCGACCAGGTGATTGAGCAGCAGGGGCTGGGGCCGGGGCAGGAGTCCATCGTCGGCGGCTTCGAGCAGGTCCAGTCCGCGGTTGGCGGCGCCTCGAAGACCGGCGCGGCGAGCGGCCAGCAACCGGCGTAGGCCCCAAGCCGGCCAAGTCGGCGCCCAAAGGGTGTGAGCGTTTGTGCCTTTCGGCAGGCTTCGGTCCATAGGCCAGGGACTCGAGGTGAGCGAGTGCCGCGCGCGCAGGCTTTCGAGCGGCCGAGCTGCCGCTGGGCCACCGGCCGGTTCGACCTGCCGCAGGCTCGGCGGCGCCCCCCGGTGCTCGCTCGAGCTGGAGAGCGGACCTGAAACAGGCGCCTCAAGTTCTCTCTGTCACGCTGACGCCTGGGCCCGCGCACGCTCGCAGGCCGGGGCCGGCGATCAAGAGGTGAGGGCCCGCAAGGCCCGCTTCGAACGGAGGGGGCGATGAAGACATTGACGCGCTGGTCATGCGCAGCCGCGGCGTCGCTGTTGCTCAGCGGGCCGGCGCTCGCGCAGCAACAGCAGCAGAGACCTCAGCAGCAGGCCCAACCTCAGGACCAACAGCAAGCCGGTCAAAGCGGGCAGCAGGGCCCTCTCGCGACCGGGCCGGGTTTTCGTGAGCTGCAGGGCAACGTCGCCGAGGTCTCGCGCGTCAGCAGCAATCTGACGGTCGTCGAGCCGCAGACCGGCCGACTCGTGACGCTGGAGGTGCATGACGACACCCGCATCGTCAGGGGCGGGCAGACGGTCGCCCTGGAGAGGATTCGCGAGGGCACCGAGGTGCGCGCGGCCTACACGGTGCGCGGCGACGAGCTCATCGCCGAGAGCATCGAGCTGAGCGAGCGCTCGCCCCAAGCCGCCGAGGTCGTCCAGGAGCGCAGTTGCGACCAGCCGGCCAGGCTTCGGGTCCAGGGCCGCGTGACCGAGAAGTCGAGCGTGTTCAACAGCTTCAAGCTGGTCGACCCCGAGCGCGACCTCGCCGTGGACATCGAGGTCGGCTCGAACACGGCCGTCACGATGAATGGCCGGCCGAGCACCTTCGATTCCCTGGAGCCGGGCCAGGAGGTGCGCGCGACGTACGAGCTGAGCAACGGCAGGTTCTTCGCCAGGCAGGTCGAGGTCCTGCGCGGGCCCGAGCTCGGCGCGGGCCCGCAGGGCGGGCAGCAGCCCGCGCAGCCGGAGCAGAGGCAACCTCCGGCCGGAGGGCCGCAGTAGCTGGCCGAGCGTGAGCGGAGGACGGCGGGTCCGCCTCGGCGGGCCCGCGTCAGGCGTCGAGCGCCTGGGCGACGCGCGGGTCTTCGAGGCTCTCGACGCACAGATCGGGGGCGTGAGACTGCAGCTCGGCGAGCCCGAAGCTGCCCGTCGAGACGAGGATTACGCGGGCCCCGACTGCGCGGGCGGCCTCGAGATCGCGCGGCGTGTCGCCGACGACCCAGGGCGCGCGAGGAGCTTGGCCGAGCAGCCGCTCGGCGCGCTGGAGCCCGTGGCGAAGAATGGCGGCGCGCTCCTCGGCGTCGTCCCCGAAGCCGCCGAAGGAGAAGTGGGGGTTGAGCCCGCCGCGCTCGAGCTTGATGCGCGCGCCCTTCTCGATGTTCCCGGTGCCCAGGCCAACCAGGGCGCGAGTGCGCGCGAGCCTGTCGAGCAGCGCGTGGACGCCCGGGTAGACCCGATAGCCCGGGGCCTTGGCCAGGGTCGAAGCGAGCAGCTCGACGTATTTGGCGAGCAGGCGCTCGACCTCGAGGTCGTTGCACGAGGCGGGCAGGTGCTTGGTGAGGGCGCTCTTGCAGATGTTGCGGTCGGTCCCTCCGTCGAAGGTGACCTCGTCGAAGAGGTCGTAGCGGCCGTAGAGCGCCTCGGAGGCGAGGCTTATCGCCCTGCGGCCCGAGCCGCCGGCGTCGACCAGGGTGCCGTCAACATCGAAGAGCACGACGTCCATTTGCGAAGCTCCTACCAAGGCTCTGCGTCGACTGACGAGGCGTGTCATCGGTCGGCCCGAGCGAAGGCGAGCGGGCCAACCCTGGCTCCATTGCACCGACCTCCAAAGCCCAAGGTCTCCAACCGCGAGTGCGCGCGGGTCATGGCGTCGGGCTCGCTCGCAGTGGCCTGGAGGACGGTGAAGGTGCCCGATGTCCGGCAGGAAAGCGAGCCGCTCGACTCCTCGCCGCGGCACGGTTTCCGGAGGGCCGGCCTTCGTGGCCTTCGTGCCGGCCGAAACCCTCATGTCGCCCGCGCATCTGCTCGATTGCCTGAAGGGCGCAGCGAGTTGCGCCCCAACCAACCTACGGCCGATCGCTCAGGTCGCGGGCAAAGCCCGCGCAGTCGACTCTCGACCCTCGACTGGGGCCCGGTCGCTTGGGCTCCTTCGGCAGTGCTTCTCAGCTCGGGAGCCCGGCTACAGCTTCTAGCCATGAACGCGCTGCGTGTGCTCATGTCGCACCACGACCGGATCGAGGGGCTGCTGGTCGACCTTAGCCAGGCGGTCGAGCTTGCGCGGGAGGCGCTGTTTCGCGACCTGACCCGCAGCCTCGAGCGCCACCTGGAGGTCGAGGAGACGGTCGTCTTCCCGACCGTCGCCCCGAGGCTCATCCTGGTGAAGGCCGCCCCCTTTGCCGACGAGCACAAGGACATCCGCGAGGCGCTCGCGCAGATGGGCGGCACGCTGAGCGGGCCTGACTTTTTGCGCAAGCTCGAGGAGTTGCACGACGTGGTGGTGCGGCACATCAGCGACGAGGAGATCGAGCTGTTCGCCGAGGTGAAGCGCCGCTTCGACGTCGACGAGCTCGACGAGCTGGGCGAGCGCATCGAGCAGGCGATGCAGGCGATGCAGGCGATGCAGGCCGGCGGTCCGCTCGAGCAACGGCCCGAGCCGCACGCCGAGCAGGAGCTCGAGCCGGAAGAGGAAGCTGAAAACCACGCCGAGCCGCCCGAGTAGCGGCCGCGGGCGCGCACTCAAGAGGTGTCGGAAAACCTCCTTGAGCTCGGCCCCCCGGTCAACTCGAGCGAAATCGAGAGGCCCGAGCGTAGGCCGAGCCTGCGAGGCCAAAGGGGCCCTTCGACTCCGAGGTGGGTTTTGGCATTGATGCCCCGTCGCTCGCGCGTCGGGGGCTACGCTCAGGGTGAGCAGAACCCGACGGAGTCGAAGAAGGATCTCTCGACGGATCTTCAGCCTCGGTCTTTCGGTCAGCCCCGCTAACGGCCGGCCCACCAGAGGCGGGCGAGCATCCCGGGCCGGGTCGTGTAGCCCACCTCCGAGAAGCGCACCGTGCCATCCGGTCCGACGACGAGGGTGGTCGGGAAGCTTTTCACCCCGAAGGCCTCGGCAAGAGTGCCGTCCTCGTCGACGAGGGTCGGAAAGCTGAGCCCCTCGCTCTTCATGTAGGCGGCGACCTTGGCGGCGTCGCCTGAGCCACTGGCCACGGTGAGGACCTGGGCATCGCGGCCCTTGGCGATCGAATCGATCGACCCCTGCTCGAGCTTGCAGACGCTGCACCAGCTCGCCCAAAAGTGAACGAGCACCGGCTCGCCGCGCATCTGAGCCAGCGAGAGGATCTGGCCCTGTGGCGTCAGGCCCTCGAGCGCGGGAGCGAGGCCTTTGGCGACGTGGCGCCCGGTGTAGGCGCGCACTCCAAGGAAGAGGGCGGCGAAGACGAGTAGCTCTGCGGCGATGGAGAGCCATCGGCGCTTGCGGCTGGGCTTGGCTGGCTCTTGGTTGCTCATTCGATACGGCCTCGCTGGACCTGCTCGGCGGGTACCTCCGATCGGCGAGAGCTATTCCGCCGGTGAGCGGTTCACCGCTGTCCCTGTGCAGCAGGGGCTGCCTGGCTGCGCCTTTTCGGATCGCCGCGCCAACGTGGAGCACCGCCGGCGGCGCGAAGCCCGCCGAAATGGAGCGGATCGCGGGCTGTGCTCGGCCATATCGGGCGGCACGCCGCTTGCGCTTTGTTCGCGGGAGGGAAGGCCAGAAAGGAGGCAGGTCATGGAGCGCGGCGCACGAACCCAGGCGGGATACGACCCGATGAAGATCGAGGCTCAGACCATCATGCCCGGCGCGATGGTCATCCACGCGGACGACGAGCAGATCCTCTGCGGCTTTCCCGAGGAGGTCGCCAAGGCCTGCTTTGCCCGCAACAAGCAGATCACGGCGTGGCTCATCCCCGACGTGCGCTCGCGCGACGGCGTGGTGCAGTGGGCGCTCGAGTTCCCGCTCTACGTGGCGCTCTTCCTCCAGGGCCTGTTCGCCAAGGGCAAGAAGCTGACCGTCTTCGCCCAGCGGCGCGACTGGGCGGACGTCGTCGAGTACCTGCGGCTCACCCTGCTCGGCCTGAGCCGCGCGGAGATGGCCGCTGCGGGCGTCGAGCCGGAAGTCGTCGAGTTTCTCGAGCGCGAAGCCACCGCGCTCGCGCTCAAGCGCGCCGACGGCTCGGTCGCGGGCATCGAGGATTTCCTCCACCCGGTCTTCTTCGATGCCGAGGGGCTCGCGCGGTTCGGAGGCCTGACCATCCGCGCCCACGGCGGCAACTGCTGGTCGTTCGAGACCGCCGAGGACCGGCTCGAGAGGGTGCGGCTGGAGACCGAGGGCGAACCGCTGCCGCCGTACACCCAGCCCATCGATCCGGCGACGACGCCCATCCTGCCGCAGCAGCTCGAGGTCATCACCCTGGGGGCCTCGAACGGCTTCGACATCACTGGGCCCTGCTCGAACATGGTCGTCCAGGCCGGCGGGCACTTCCTGCTGATCGACAGCGGCCCCTACATCCGCCAGGTGCTCGAGGCCTCGGGCATCAGCCTCAACCAGCTCGAGGCGCTGGTGCTCACCCACGCCCACGAGGACCACGCGGTCGGCCTGTCGGCGCTGTTGCAGCTCGGCCGGCGCATCCGGCTGTTCGCCACCCGCGAGACCGCCGAGATCGTCCGCCGCAAGCTCGCCATCCTCAACCCCGAGGTCGAGGACCCGCGGGGCCTGCTCGAAAAGGCTTTCGACCTCGTCCGCGTCGAGCCCGGGCGCGACTACGACTTTCTCGGGGTGACGCTGCGATTCCACTACACGATGCACTCGATCTCCTGCGTCGGCGTCGAGCTGTCGACCGAAGACCGCGGGCTGACGCGGCGGGTGCTGGTGGTCGGCGACAACAACTCGACGCCCGGTATCGAGAAGGCCTTCGCCTCGGGAGTCCTCTCCGAGGAGAGGCGGCGCGAGCTGCTCGAGCTCTACGAGCGGCCCTGCGACCTGGTCATCGCCGACGCGGGCGGCGGGCTCATCCACGGGGTGACCGCCGACTTCGACGAGAACCCTTCGAGCAACGTCGTCTACGTCCACACCGGCCGGCTGCCGGAGGCCGAGGCCCATCGCTTCACGCTGGCGGCGCCCGGGCACCGCTACACGATCATCCCGGAGAACAGCCGCCCGACCCCGCTCGAGCGCGACTGCGCCGCGCGGGCCCTGGCCGCCAGCTTCGACTGCCGTTCGGAGTGGATCGGGGCGCTGCTCGATGCGGCCGTCCCCCTGAGCGTCAACCGCAGCCAGATCGTGGTGCGCCAGAACGACCTGACCCGCGACCTCTTCGTGGTCCTGAGCGGCAAGCTCGCCGTCCTCGTCCAGAACGGCCCGGGCTCACCGCAGGCGCTCGCCGAGATCCACCCCGGCGAGATCTTTGGGGAGATGGCGGTGATCATCGAGAGGCCGCGCACCGCGACGGTCCAGGCGCTCACCCCGGTACGACTGCTGCGCGTGCCGGGCGAGACCTTCCGCCGTTTCGCCGCCCGCGAGAACCTCGCCGGTCAGCTCCAGAATCTGTGGAACAAGCGCAGCGACATCCAATCGGTCGACATCCTGGCGCGCCTGCCGGTCTCCACCCTCAACGCGCTGGCCCGCGCCGCCTCGCAGAGGCGCGTCGAGGCGGGCGCCACCCTGATTCGCGAGGGCGCGCTGGAGAAGACCGTGTACGTCCTCGTCGAGGGCCGGGTGCAGGTCTATCGGCAAGGAGCGCCGCTCCGGGTCAACGGCGCCGAGGTCGTGCTGTATCCCGGCCAGCTCTTCGGCGAGACCGCCCCGCTCTGCTCGGTGCCCCGCAACGCTTCGGTGGTCGCGCTCGAGGCCTGCGGCGTGCTCGCAATTCCGGGCGAAGACTTCAAGCGCGTCGTCGACCGGGTGCCGCGGCTGCACTACCAGGTCTCGATGGTGGTGCGCTCGCGCCGGGCAACCCAACAACCGGCCGCCTGAGGGCCGTTGAGGGGGTTGACACGCGCCTTCGCACCGTCTCAATCCTGGCAGCCGCCCCTGCCAGCGAACTGGCGAACCGGCTCGGCCGCCACCCGGCGGCCGAAGCCATTTCGGGGGAACGCGAGGCTAAGCTCCCGGTATTACAGACGTTCGCGCCTGGCTCTTGCAATCGGCTCGCTGGCTTGCAGAATGCACAGTCCACCGGTGGATTTTCCCGCTCATCGCAAGCGGCGATAAGCGGCACCGGCGGCGAGCGCAGGCTCGCGAACATTTTCGGGTAGTTTTCTCGGGCACGCTTGCGGTATGTCGCGCCGCCCCAAGGCATTTGCAGACCGGAGGAATGGATGCGCTCAAGCAAGGCGGTCGCTGGCATCGCAGTGGCGCTGCTCCTGCTGGCCGGAACCGGCGCGTCGGCGGCCGAAGAAGCGGCCAAGTCGAACCCCTGGGCCGGCAGCAGCATTTACTACGAGCACGTCTTCTCGGCGATCTCGCTGGACAAGAGCGCCGAGCAGTCCTGGAACCCCTACTACTCGCACAGCCTGTCGCTGCAGCCGAAGTGGAGGTTCCACGACTACTTCGGCGTGGGGCTGCGCCTGGACGTCGAGCAGGAGCTGACCAACTCTGACGACACGGTGCGCCGCTACGAGTGGATGTGGAGCGACCTGAGCGTCGACCTGAACGCCGGCAAGGGCTACACCGAGTCGTTCACCGGCATCAAGGTGACCGGCGGCCTGCGCCTGACGCTGCCGGTCTCCAAGGCGGCGCGCGCGCGCGAGCTGTTTATGAGCGTCGGGCCGGGCGCCTCGGTCTCGCGCAAGTTCAGCGACCTGTTCGGCTCCCCGCTGTCGCTTACCGTCGGCTACAACGGGCGCTGGACCTACCACTTTCACGAGACGACGACCGCGCAGTACAAAGCCCCGACCATCTCCTGCGGCGACCCGACCAGCCCGCTGTGCGAGCGCTTCGTGAACACCGGCTACGAGAACCCCGAGCACGGCCTGGTCCACGGCGCTAGCCTCTCGCTCGACATCACCGAGAAGCTGTCGTTCTCGACCAACTTCAGCTTCCTGCGCAACGGGCTCTACGCCCTGAGCGACTACGAGATGCTCGACGGCGCGGGCCAGAAGGTGGTCCTCGAGGCCGACAGCGAGGTGGCGGTGCGCCACTATCAATGGTTCGTCGCCGAGCTCTCGTATCAGGCGCTCGACCTGGTCGGCGTCGCCCTGGGCGTCTCGTCGCTCTATGGCGATCTCGCCCCGGACAGCACCTACCGAACCCCGTTCTTCAACCGCTTCACCAACATCTATCTCGACCTCTCGCTGGATATCGACTCAGTCGTGAGCCGCTTCCAGTGAGGCTGTACCCGCCGTACCCCCGCCAACTCTCCTCCGGAGGGAAAATGAGTCCAAGGAGCCGTTATCCTCTTTTTGCTGCGCTCGTCGCGCTCGGCCTGGCGGTCGGGTGTGCGGAGGAGCGTGATCCCATCAACCGGGTACAGCCCAACGCTCTGCCCAAGAAGTTCTTCGTCGGCGAGAAGCTGCTCGACACCTCGGACGACCCCGAGTTCTGGTCGCAGGCGACCCTCGTCGACGTCGGCTACGGCGCCGCGCAGGACGGCCTGTTCACCTCGACCTACGCGCAGCCGATGTCCCGCGTGAAGTTCGTGATTCAGGAGAAGCAGCTCATCGCCCGCCTGACCTACGAGCGCATCGACGACAGCGACCACAAGGGCAGCATGGGCCCGATGTCCGACGACGGCATCATCGTCGCGGTCTATCCCATCCTTGCGCACTTCGACATCCAGCGTGAGTACAACCCGGTGACCGGCGAGGAGTACAACGTCATCGGCGAGAACCAGAGTGACAGGCCCTGGTACGAGCGCGAGTACATACGCGTCGACTGGTCGAGGAATCAGAATACCGACTCCTACGACTTCGACACGCTCTCGATGCTCGGTGTCTACGGCGGCGTCACCTACGAGCCGCTCTCGTACTACATCAACGACCCGACGCACCCCGACGCCCCGCACTTCAGCGTCGAAGAGGGCTACTTCGACATCACCAACAAGGCCTTTGCGGTCCCTGGCCTCATCGACCTGACGATGTTCGACTGGGGCATCGACTCGTTCCCCTCCTGCTACCTGGACAACGACTTCCTCGGCGGCAGCGGCCCGGCCGGCAACTGCAACCCGGTCGAATTGACCATCCGCCACGCCTTCCGCCGCGTCGTCGACACCGACTACGAGCCGGCCAACTGGGACGGCTACCGGTTCAAGGCCTACGGCGCCTTCTACACCGAGCGCAAGGGCTACGTGCGCAACTACGGCGGCATGACCGACGACCGCTGGTACCGGTTCATCAACCGCTACGACATCTGGGAGCTGAGCCACTACTACGCCGACGAGGCGAAGCGGGAGGGGGCGGTCGCCTGCTTTACGCCGGAGACCACGCCGGTCGGGGCCGATCCGCACCGCGACCTCGACAACGACGGCACCGAGGACGAGTGCGCCGCGGTCACCGAGGCTTTGGGCGTTGGTGGCTCGCGCTGCAACGAGTTCACGCAGAAGTGCACGCTGCCCTACCGCATGCGCGCGCCGGTGACCCAGGTTTGGTACTACACGACCGGCAGCGACCCGGTCTACTTCCAGGGTTCGGACTGGGCGACTCAGGAGTGGGACGTCGCGCTGCGCAGCGCGGTGATGACCGCGCGCTACTCGGAGTGCCTGCGCGCCGGCGGCGCGCGCGATGCCTGCGAGGCCGAGTGGCCGATCTATCGCGGCCAGCAGAACGACAACGAGGACGCCATCGCCCTCGCCGACGAGGTCGACGCCTGCCGCCGCGGCTTGGCCTACCTCGGCCGCGAGTGCGGCGAGGTCGCCGACACGGTCGGCGCCGAGCGCGAGTACTCGCCCGGGGTGATCGCCACCGCCAAGCTGCAGGAGATGATCGTCCTCTGCCACAGCCCCGTAGAGGCGACCGACCACCCGCTGTGCGCTCCGGCCAACCAGCGGCTGCCCGAGGGGATGAAGGCCTCCGAGTGCTACGCGGCTGCCCAGGAGCGTGACGACGAGACGCTCGCGGTCTGCCAGAAGGCGCGCAACGCCCGCATCGGCGACCTGCGCTACAACCAGGTCAACACCATCGAGATCCCGCAGACCCCGTCGCCCTGGGGCATCATGGTCGACTCGATCGACCCGTACAATGGCCAGACGGTCGCCACCAGCATCAACGCCTGGTCCTTCGTGACCGACATGTGGGTGCAGATGGTGGTCGACACCGCCCGCTACATCAAGGGCGAGCTGAGCACCGAGCAGATCACCAATGGCGAATACGTCAAGGACTGGTCGCAGGCCGCCCAGGCCGCCTCCGGTGGCGGCGCCGCGCCGCTGATGAGCGCCCAGGATGTCGATGCCCGGATCAGCGACTTCGTCGGCAAGGACATGCGTCAGGTCTCGCCCGAGGCGGCCCGCACGGTGCTCGAGCACCCGGCGCTGCGCAACAGGATCCTCGAGGTGAACAAGCTGGCCCGCAGCTCGAAGTCGGCGGCGCACGCGATGGCCGTTTCCTCGAGCGCTTCGACCTACAACGCCCGCATGCACCGCGCCCAGGGCACCTCCTTCGAGGCCCAGCTCATCACCCCGATGATGATGCAGTACGGCGGGGTCACCCGGCTTGGCAGCGCGGACATCCAGGCCCAGTTCGCCTCGCCTCTGCGCGCGGCCAACCCCTCGGTGCTGCGCGAGATGCGCCGGCTGCGTGAGCTCGCGCTTGCCGACCGCGGCGCCTGCATGCTCGAGGAGGCCCCGGCGCCCCTGAGCATCGCCAACCTCGCCGACGCCCTCGAGAAGAAGTTCAACACCAAGTTCAGCGCCCAGGACAGCAAGGACGTCCAGGCCGCGCGCGCCGAGCGGATGATCAAGTGGCTGCGCCAGCGGGTCCACGAGTCGGTCATCGTCCACGAGATGGGCCACTCGGTCGGCCTGCGCCACAACTTCGTCAGCTCGGCCGACCCGTTCAACTACCGGCCTCAGTACTGGCAGCTGCGCACCCGCAACGGCCAGGTCATCAGCAAGTGCCCCGACGTGCAGACCAGCGAGCAGGGTGCGCTCGCCTGCGTCGGGCCGCGCTACTTCGACCCGACGACCGACGAGGAGAGGTCCAACCTGATCTGGATGTGGATGCAGTCCTCGATCATGGACTACACGGGCGAGACGACTCAGGACCTGCTGGGCCTGGGCGCCTACGACTTCGCGGCCGCGCGCATGTTCTACGGCGAGTCGGTGGCGGTCTACGACGACAAGGCGAACTGGGGCCTGGGCTCCCTCCGTGCCCCCGGCCTGCTCGACAAGATGGACAGCTTCGGCGGCATCGTCGGCCTGCAGTACGTGGTCGACGACCCGGCCTGCACGAAGACCGACCCCGCTTGCAGCGGCAAGAGCCGCTCGCTGCACTACTCGGAGCTGCAGCAGCACTACAACATGGTGCAGGACTGCGCCCAGGTCGCCGATCCCAGCGTCTTCCAGCCCGCCACCTGGGACGAGGAAGAGCTTGGCCCGTGGGATCCGCTCCTCGACGGCATGATGGTCAGCTTCGGCGGCACCTATACCCGCTGCAAGCAGGAGCCGGTCGACTACGTGCAGTGGAACACGCTGCGCTTCCCGACGAGGGAAGAGGCCGGCGAGTACTACTGGGGCGGCCCCTCGGTCGCGTCCAACGGCTCGATCCGCGTGCCCTACGGCTTTGCCACCGATAGCTGGGCCGACCTCGGCAACCTGAGCGTCTACCGGCACGACAACGGCGCTGACGCTTACGAGCTGTTCGACTTCTTCATCACGCAGCAGGAGGTCTACCACATCTTCGATAACTACCGGCGCAACCGCCACGCCTTCAGCGTGCGCGGCGCGGCCAACCGCGCCCTGTACCGGTTCAACACCAAGATGCGCGACGGCGCCAAGGGCCTGGGCCTGATGGCGAACATCTACCGCAACATCGGCGAGGAGGAAGGCATCGGCTTTGATACTTACTGGCCGGTGGTGGCCAAGTTCAACTTCGCCAACAACATCCTCGCGTCGTCGATCGCCTTCGACCACTTCGCCCGTCAGCTCCAGCGCCCGCAGTCGGGCGTGCACACCTCGGACCCCGCGGGCATCTGGCGCTCGACCGATGACTCCTACTTCGAGATCCCCCAGGGCGCGACGAAGCTGACCATCCCGAACGGCGCCTGGGGCGATCGCATGGGCAACATGCAGTACGGTGGCCGCTTGCTTGAGAACCGGCTGTGCGAGGACTGCGGCGAGTTCGATTCGTACTACACGATGAACGCCGGCCAGTACTACGACAAGCTCAATACCGCCTACCTGATGACCGAGTCGGTCGACAACTTCATCAGCGACTCGCGCCGTGACTTCCTCGACGGCCGCTACCGCGCGGTGTCGCTCGCCGACCTCTTCCCCGACGGTTACCGCCGCTGGCTGGCGAACAACCTGACGGGCGACACCTTCATCAAGGGCGCGCGCGTCGCGGCCGACGCGGCCGGCAAGCCGCTGATGGACAGCGACGGCTACCCGACGATGGGCATCGGCTGGACCCGCTGGGCCGCGACGACTCCGAGCGTCTGCTTCCAGTCGGCCAGCAGCCTCGGCGTCCCCGACGGCAACGCGGGCCTGCAGTGCGCGACCAACCCGCCGGCCAACACCGCGGTCCTCGATCCGCAGGTCGATTGGGAGCAGCAGAAGTTCCTCATCGCCTACACCCTGCTCTACCTGCCTGAGAACCAGCAGCAGTGGTGGCTGCAGCAGATGAACGTCTGGGAGCTGGGCTCCGACAGCGATCCGGGCTTTGCGAACCGGCTCGAGTTCCACGACCCGACCGGCAAGATCTACATCGCCAAGACCTTCGGTAAGGAGACCATCTTCGGCAAGCCGGTCCAGAAGGGCATCGCCGCCCGCGTGCTCGAGTACGCCAACGAGCTGATGGACCAGGCCTACGTCACCACCCCGGGTCCGGACCTCGACGGCGACAACAAGCCCGACTGGTTCGTGCCGGTCTTCAACGACGACGGCACCCCGAAGGTCAAGTACGACGAGGGCGTGGTCGCAGTCGAGGCGATCGGCCCGAACATCTACGAGGTCACCAAGGAAGGCTGCAACGAGGAGGACAACAGCAAGTGCATCTGCAGCGACAACCGCGCGTGCATCAAGCTGTCGAAGTACGTCGAGTTGCCGTTCTTCTTCCGGCAGGCGATGGCGGCCTACGGGCTGGCCGACCCCTCGATGCGCGGCATCTACTAGCGCGCATCTGAAGGGCAGGTAGTTGCGGCGGCCACGGCGCTTTCGGCGTCGTGGCCGCCGCGCTTCTTTGGAAGCGGCGCCCGAAGCGGCCACGAGCGGTCAGAGGCTCGCCGAACAAGCTCGTAGGCGCTTGCCGGCCTTGCGGCCTGTGGGCAGCATCGTCCGCACCATGCCTACCCGTCGAAACGCGCAAGGCGCCTTCCCTTACCAAGGTGGCGTCGACTTCCGAATCTGGGCTCCGCGGGCCGAGCGGCTCTCTGTCGAAATCGAGGGCGGCCCGACGCTGCCGATGCAGCGGCACCCCGACGGCCTGTTCGAGCTGCGCGCCCCCGGCCTCAGGCCCGGGTCCCGCTACCGGTTCGCCTTCCCCGACGGCCGGCGGCGCCCCGACCCGGCGGCGCGGCTGCAGGAGGGCTCGGTCCACGAGGCCTCGACGGTCTTCGATGCCGCCTTCGACTGGACCGACGCGGGTTGGCGTGGGGTGCCGCTGACCGAGCTGGTCACCTACGAGCTGCACACCGGCACCTTCACGCCCGAAGGCACGCTCGACGCCGTCGTGCCGCGGCTCGCCGCGCTCAAGAGGCTCGGAATCACCGCCGTCGAGCCGATGCCCCTGGCCGCCTTCGACGGCGAGCGGGGCTGGGGCTACGACGGCGTGCTCCTCTACGCGGTCCACCGCGCCTACGGCGGGCCGAGAGCGCTGCAGCGGCTCGTCGACGCCTGCCACGCGCAGGGCCTCGCGGTCATCCTCGACGTCGTCTACAACCACCTCGGGCCCTCGGGAAACTACCTGCGCGAATTCGGCCCGTACTTCACCCGCAGGCACTCGACGCCCTGGGGCGAGGCGGTCAACTTCGACGGCCCGGAGTCGCGGATGGCGCGCGAGCTGGTCATCCAGAACGCTCTCTACTGGGTGCGCGACTTCCACGTCGACGGCCTGCGGCTCGACGCGGTCCACAGCATCCTCGACGACTCGCCGCGGCACATCCTCGAAGAGCTCAACGACCGGGTGCAGGCGCTCGCCGCCGAGCTCGGCCGCGAGGTGCACGTCATCGCCGAGAGCGACCTGAACGAGCCGCGCCTGGTGCACCGCAAAGAGCAGGGCGGCTACGGCCTGGCCGCGCAGTGGAGTGACGACCTGCACCACGCGCTGCATACGCTGCTGACCGGCGAGCGCGGCGGCTATTACGTCGACTTCGGCAGCCTCGACGACCTCGCCCAGGCCTATCGCCACGCCTACGTCTACACCGGCCAGCACTCGGCGCACCGAAAGCGTGCGCATGGCAGGAGCACCGCGGGGCTGTCGGGGCGCAGGTTCGTCGTCGCCGCCCAGAACCACGATCAGGTCGGCAACCGCGCGATGGGCGACAGGCTCAGCGCGTCGCTTCCTCCCGAGGCCCTGCGGCTCGCCGCCGCCGCGACCATCCTCTCCCCGTTCCTGCCGCTGGTCTTCATGGGCGAGGAGTACGGCGAGACGGCGCCCTTCCAGTACTTCACGAGCTTCCCCGACGAGGCGCTCGGGCGCGCGGTCTCCGAGGGACGGCGCCGCGAGTTCGAGAGCTTCGCCTGGCAGGGCGAGCTCCCCGATCCGCAGGAGCCGCGGACCTTCGAGCGCTCGAAGCTCGACTGGAGCCTCGCAGAGCGCGAGCCCCACGCCTCGACACGCGCCTGGTACCAAGCGCTCCTGACGCTCAGGAAGCGGCTGGCGACGCTGCGCAACGACCGGCTCGAGGACGTCTCGACCGAGCGACAGGGCGACAACACGCTGCTCGTACACCGTCAGGGCGATTCGGGCGAGGCGCTGCTGGTCCTGCGGCTCGAGGCTTCAGCCGGCCTCATTCAGCTTCCGGAAGGCAGGTGGATCGCCGCGGTCGATAGCTGGGCACCGGCGTTCGCGCGCGGCGAGAAAGCCAACGCGCTCGGCACCGACGCGCTCGAGGGCGGGATCCGCATGGGGCCGTGGCACGCGGCGCTGCTCGTGCGGCCGTAGCGGCCATGGTCGAATCGCAGCCGGGCGCATTGCTATTCGCCCCTACCGGCGGCCGGGCCTGGTCTACCCCCGCGAAGAGACACCGCGTTCGCCGCTCAGAGGTCGGCGAACAGCTCGGCGATCTCCTTCTCCGTCAGCACCTTGCCCATCTCGTCGTCGCTCGAGAGCACGCCTTCGGCGAGGCAGCGCTTGCGCTCCTGCATGGCGACGATCTTCTGCTCGACCGTGCCGGTGGTGATCAGCTTGTAGCTGAAGACCGGCTTGGTCTGCCCGATGCGGTGGACGCGATCGATCGCCTGCTGCTCGACCGCCGGGTTCCACCACGGGTCGAAGTGGATGACGTAATCGGCGCCGGTCAGGTTGAGGCCCGTGCCGCCGGCCTTGAGGCTGATGAAGAAGAGCGGCGGGCCGTCCTTGGCGTTGAAGCGGTCGATGCGCTCCTGGCGGTCCTTGGTCGAGCCGTCGAGGTACTCGTACGGCACGCCCTCTTCCTCGGCCCACTGCACCAGGTAGCCGAGCTGCTCGGTGAACTGGCTGAAGACGAGCGCGCGGTGGCCCTCGCCGATGAGGTCGCGCACGAGCTCGGCGAAGGCCTCGAGCTTGGCCGACGGCGGCAACCGGGTGCCCGGCGGCAGCTTGAGCAGCCGCGGGTCGTTGCAGATCTGCCGCAGGCGCAGCAGCTCCGCGAGGATGCTGATGCGCGCCTTCCTGAAGCCCAGCTTGTCGATGATGCTGGTGACCCGGTCGCGCGCCGTCAGCAGCATCTCGCGATAGAGCGCCTGCTGGCCCGCCGTCAGCTCGACCGGCAAGACCGCGTCGGTGCGCGGCGGCAGGTCGCGGGCGACCTCGTCCTTGAGACGCCGCAGGATGAAGGGGCGCACCCGCCGCTTCAGCCGGTCGCGGGCCCCGGAGTTGCCGTCGACCTCGATAGGCCGCGCGTAGCGGGTGCGAAACTGCGTCTCGGTGCCCAGGAAGTGGGGCATCAGGAAGTGGAACAGAGACCAGAGGTCCGAGAGCCGGTTCTCCATCGGCGTGCCGGTCAAGGCGAGGCGCCGCTCGCTCTGCAGCGAGCGCGCGGCCCGGGCGCCCAGCGAGGCCGGGTTCTTCACGTGCTGGGCCTCGTCGAGGATGAGGTAGCGAAACTTCGTCTTGCGCAGCAGCTCCGCGTCGCGCCGCAGTAGGGCGTACGAGGTGAGCACGAGGTCGGCGTCGGCGAAGCGCTGCTTGTCGCGCCCCGCCCCTTCGTAGATCGCCACCTTCAGCTCGGGGACGAATCGCTCGGCCTCGCGCTTCCAGGTGGGGAGGACCGAGGTCGGGGCGACGACGAGGCTCGGCGCGGGCCCTTCCTCCTGCCGGGCCCACAAGAGCAGGGCGAGCGTCTGCAGCGTCTTGCCCAGGCCCATGTCGTCGGCGAGCACGCCCGACAAGCCCGCGCGGTGCAGGAAGACGAGCCAGTCGAAGCCGCGTCTTTGGTACGGGCGCAGCTCGGCCTGCAGGCCCCGCGGCAGCTCGACCTCTTCGATGCCGCGGAAATCGCGCAGCGCCGCGAGGAAGCGCCGGGTCTCGGGGGCGACGCGGGCCTCGGGGACCAGATCGACCAGCCGCTCGACCTCGCCGGCCTCGAAGGGCGCCAGCGCGAGCCGTGAGCCCTCGGGCTCGGCGCCGCTCTCGTCGAGCAGCTTGCGCACCTGCTCGCCGAACTCGCGCGGCAGCTCGCCGACGCTGCCGTCGGAGAGCTTCACGTAGCGGCGCCCGGAGACGAGCAGGGGGCGGATCTGCGCGAGATCGACCGACTGGTCGCTCTCGGCGAACTCGACCTCGAGGTTGAACCAGCCGTTGGAGGTCTGGGTGACCGAGACCCGCGGCGCGAGCGAGCGCACGCGCACGACCTCGCGCGGCTTCGGTCCGTAGAGCTGCCAGCCGTCCGGCAGGCTGCTCACGCCCCGGGTCCAGAACTCGACCGCGCGATCGCCACGGGCGAGGAAGGCGCCCCCGCCGTGCGAGAGCCCGGCGCGCAGCACCTCGTCGATGGCCGCGGCCTCGGCGCCGACGTCGCGGCGCAGCAGCCGCCCGTCGGTCGTCACGTGCGTGGTGGCGCCGGCGTAGGTGAGCGGCAGCTCGACGTCGCCGTAGCGCACCACGAGCCTCGCGCGCAGCGCCTCGGCGTCGCCGTCGAGCGTGAGGACGAAGACCGGCTTGGGCGGGGTGACCTCGGCCGCCGCGTCGAGGATGACGCCCAGGCGCCTCAGACCCTCGAGCGTGAAGTCGAGGACGCCGCCCGCCTCCCGCGGCATCTCGAAGCTCGGCCGTGCCTGCCAGCTCGCGAGCTGTTCGAGCGAGACGGGCGTCTCGACCCGGTGCAGCGTGGCGCCGTGGAGCGCGAAGACCGGCAGCTCGGACAAGAAGCGCACCGACTCGAGCGCGAGCAGCGTGCCGTCGCCTGTGCGCAGGCGCAGCGTGACGATGCGCTGCGGGCCGCTGAGCCCCATCTCGCCGAAGACGTGGGCGGGAAACTCGGCGAACTTGACCGTGCGCCCCTCGGTGAGGACCCGCCGGCCGCGCAGCGCCTCGAGGATGCCTCCGGCGCTCGATTTGGGCAGATGGTAGAGGCCCTCGGGGTCGCGCATCAGCGCCGAGAGGGCGGAGAAGAGCTTGCGGTCGGCCGGCTCGAGCGTCCTGCCGCCGAGGTACGAGGTGACCTGGACCCAGCGGGTGCGGGCGGGGGTGCGCCTGCCGTCGATGCGCGAGAGGCCGATGGCCAGGTCTGGCCGCAGGTCGAGCTCGTAGGCGAAGGCGTGCTCCTGCAGCGGAAGGCCCAGCCAATCGCGCACCTGGCTCAGCTCCGCGCTGGTGGTCGAACCGGCTTCGGACCCCTCGGGGCTCGCCCCGGTCGCCTCGCGGGAGTGCGGCAGGTGGGCGCGCAGCGCGTGCGCCTCGGCGCGCACCCGGCCCTCGAGATGGAAGGCGAGCGCGGTGACGTGCTTGCAGTGGTCGTCCCACGAACCCCAGGCCGCGCAGCCGCAGCTCGACCGCGGATCGGCCCGCAGCTCGAGGGTCACCTCATAGGCCGCGTCGTCGGTGCCGGTGACCTCGCCGCGCACCGACTCTTCGGTCAGCTCGAGGATGCGCACGCGCCCCTGCTCGTCGATGGCCTGGCCGCGGGTCGTCGTCTCGGGCCGGCAGGTCGCTTCGAGAGAGGCGATGACGCGGGGTATCGCCCGCTGAGCGGCGGTGAGGATCTCTGGTCGGATGGTTGGCAGCGGCATGGGCGAGCGGTGCGAAGGCGCACCTATACAACACGCGAGAAGCGGCGGGGCAACGAAGACGAAGTGAGTTTTTTGGAACCTGAGAGGTTGCCGGCCGCCAAGGAACCGTCGGGAGTGCGGGCGGCCGATCGCGAAATGGTCTTGGCGGGGCGCCGTAGTGGCCCGGGCGCGGGTGGGGCGTTTCGGTGGGGATGGATGAGGGAGCTTCGGTCGACGAGGTGCGGAGCCACCATCCGCAGGTGCGTGTAGCTGTTTCCAGCACCGACGCGCCGCGTAACGCTCCTCTCGTCGTGCAGGAAGCGGCCTACCCGTCTCGTAATTGTGTGCCGGTCGCTCGTGAGCGGATTACCCGCCGCGTAACGCCCGCTTCGCCGTTCGGAGAGCCGGTTGCACGTCGGGTAATCGCCCTCTCGTCGCTCGGAGGGCCGACTACGCGCCGCGTAACGGCTTCTCGTCGCCCAGGGCGGCGATGATCGCGCCGTGGAATGCCTGCCGGCTCGACGAGCCGGCGATTACGCGCCGAGAGGTCCGCCCGCGACTCGCGAGCGCGGTCAGAACCGGAACGCCACCGCCCCGGGGCCGAGCGCCACCCCCCGCTCCTCGTCCGGCCGGTTGTAGAAGGCGTCGAGGATGCCGAGGGCGGCGATGCCCACTCCGCTCCAGAAGGCGATGACCGAGACCGTCGAGAGCCGCTGCGCCGCGGCCGGGTCCTCGAACTCGCCCCACTTGAAGAGCTCGCCGCGCACCTTGCTCACCTCGAAGGCGGCCAGCGCGCCGGCGAAGGTGCCGAACGCGAGCGTCTCGGCGGCGAAGAAGAGGGTGCCTTTGACCGGCTGATCGTTCGCGAACTGACCGACGCCAAAGGGGATGGCCGCCCAGAGAGCCGAGCGGCGCTTGGGGCCTTCGTCGAGGCGAAGCTGCGGCGCGGTGAGCACCGGCTTGAGCAGCTCCAGCTCGGGCGCGGTCCGGGCAGCCGCCGCGTTGAGCGAGGGGGCGCGCAGCAGCAACTCGGCGCGGGCGAGCGACGGAGCGAGCAGGACGGTGGCGAGAAGCAGAACGCTGAGGCGCGACATGCGTGGGCTCTATGGGAGTCGTTTCCAGCTTGCGCTGCCGTGGATGGACGGGGGCTCGACCGCGATGACGTAGTCGGCGCGCCGGTTGCGCGACTCGTCGGTCTCGTCGGGTGTGGCGACCTTGAGCGCCTCCTCGCCGAAGCCCTCGTAGAAGATCGGGACGCGCAGGCCCTTCTTGCGGAAGTGCTGGCTGATGGAGCGGGCCCGCTTGATCGACAGCGTGCGGTTCGAGCGCGGGTCGCCCACCGTATCGGTGTGGCCGGCGATGTAGAGCTTGATCTCCGCCCAGCGGCCGTAGCGGGCCACCGCGTCGGAGATCTGCTCGAACGAGCTGTCGAGCTTGGGCTCTTCGCTCTTGTCGAGGGCAAAGCTGTTGGTGGCGAAGTTGACCTCTTCGTGCGGGATGTCGATGCGCCAGGGGTAGAGCTCGAGGCCGTAGTAGAAGCCGTCGGGGTCGTGGACCTTGATCGCTATCTTGAGGACGGTGCCGTCGGCCTGGTTCCACGAGACCGGCAGCGGGGCGCCGGCGGCCGCGTCATCGAAGGTGACCTCGGTCTGGCCGAGGGTCTGGCCCTCGTCGCTCGTCACCTCGAGCTCGACCTTGGTGGTCTCGCGGGTGCTCTTGAGCACGAGCGTGTGGGCCGCGAGGTCGACCTGGTCGTAGGTGATCGTCGCCGGGGTGACGACCTCGGAGGCGAACTCGAAGTTGGCGCTCTGGGCCTGGCCGTCGACGGTCACCTTCATCGACCCCTTGAAGCGGCGCTCTTGGCCCGGGGTGACCGGTATCGGGAAGCTCTTGGTCGCCCCCGGGCGCAGCGGGCCGGTCTTGTGCTTGAAGACCTTGCCGTCGTCACGCGTGAGGACGACCTCCACGCCGTCGGTCTGCTCGTTGGCCGAGATGGTAATCACGGGCTTGTCGCGACTGCCGGCGAGCACCTTGCCGACCAGGTTGAAATCGACCGCCTCCGCCCGCGCGAGCGCAGGCAGGCTGAGCACGGCAAGCATCGTTACGACCGCGCGCATCATGGCCTCCTTCGGTCTCCTCTCCCGGGCAGCCTGCGAGGCCGCTCGACTCAAGGCTTTACCTCAACCGGTCGCGATTATCACCGGCGGGCTCGCTCGGCGTCGGCGCCTGGCCGCCCGCCCGGCGATGCAGGAGGGCCAGCCTTCGTGTCGGTCGCCCTGGCGCTCGGCTTCTGGACGGGAGCCTGGCGGTGCGCCCCTGCCCCGAATCGGTTGCCCCGGGCTGGGCTTCTGTGGAGGGGAGGGCGCGGCCAGTTTCGCGCCCATGCAAGAAGCCCAGCCCCCGACACCAGCCGCCGAACGCCTTCACATCGAGCGCCTGATCGGTTCTCACGAGGTCGACACGCTCGCAACGGATGTCAGGCGGGGGCTCGCCTGCGAGCCGAAGTGGCTGGCGTCAAAGCACCTGTACGCCGAGGGCGGGGGCGAGCTCTTCGAGCAGATCTGCCTCTTGCCCGAGTACTACCCCACGCGCACCGAGCGGGTGCTGCTCGAGCGGCACGCCGCGGACATCGTGGCCCTGGCCGGCGCTCGGTGCCTGGTCGAGCTGGGCAGCGGCTCCTCGCGCAAGACGCGGTTGCTGCTCGATGCGCTCGGCAGGCGAGCGGGCAGCGCGCTCTACGTGCCCGTCGACCTCGACGAGGCGACGCTCCGCGGCAGCGCCGGGGAGCTGCTCGAGGCCTATCCCTGGTTGAGGGTCCATGGGCTCGTCGCCGACCTCGAGCGGCCGCTCGAAAGGCTGCCCAAGGGTCGGCAGGTGCTGGTGGCCTTCCTCGGCGGCACCATCGGCAACTTCGGTCCCGAGGACGCAGCGCGGCTGCTCGGCGGGCTCGCCAGCGCCACCGGCGCGGGGGCGACCCTGCTGCTGGGAACCGACATGGACAAGGATCCGGGCAGGCTCGCCGCGGCCTACGACGACAGTCGCGGCGTCACCGCGCGCTTCAACCTCAACGTCCTTCGGGTCATCAACTGCAGGCTCGGCGGCACCTTCAACCTCGCCCGCTTCGAGCACCTCGCCTTCTACGACCGCGTCGCCAAGCAGATCGAGATGCACCTGCGCTCGCGCGTCGCGCAGACGGTGAGGATCGAGCGGCTCGGCATGGAGGTCTCGTTTCGGGCCGGCGAGACAGTGCGCACCGAGATCAGCCGCAAGTTCACCCCGGAGAGCGCTCGGGCGATGCTCGAAGGCGCGGGGTTCGAGCCTCTCGAGCGCTTCGCGCCCTCCAGCGGCGACTTCTATCTCTGGCTGGCGCGGGCTCACGGTGCCAGGGGCGCGGCCGACTAGAGAGGTCTTCTCCGCTCGATGCTGGCGTTTGCTTCCCCTCCGCGGCCGGCGTCTCGGGTCTCTGATGCGGCGCGAGGAGCCGGTCGACCTGCCGGCCCGGTGATCTCTTGGGCGCACGGGCGCTTGGCTGCCCGGCTCACACTGAGAGCGACTGTCAAATAGCTTGCGGCACCCCCGGCCAAGGACTAGGACTTGCGCGCGACGAGGGTCGCGGCGCCCGCTGGCAAGAGGGGTGCGAGACACGATCGGGAAGCATGTCGTCGGTGCCCTCGTTGGTATTTGCCATCGGAGCGCGCATGGGCATGGAGTCATCGGGCAGCTTGGTTCTTTGGATAGTCTTCGCGGTCGTCGTCCTGGTCAGCCTGGCGATCGACCTGGGCGTGCACAACAAGCACCACGGGTCGAGCACCAAGGAAGCAGCGATCTGGTCGGCGGTCTGGATAGGGCTGGCCATCGTCTTCGGCCTCGCCGTCTCGCCGTTCATCGGCGCCGACCGCACGCTCGAATACTTCACCGCCTACCTGCTCGAGAAGTCGCTGTCGGTGGACAACCTGTTTGTCTTCATCGTCATCTTCTCGTTCTTCCAGATACCGCAGGACCTGCAGCGCCGCGTGCTGTTCTGGGGCATCCTCGGCGCGCTGGTCATGCGGGCGATCTTCATCTTCGTGGGCGTCGCGCTGCTCTCGAAGTTCCACTTCCTCTTCTACGTTTTCGGCGCGTTCCTCGTGTACACGGGCGCCAAGCTGCTGTTCAGCAAGAACGAGGAGGTCCATCCGGAGAAGAACTTCGCCTATCGGCTGGTCTGCAAGCTGTTCCACGTCAGCGACGACCTCTCCTCGGAGCACTTCTTCATCAAGGAGAAGGGCAAGTGGATAGCGACGCGTCTGCTGGTCGTCCTGGTGGTCATCGAGGCGACCGACGTGGTCTTCGCCATCGACTCGATCCCTGCGGTCCTCGCGGTCACCCAAGACACCTTCGTCGTCTACACCTCGAACATCTTCGCCATCCTGGGCCTGCGGGCGCTCTATTTCCTGCTCGCCGGAGTGATGGGCAAGTTCCGCTACCTCAACGTCGGCTTGGCGTTCGTGCTCGCCTTCATCGGCGTGAAGATGGTGCTCGTCGACTTCTTCAAGATGCCGCCGCTCGGCTCGCTCGTCGTCGTCGCCAGCCTGCTGACCGCTTCGATCGTCGCCTCGGTGATCGTGGATCGGCGCGAGAAGGCGCTGCCCGCGACAGAGCCCGAGCCACAGAAGCCGCAGGTGGGCTCCGGAGAGTAGGCGCGCGGGCGCCCCGCCGCTCCCCTTAGTCCCCTCTTCTCGCGCAAGCGCGGGAGAGGGGACTTCTCATTGTGTGCCTGCCGCGGGCCAGGCGCGGGATGCCGCCGCCGGCTTTCGCCTGCTCGCGCGCGGGCCAAGCGCGATGCTCGGCTGCGGTCGGACTTGACCGTTCGCCTTCGGAAGGAGGCGTTCGCGAAGTCCCCGGCTCGGTTGACCCGCGAGCGGCTCGCTCCGCATCTTCTGGGCCGTCTTCGAGTGGGCCGCTTCGGCGGCGTGTGCCAGCGCCTGCCCGCGCCCGACGATCGGAAGCGGCGTCCATCGCCGCGGGGGGCTCTTCGTGGGGAAACGACTCCTTCGCCGATGTCTCTTCGGGACGGCCCGCTGCTCTCTTGCCTGCCTCTGCCTGGCGCTCGGAGCTGCCGCCCACGCGCAGGAGACCTCCGACCCCGACGCAGCTTCGCCGGTCGAGGAGGGCGACGCCGCGGTGGCCGCGCAGGAGCTGGCGGGCAGGACGATTCGCGAGATCCGCGTCGCCGGCAACCGTCGGGTCCGGCGCGAGTCGATCGTCTCGGTGCTCACGCAATCGGTCGGGCAGGCGTTCGAGCCGTCGAGCACGCCGGCCGATCTGCGGCGCGTCTACGCGCTCGGGCAGTTCACCGATGTGCGGATCTCCGTCGAGCCGCTCGACGCTGGGGTCGCCTACCTCGTCGAGGTCGAGGAACGGCCGGTGGTCGAGCGGATTCGCATCACCGGCGAGCGTGCGCTGCGAGCGGAGGAGATCGAGGAGGTCCTGCGCATCGAGCGCGGCGACGTCGTCAGCCAGGCCGAGCTGGTCGAGGAGGCCGCGCGCGTCGAGCGGCTCTACTCCGAGCGCGGCTACGCGTTCACCGAGGTCCAGGCGATGCTCGAGCCGAAAGGCGAGGGCAAGGCCGAGGTCGCGCTGAAAGTCCAGGAGAAGCCGCGGGTGCGCATCGAGGAGATCCGCTTCGAGGGGGTCTCGACCGAGCGGGCCGACGAGCTGCTCGGCGCGATCAGGCTGCGGGAGACCAGCCTCCTCACGCGGATCACCGGGACCTCGGTCTACACGCCGGACCGCGTCCAGCAAGCCCTCGAGCGGATAGAGGCCTTCTACTTCGACCGCGGGTTCGTCCAGGCGCGGGTCGAGTCCGAGGTCGGTTTCGATGACGAGCGGCGAAGGGCGACCATCACCTTCCGGGTCGAGGAGGGCACGCAGTACCGGATCGCGAGCATCGGCTTTGCGGGCACCACGGTGCTCTCGGAGGAGAGGCTGCGCGAGCTCGTCGGCAGCGAGGTGGGGGCGTTGATCGACCGCTCGCAGGTGTCGGCGGATTCGGAGGCCATCGCCACCCGCCTGCAGAACCTCGGGTACGCCTGCGCGCGCATCGTCCCGAGCTTCGAGCGGCGCGAAGGGGCCGAGGAGCTCGATCTCACCTACCGAGTCGAGCCGGGCGAGAAGGCCCGCGTCGGCAAGATCGAGGTCACCGGCAACACCAGCACCCGCGAGCGGGTCGTGCTGCGAGAGCTCGCCTTCGAGTCGGGCGACCCGTTCACCGCCGAGGCCATCAGGCAAAGCATCGAGCGGCTTCGCGCCCTGGGGATCTTCAATCGGGTCGACATCCAGAGGATCGGCAACTGCGAGGAGGGCGCCGTCGGTCTTCGCGTCGAGATCGAGGAGGGCGAGACGCTGGGCTATCAGCTCTCGTTCGGCATCTCGAGCGACGAGAAGGTCGTGGGCACGTTGCTGCTGCTCGAGCGCAACATCTTCGGCACTGGCCGGTCCGCCTCGGCGCAGGCCCAGCTCTCCGCGCTGCGCTCCACGGTCGCCCTCGCCTATTCCGAGCCGTACCTGTTCGGCTCGCCGGGCAACCTGGCGCTCGACGGAGCGTGGTCCCGCCTCGAGTACCCCGACTTCACGCGCCGCTCGCTCGGCGGGGTCGTCAACTACCGGCTGCCCTTCGGCCGCTTCGGGCCGCGGCTCGAGGGGTTCTCGGGAATCCTCGCCTACGCCTTCCAGAACGTGGACATCTTCGGCGCCCCACCGCTGCCTCCGGAGGTCGCGCCGCTGTTTGCCGGCGGCCTCATCAGCTCGCTGGCCCTGACTGCGGCCTACGAGGCCCCCGAGACGCTCCAGCTCACGCCGCGCGGCCGGTTGCTGCTCGCGTCCGCCGAGCTCTCGCCCCGGTTCCTGGGCGCCGACATCCGCTTCTTGCGGCTGGCGGGGGTCTTCCGCTGGTCGTTCCCGCTGCCGCCGGAGCTCCTGCTGCGCGCGCGAGCCTTGCTCGGGTACGTCGACCCTATCGGCGACCAGGTGCTCCCCGTCTCCGAGCGCTTCTTCCTCGGCGGCTTCGACACCCTGCGCGGCTACCGCTACCGCTCGATCGCGCCCACCATCGTCCTCGTCGACGAGGCGGGCAGGGAGGAGGTGGTCGACATCGGGGGAACGGCGCAGGCGCTCTTCGGGATCGAGCTGGAGATCCCGGTCGTCGCCCGCTTTCGCTTGAACGGCGTGGTCTTCATCGACGCGGGCAACACCTTTCTCGCCGGCGAGCCGTCCGACCCCAACCTGCCGCTCGGGCTGTTCTACTCGGCCGGGTTCGGCGCGCGGTGGTACTCGCCGGCCGGGGTGCTGCGCCTCGAGCTCGCCTTCCCGTTCAGTCCGCGCCCGGGTGACCCGCCGGTCGTGCTCGAGTTCGGCGCGGGCGTGCTGCCGTAGGGCCGGAGGCCAGTCTGGCGGGGCCGACCCCTCGGGCTTTCGCGCAGCAACCTGCTCGCCACCGGCTCACGGGTTCGCTTATCGTGCGCGCCGCCGTGGGAGCGTGAGAAAACGCGCGAAACGCGCGAATGGCGCGCGCATCCAAGCGTTTGAGACAGCGCGGGCCGGAGAGAGACGAGCCCGCTCCCCGCGAAACCGACAGACCAACGACAGGAGCAGACGATGGCGAAGTGGCGCTGCATAGCTTGCGGATACATCTACGACCCCGCCGTGGGCGATCCGGACGGCGGCATCGCTGCCGGCACGGCTTTCGAGGACATCCCCGAGGACTGGGTCTGCCCCGAGTGCGGCGTGGGCAAGGAAGACTTCGAAAAGGCCGACGAGTAGCGCGTTGCGGTCGTCGGCGCGCGCTCGCGGCGCGCGCCGTCAGCCCACCGGTCGGGCGTTCACCGACGCCCGACCCGCCTGTCCGGCCCCTTCGGTGACGGGCACGACGCTCGGCGTCTCCACCGGCTCGCGGGAGGCCGGGCCGTGATATGCAGCGGCGGCCGCGTGTTCTAACGCGTACCGGAGGGTTTCGAATGAACCGCACCATCAAGGACGACATCTGCTGGGTCGGCTTCGTCGACTGGAACGTGCGCGACTTCCACGGCTACGAGACACGCCGTGGCTCGAGCTACAACGCGTACCTGGTCCTCGACGAGAAGCCGGCGCTCATCGACGCGGTCAAGGGACCGTATGCGCCCGAGCTGCTCGCCCATGTGGCCGAGCGGATCGATCCCGGAAAGCTCGCCTACGTCGTCTGCAACCACGCCGAGCCCGATCACTCTGGCGGTCTGCCCGCGGTCATGAAGGCCTGTCCGCAGGCCGAGCTGGTGTGCAACGCCAAGTGCCGCGAGTCGCTGTCGATGCACTTCGACACCAGCGCCTGGCGCTTCAAGGTCGTCGCCGACGGCGAGACGCTGTCGCTGGGGCGGCGCGCGCTGCAGTTCTTCGACACCCGCATGGTCCACTGGCCCGAGTCGATGGCCACCTACGTGCCAGAGTCGAAGCTGCTCTTCTCGATGGACGCCTTCGGTCAGCATCTCGCCAGCTCGAGCCGCTTTGACGACGAGGTGCCGTTCGACGAGCTGATGCTCGAGGCGAAGACCTACTACGCGAACATCCTGATGCCTTTCGGCACGCCCATCGGCCGGACGCTCGACAAGCTCTCGGGGCTCGAGCTGGAGATGGTGGCCCCGAGCCACGGGGTGATCTGGCGCAAGCGCTTCAAGGACATCTTCGAGGCCTACCGTCGCTGGACGCGGCTCGAGGCGGGGCCGAAGGTGCTCGTGGTCTACGACACGATGTGGAAGAGCACCGAGCAGATGGCGCACGCCGTGCTCGAAGGAGCGACGCGGCCCGGAGTCGACGCGAAGCTCATCAACATCCGCGCGAGCAACACCACCGAGATCGCCACCGAGGTGCTCGACGCGGCCTGCCTCGCCTTTGGCTCGGCGACGCTGAACAACTGCATCATGCCGCAGGCCGCCGCGGCGCTGACCTACCTCAAGGGCCTCAAGCCCGTGGGCAAAGCGGGTTTCTTCTTCGGCTCGTACGGCTGGGCGAAGGCCGCGGCGCAAGAGGCGCAGCAGTACTTCGAAGCGATGAAGCTGCAGGTGACCCGCGAGCCGCTGCTGTCGCAGTTCGTCCCCAAGCCCGAGATCCTCGACGAGTGCCGCGCGGCCGGGAGGCAGCTCGCGGAGAAGGCGCTGGAGATCTCCGGCAAGGCGCTCGCCAAGTAAGCGGAGGCGGCTCCCCGCGGCGGGGCACCTTTTCGAAGGGCCGGCTTCGTGCCGGCCGCCGGGGACGCCAGCACGAAGGCTGGCGCTCCGGGCATCGATGGGCGCATTGCTGTGCGCCACTACCACGCCGCGGCCGATCGCCTGAGCTCCGGGCAAAGCCCGGGTTGTCCACTCCCAACTCAAGACTCACAACTGTCAACTGTCGCCCTACACCTTGCGATCGCGCACGAGCTGGGCGAACCGCGCGAACGAGCGGTCGTAGGTGCGCTCGACGTCGTCGGGGAAGAAGCAGGCCGGCAGCTCACGGCTGCTCAGGTGCGACTGCACGCACTCGCAGCACAGGCCCTTGCGCGAGCAGGGGTTGTAGCTGCAGTTGCACTTCTTGAGGTTGCTCGCCTTCCTGCATTCCATGTCGTCTCTCCCTGACAGAGCGTGGCCCGAAGGCTAGAAGCGGGCTCGCCGAGCGGTCAAGGCCGCGCGCCTCGTCTCCCTTCTCTTGAGGACGGACCGGCGAGCGCTCGCGGCGGGTCGGCGGGGTTTCGCCAAAAGGTGCGGCAGCCGACGCGCCGCGCCCGCGCCCGGCGCCGCGGATTGCCGCCGCTTGCGCCCTCGGGTTAGCCCTGGCCCTCACCACGGAAGCAGGAGGAAAGACCCATGGAGCTCAGCGCCCGCAATCAACTCAAGGGAACGGTCAAGAACGTCTCCACCGACAACATCATGGCCGAGGTCACCGTCGACTTCGGCGGCCAGGAGGTCGTCTCGGTCATCACCAAGAGCTCGTTCGAGCGTCTTGGAATCAAGGCCGGGCAGCCCGTCACCGTGATCATCAAGGCGACCGACGTGATGCTCGCCCGGTAGCCGAACGGAGGCCCGGGGGACGACGGCCATCTGCCAGCTCGGCTGTCTGTCTCCCACCGGGTTGCGCGTATAGTCCGCCCGGTGAACAGCTCAGCTTCGGAAGCCAAGGCCAGCCCGCCCAGCCAGGACCTCGACTCGCCGCGCCTCCGCGCGCGATGGACCAGCCCTGTCCTCTGGGCGGTGCTCGCCACCCTCGTCTGGCGGCTCGCTTTTCTGCTTTGGACCGGGTTCGCCATCGAGTCGGACGAAGCGGTCATCGGCCTGATGGCCAAGCACATCGGCGAGCTGCGCGAATTCCCGGTCTGGTACTACGGCCAGGAGTACATGGGCGCGCTCGAGGCCTACGTCGCCGCGCCCTTCGTCAAGCTGTTTGGCTCCAACGCGGTCTCGCTCAAGCTGACGGCGCTGGCTTTCGCGCTCGTCTTCGCCTGGGCCTCGGCGCTCTTCGCCCAGCAGGTCTTCGGCAAGCGGCCGGCGCTGTTCTTCACCCTCGCCTATCTCGTCGCCGGCCCGCTGATCCTGACCTTGTGGACGGTCAAGCTGCGCGGAGGCTTCGTCTCCACGCTCGCCATCGGGCAGCTCGTGCTCCTGCTCGCGTTGCGGCTCGGGACGCGGGGCGCGAGCGTGCGCGGCGCAGGCGCGCTCGGTCTGCTCGCCGGGCTCGGGGTCTGGATGAACCCGCTGGTCGCCCCGTTTCTCGGCGCCGCGGGGCTGTTTCTCGTCGGACGGCGGCAGTTCATCGCGCGGCGCGCGGCGGTGGCGGCCTGTCTCGGCGGCGCTCTCCTCGGGTCGGCTCCGTTCTGGATCTACAACCTGCGCCACTCCTGGGGCACGTTCCGGGTGCTGCTCGGAGGCGAGGGCAACTTCGATGTCGGCAAGCACCTGGTGACGACCTTCGAGGATCATCTCCCGGTCCTGCTCGGCGTCCTGCCTCCGTGGCCGCCCGAGCGCGCCGTCCCGCTCTGGGGCTGGCCCCTGCTCGTCCTCTTCGCGCTCGCCTCGCTGGCGCTGCTGTGGCACGCCCGTCGCGGGCTCGCCGGCCTGGTACTGCCTTCGTACAGGCCGACCAACGGCGCCGAGCTGTACGTGCTGACCGCGCTCGGGTTCCTCGTCTGCGCGATGTTCACCCGCTTTGGCGCAGAGCCCGAGCCGCGCTACGCGATCGTCCTCTACGTCTTCCTCGCGCCGGCGCTCGGCCTGCTGTTCGGCTCGCTCTGGGAGCGCGGGCGCCCGGGGAGGCTCGTCTCGGCGCTCGCCTTCGCCGGCGTGCTCGTCGTCAACACCGGCTCGATCTACGGCTTCGATCGCCGCCTCCCGACCCAGCCGCTCTTCAACATCCGCGACGGGGTGGTCAACCCCCTCGACCAGTCGCCGCTCTATCGGGTGCTCGAGCAGGAAGGCATCGACGGCCTGAACGCCGAGTACTGGATGGGCTACCGCATCGCCTACGAGACCGGTGAGCGGGTGGTTACGGTGCCGGGCCGTTACGGGCCGTACACCGACCTGTTCCGCAAGACCCGGCGGCAGGCTTGGCTCTTTCGCGACGGCGGGGTGCCGCTGCGCCAGCGGCGGGCGCTGCTCGCGGAGCTCGACTCGCTCGCCATCCCCTTCCGCGAAAAGGCGTTGGAGAGCTACTGGCTCATCCTCCCGGACACCGGAATTCCGCGCGAGCGCTGGCAGGGCTCGAGCTCCACGGGAACGGAGGCAAACCTCGCCTTCGACCGCGATCACTCCAGCCGCTGGACTACCGGCAGCGCCCAGCAGCCTGGCCAGTGGCTCGAGGTGGATCTCGGCGAGCCTCGGACCGTCGAGCGCATCTCGGTCCTCTTCGGCCAGGGGGACGCGCCTCGGCGGCTGAGGCTCGAGGCTTCGCCCGAGGGGACGAGTTGGGAGACGTTGACCGAGACCGAGCAGGTGACGCGGAGCTGGGTCTTCTCTCCGGCTGGCCGCACCGTGCGAAAGCTCAGGCTCACCCAGCTCGGGTCGTTGCCGAACCGGTGGTGGTCGGTGCACGAGATCTACGTCTACGGCCCGAAGGACGAGTAGGGCGGGTGCCCCGGGGCCCGGCTGCTTTGCGGCCGACGCTGGCCGGCGCAGGCTACGGCTTCGGGATGCGCAGCGTCTTCGAGACCATCGCGATGCCGCTCAGCACGTAGAGCAGCGACAAGGGGTGCAGCCCGGTGGGGCCGGCGGAGATGTGGCCGAGCGGCAGGCTGTCGCCGATGCGCCCGAGCCCTGCGAAGACGGCGAGGAGGGCGACGATGACGAGGCTCGTCGGGATGGGCGTGCCCTCGTAGTAGCGCACCTTCCCGCCGGGGCCGGCGAGGCTCGCGGCGGTGGCGTTGTAGCGCGCCAGGCGGCTGATCCCGCAGCCGACGAAGAAGATGAGGGCGAGCGCGTCGAGGCCGTCCTGCAGCCCGAGCGCGAAGCCGAGCGTGGCCGGGGCGACTCCGAAGGAGACGAGATCGGCCAGCGAGTCCAGCTCCTGCCCAAGGATCGACAGAACGCCCCGGCGCCGCGCGATGCGACCGTCGGCGACGTCGGCGACCAGCGCCAACGGCAGCAAGCCGAAGGCGAGCCACATCCAGCCGGTCGCGCCGCTTGCCACGAACTTCATCGAGGCGAGCACCGAGCCCATCCCTGCGAAGCCGTTCGCTAGGGTGACGAGATCGGCGGTGCGAAAGCCGCGGATCATCGAGAAGTGGCGGGAGCCTTCGGTCTTCACGCAAGCGTCCTGGGGTGTCGGTGGAGGGGGCAAGGTAGCTTGGCGACGGTCGGCGGTCGAGAGTCGATCGTCGAAAGTCGAGAGTCGATAGCGCTCGCGGATGCTCCGGTGACCTGGCGATCGTCGCCGGCGACGATTTCGAACCGTCGGGAGACCAAGGATCGTCGGGCAGCGACGACCTCGGATGCTCCGGTGACCTGGCGATCGTCGCCGGCGACGATTTCGAACCGTCGGGAGACCAAGGATCGTCGGGCAGCGACGCTCTCGGATGCTCCGGTGACCTGGCGATCGTCGCCGGCGGCGATTGCGGACCGTCGGGAGACCAAAGAGCGTCGGCGGCGACGCTCCCGGATGCTCCGGTGACCCGGCGATCGTCGCCGGCGACGATTCCGGACCGTCGGGAGACCAAGGATCGTCGGCGGCGACGCTCCCGGATGCTCCGGTGACTTGGCGATCGTCGCCGGCGACGATTTCGGACCGTCCGGAGACCGAGGATCGTCGGCGGCGACGCTCTCGGATGCTCCGGTGACCCGGCGATCGTCACCGGCGACGATTTCGGACGCGTCCGGAGATCGAGGATGGTCGGCGGCGACGATCTCGGACTGGTCCGGTGACCCGGCGATCGTCACCGGCGACGATCTCGGACGCGTCCGGAGATCGAGGATGGTCGGCGGCGACGATCTCGGACTGGTCCCGAGGCAAGCGATCGTCGCCGGGGCGACGATTCTGGGGGGGCAAACCCGAGAGCCCATCGAGTAGTCGAACGGGTGTGTTCACCAGAACCCGGCGCACGGCGCGCGAATCGGAGCCTGCGGTCGCTCTTCCTTGAGATCGTGACAACCGGCGGGCGGCTCGCTGGCGCGACTCTTGTCTTTGGCGTCGGGGAAGCGCTTCCCGACCATTCGCGCGTGGCGCGCGTAGGATATCGAACGCTTCGAGGCGCCGCCGTCATCGTGCCGGTGATAGGGCTGCCTCCAGGCCGCCCAACCGAAGGGTTGGAATCGTCGTCCCGAGTCCTGCCCGCTGGTGGGCGCTTCACGTTCATCGCGCCGCCTGGCCCGTGCGTCCGGTCCCCGGCACGCCGGCTCGCGCGCAACCTCGATTCCCCGAGCTCTTGAGAGGAAGAACAGATGATCGACCAGACCGCCCTCGTCGCCGACGTGCAGGCCTTGGTGCGCTGCCGGAGTGTTTCGGGAGAAGAGGGGCTCGCCGTCAACGCGTTCTGCGAGACGCTGAAACGGCTCGGCTTCGACGAGGTGTCGGTAGACCCGACGGGCAACCTCGTCGCGCGGATCCGCGGGGGCCGGCCCGGCAAGCGGGTCCTCTTCGAGGGCCACATCGACACCGTCGCCGAGGGCGACCGCTCGCTCTGGACTCGCGACCCCTTCGGCGGCGCGCTCGAGGAGGGGCGCATCTACGGGCGCGGGACTTCGGACATGAAGGGCGCCCTGGTGGCGATGGCCCACGGGCTCGCCAGCCTGATCCCGGAGAAGGAGCGGCTCGCCGGCGAGATCGCCCTCACCGCGGTCGTCTGCGAGGAGGTCTTCGAGGGGGTCGCTTTCGGTCGCGTGCTCGACAGGCTCGAGCCCGACCTGGTCGTGGTCGGCGAGGCGACCGAGCTCGAGCTGGCGGTCGGGCAGCGGGGCAGGGCGGAGATCGCGCTCGAGACCTTCGGCAAGAGCGCCCACTCGTCGAATCCGGAGGCCGGGGTGAACGCCGTCGACGGCTTCGTCGCGCTCTTCGCGGAGCTGCGCGGGCTCGGCCTGCCGCGCGACCCGCGGGTCGGACAGGCCATCCTCGAGCTGGTCGACGTGATCTCCGAGCCCTATCCCGGCGCCTCGGTGCTGCCCGCCCGCTGCCGTTCCACCTGGGACCGCCGGCTGATCCCCGGCGAGACCGCCGCCGAGGTGCTCGCGCCCATCGAAGCGGCTATCGCCCGGGTGAGCGAACGCGATCCGCGAGTGCGCGCCCGGGCGACCATCGTCAGCGCCGAGGCCCGGACGCACACCGGCGCCGAGCTGTCGGCCGAGCGCTTCTTCCCGGGCTGGCTCGCCCCCGAGGGCGCCGAGTACGTCGTCCGGGCGCAGAAGGCGCTCGCCTCCGCCGGCCTGCCTGCCCCTCTGCGGTCCTACGCCTTCTGCACCGACGGGAGCGAGAGCGCCGGCCGGCGCGGGCTGCCGACGATCGGGTTCGGGCCTTCGCGCGAGAACCTGGCGCACGTCGCCGACGAGTACGTCGAGGTCGACCAGCTCGGGCGGGCCGCCGCCGGCTATGCCGCGCTCGCGCGCGCCTTCCTTGGCGAGCAGGCCGGCTGATGGCGCGGCCGATACTGCTGACCGGCGGCACGCTCGTCGACGGGACCGGGCGGGCTCCGTACCTGGGCGAGGTGCTGGTCGAGCAGGGGCGCATCGCCGCGGTGGGCCCGCGGCTCGAGGTGGCCGCCTCGCGCGAGGCCCTGGTCGTCGACACGACCGGCGCCTATGTCGCCCCCGGCTTCATCGATTGCCACTCCCACAGCGACCTGCAGCAGCTCGTGCCCTCCGGGCTCGACGCGAAGCTGCGGCAAGGGGTGACGACCGAGGTGGTCGGGCAGTGCGGCCTGTCGGTCTTCCCGTTGCCCGAGAGCCGGCGTCCGGGGTGGCGGGCGACCTCGGTGATCGGAGACCTCGCCGAACCCTGGGGCTGGGAGAGCGCCAGCGACTGGTTCGTCGCCCTTCGAGCGCACGGGCTCGAGTGCCACGTCGTTCCCTTCGCCGGACAGGGGACGGTCCGCTACGGGATCGCCGGCGACCGCAGCGGGCCGCTCGCGCCGTCTGAGCTCGACCTGGTCGAAGAGCGGCTCGAGGAGGCCTTCGCCGCGGGCGCGGCAGGGTTGTCGTTTGGCCTGGTCTACGTCCCGGCGCTCTTCGCCGATCGCGCCGAGCTGCTGAGGGCCGCGTGCCTCGCCGCTCGCCACGGCCGGCCGCTCGCCGTCCATCTGCGCAGCGAGAGCGACGAGCTGCTCGCCGCGGTCCGGGAGATGCTCGCGCTCGCCGACGAGACCGGGGTGCGGCTGCACCTCTCGCACCTCAAGGCGGTCGGCGCGCGCAACCGGCCCCAGCTCGACGAGGTGCTGAGGCTGGTCGAGAGCCGCGGCATCGACTTCGACCACTACCCCTACACGAGCGGCAGCACGACGCTCCTGGCGATCTTGCCGCCCGAGCTCTTCGAGGAAGGCGGCGTGCGCGGGGCGCTGGGGGCGCTGGCCGATCCCGCGGTGCGCTCGAGGCTCGAAGAGATCTACGCCGGACGGCGCCAGGCGCCAGCGGGCGCGCCGTGGGACAACCTGCCGCTGCTCGCGGGCTGGGAGCGGATTCGAATCGTCTCGCTGCGCGCCGAGGCCGACCGCGACTGCCTCGGCCGGTCGCTGGCGGCCATCGCCGAAGCGCGAGGGACGAGCCCGGCCGAGGCGGCGTTCGAGCTGCTGGTCGATTCGGCCGGCGACGTCCGGATGATCGACGACTACATGAGCGAGGAGGCGCTCCTGGCGGTTCTCCGCAGTCCGCGCGGCTGCATTGCCAGCGACGCGCTCTTCGGCGGTCGGCCCCATCCCCGGCTCCACGGCTGCTTCCCGCGGGTCTTCGCCCGCTACGTCTTCGGCGAGCCGAGGGTCCTCTCCGTCGCGGAGGCGGTGCGCAAGATGACCGGCCTGCCCGCCGAATGGCTCGGGCTGAAGGACCGCGGGCTGCTCGCCCCGGGGATGGCCGCCGACGTCGCCGTCTTCGAGCCGGGCTTTCGCGACGAGGCCGACGAGGCGTCTCCCGAGCGGCCGGCCCGCGGCCTGCGCCTGCTGCTCGTCGGAGGCGCGATCAAGGTGCGCGAGGGCGAGGTCCTGCCGGAGATCCGCTCGGGCAGCCTCCTCGTCCGCTCGTCAGCCTGAGCGATGCACGGGGCACGGCGCCGGTGAATGGACGGCGGTGCGATGGACGGCAGAAGTGATGGACGGCAGAAGTGATGGACGGCGGAAGTGACGGACGGCAGAAGTGACGGACGGCGGAAGTGACGGACGGCGGAAATGACGGTCGGGCAGAAGTGACGGTCGGGCGAAGTGACGGACCGGCGAAGTGACGGACCGCGGAAGTGACGGACCGGCGAAGTGACGGACGGCGAAGTGACGGACCGCGAAGTGACGGACCGCGGAAGTGACGGACGGGCGGAAGTGACGGACGGCGGAAGTGACGGACGGCGGAAGTGACGGACGGCGGAAGTGACGGACGGGCGGAAGTGATGGACGGCGGAGCTCCAGCTCCGCCAAAGGGCCGGCGAGCGCTCCCGCACGTTTCCGGCTCGGGCTCTTGATCTCCAGGACGGTTGCTTCGCTCGGACAGCTCTCCAACGAACGGGAGGCGCTGAGCCTGGGCGCACTGCGAACGGCCGCGCGCTCCCGCCCTCCGGCCCAAGGCGGACGTGCGGCGCGAACGTTGATGGGGGCGGTCTGCCGCCCTAAGATACCGCCTCATTTTCAACGGTTTTTTGCGAAAGTCACCGATGGCCGAAGACCAGCTCCCCGAGAATCCTCCCTCCACCCCGAAGCAGACACGCCTCGTGCTGCACGAGCCGCCCAGGCGCGGCCTGTTCAAGCGGCTGCTGATGGTCGCGGGGCTGCTCGCCGTCGCCGGGATGGTGGCGGGCGCGATTGCGGTCCTCGTCGCCTACGCGATCTATTCGGAGGGCCTGCCCGAGCTGCCGACCGTCGAGGAGTATCGCCCGCCCATCCTCACCGAGATGTGGACCTCCGACCGCGTACTGGCGGGCGAGCTCTACGACGAGCGGCGCAAGGTGGTGCCCTACGAGCGCATTCCGAAGAAGCTCGTGCAGGCCTTCATCGCCGCCGAAGACGACCGCTTCTTCGACCACCCGGGCTTCGACCCGGTAGGCATGACCCGCGCCGCCTACACGACCTACTTGAAGCGGACCCGGGTCCAGGGCGGCTCCTCGCTCACCCAGCAGGCGGCCAAGGCGGTGCTCGTCTCGGTCGAGCTCTCGAAGATCACCGACGAGCAGGTGCGCGCCGAGGTCGAGCGGATGCTCGGGCCCAAGGGCATGGAGGACTCCGAGGCGGTCGAGCGCGCGGTGTTCAAGGCCCACGCGAAGCTGCGCGCCGAGGCCCACGCGCGGGCCACCGAGAAGAAGATCCGCCGCAAGATCCGCGAGCTGATCCTCGCGCTGCGGCTCGAAAAGGCGCTCACCAAGGAGCAGATCCTCTTCCTCTACCTGAACAACGTCTATCTCGGGCACCACTCCTACGGCGTGCAGGCGGCCGCGGAGAACTACTACCGCAAGGACGTGCGCGACCTGACCCTCGGCGAGGCGGCCCTGCTCGCCGGTCTGCCGCAGGCGCCCAGCAAGTACTCGCCGTTCCGCAACCCCAAGTTTGCCAAGGAGCGCCGAGAGTACGTCCTGCGCCGCATGTTCGAGGAGGGGATGATCACCGAGGAGGAGCGCAAGGTCGCCTCGGCCGAGGAGGTCTCGGTCTACCCGGTCGAGGACGTCTTCCGGCGGTTCGCGCCCTTCTTCGCCGAACACGTCCGGCGCGACCTGGTGCGCCGCTACGGCAACGAGCGCGTCCTCAAGGACGGCCTGAAGGCCTACACCTCGATGGACGCCGAGCGCCAGCGCGCCGCGCAGGTGGCGATGCTCGACGGGTTGATCAGCGTCGACAAGCGCCAGGGCTTTTACGGCCCGGTCCTGAAGCTGAACACCGAGGCCGAGCGCAGGGCGTTCGAGAAGAAGATCGCCGACCGGCTCGGCGACGAGCAGCTCACCGAGGGCCGCTACTACGTCGGCTACGTCGAGCGCATCGAGAAGGAGGACAACTTCGCGGTCGTCAACGTGGGCAGCCAACGCGGCAAGCTGCCCATCCTCGGGATGCGTTGGGCGCGCGCGCCCAACCCGGAGAAGTACTACCCGCACGCCCTGGTCAACCGCGTCGACGAGGCGCTGGCGGCCGGCGACGTCATCATCGTGCGCGCGGTCTCGCGCAAGGAGCTCGAGAACGAGGCGGGCTGGAGCGATGCCGAGCGGCGCTTCCTCAAGCAGCTTCCGGCCGAAGGCCCCTTCCTGCGCCTCGAGCAGGAGCCGCGCCTGCAGGGCGCCATCGTCGCGGTCGACCCCGCCAGCGGCTATGTCGTCGCGATGATTGGCGGCTACGACTTCGACGCCAACGAGTTCAATCGCGCCTTCCAGGCCTGCCGCCAGCCGGGCAGCTCGTACAAGCCGGTGGTCTACTCGGCGGCCATCGAGCTGCTCGAGTGGCAGGTCAACCACGTGCTCGTCGACTCGCCGGTGGTCTTCGACGACCCCGACAACCAGCTTCGCTGGAAGCCCGAGAACTACGGCGAGAACTTCAAGGGCGACGTGCTGCTGCACACCGCGCTGGTCAACTCGATGAACATCCCCGCGGTCAAGACCCTGCACGCGGTGGGCGTCAAGCCGGCCGTCGAGTGGGCGCGCGGGCTCGGGATCACCACGCCGATCAACGAGGACCTGTCGATGGCCCTGGGCGGCTCGTGCGTGCGGCTGCACGAGCTGGTCGGGGTCTACGCGACGATGAATCGCGGGGGCACCCGGTTCGCTCCGGTCTACGTGCGCAAGGTCGAGGATCGCTTCGGGCGCACGCTCGAGGACCACACCGCGTTCGACGACGAGTTCGCCGCCTTCGAGGAGCGGGTGGCCGCCGGCTACGCCGGGCTGTTCTCGAAGCCGGAGCGGGTGATGAAGCCCGAGACCGCCTTCCTCATCACCTCGCTGATGCGCGACGTCGTGCGCGAGGGGACCGGCGTTGCCGCCCAGAGGCTCGGCAAGCCGGCCGCGGGCAAGACCGGGACGACCAACGACTCCTTCGACACCTGGTTCATGGGCTTCACCAAGGACCTGGTGACCGGCGTCTGGCTCGGCTACGACCGCTACGAGAGCCCGTTGGGCCGCTATGAGACCGGCGGTCGCGCGAGCCTTCCGATCTGGGTCGACTTCATGCGCGCCGCCCTCGCCGAACGGCCACAGCCCGAGTTCGAGGCCCCGCCGGAGGCCGACATCGTCTTCGCGCGAATCGACCTGGACAGCGGCAAGCTGGCCGCCCCCGACAACCGGCGCGCGAAGGACGCCCCCTTCGTCCGCGGCAAGGAGCCCACCGAGGCCGAGCTCGGCCAGGGGCAGGTCGATCCCACCGAGTTCATGTGGCACGAGGCGCCGTGAGTCTGGAGTTGCGAGTTTTGAGTTGGGAGCGAAGAGCGCGATTGCGGAGGGGCGCCCCGGGTCTTCCTAATCGCGGCGGGGTGGCGATGCCCTCCACCCGCGGGCGGCCGATCGCCGTCGGTTCCGGGCGCGGCCCCGCCTTTCGACGCGCGGCCGCTTTGTTGACCCCCCTCCCCGCCGAAACCTAAGATTCTCGCCTCGTACTGTTCACCAGCGGAGACTGCTCGCCGATGCGCGTTCGTAGACCGGGGGGCTCGGTCCTGGTGGCTCTGGCGGCGGTCTTCGCCAGCGCCCTGCCTCTCCCCGCGCGGGCGGCGAGCCGGCCGCCGGTGAGCGCCCTGGTCGCCAAGAACACCGCGCCCTACCAGCGGGCGCTCGCGGCCTTCAAGCGCGCCTATGACGGGCCGGTCGTCACCCATGTGCTCGACTTCGACGCCGACGCGGTCGGGGCCACGCGCGCCGAGAAGCCCGCGCTCGTGCTCGTGGTGGGCGTCAAGGCCGCCAAGGCTGCCCGCGAGCTTGGCGAGGCGACGCCGGTCGTCTACTGCATGGTCGTCGAGCCCAAGTCCAACGGCGTCGACGCAGGCCATGTCGTCGGTGTGCCACTCGAGATCCCGGTCGAGGACCAGCTCGAGCAGCTCAAGCGCCTCGTCCCCGACCTTGGCAGCATCGGCCTGGTCTTCAACCCGGCCCGCTCGGCGAACACCGTGGGCGAGGCGGTCGTCGCGGCGGGCAAGCTGTCGATGACCGTCGTGGCCGAGCCGGCCTCGTCGGCGGCGCAGTTTCCCGACTCCCTGCGGGCGGTGCTGCCCAAGTCAAAGGCGCTCTGGCTGCTGTCGGACCCGACGCTGCTGACCCAGGACACGCTGCGCCTGATGCTCGAGGCGGCGATGTCCCACAAGCTGCCGCTGTTGACCTTCTCGGAAGAGTTCGTGCGGATGGGGGCGCTGCTGGCGCTCGCGCCCGACTACGAGGGCGCCGGCATCGAGGCGGCTCGCCTGGCGCTCGAGATAGTCGGCGGCAAGAAGCCCTCCGAGGCCTCGCCGGCCAAGCCACGCTGGAACCTGATCGTCAACCTTGCCACCGCCAAGGCGCTGGGACTCGGCGTCCCGGCCGACATGCTCGAGACGGCCATCGCTGTGCAGTAGGAGTGTCTGGCCGCCCGGCACGCGCGGGGCGGCCTCTGGGGAGAGAACAGATGAGCTGGCTGCATCGCTTCAGCCTCAGAACGATCATCTACGGGTCCTTCACCCTCGTGCTGCTGGTCTCGATGCTGTCAGCCCTGCTCATCTCGCGCGAGGTCGATGACTTGCTGCGCGCCAGCCTCGACACGCGGGGCAGCCACCTCGCCCGCTCGCTGACCGAGTCGGGTGCGCTGCCCTTCGTGAGCGAGGAGATAGGCATGGATCTGCTCGGGAGGGTCCAGATCGCCCCGGGCGAAGGCGGGGTCTTCCTGGTCGACGCGCAGCTCGAGCACCTGGGGTCGAGCTTCGCCGGGCTCGAGGTCGAGCCGGTGATCGCCAAGCTGGAAAAGGTAGGTCGCGCCAAGCTCGCGGAGGGCGTCGGGCCCTTGAGCGCCGGACCGGGCCTCATCTTCTGGGCCCATCCGGCCAAGGAACGCCGCTCCGACGTCATCGAGGGCAACGCGGTCGACAGTGAGCGGATCGTCGGATATGCGGTCGTGGTGCTGTCCGACAAGCAGGTCGTCGAGGCCAAGTCGCGCGTCCGGGAGGTGGCGCTGCTGCCCTTCGTCTCCGCCGTCTTCTCCTTCCTGGTGCTGCTCCTCTTCGCCGGCCGCACCTTCACCAGCCAGAGTCGTGGGCCCGGATGATGCCCGCGGCCAAGAAGATCAGCGACGGCGAGGGCGCCGGCATCGAGGCGGCTCGCCTGGCGCTCGAGATAGTCGGCGGCAAGAGGCCCTCCGAGGTCTCGGCGGCAAAGCCACGCTGGAAACTGGTCGTCAACCTCGCCACCGCCAAGGCGCTGGGGCTCACCGCTCGAGACGGCCACCGCAGTGCAGTAGGAGTGTCCGGCCGCCCGGCACGCGCGGGGCGGCCCCGGGGAGAGAACAGATGAGCTGGCTGCATCGCTTCAGCCTCAGAACGATCATCTTCGGGTCCTTCACCCTCGTGCTGCTGATCACGATGCTGCCGACCCTGCTGCTCATCTCACGCGAGGTCGACGACTCGCTGCGCGCCAGCCTCGACATGCGCGGCAGCTACCTCGCCCGCTCGCTGGCCGAGCAGGGTGCGCTGCCCTTCGGGAACGAGCGGACGCGCAAGGAGGTGCTCGAGAGGGTCCAGATCGCCCCGGGCGAAGGCGGGGCCTTCCTGGTCGACCTGCAGCTCGAGCACCTGGGGTCGAGCTTCGCCGGGCTCGAGGTCGAGCCGGTGATCGCCAAGCTGCGAGAGGTCGATCGCACCAAGCTCTCGCAGGGCGTCGGGCCCTTGAGCGCCGGGCCGGGCCTTCTCTTCTGGGCCCATCCGGCCAAGGAGCGCCGCCCCGACGTCATCGAGGGCAACGCGGCCGGCAGCGAGCGTCTCGTCGGCTATGCGGTCGTGGTGCTGCCCGACAAGCAGGTCGTCGAGGCCAAGTCGAGCGTCCAGGAGGTGCTGCTGCTGGCCTTCATCTCCGGCATGGTCGCCTTCCTCGTGCTGCTGTTCTTCATCAGCCGCACCTTCATCATCCAGCCGCTGGCCGGGATGATGACCGCGGCCAAGAAGATCAGCGACTGCGACCTGACCGAGAAGCTGCACGTCCACGGCGGTGACGAGCTGGGCCAGCTCGGCAGCGCGCTCAACCGCACCTCCGAGAACCTGCGGCTGACCCTGGGCAAGGTGAAGGGCGTCTCCGAGGGCATCGCCACCGTCATTGACCAGATCGGCCACACCGCCGACGTGGTCGCCCGCGGCGCGGCGACGACGGCGCACTCGGTCGACGAGACCAGCAGCTCGATGGAGGAGATGATCGCCTCGCTCAAGGGCATCGCCGAGAACGTCGAGGTCCTCGCCCAGTCGGCCGAGGAGAGCAGCTCGTCGATCCTTCAGATGGCGGCGACCAACGACGAGGTCGCCGAGAACATCGTCCAGCTCGCCTCCTCGGTCGAGGAGACCACCGCGGCCATCGAGCAGATGACCTTCAGCATCAAGCAGGTCGCCAAGAACGTCGAAGACCTCTCGGCCACCGCCGAGGAGACCAGCAGCTCGATGAACGAGATGAACGTCTCCATCGGCCAGGTGGAGATGAACGCCAACGAGACCGCCAAGCTCTCGGAGCTCGTCTCCCAGGACGCCGAGCTGGGGATGAAGTCGCTGCAGAAGACGATCGGCGGCATCGACAAGATCAAGGAGTCGTCGAAGGAGGCCGCCCACGTCATCGAGAACCTGGGCAAGAAGATCGAGACCATCGGCAACATCCTCAACGTCATCGACGACGTCGCCGAGCAGACCAACCTGCTCGCCCTCAACGCGGCGATCATCGCCGCCCAGGCCGGCGAGCACGGCAAGGGCTTCGCGGTCGTCGCCGACGAGATCAAGGACCTCGCCGAGCGCACCGGCGCCTCGACCAAGGAGATCAGCCACCTGATCCAGAGCATCCAGGAGGAGAGCCGCAACGCGGTCGGGGCGATGGAGCGCGGGGTGCGCAACGTCGAGGAGGGCGTGCGGCTGGGCGGCGAGGCCGAGGGCGCGCTCAAGAAGATCAACGAGTCGGCCGGCAAGTCCACGCAGATGGTCAAGGCCATCGCCCGCGCCACCGTCGAGCAGGCGCGCGGCTCGAAGCAGGTCACCGACGCCATCACCCGCATCGCCGAGACCGTGCAGCAGACCGCCACCGCGACCTCCGAGCAGGCCAAGGGCTCCGAGCAGATCATGAAGTCGGCCGAGCGCATGCGGGCCATCACCAAGCACGTCGAGCGCTCCAGCCAGGAGCAGGCCCGCGGCTCGAAGCAGATCACCCGCTCCATCGAGAACATCAACGAGATGGTCAGCCACCTCAACCGCGCCCAGAAGGAGCAGACCAAGGGCAGCGAGCAGGTGATGAACGCCGTCGAGTCGATCAAGAACGTCGCCGACCAGCAGAACCGCTCGATGCACGAGCTCGAGCGGGCTATCGACGCGCTCGCCAAGCAGGGCGACGTCCTGCGCGACGAGGTGCGCCGCTTCCGGGTGTAGACGCCCGGAGCGCAGGCCTTCGTGTCGGCATCCGTGCCGGCGTCCCGAGTGCCTCGTCAGCCAGGCGAAGCGAAGAAGCGACCGCAGCCCCTTCGTCCGCGCGGGCAGAGACTTCGCCGACACCTCTGGAGTCCTTTGGGCTTGGCCGGCCCGGCGGCGAGAGCAGAGAGCGCGGCCCTCGAGGCAACGAGAGGAGTAAGTAGCGGTTCATGGGCCGGGTAGACGACAGGACGCTCGAAGCGCTGCGCGACGGCAAGCTGGCGGCCACACAGGTCCGCGAGGTTCGCGAGCACTTGGGCCGCTGCGCCGAGTGCCGCCGCCGCGCCCTCGCGCTCGCGAGCGAGGCGAAGCGGATGCTCGACTTGGAGCCGCGCTACCCGGTGATGGCCCGCCAGATCGAACGGTGGATCGTCGAGCGATCTGGAGAGGCCCGGCAGTAATCGAATCGTTGCGCGCAGGCGACCCTGCGCCGGGGTGAGGCCACGGCCAGCGCGCGGCTGTTTGCAGTCGGGGTGCTGCTTGCAGCGCTCCTTGCTCTGCCAACTTCGTGGCTGTGGAGTAGGCGGCCGCGACGCCGGCGGGGGCGTGGGATTGAGCTTCGGGAAAGTGCTTCTTCGTCGGAGCCCGCTCGCGAGCGAGTGTCGAGGCAGATGCGCTCGTCCCTTTCAGCGAGGGCGAGCGCCTCGTGTCCTGCGGTACCTCAAGTGCGCCGACACGAGGCGGCGCATCGCGCTACGGATACTCGGACCACTTGGCGAGCAGCGAAATCACCTTGCCGATCCGCCGCTGGCCGAACCTGCCCTGGACCGTCACCGCGATGGGGCTCTCCTCGTATTGCACCGCGCGCAGCGGCCACCCCTCGGAGGTGATGCGCCGAGTGCGGGTTCGCCCGTCATCGCCGCGGATGGTCACGAGGATTTCAATCGCTTCGATGCGCTCGGGCATGGCACCTCGCTTTCGGGGCCAAATTGCCCATCGAGAGACGAGCGCGAGAAGCGCTGCCGAAAGGGGCCCTCGGGGGACGCCAAAGATGCGCCGAAAGCGCCGCGGCGCGCGCCGAGCGGTCGCCGCCGGCAACCGCCGGGCTGTCGGGCAGGAGCGTCGCGAGTCAAGTGCGCGGGTGCCGGTAGGGTTCACCGGATTTGAGGGCCTCGCCGGCCATCAGCGAGCGCCGGCGGGAAGTTGAACCGGCTCGTGCGGGAGGAAATAGGAGCGCTGCTCTGGCTCGCGGTCACAGTCGCGACCCCGTCGAGAAATCCTTCTCAGCCTCGCTTCAGCGCCTCTTCGCGCACACGCAGGCCGCCGAGACGGCGGCGGTGCCCGCCTCGCGCGAGATTATTCCGCGGAAGATTTCCCGACTCCTCTTGAGCGGATGGCAGCTCGGCGGAGCGGCTGTCGCCGCTTCGTCGAAGCATTTGATGATCGCTATTGCTTCGGCTTCGCAGCCGCGCATTTGGGCCTGGCCTTGCCCTTGGCGCGCTTGTGCGGCCGCAGATCCTTCACCCAGATGTTCATGTCCTCGTAGGCGCCGTAGATGTCGCAGTTGTTGACCAGCCGCCCGTTGAACTCGTAGCCGAGCGAGTGGAAGGCTGCGTTCATCCCATAGCTCTGGGCGCGCGCGAGCGTGAAGGCGCAGCGATAGCGGCGGTGGCGCAGGTCGTTCTCAAGGGCGTTGAGGATGATGCCGATGAGCCCCTTGCCGCGCTCGTCGGAGTGCGTGGCGCAGTCGGTCAATTCGGCCGCATGGCGTTTCGGGTCGAGCTCGGCCGAGGCGGCCGCGACCGGGACCCCCTCGCGCCGGATGACGCGGAAGATCGCGTCGCGCTGCAGGATGGACAGCAGGTAGTCGCGGTAGGTGAGCGGCGAGGGATAGGTCTTGAAGACCTGGCGGTAGAGCTTGAGCATTCCGTCGACGTCGCGCTCGCGGGCGAAGTCGAGCGTGTAGCCCGGCGGCAGCGGCTTCGGCCCCCCGCGCGTCTGGCGCGCCAACACCTCCTCGACGAGGAGGATCTCCTTCATCAGCCCCTTGGAGTGCATGCGCCGCTGGCTGCGGAACTTGGAGACGAAGTACGAGTCGCGGCCGCGATTGTGGTAGCGCAGGATCCCCTCGAGCACGTAGCCGTGCTTGAGGAACTCGCCCCAGTCCCTCTCGTTGGCGGTAATCCAGATCTTGTCGAACTTGTTCGCCTCGGCGAGGAAGCGCAGCTTCAGGACCATCGCGCCGTAGTCCTCGGCCTTGTAGTCGAGCACCTTGATGCGCCGGTTGTACGAGTCAAGAAAGACGCTCATCCGGTAGGTCGGGGCGACCACTCGGTGCTCAAGGCCGTAGACGATGCCGGTGACCTCGGTGGACTCGCCGTGGTCGAGGACGAGCCGGACCTTTCCGGTGGAGCGCTTCTTCTTCGGAGGTTTGGGGATGGGATCGCGCAGCAGCTTGACCGGAGGCTCGGGAAAGGCGGCAGGGGCCGCCCGTACCTCGTTGCGTGCTTTGGGGGCCTTTGCGGAATCTGCGAGCTGGCCCTTGGAGCTCCTGGTCGCGGTCGTGGCGATCACCGTCATCTGTGCCTCCTAAGGCGGGCGACGCTCGTTCGGCCTTCGAGAAAGCCTTCGAGAAACGCCCGCACGTTCGTTCCGAGTTGTGCGATCTGGTATCCGCCCTCCTGGACGATCACCGTCGGTGAGCCGAGGCCGGCGAACCGTTCGCCGAGCTCGGAGAAGAAAGCCGTCGAGAGATTGAACTCGCCTATCGGGTCGCCGACGTAGGTGTCGAAGCCGGCCGACACGACGAGGCTCGCGGGCTTGAAGGCGCGAACGATGGGGAAGACCCGCCCTTCGATGAGCTCGCGGTAACCCGCGTCGTCCACCCCGGCCTTCATCGGGAGGTTGAAGCTTGTCCCCGCGCCCGGGCCCTCGCCCGCCTCGTCGGCAAAGCCGCTGAAGTACGGGTAGAAGAGCTGCGGGTCGCCGTGGATGGAGACGAAGAGCACCTGGGCGTCGCGATAGAAGATCTGCTGGGTGCCGTTGCCGTGGTGAAAGTCGATGTCGACGATGGCAACCCGGCCCGCGTCGCGCAGGCGGTTGGCGGCGAGCGCCGCGTTGTTGAAGTAGCAGTAGCCGCCGAACAGGTCGTGTTCGGCGTGGTGACCCGGAGGCCGGCAGAGCGCATAGGCCTCGGTCGTCTCGCCCTCGAGCAGCATCCGCGCAGCCTCGGTGGCGCAGGCGGCCGACAAGCGCGCCGAGCTGTAGGCCCAGCGGGTGATGGGGGTGCCGGCGTCGAAACAGTAGAAGCCGGCGCGCACCAGGCCTTGCTCGGGAGCGGTGACCGAGAAGCGCTTGGGGAAGACGTTCGGGTAGAAGGTCGCGTCCTTGACCTGCCGGCAGGCAGCGCGCAAGTAGCGCACGAGGGCCGGAGAGTGCGTGCGCTCGAGCTCGAGCGGGCGCAGCGGGCCCGGGGGCGCATACAGCTCGAAGCGGTGCGAGCTCTCCAACGCGGAGAGGATGCGGCCCGGGCGCGTGACGCGCTCGAGGTGCTCGATGCGCTTGCCGGTCGCCCACTCGAACCGCGGGCGGTGCCGGAGCTGGCCGTGATCGAAAACGACCGGCATTCGGCGGGGCTGGAGAGCCCGCCGGCGCTTGACCGTAGGTCGTGGTGGCATTGGCGGCAGACCCTAAACCCTCACCGGGGTGCGCGTAAACCCTTGCTGCTCAAACTATGTGAACGAGCAGGGGAGACGCCGCTCGCGAACCGGTGCTGGCCTGCCCCGGATTCCGAGGCGGGCACGGCCAGGGGGGGTGAGTTGGGAGTTCTGAGTGGGCGCGCCGGCAGCCGGCGCTCTGTCCAGGGACGGTGGTCCCATCCGAGTCGCCCCCGGCGTTTGGGCTGCCTGGAGCCCCGGCTATCCTCGTTGGGTCTGAGGGCGCGGCCAGCTTCAGCCAAGAGGTGTAGCCCTGGCCGCCCCGGTCGCGCCCTGGCCCGCCGCGACAGATGCCTCCGCTCGACGGGCGCGGGTATGCTTGGCCGCATGATCAATCCCCGGCCGTCGAAGAGAACCGTTGCACTCCAGCTCATCCTCGTGCTCTGCGCGGGCTGCGGCGAGCCGGTGACCGGCAGCCCGGATGCCGGCCCGGATGGCGGGCCCGAACCAGGCGTGCGCGCTTTCTTCGACCCCACGCTCGCCCCCAAGCGTGGCAACCCCGCGGCGACATGGCTGGCCTATCCCTTCCCGGCCGATCACCGAAGGCTCGACGACGGGCACGTGCGGCTGTCGGACTTCCCGAACCCGGACGCGGTCTCGATGCTCACCAGCTACTTCGAGGTGGGCGAGGCCGATCTGGACGGCTTTGGCACCAACGGCGCCGTCCACCTCGCCTTCGACGGACCACTCGACAAGACCTCGATTCCCACCGACCCGGGCGCTTTCCTCTCGAACGCCGCGGCGATGCAGCTCATCGACATCACCCCGGACTCGCCCGAGTACGGCGCGCGACGGCCGCTGCGCTGGGAGTACTGGGCGAAGTCCGGCCGCTACGTCTTCGAGAACAGCCTCGCGGTCGCCCCGGTCTGGGGTTTTCCGCTGCGCGAGCGGACGACCTACGCGCTCATCCTCACCCGGGCCGTCCAGGGCGCCGACGGCAACCCGCTGCGCGCCCCGGACCTCCTGCGCGCCTTGCTGACCGCGGCGCCGGCCGCGCCGGAGGTGAAGCCCGAGGTTTCGGCCGAGCTCTACGCCGAGCTGCTCGAGCAGTTCGCGCCCCTGCGCGGCCGGCTGGCCGTCGACGAGATCGATCCGGCCAGCGTCGCGCTCGCCACGGTCTTCACCACGCAGGACATCACCGGCCTGTTGGCGACGATCCGCCAGCAGATCGCGCGGCGCCCGACCCCGGCGCTCCAGCGCTGGGGTTTCCCCGTTGGCGCGGCGGGCGGGCTCTTCTTCGAGCGCTCCTTCGAGTGGAAGGTGGGCTCGGCGGTCTCCTACTACGTGATGGAGGGCAGCTTCGACTCCCCGAACTATCAGAAGGGCGAGATCCCCTACGCGGTCGAGGGCGGCGGCTTCAACCTGGTCGACGGCGTGCCTGCTCCGGCGCGCACCGAGCGGCTGCGCTTCGTGCTCACCTTCCCGAAGAACCCGCCGGCCGGCGGAGGATGCTTCCCGATAGTCGAGGTCGCGCACGGCACCGGCGGCGACGCCTACAGCTTCTACGACGACGAGACCGCGGGTCGGCTCGCCGCACGCGGGCTGGCCGGCGTCGGGCTTGACCAGCCGCTGCACGGCGCGCGGATGGAGGGCAAGAGCTTCGACGTCGACACGATGAGCTTCAACTACCTGAACCCCGAGTCCTCGCGGGCCAACTTCCGGCAGTCGGCCATCGACACCTTCGCGCTCACCAAGCTGCTCAAGAAGGGCTTCAAGGTGGCCTCCGACAGCAGCCCGACCGGCAGGGAGGTCTGTTTCGACACCGAGCGCATCGGGTTCTTTGGCCACTCGCACGGCGGGCTGACCGGCGCCATCGCCGCGGGGATCGAGCACGACGTCCAGAGCTGGATGTTCTCCGGGGCCGGCGGCGGCCTGGCGATCACGGTCACCGAGCGCAAGGACATCGTCGATGTCCGCGAGGCGATCACCTATCTGCTCGGGCTGGGAGGCGACGAGCCGCTCACCGAGACACACCCGGTGATGACCCTGATCCAGACTCTCGTCGACGCGACCGACCCCATCAACTACGCGCCGTACTGGAACCGCGACGCGGCCTTCGGCGAGCCGTCGAACGTGATGCTCACCTCTGGGCTGCACGACGAGCAGACGCCCTATCGCACGGCCAACGCGCTCGCGCTCGCGGCGCGCCTGCCGCCCATCGAGCCGCTGCCTCTGGCCATCCCCGAGTACGCCTGGGCGGGCATTCAGGCGCAACAGGCGCCGGTGAGCGGCAACGTCAACGGAGCGACCGCCGGCTTCCTGCAGTGGGGACCGCACGCGGCCAACCGGCACTACGACTCGCACTTCCTCATCTTCTATAGGCCCGAGGCCATCGACACCTCGATGCGCTTCTTGCGGTCGGGAGTCGCTCAAGGCGCCGCGGTCATCGAGCGCAACCCGGACTCCGACGCGCTGTAGCGACCGGGGGACTGAACAAGCGATCGGTCGCAGGGCGGTAGGGGCGCATGGCAATGCGCCCGTCGAGGAATCGAGCAGAGGCGCGGACAGGCTTCCCGAGGCGAGAGGTTTCCGAAGATCGCGCCCCGGCACTAGCATGGTCCCCGATGCCACGCTTGCGATTCGCTGCCTGTCTTTTCGCCGCCGCCATTCTCGGTTGCCCTGCCGTCAACCGAACCATCGTCGAGGAGAGCCGCGGCGGACCGCGGCTCGGCGGCGAGCCCATCGCGATGGGGCGCTCTTTCGAGCAGCACGGGGGCTCGCGCCACCGCGCCCTCCTCGTCGTGCGCACGCGCCCGGAGTGGGACGGGCTCTGGCGCGCGCCGCAGCGCGCACCGGCGCTCGACTTCTCCGAGCAGATGGTCCTGGTGGCCTTCGCGGGTCGCAAGCCGACGGCGGGCCACTCGATGCGCATCGAGCGCGTCGTGCGCGCCGGGGCCGAGCAGATCGTCGAGGTAGTCGAGAGCTCGCCGGCGCCTGGTTGTCCGCTTGCCCAAGGCCCGACCCATCCCTTCCACCTCGTCACGGTGCCGCGCTGGGAGGGAACGGTGCGCTTTGTCGTCGAGAGGCGTGTGCGGCCGGGCTGCCTCGCCCCGCCCGAGATCCGCCTTTCGTGCCGCACGGCCTCGCCCGAGCCATGGAGGAGCGCCGGGCCGGTGCTCCATCCGAGCCCCGGCGACCGGGTCGAATGTGAGGCGAGGGGAGAGGGCGTCGTCGCCTGGTCTTGGAGCTTGCTCGGCAGGCCTGAAGGCTCCGCGGCGCGGGTCGAGTCTGAGGGTCCGCGAGCCGTGCTGGGGACGGACAGGCCAGGCGCGTACCTACTCGGTGTGCAGGCGCGAGCGGCCGACGGGCAGGCGAGCCTGCAGCGCGTCGAGGTCGCAGCGGGCAGCGCCGCCTATCAGCTCGTTTTGAGGGCCGAGGAGCCGGACGGCGCTCTCGGCTTGAGCCTGGTTCTTGAGCGGGGAGGATCTCGCTGCGTCTTCGGCGCAGCCGACGCGCCGCCCTGGTGTGCGGGGAGCGGCGACGAGTACGAGTCGCGCTTCGAGGTGCCCGCGGGCGAGGGCGACTACCGCATCCTCGTCCAGCGCACGCCCGAGGCGCAGCCGAGCGCGACGGTCCTCGTGCGGCTGGGTGATTGGGAGATCGCGCGCGTCGAGGTGCCGTCGGACGGGGCGCGGTGGTCTGCATCCGGTGCGTGGGAGATGGGCAGGCTCGACTCGGAGCGCGCGCGGCTCGCTCGCTGAGGACGTGAAGCTGCGTCGAAGAGCCCTTCGAGCGAGAGCCGGCGTCTCGGGGGACCGGATACAAGGGCCTTTTCGACTCCGCCTCACTCGTTCCTCGGGAGGCTGGGAGCGGGATGGCGAGCCGAGGTCAAGGTGATTTCGCGACAGACCTCGAGGGCGGTGGGCGCTGCTCTGGGCGCAGGCGTCGAGAGCGCTCTCGCCCGGGGTCGGCCCGCGGCCCGGTGCGCAGCGTTAGAGCATGGCCCTGCCCATCGAACCCCCGCTCGCGCCGATGCTCGCCCGGCTGCAGGCCGACCTCCCGCTCGGCGAGGGCTGGCTGTACGAACCGAAGTGGGACGGGTTTCGCGCCATCGTCTTTCGCGAAGGCGAGAGGTTGCGACTCGTCAGCCGAAACGGACAGCCACTCGAGCGCTACTTCCCCGAGCTGATCGAGGCGCTGCGCCAAGCGACTCCGGTTCGGTGTGTGCTCGACGGCGAGATCGTCATCGAGACTTCGGCGGGCCTCGACTTCGACGCACTCCTCCAGCGCATCCACCCGGCGGCCTCGCGGGTGCGCAAGCTGTCGGTCGAGACTCCCGCCTCGTTCGTCGCCTTCGACCTGCTCGCCGTCGAGGAGAGGAGCCTGCTCGAGAAGCCGTTCTCGGAGCGGCGGCGTCTGCTCGAGCGCGTCCTGGAGGGCGGGCCGAGGGTCTATCTCACGGCGCAGACCTCCGACCCGGAGATCGCGCGGCGTTGGTACGAGCAGCTCGAGGGCGCGGGCATCGAGGGCGTGGTCGCCAAGCGGGCCGGGCAGGTCTACGTCCCGGGCGAGCGCGTGATGGTGAAGGTGAAGCACGAGCGCACCGCCGACTGCGTCATCGGCGGCTACCGGCCGGCGGCGAAGGGCGGGGGCGTCGGCTCCATCCTGCTTGGCCTCTACGACGCGCAGGGCGAGCTTGTCTACGTCGGCTTCGCCTCGGCGTTTTCGGCTCCGCAGCGTCGCGAGATCCTCGAGCGGCTGCGGCCCTTCGAGGGCCGCGCGGGATTTGCCGAGGGCAAGGGGCCCGGTGGACCGAGCCGCTGGAATCGCGGGCACAAGCTCGGCTTTGTCTCGGTCGCCCCGCGGCTCGTGTGCGAGGTGAAGCTCGACAAGCTGCAGGGCGAGCGATTTCGCCACGCGGCTCAGTTCCAGCGCTGGCGCCCGGACAAGGAGCCCCGGGAGTGCACCTACGAGCAGCTCTCGCTGCCGCGAGGCGGCCGCCGCCCGATGCCGCTGGCGACACCCGGGGCTGAAGAAACCCGAGGGCTCGAGGCGATCGATGAAAAGGCGCGCTGAGCCCGACGCTGGATCGCCAACGAGCCTCTTCGCGCCGGCCTCGCCGTAGTTTGCCCACGCCTTAGAGGTCAGGCGCGGCACGACGTACGCGAGGACACGAGCCGGCGCACCTCCTGGGGGACCATCGGCGCGCTGCGCGGCTCAGCGCTCCGCGATGGGGCGAAATCCCGAATGGTTCCCGATGCGAGTCGCCCGCCCCCCGGCCGCCCTGGAGTTGGCTTTGCCGGGTTGCGCAAAGGTGGCCGACGGGACGGTGCGCCTTTTTTTTTCCTTCGCCCGATGCCGTGGGTTGCCGCCAGGTCTCTGGCCGCCGAGCTTGCTGTAACCCGGGGGGCGGGTCTGGTGTAGTGCACCGGCGTCGGCAGGCGGGCCGTCGGGCGCAGCAAGCGCCAGCGGGCTCGTTCGTTTGATCGCTTCAAGCGCGGCCGGCAACCAACTCGTCGGCAAACACCTGACAGAGATGGAGGAGCGGGATGCAGCCCAAGTTCTTCGTCGCGATGCTCGCAGTGGCGATCATCACCCCAGCGGTCGCGCTGGCCGACCACGAGGCGGTTCCGGTGGCCCCGCCCGGTGTCTACGTGGCGCCGGTGCCCGACCACAGAGCCGCGGCCAAGGCGCATCGGGAGATGTACCGCTACCACAAGCGCGAACACCGCCGTCAGCGCCACGTGCGGCGCCACCTCCACGCCGCCGGGTACAGCTACCTCGCGCCCGTTCCCTTCGCTGCGCCCGTCGTTCCTGTGCCGCTGCCGGTCCCAGCGCCCATCGTGCCGATCCCGGTTCCCGTCCCCGCTCCGGCGCCGGTCTATGTCGCGCCGCCGCCGGTCTACGTCGCGCCTCCGCCCGCTCCGGTCGCGCAGGCCGCGGCCGAGCCGGACCTGTCGCGCACCATGCTCGGAGCGAACGTCCAGGCGCATCCTGACGGGGCCATCGTGGGAGTCACCGTCGTCACCGAGGGCAAGCGGCTCGGCTTGCACCTGGGGGCGAGCGGGGTCTTCGCCCGCGCCACAGACCGCTCGGCGGGGCTGGAGAGCCTCAAGCTCGTCGAGGCCCACCTGACGTACGCGCCGCTCTCCGGCTCGCGAGGCCGGGTGCGCCTCGAGGGCGGCGCCAGCGCGGCCTTCGGACCGACGACCGCGGCCATCGGCCCCGACGTGGGGCTCACCGGCGACTTGCGGCTCATCGGCTCTTTGGGCGTCGAGGGCGGCGCGCGGTACGCGCCGTTGCCGCACAAGCGCATCGAGACCTGGGCGGGTCTGTTCCTGGGCCTGGGCGCGCTGAGAGTCGAGGGTGGCTGGCGCAGCCTGTGGCTCGACGCGAAGGTGCTCGAGGGCATGCAGACCGTCGACTGTCTCCGCGGGCCGTACCTGGGCGCCACGCTCGTCTTCTGATCGGCCGCAACTCGCCGCCGCGCTCTCTTCCGGCCGCTCGTTGCTCGGGCGGCCGGTCGACTTCTTTGCGCCGCCTCCTCGCCGTCCGGACGGCCCCCGGGCGTGCGCGCGCGGGCCGGGCGTGCCTCTGTTCCACGGGTTGGCGGGGCCCTTCTCACATGGCTACCGTCCTGATGAAAAGCGCTCGACTAGAGGCGCGGAGTGGGAGGGACCCAGGTGTCCCGTGGGAGGGGTCAAATGAAACTCGCGCAACCTTGCGCCGCTCGCCGGATGATCGCGCTTGCGGCCGCGGTGATGGCCTCCGGCTGCGCGGTCGCGCGGGTGACGGTCGACTCGGCCGCGGGCGGAGCGCCGGCGCCGACACCCGAGGCGGTGCCGATGGTGATGCAGCTCGACTTCTCGCCGCAGCAGCGCGACACCGAGCGCGCGCGGCAGGAGATCATCGAGGCGAGCCGCGCGCTCGACGGCACCGCGGTGTTCTTCGAGACCGACAAGGCCGAGCTCTCCAACGAGGGCAAGGTCAAGCTGCGGCGGGTCGCCGAGATCCTGCGGCGCTATCCCGCCTTCCGAATCCGCATCGAGGGCAACGCCGACGACCGGGGCGCAGTCGAGTACAACTACGACCTCGGCTATAGGCGCGCGTGCAATGCGCGCAACTACCTCGTCTTGCTGCAGGTCAGCCCGCAGCAGGTCACCTGCATGAGCAACGGTGAAGCGAGACCTCTTGCCCCGGGCAAGACCGAGGACGACTACCAGCTCAATCGCCGCAACGACGTGGTTCCGGTGACCGACAAGTAGAGCCGGTCCTGCGACGGGTCGCCGGCCCGCTCGAGGCCCGGCGGCCCGTCCGTCTGCGCGGCGCGTCCGATGGCCCCAGCCCGCGGGCCGGTCTTTGCCCGATTGGACGGGGACCACCGCCGCCTCGGTGGCCTGCGCGTCCGAAGAAGAGGCACCCGAGCGAGCTTCAGAAGGATTTCTCGACGGGTCTTCAGGAAAAACGCGCGATCGCGCGCCATTTCGGGACCAGATCGGCCCGAGAAGGCCCCTGGCTGGCCCGTAGAGCGTTTTTGCCTCCCCAGGCCTGCTTTAGTGGGGCTGGCGGTCGAACGGCACCTCCTGGGCCATCCTAGCGCTCCACAGGCACCTTCCTGGTGCTTCCGCCGGACGCTCCAACCTCCCGTGGATACAGCCTTTTTTCGTCCGCCGAGGCCGGGCTTCCCGAACAGGAAGAGCGGGGCTGCCCCCGCATCGGGGTCAGGAAGGAAGGAGTGTTCGCGGCTCCGTTCGCGCCGGGCCCCCGAAGAGGTGTCGGGAAGCTTATCGCGCGAGGCGTACGAGCGCCGCCGTCTCGGCGGCCTGCGCGCCCGGGCGAAGAAGAGGCACCCGAGCGAGGCTTCAGAAGGATTTCTCGACGGGCCTTTCGGGTCGGGGGCGCGCCTCTCCTTTGCTCTGGACTTGGGAACCGCTCGCCTCAGACGCTCAGCGCACGGCAAAGGCGCGGAAACCGAGAGGGCTTCGACTCCGACCGCTCCGCTCATCGCCTCGACACCGAGCAAGGGCAAAGCCCATTCGCGGGGCGGTCGATCGCACGGGGTCTGACGGCCCGGGGAAGGTGCCGCACAGGCTGGGGCCGGAAACCCGAAGGCCCGAGAGCTTGGCACACCCCCCATAAGACGGGACGCCCCCCAGGATTGCCGGGGGGCGAGGGAGCGCCCGGTGGCTAGGATGATCGGACCAAGAGCGGTGGGCTCCTGAGGGGGTGCCGGGGACCCCTTGCCCAACAGGACCAGCGATTTTGCGAGGCGGGGCGGCTGGCTGCCCCGGCCATCAGACTGGCGCGCCCGGCCGGCCGGTCCCGGAGGTGTCGCGACATGGCCGCGAGGCACGAGCTGTCGCAGCTCGTCGATCGGTTGAAGCGCGGAACCGGATTGGAGCGTGAGCAGGCCGCCGAGGAGCTGGCCGTGATGAGCAGGCTCGGGTTGAGCACCAGCGACGCGCTTCGCGCCCTGCAGTCGGCGGCCGCCGAGCTTGCCCCCCGCGCCGACGGCAAGGACACCGGTGCCCAACTCGTGCGCGCCGCCGCGCGCATGCCCAGGCGCGTCTACATCCCGGTCATCGAGGAGCACTTCGCCCGCTACAGCAAGGCGGCCAAGGTCGAGGCGCTGCGGCTGCTGCTCCACATCGGGGACCAGAAGGCGGCCAACACCTACATGGCGCTCGTGCGCCGGTTCGCAGGCGAAAGGCTGCCGAGCCTGGCCGCGGACGCGCTGCTCGACAAACCCGAGCACCTCGAACGCTACTTCCCCGCGCTGCTCGCCTGCGTCGAAGAGCCCTGCCTGGCGGCCGAGGTGTGCGAGCTTGCCGTCGCGTTGTGCGAGAACGGGCTGCTCGAGCCGTCCAGCCTGCGACCGCTCGCCCCGGCCGTCGTGCGCGCCTATGCCTGGAGGCGCGAGAGGCTGCTGCGGGCCGAGCGGGGCGAGGCTCGCGATCCGCTGCGCCAGGCCGAGCTGCACGGGCTGCGAGGCGAGGCGTTGCTGTTTCTCGAGCTGTTCGGCTTTCTCGCAACTCCAGAGGCCGAGGCCGAGCTGCACTCGGCGCTCGGCTACCGGGACCCGAGGCTCCGGGCGGTCGCGGTCGGCGCCCTGCTGCGGCTCAACCGGCACGTCGATCCGACGCACCTTCGCGGCGTCGCCGAGGACCCGGAGACGCGCACCTGGCTGACCGGGAGATTGCGGCAGATAGGCAAGCTCTCGCTCTTGTCCGAAGCGCGCCTGCCCGAGGCGACTACGCGCTAGGCGGCAGGGCTCGAACGACAAATCAGCGTCAAGGGCGCACGCCCCCGGGCTTGGTCAGGCACCTCACGCCGGCCGAGCCGGAACCAACCGGGGAGCCGAGGCCGCAGAACCCGGACCCCAGGTCCGAATCGCGAAGCGATGGGCCGTGGGTTGGCCCATTTGCCATGCGCCCGTCGAGAAATCGAGCATCCGCTCGGCCGACACGAAGGCCGGCCCTCCGAAGACCGCGCCGCGGGCTCCGACGGCCTCCAAGCGCCTCTCCGACCCTGGAATTCCGGCCCCGTGCGCTCGTGTTCGCCGAGGAGAGCTCGAGAGCGTTTCCGGGTCGGTCGGCCGGCATGCCCGGACAGGTGCTTCGGCGGGCGCGAGAAGGCCCGGGAGGAGCCCGCGGCGCCCGGCTGTTCATGGGTCTGGGCGCGGCGCCCCGGGGAGCGGAAGACTTCGGTGTTTATCCAGGAACTTCAAGCACTTGCTTCTCGGGTGGGCGGCGGCCGCCGTGCCGCTCGCCTCGTCCCCTTTTTTGCTGGCGCTCCGATCCTTTCGCGCATAGCATGCGCCCGCCTCGAGGGCCCAGAATTGAACAGTACGTGGATTGTCCCGAGTCGCACGCGACCGACCGGTTCTCGGCACCTCAAGCGAGGCGCAGCCGGCAGGGGCGTTGTCGAGGGAGGGCTTGCGGGCCAGGCGCCTTGGAAGCTCTTCTCGCCGCAGTAGGCCCACCGCTCGGCAACGAGCGCCAGAAGAGTTTCGTCGGCCATTGTTGAAGCGGAGTCGCGGCCGAGCTCCCGGGCGGCAAAGCTTGAAGCCAACCGTGAAAGTCGAAGCCAAGTCAACGTATCGGAGGAAGTAAATGTCCAGCACTCCCATCGGCCGGAAGCCGAAGCTCGTGACGATCGACGGCAACACGGCCGTTGCCCACGTGGCCCACGCAGTCAGCGAGGTCATCGCGATCTACCCGATCACGCCTTCATCGGTGATGGGCGAGATCTCTGACGAGAAGTCTGCGCGCGGCGAAAAGAACATCTTCGGGACCGTCCCCCTGGTCGCCGAGATGCAGTCCGAGGGCGGCGCGGCCGGCGCGGTCCACGGCTCGCTGCAGGCCGGCGCCTTGACGACGACCTTCACCGCCTCGCAGGGCCTGCTGTTGATGGTCCCCAATATGTACAAGATCGCCGGCGAGCTGACCCCGACGGTCTTCCACGTCTCGGCCCGCGCGCTGGCCTACCACGCGCTGTCGATCTTCGGCGACCACTCCGACGTGATGGCCACCCGCCAGACCGGCTGGGCCCTGCTCGCCTCGGGCAGCATCCAGGAGACGATGGACCTGGCGCTGGTCGCCCATGCGGCGACCCTCGAGGCGCGCCTGCCGTTCCTGCACTTCTTCGACGGTTTCCGCTCCTCGCACGAGATCCAGAAGATCGAGGAGCTGAGCTTCGACGACCTGCGCCACATGATCGACGAGGAGCTCGTCACCGCCCACCGCGCGCGCGCCCTCTCGCCCGATCACCCGGTGATGCGCGGCACCGCCCAGAACCCGGACGTCTATTTCCAGGGCCGTGAGCGCGCCAACCCCTTCTACGACGCCTGCCCGGCCATCGTGCAGAAGGCGATGGACAAGTTCGCCGCTCTGACCGGCCGCCAGTACCACCTGTTCGACTACGTCGGCGCCCCCGACGCCGAGCGGGTAGTGGTGATGATGGGCTCGGGCGCCGAGGTCGCCCACGAGGCGGTCGAGCACCTGGTTGCCCAGGGCGAGAAGGTCGGCCTGCTCAAGGTGCGCCTGTACCGGCCTTTCAGCATCGCCAGCTTCGTCCAGGCCCTGCCCGCCAGCGTCAAGGCGATCGCCGTGCTCGACCGGACCAAGGAGTCCGGCAGCGCCGGCGAGCCGCTCTACGCCGACGTGCAGACCGCCATCGTCGAGTCGCTCACCGAGGGCAGCGCGCCGTTCTCGGCGATGCCCAAGGTGGTCGGCGGCCGCTACGGGCTCGGCTCGAAGGAGTTCACCCCGGCGATGGTCAAGGCCGCCTTCGACAACCTGTCTCAGGCCAAGCCCAAGAACCACTTCGTGCTGGGCATCGTCGACGACGTCAGCAACACCTCGCTCGCGCACGACCCGCACTTCGACACCGAGGATGCCTCCACCGTCCGCTGCCTGTTCTACGGCCTCGGCTCCGACGGCACCGTCGGCGCGAACAAGAACTCGATCAAGATCATCGGCGAGGAGACCGACAACTGGGCCCAGGGCTACTTCGTGTACGACTCGAAGAAGGCCGGCTCGATGACGGTGAGCCACCTGCGCTTTGGCAAGAAGCCGATCCGCTCGAGCTACCTGGTCAGCAAGGCCAACTTCGTCGGCTGCCACCAGTTCGTCTTCCTCGAGAAGTTCGACATGCTGCGCAACGCGCTGCCGGGCGCGACCTTCCTGCTCAACGCCCCCTACGCGGCCGACCAGGTCTGGGGCCACCTGCCCCGGCACGTCCAGGAGCAGATCCTCGAGAAGAAGCTCAGGCTCTTCTCGATCGACGCCTACAGCGTCGCCCAGGCCACCGGCATGGGCGCGCGCATCAACACCATCATGCAGACCTGCTTCTTCGCCATCAGCGGCATCCTGCCGCGCGAGGAGGCGATCGCGCAGATCAAGAAGGCGATCAAGAAGACCTACGGCAAGCGCGGCGACGCGGTGGTCGAGGCCAACTGGAAGGCCGTCGACGACACCCTCGCGCACCTGCACGAGGTCAAGGTGCCCGAGAAGGCCACCTCCACGCTGCTGATGCCCCCGGCGGTCTCGCCGAAGGCCCCCGAGTTCGTCCAGGAAGTCACCGGGAAGATGATCGCCGGCCTGGGCGACGAGCTGCCGGTCTCGGCCTTCCCCGAGGACGGCACCTATCCGCTGGCCACCTCGCAGTGGGAGAAGCGCAACATCGCCCTGCAGGTGCCGGTCTGGGATCCGGAGCTGTGCATCCAGTGCGGCAAGTGCTCCATCGTCTGCCCGCACGCGGCGATCCGGCCCAAGGCCTACGCGCCCGAGGCCATCGAGAAGGCCCCGGCCACCTTCAAGTCGACCAACGTCCGCGACCGCGAGCTGGCGGGGATGAAGTACACCCTGCAGGTCTTCGTCGAGGACTGCACCGGCTGCGCGGCCTGCGTGCACGTCTGCCCGGCCAAGGACAAGGCGAACCCCGAGCGCAAGGCCATCGTCATGCAGGACCAGTTGCCGCTGCGTGAGCCCGAGCGGGCCAACGTCGAGCTGTTCCTGTCGCTGCCCGAGGTCGATCGGACCAAGCTCAAGATCGACTCGGTCAAGGGCAGCCAGCTTCTCCAGCCGCTCTTCGAGTTCTCGGGCGCCTGCGCCGGCTGCGGCGAGACCCCGTACGTCAAGCTGCTTACCCAGCTCTTCGGCGACCGGGCGATCATCGCCAACGCCACCGGCTGCTCGTCGATCTACAGCGGCAACCTGCCGACGACCCCGTACTGCAAGAACGCCCAGGGGCGCGGGCCGGCGTGGAGCAATTCGCTGTTCGAGGACAACGCCGAGTTCGGCTACGGGATGCGCCTGGCGGTCGAGAAGTTCAACGAGCAGGCCCTCGAGCTGCTCGCGCAGGTCGAGCCGCTCAAGGCCCACCCGCAGCTCGTCGACGCCCTCCGCGACGCCAAGCAGACCACCGAGACCGAGATCGCCGAGCAGCGCGCGCGGGTCGCCGAGCTCAAGAAGGTCCTCGGCGGCGCCAACGACGTGGCGAGCAAGCGGCTGCTGAACCTGGCCGACTACCTGGTCAAGAAGTCGGTCTGGATCCTCGGCGGCGACGGCTGGGCCTACGACATCGGCTACGGCGGCCTCGACCACGTGCTCGCCCAGGGCCGCAACGTCAACGTGCTCGTGCTCGACACCGAGGTCTACTCGAACACCGGCGGCCAGATGTCCAAGTCGACGCCGATGGGCGCGGTGGCCAAGTTCGCCGCCGCCGGCAAGGCGATGCCGAAGAAGGACATGGGCCTTATCGCCATGAGCTACGGCAACATCTACGTCGCCACGGTGGCCCTGGGCTCGAACGACCTGCAGACCGTTCGCGCCTTCCTCGAGGCCGAGGCCTATGACGGCCCGTCGCTCATCCTGGCCTACTCGCACTGCATCGCGCACGGCATCGACATGATGACCGGGATGAACAACCAGGACCGCGCGGTCAAGTCGGGCCACTGGCCTCTCTACCGCTTCAACCCGGCGCTCATCGAGAAGGGCGAGAACCCGCTGCGGATCGACTCGAAGCCCGCGAAGATCTCCTTCGAGGACTACGCCTACCAGGAGGCCCGCTACAAGATGCTCGCCAAGAGCAAGCCCGAGGCGGCCAAGGCGCTGCTTGAGCGTGCCTCCGAGCACGTCCAGAGGAAGTGGAGCTACCTCGAGCAGCTCTCGAAGATCACCTACACCAAGCCCGCCGAGGAGTGAGCTTCACGCCTCGAGGCTGAGTCGATGACGGCCCCGGTTCGCGCCTCCGAGCGCGGGCCGGGGCCGTCGCTTTTCCAGCCGCAGATTCGCAAGGCGCAGGGTCAGCGCTCGTCCACGGGCTTGGCCGCGCGAGGGGTCGGGATTTCGTTGCCGCTGCGAGGCGCGACACTCTCGCGGTTTTCCGCGCGGGCGCCCCGCGATCCTCGCAGTCTCCCCAAGCCGCCGCGCGCCAGGCTTCGGGCAGGGGCTGGTGGCCGGGAGCGCGCCGGGTTTCCCCGACCTCCGCGGTCGGTTGGAAATCCGACGCTCGCGGCGCGGCTGCGGCAGTCTTCCCCGCCGAGCACGTTCATCAGGGGGCTCGGTTGAGCCAAGGTCTTCTTCCACAGGGTGAGTCGCTGCGGCGGGCGGTCCGCTGGATCAGCGAGCGCCGCCGCGACGATCCGCAGGCGAAGCTCGCGGCGATCATCGAAAGAGGCGGCGCCGCGCTTCGATCTCTCGCCGCTGGAGGCCGACTGGCTCTGGCGCAACCTGCCTCGGGCGGGGACCGAGCCGTGACGCGGGTGGGCGGGGGACGGTGGAGGCTGGGATTCGCGTGGACGGAGCGCGCCGGGGGGCGCTGGCAGCTCGAGGCTTCGAGGGGGATGACCGCAAACCCGGAGAGCCGCCGCGCAGGCTTGCGGCGGAGGGCGCCTGCGCGACCTGCCGAAGGAGGATCGAAATGAAGGCCAGTGGCTCATTCCTGTTGGCGGCGGTGCTCGTCGTGGCCGCCTGTGGCAGCACCGAAGAGAAGGCGGCGAGCGACGCGGGCACTCTCCGGGAGGACGCGGGCGGGGAGAGCGGCGATGCCGGCTCCGGCGTGCCCGACGGCGGATGCGAGAAGGAGAGCTGGACGGTCGATTGCCCATTCTCGAGCCAGCCGCCGACGGTGCTCGAGGCGCTCCGGGCCTTGGAGGCCTCGGCGCGCACCGACTATCCGGCGGCGACCTGGCGGGGCGTCGTCGCCGCCAACATCCTCACCCGCGACGGGCGGCTGGCGAGCAACGGCCTTCTGCTGGCGAGGTTCTGCGACAACGAGCCCGGGGAGCCCCGGGAGCTCTTCTTCGTGATCAACGCCCAGGGATGCAGCGCGGAGCGCCGATGCGTCGAGGACATCTGCGAGGTCCCGGCCGAATTCCCGAGCATCGACTCCGACCAGGCGATCGGGATCGCCTATCCCGGCGAGTCCGAAGAGAACCGCTACGGCATCAGCTACCTCTTCTCCGAGGGGAACTTCTGGAGCGTCAATCCCGCGGTCGAGGGCGGTCTCGACCGCGTCGTCAAGGTCGACGCGACGAGCGGAGAGATCGTCGACTGAGCCGGGAGCCGGCCTGGCGGCTCGCGCCCGCGTGAGGAGCGCAGGACAACTCCGGCAAGCTCGTCGCACATCTGCGCAAGGCCGGCCGGGAGCTGGCCGAGAAGGACGGCCAGCGGTTGATCCTCATCGACGGGCCGCCGGGGATCGGCTGCCCGGTGTGCACGCCTCGCCTGGAGGCGTCGACGCGCTGGTGGCGCTCACCGAGCCCTCGGGGGCTGGCGAGCATGACCTCGAGCGGCTGCTGCGGCTGGCGGCCCGCTTTGGCCTGCCGGCTGGAGTGGTGATCAACCGCTTCGATCTCGTGCTCGAGGCCGTCGAACCGATCGAGAGCGCCTCGATCAAAAGGCAACGCCTGCCGCAATCCCAACCTCCGGCGCCACTCCGACATACGGCGCCCACGGCGCAATCAGCGCACCGACGAAGAGCCGCATCGTCAAACCAACCCGGGACGAACCCCACATCGTGGCGTCGAGCGCGCCTTTTACCTCTGTGACGTGGAGAAGACCCGTAGTCGGCGCCCGGGTCGCGTGGACTCACCGGTCGTATTCGACAGCTCGAGGCCCTCCATCGCCCGGTATCCCGCGACGGCCACCGCGTTGAGTTGGAAGCTCGCCGCTGAGTCGCGCAACGGCCAAGCGATTCGGGCTCGCAGGCCTGCCGTGCCTCCGTGCTCCACGAGTCCGAAGTCACCTTCCACTTGAAGAAGGCGCCACGGACGCACCGCCGCACCAAAGGTCCACCGCTGGCCGAGGTCGACGTTCGCGAATTGGGCGACACGGAGGCGCGCCCGCCAGAGAGAGTTGCAGCGCGACGGTTTCCCGAAGCTCCTCGGCGCGCGCGTCTGCAGCGCTGCAGAGCAAGAACACTGCGATTCCGCATGCAGTCGCGATTCTCATCTGCCCCTCATTCGATGTCGGCCTTGGCGAAGAAGCTACCAGGCAGGGTCCCCAACGAGAATCAGGCTCCGGGATGGTCCCGGCCTCCGGACCGGGCCTTTCCGGAGTGGTCCATTCCCGGGCGCGGGCGCACTTCCTCGCTTCACGCGGCCCGCCGCTCCGCTCCCCAGCGTCATCGAGCCCTGTCGCCGGCGCCCTCGCGGCGATCGCGCTTCGGACCCCATCTCTGCCGGATTGCCGCGAGCGCGCCCGCTGCTGGAGGCCTTCCGAACGGCCCTCAGCAGGTGCCACTCGCTTCCCGAAGCCTCCGGACCGCGAATCGCGCCGCACCCGACCGCTTTCGGAAGACTCCGCGATCGCATTTCGCGCGTGCCAATCGCCTTCGGAAGGCTCCGCCGCGCGATTGCCCGCGGCGCCCCCGCGTTCCGGAGGCCTGCCTTGGCGGTCGTGAGATCGTCGAAGGGAGCCTTCCAAACCAGATTGGCACAGAGCCAATCGCGTTCCGGGGCGCCGAGAAGCGGTGGGCATCCGTGGACACCCGGTCCCAAGTCCCCGCCCGGCGATTGACGAGTCGTGACGGGCGGTTGGACGCCTTGGGGCTGTCCATTGGCCCCTCCGCCTATAATCCGCGCATGTCTTCCAGCCGACGCAGCGTCGGCCTCGAGGTCGGGGCTGCGAGCTTCCTCTGCCTGCTCCTCGGCCTGCCGTCGCTGACGTTCCCCATGGGCGTCGACCAGGGCACGCTCGGCGTCTGGGCCCAGCAGCTCGCGCGCGGTCTCGTGCCCTACCGCGACGTGTGGGACCAGCGCCCGCCGCTGATGCACCTGCTCCACTTTTTGGTCTACGCCGGCGGCGTGAGCGGCATGGAGCTGACCCGCGTCACCGACCTGCTCGTGCAGGTGGCGACCGCGGGCGTCCTCGGCCTGCTCGCGCTCCGCATGTTCGGCCGGGGTGCGGGCATCCTCGCGGGCGCTCTCTACGCCTACTGCTACTTCGGTCAGGCCGACTTCCACCACACCTCGCAGCCCGACGGGCTCGTCGGTCTCTTCGCGGCGCTCGCGATCCTCTTCGCGCTGCAGTCGGGCCCGAAGCGCAGGCTGCTCTCGGGCGCGATGTTCGGCCTCGCCTTCCTCGCCAAATACCCGGCGGCGCTGCTCTTCCCGGTGCTCGTCGGGATTGCGCCCGAAGGCGGCGACCGGAAGCGGCGGGCGAGACAAGCGATGGAGGTCGCGCTCGGCGCGGCTGTGCCCGTCCTCTCTCTCATCGTCTGGCTCGCCGCCACCGGCGCCCTGGGCGACTTCCTCATGGACACCGTGGTCTTCAACCTCGGCCACGGGAAGATCGGAACCGAGCGGCCGGAGCTCTCGATGCAGGCGCTCGAGGTGCTCGCCCAGCTCCTCAATCGCCGGGAAGTCCTCGCGCCGCTGCTGCTGCTGCCCCTCGCGCGACTCGAGCGGCGCTCGACGCTGGTCGCCGGCGCGTGGGGGCTCGTCTCGTTCTTGATGGTGCTCGTGCAGCGGAAGTTCTTCTCGTACCACTTCCTCCCGCTGGTCGCGCCGCTGGCCCTGCTGTCGGCGGGCGCCGTGCGCGGCCTGGCGCTGCGCTTGGTGGCCGAGCCCGCGCCACGCATGCGCAAGGTGACCTGGGCGATCGCGCTGGTGTTGACGCTGGGCGCCGGCTACCGCACTGCCGCGCGCTGGGGCCGAAGCGCCGTCGCCGCGGTGCAGGTTGCCTCCGACGACGAGGCCCGGAGCGCCTTCCACGCGCTACACGTCAACCCGTTCCTCGGCTTCTCGCTGGGCGACGACCTCGAGGCGGCCGCGGCCATCAAGGCGATGGCCAGGCCCGGGGACAGGCTCCTCGTCTTCGGTGCGCCGCTGCTCTACTACCTCTCGGAGCTGCAGCCCGCGACGCGCTTCATCATGGACAGCCCGTTCGTCGCCAAGGGCCATCCGGAGCGCTACGACCGCGAGCTCGAACGCGCGCTCGACTCCCGGCCGCCGGAGTTCGTCGCGGTCTACCTGCGCAACACCTGCCGCGCGGTGACCGGCTACGACGAGCCGAGCGCCTCGCTGCTGCGCCTGCAACCGAAGGCACAGCGGCGGCTCGCGGAGCTGGAGAAGGTGCTCGAGCTGGAGACGGTCGCCGTCTACGCGTCGCGCGAGCGGGCCGCGGCGCTCGCACCATAGCGGCCCTCGTGCAGGACGCGGTGGGACGTGCGCCCCCCGAGTCGCTGCTCCACCGAGTCGACGTTTGCCGGGGGAGCCCAGCAAACGGGACGCCCCGGAAAGGCGTCCGGGACATCGGAAATCGCGTCCGGGACATCCGAAATCGCGTCGGGGACATCCGAGATCGCGTCCGGGACATCCGGAATCGCGTCCGGGACATTGGAAATCGCGTCCGGGACATCCGAGATCGCGTCCGGGACATCCGGAAATCGCGTCCGGGACATCCGAGATCGCGTCCGGGACATCCGGAAATCGCGTCCGGGACGTCTCATCCGCGGTGATGCATGTCCCCGCTGCCCTTCGGCATGTCCCGCGAGCCCTTCGGCATGTCCCGCGAGCCCTTCGGCTTGTCCCGCGAGCCCTTCGGCTTGTCCCGCGAGCCCTTGCATCTGTATCAGCGGGGGTTCATCGACGAGCTCGAGCGGCTCCGGCGCCGTCCGGCGAACGCCAGGCCGCCCATCACGAACAGCGCGACCGAGGTGATCGCCGCGCCCGCGACGAACGACCTGGGACGGTAGACCAGCTCGACGCGATGCTGGCCCGCGGAGACTGGAACGGCGCGGGCGAGATAGTCGGCGCGATAGAGCGGGGCGGGCGCGCTGTCGACCCGGGCTTGCCATCCGGGGAACCAGGAGTCGCTCACCACGAGCACGCCGTCGCCGCAGGCCTCGACGTCGACGACCATCCTGTTCGCCATGGCCTCTTCGATGCTGGCGGTCGAACCCGCGCAGTCGGTGAGAGAGGGCAGGGGCTCGCCCGGATCGAGCTCGAGGAAGGCGTATTCGCGCAGGGGACGGCTCGGATCGAGCAGCGCCGCGCGCGCCTCGGCCTCCGACGCGGCGACGGCTCGGTGAACGACCAACGCGCGCGGGAAGGCCGTGCGGCTGCGATAGAGGTTGGGGATCCGGAAGAGCGCCTCGTCGGCATCATCGTCGTCGCCGCCGGCGCGCTCGAGGCCGGAGAAGGGCGCCTCGCCGCGGCGCACGTACCAGGCGACCGAGGCGAAGTCGAATAGGGCGCGCTCGTCGTCGGCGAGCACCGACGCGAGCCGGCGCGGCGCGCGCGGCCCCTCGCCTTCGATGCTCGAGAGCCGCTCTTCGACATGCCGGTTGCCGACGAACGCCTCGCGGCTCAGGCGCACGTAGCGCTTGAGCTGCTCGCGCTGCGAGGCCGATTCGGTGAGCGCCTCGGCCTCGTCGCGGTGCTCGGAGCCGCGGCTGAAGCGGGTCCACGGCTCGGCGCGCATCAGCTCGGCGAGGCGCGAGGGGGTCGAGAGCGCCTCGGCGGTCGCGTAGAGCGGCCGGCCGAAGAGGTTGTGCGCGAGGAGCACCTCGAGCGCCGTCAGCCCGACGAGGACGGCCCGCGCGGCCTGCGCCCGCGCCCGGGGTCGGCCGGGAAGGAACCCGAGGAGCAAGCCCGCCAGGCCGACGAGGACCGCCGCGAGCAGCGCGCCCAGCCCGGCCTGTCCGCCTGTGGAAGCGATGCGCGCCGCGGCGACGAGCGAGGCCGCGAAGAGCCCGACGCCCGCGGGTCTCAGCCAGCGGGGCCTGCGGCGCGCCCAGGCGACGAGCTGATCGAAGCCGAGCGCCGCGAGCGGAGCCAGCACCGCCGTCGCGGCGACGAGGTACTTCACCGGGAAGCGGAAGAGCCGGAAGGGGAAGAGCCCGAGCGCGAAGGACGAGGGCGCGAAGTTGGCGCCGAGCGACAGCAGCGCGAGCAGCAGACCGGCGACGGCGAAGGGCAGGGCGCGCCGGCGCCGCGCACGACCGGCGAGCGCGAGCGCGGTCAACGCGCAGAACAGGCCGCCGAGGTGCAGGGTGATGACGAGCCGCTGCGCCTGCGCATCGGGCGGCGCGGGGTTTGCCCCGGAGACGAGCGTCGCGAGGTCCGGCAGACTCGCCGACCACGCGAGCGCCGCGTCCGCAGGAGGCTGCTCGACCTGCCCCGCGAGCTCGGCCGCGGGGACCAGCGCGATGGCCGCGAGCGCGGCGCCCCAAGCCAATCCGAGCGCCGTGCCCGCGACGGGTTTCGGGCGCGGCTTGCGGCTCCAGACGGAGACGAGTAGCGCGGCGATGCCCTGGGCGAGCAGGATCTCCGGCGAGCCGCACAACGCCGATGCTCCCGCGCTCGCCGCGAGCAGGAGCAGGGCCGAGGGGCGCGGCCCGCGGCGCAGGTCGAGCACCGCGGCGAGCAGCGGCCCGGTCCAGGCGAGCGCGTTGGCCATGTTCTGCTCGTTGCCGAGGTAGGCGTACATCACGCTCAGCCCGAAGGCCGAGCCCGCGAGCAGGCTCCCGAGCCGCGAGCCGCCGAGCCGGCGCCCGACCGCGGCGGTCCCCGCGACGGCCAGCGCGACGTGGAGCAGGTGCTCGACGGTGATCGCCCAGACCGGACCGAAGACGAGGACGGCGAGCACCCGCGGCGGATAGAAGGCCTGGGCCTGGACGGTCGCGGCGAACGGATGGCCGAGCCAGAGATACGGGTTCCACAGCGGCAGCTCGCCGTTGCTCAGACACTCGGCGAGGAAGGCGGCGTCCGGGATGAAGAGCCGGAAGATGTCCCGGCCCGCGAGCGCTTCGCCGGAGAGGACCGGGCGATAGGCCCACGCGGCGGCGCCGAGCACGGCCAGCGCGCCGAGCGCACGCCTCGCGATCCGGAGGCGTCGCGGGGAGCGCTGTACGTCGGCCGAGCTCATGGCCGGCACGATAGCGGCGCGCCGCGGAGGCCCGCAAGAAAGGCGCGGGCGTGGGCGTCGGGGCGACCGACCGCCTTCCGGAGCCGCTTCCGAGCGAGGCTCCGCCGCAACCGCGTTGCAGCCGGCGATTGCAGACGTCTAGTAGCGCCTGCGCAGGACCACACCCCGGTTCCCGACGGCCCAGACATCGTTCGCGGAGAACCCCCACAGCGCCTCGAGCGATTCGGTCGTCGGGCTCTTCGCGTCCATCCAGAGCGCGCCATTCCAGTGGGCGATCTCCCCTCCGCTGCCCACGGCCCAGGCGTCGTCGGCCGAGGCCGTCCAGACTGCTTTCAGATTCGAGGTGCTGCGTACCGAGCTCCAGGAGCTGCCGCTCCAATGGAGCAGAATGCCCGTAAGGCCGACCGCCCAGACGTCGTCGGAAGCGCTGCCCCAGATCCCGAAGATGTCCAATTCCGCCGGGTTCGCGACCGACGCCCAGGAGTTGCCGTTCCAGTGGAGGATGGTCCCGAAGTTGCCGACCGCCCAGACGTCGGTGGGGCCGCTTCCCCACACAGCAATCAGGGAGCTCGCTTCCGCCGGGGCGGTGCGCACGGACCACGAATCGCCGTTCCAATGCAGCAATGCCGCGTTTGGAAACTCGCCGCCGACCGCCCAGACATCCGTCGAGGACGAGCCCCAGACCCCACTGATGGGCAGGCCCGAGGGCGCCTCGGCCCATGACCAGCGGCTGCCGTCCCAATGCAGGAGCACGGTCGCCAGGTCGAAGATCCCGTACCCGACTGCCCAGACGTCGTTCGACGCGCTGCCCCACAGGCCGGTCATCTCCGTCATCGGCACCTCGAGTGACTCGGTCCATTCGGACCCGTCCCAGTGCAGGATGACCTGCCAGCCCGCGACCCAGACATCGTCTGCCGAGCTGCCCCAGACCGCCCTGAGGCTGGCCGTCGTCGGGGTCGCGAACTGCTGCCAGCCCGGCTCGCAGGTGTTCGGCGTGCCGCTGCCTTCGCAGACGAGCGGCTCGGCGCATCCGGCGCAGGTGACCGTGCGCCACCTGCCGCAGCGGTCCTCGAGGTCGAGCTGGCCGCACTCGATCTCGTACTGGGCGCAGAGCTCGGCGTCGGTCTGGTCGCAGGCGCAGAGGTTGGGCCAGCCCGAGCCGCCGCAGACGAGCGGAGAGGCGCACTCGCCGCAGGAGGCGACCGTGCGCGGCAGGCCGCAGGCGTCGCTCGCCGACACCTCGCCGCAATCGAGCCGCAGGCGCGCGCACAGCTCGCCATCGGTCTCCGGGCACCCGCAGACGTTCGCCGCGCGCGCGCCGCAGACGAGCGGAGCCTCGCACTCGCCGCAATCCACCGTTCGGCTGCGGTCGCAGTTGTCGAAGCTCGTCGCCTCCTCGCAGTCGGCGCCTATCCGACTGCAGAGCTCGGCGTCCAGCTCGGAAACGCAGCTCTTCGAGCCGCAGACGTTGGCCGTCCCGCCGCCGCCGCAGGTCATCGGCTGGCTGCAGCCGCCGCAGTCGAGCCTGCGCTCAGTCCCGCAGCCGTCGGTCGTCTCCACCTCACCGCAGTCCTTGCCGAGGGCGGCGCAGAGCTGCTCATCGCTCTCGCCGACGCATCGGCAGAGGCCGGCTTCGCAGCTCAGGCCCCCAGAGCACAGGCCGCCGCAGCAGGGCTCGTCGGGTCCCCCGCAGGCGCGGCAGAGCTTGTCCGCGGCGCACTCCAGGCCCGAGTTGCAGGCCTCGCCCTCGCAACATCGCTGGTCCGAGGCTCCGCAGGCGCGCTCGAGCTCCTGGGGGCAGGCGCACAGGAGGATGAGCAAAGCGAACGAGCTGAGCGAAAGGACAGGGCGCATGGCGCTCCTCCGAACGATGGGCGCCTATTCGAGGCGGCGCATGATGACCCCTTCGGTGCCGACGGCCCAGACGTCGTTGACGCTGGCGCCCCAGACGCCTTGGAGGACCGTGTCTTCGGTGGCGGTCGGCTGAACCGTCCAAGCTCCGCCGCCCTGCCGTCTGAGCACGGTCCCGTAGCTGCCGACCGCCCAGACGTCTTGCGCCGAGGCTCCCCGGACCGCCGTGAGCCACTGCAGCGAAGGGCTCGTCATGAGCATCCACGAGCTGCCGTCCCAGTGGAGGATGAGGCCCATCGAGCCGACCGCCCAGACGTCGTCCGACGCGCTGCCCCAGACGCCGTCGAGGTGCTCGATCGCAAGCTCGGTCGGCGGCATCTGATGGCGGACCCAGGTCAGCCCGTCCCAGTGCAGCAGGGTGCGCTCGTTGCCGACGGCCCAGACGTCGTCTGCGTGCATGCCCCACACGCCGAGCAGACTCTTGGTGTTCGGCGGCAGCGTCAGAGCGCTCCAGGCCGAGCCGTTCCAGCGAATCGCGAGCCCTTCACTGACGCCCCCGACGGCCCAGACCTCTTGCGGCGAGTGGACCCAGACGCTTCTCAGGTTGCTCACCTCGAAGGGCGGCGTCGCTGTCGACCATGTCGAGCCGTCCCAATGGACGACGATGCCGTCGAGCCGCTCGCTGGCATGGCCGACGACCCAGACGTCGGCGGTGGAGGAGCCGCCGATGTCCAGGAACGCGGCGCCGGCGACGGTGTGCTCGAGCGACCAAGCGGTGCCTTGCAAGTGCCAGAGCGAGCCCTGGTCGGTGGTTGCCCAGACGTCTTCGCTCGCCGAGCCCCATATGCCGCTCAGGTTCTCCGTGATCGGCGTGGAGACGAGGGCCCAACCGACCTCGCAGCGGTTGGCGGTCCCCGAGCCGCCGCACGCCAAAAAGTCGGCGCAGTCGCCGCAGTCCACGCTTCGCGGCTTGCCACAGACGTCCAGGGTGGCGACCGGGCCGCACTGGGCGCCGCGTCGCTCGCAGATCTCGGCATCGGTCTCTGGGCATCGGCACAGATTGGCGAAGCCCCGAGCCCCGCACTCGAGCGGCTCGGCACAGCCGCCGCAGGAGACCGAGCGCTCGATGCCGCAGGAGTCGAAGTCGGTGAGCTCGCCGCACTCCTTGTCCAGTCGCTCGCAGAGCTGCGCCTCGGTCTCGGGGCAGCCGCAGGCGTTCGGCTGAACCGAGACTCCGCAGGCGAGGGGCGAGGTGCACGAGCCGCAGTCGACGCCGCGGTCGTCGCCGCAGTTGTCGGTGGCGGAGAGTGAGCCGCACTCGGCGCCGAGCCGCGCGCAGAGCTGCCGGTCGGTCTCCGGCTCGCAGGCGCAGACGTTCGGTTCGTCGCCTCCGCCGCAGGTCTCGGGGGGGGTGCAGGCGCCGCAAACGACGGTCCGTCGTTCCCGGCAGGTGTCGGTGCCCGAGACCTCGCCACAGTTCTTTCCCAGCCGCGCGCAGAGCTGCGCGTCACTCTCGGCGGCGCAGCGGCACAGCCCGTCGGCGCAGCGCAGGCCTGAGCCGCATCCCTCTCCTGCGCAGCAGACCGCACCCTCGGCACCACAGGCTCTGCACCGTCCGTCGGATGCGCAGGCGAGGCTCGCTTCGCACTGTCGGTTCCCGCAGCAGGCTTCGCCGTCGTAGCCGCAAGCGGCGCGAATCTCTTGCTTGCAGGCGAGCACGCAGGTGGCGGCGAGGAAAAGGAGGAGTGAGAGAGGGCGACTCACGCGGGCTCCGAGTGCCGGCAGTCTAACTCTGCGGAGCCACCGGATGTGTCGTCGGACCGAGGCTTCGGGTGGCTCGTCTGCGCGCCCGGGCCGGTCGCGGCCCGGCTCGAGCTCGGTCGAAGGGACAATAGACATCGACACGCGCTCGGCCGGACGGATGGGGTCAGAGGGCGGCCCGCAGGATCGACGCGATCTCCGCGTCGGTCAGGACCACGGGGTTCGACTTCATGCTCGAGCCTCGCGACTCCTTGACGACGGCGGCCAAGCTCGACTCGGCGAGGCCGAGCTCGCCGAGCCGCGGGATCTCCAGGCGCGCGACGAGCGACTGCGCCGCGGCGATCCCCGCCGCGCGCGCGTCGGTCGAGCGCTCGAACCGCTCGCCAGTCAGCGCCTCGCCGATCGTCGCGTAGCGCTCGAGCGCGGGGCTCGAGGCCTCGCGCGTCTCGAGCGCCTCGACGTTGGCCTCCATCGTCTGCCAGAGCACCGAGGCGCAGGCGACTCCGTGGGCGATGCCGAAGCGTGCGCCCAGCGCGGCGGCGATGCCGTGGACCGCCCCCAGTCCCGCGTTGGCGAGGCACAGGCCGCCGAGCAGGCTGGCGAGCGCCATGTCGTCGCGGGCGTCGCGATCGGCGCCGTCCTCGACGGCGCGCGGCAAGGCCTTGACGGCGCGGCGGATTCCCTCGAGCGCCAGCGCGTCGGTCGCCGGCTGTGCGCGCAGCGAGACGTACGGCTCGATGAGCTGGGTGAGCGCGTCGAGCCCGCTCGCCGCCGTCTGCGCGGGCGGCACCGAGTCGGTGAGCGCCGGGTCGACGAGCGCGACCGCCGGCAGCAGCAGCGGGCTGCGGATGCTCTTCTTGAAGCCCTCCTCGCGCGAGGAGACGACCGCGTTGCGCGTCACCTCGCTGCCGGTGCCCGCGGTGGTCGGCACCGCGATGAGCGGCAGGGCGGGCTTCTGGAGCGCCCGGCCGGTGCCGACGCCCTCGAGGTAGTCGCGCACCGAGCCGCCGTTGGTCGCGAGGCCCGAGGCCGCCTTCGCGAGATCGAGCACCGAGCCTCCGCCGATGCCCACGACGACCTTGCTGCCGAGCGCCCGCGCCCGGGCGGCCGTCTCGTCGACCGCGGCGACCTCGGGCTCGCCGGTGGCAAAGACGCGCTCGGCCGCGACCCCGCGCTTCTGGAGCTGGTACTCGAGGCGCTGGAGCGTCTCGGAGCGCTGCAGGTGGCGGCCGGCGACGACGAGCGCGCGATCGCCGTAGCTGGCGACCAGCTCTCCGAGCAGGTCGAGGCGCCCGCGCCCGAAGGCGACCTGGCGGGCAGTCGCGAATTCGAAGTTCATGGCGCGCCCCTACCAGGCCGATTCGGCTTTGGGGAACAGGCTCTCGTACTTGGTGCCGACGCGCGGCTGAGCCATCCAGTCCTTCACCGTCTCGCGCCAGCGCAGGTAGTGCTCGGTCTTCTGGTGCGACTCGAAGCCGGACTTGTCGCGGTAGACCTCGTAGAGCGCGAAGCGGTCGGGGTCTTCGAGGTGGCGGCTGACGTCGAAGCGCAGGTTGCCCGGCTCGTTGCGGGTGTTGCGCGCGTTCTCGAGCGTCGCGCGGACGAACTCCTCGCGGTGCTCCGGCTTGACGTGGACGTCTACGACGACGACGAACATGGGGCACCTCTCCGTGCGGTGTGAGAAGGCCCGGATTATTCGGGATGGCTGGGGAGAGGGCAACCGGGGACGGCGGGCTCGGAGGTCGAGCAAGCCGAGGGCACGGCAGGGCGCAGGCCCCCCGCGAGCTCATCGCCCGCGCTGCGATCTGATCGTGCGCAAGCTGTGCGAGCGGGGCTCAAGCTGGCAAGACCGCGAATCCCAGCTTCGAGGCGTTCACGCGTACGCGGCGCTCCGCCGAGAGCATCGTCAAATTGCAGCCGGCTTCACGCTCGAACGCCACGGCGGTCGCCAGGTGGATGGCGTCGAGGGTTCGGAGGGGCTCGACGGGAAAGGGCTCGCCGGCCCGCTGAAGGACTCTTGCGCTCATGTCGATGACCAAGCAGCCCGCGACGAATTCGCGAAACCAAGCCAACAGGCTCGAGCGCTCGTCGTCCGTAAACCTGCCGTCGAGGGAGGCTCGGAGCAGCACCCTCTCAACTTCGGCGATCGTCAAAGCCGAGGTAATCAGGTTGGGAAAGCCTCCGACTGGCTGAAGCAGGCGCGCGTCGTCGCTGAGCGCGACCTGTAATAGCGCGCTGCTCTCGACGTAGAGCACCGGTGTCACGGGCGCTTGTCCTCGCGGAGATCATCGAGAATCTCCTGGGCGGCATTCTGGGGAAGCGCGACCTTGGGCCGCCGCCTGGCGAGTTGCCGGATGTGGGCGCGCAGGTCTTCCGGCGGAACCATCGCGGGCTTGACGAAGCCGCTCTCGATGGCCCGCTGGAGCCGCACTTCGAAGGAGTCCGTGGCTTGGCCTGCGGTCTTCGGGGAACGGACCTCGGCGACCACGCGACCGCGATCGGTCACCAGCACGACCTCGCCTCGTTGGACTTCGCGCAGATACTCACTGAGCTTGGCCTTGAACTCCCGGACCCCCGCGGTCTTCATGCGCTGATTGTGGCCACCGATGACCACATTCGTTAGCCGTCGCCTCCCCTGCGGCCGGCCGTCCGGCTGGGAGCAAGCGTGTGTGCCGTTGCCAGCAATCGGCAGCGCCGCGCGGGCCTCGGGCGCGCCTTCGCGGGTGGACGAGCGGGTGCCGTCGCTCGGGGGAGCCGACCGCGCCCCGGCGCCGGCTGTGCGATAGTCCGCGTCTGCTCATGAACCTCGAGCCGCTCGTCAAATCGCCGCCCTGGCTGCCGTCTTCGCGACCGTCACGCTCCAGCGGAATCCGGCAGCGCCCCATGAGGACCGGCTGCTCGCGCGAGCTCATTCGCGAGGAGGTCTTGCGATGCGCTTCTGGAATAGAAGAGCGGCTGCGGACGAGGCCGACAGCCCGGCCCGGCTGTTGACGCCCGCCGAGCGGCCCCGGCAGCCTTTCCCGCGCTTGGCGGCGCTCGCCGTGGGGCTGGGCGCGCTCGTCAACATCCCCATCCCCGAGAGCGCGGGGCTGGCGCTGGCGCCGGGCTTCGCCGTGGCCATCCTCGGCGCGGCGTCGATGGCCGCGTGGCTCGAGGAGCGCATCTACTACCGGATGGCGCGGCGCCCGATGCCGGCACGCCTGGCCTTAGGTGCGCTGCTGGCGCCGGTTGGCCTCGTGGCTGGCATCCTGCTGGCGGCGCTCCTCAGCCCGCTGGGAAAGGTGTTGGGCGACGAGGCGACGCTCGCGGTCGCGGTCTTCCTGGGCGCCTGGTGGCTCTCGATGGCCTCGCTCGGCAGCACCGTCATCCTGGTCATCGACGCCCTCGCCAGCATCGCGCGGCGGTTCCGCTCGCGAATCATCCTCGCCGTGCTCGGCTTGCTGCTACTCGTCTCCTCGGTCTCGGCCGCGGCGGTCTTCGCGGTCAGCCAAGCCATCAGCGGGGCGGTGGGCGCCGAGAAGGCGCACTTCAACGCAAACTTGTCCATCGGCTACGTCCGCATCGACCGCGACGCCGGCGCCATCTTCTCGAAGGACGACACCTCGTCGCTCGTCGTCATGCTGCTCTGCTTGGTCACCGTCGTCGCCCTCCCCGCGCTCCTGAGCGCCTGCGGCAAGCTGGCCGACGCGGTCATGGAGCGCCTCCACCCGCTGGCGGCGGGCTTTCGCGCCATCGCCGCGGGCGACTTCGACGTGCGCGTCGAGGAGGCGGGCAGCGTCGAGATCATCGACCTGAACCGCGGCTTCAACGCCATGGCCGCGCACCTCGGCGTCGCGACGCGGATGGAGCGCGCCTTCGGCACCTACCTCGGCAAGCAGGTGATGGAGCGCATCCGGGCGCAGCACGGCGAGGCCTCGCTGCCGGCGGCCTCGCGCGAGGCGAGCGTCTTCTTCGCCGACGTGCGCGGCTTCACCGCGATGAGCGAGAAGCTCGAGCCCGCGCAGGTCTTGGCCGTGCTCAACCGCTACTTCGAGCGGGTCGTCGAGGTCATCGACGAGCACGAGGGCTACCTCAACAAGTTCATCGGCGATGCGGTGGTGGTGGTCTTCAACGGCCCCATCGATCAGCCCGACCACGCCGAGCGCGCCGTGCGCTGCGCCCGCGCCCTGCTGCAGGCGGTGGCGGCGATGAACGCCGCGGGCGCCTTCGCCGACGTCGGCGGTCTGCAGGTCGGCGTGGGCCTCGCCACCGGCCCGGTCGTCGCCGGCAACCTCGGGTCGTCCAAGCAGATGGAGTACACGGTCATCGGCGACACGGTGAACCTCGCCTCGAGGCTCACCTCCAAGGCGCCTGAGGGCGAGGTCTGGGCGAGCGAGCAGACCGCAAAGAGCTTGCCGGCCGGAGAGGCGCAGGCGCTCGAGCCGATACGAGTCAAGGGCAAGGAGAAGCCGGTCGCGCCGTACCGGGTCTGGCCGAAGCCGGGCGGGGTAGAGGCTGCGGTGGGGTAGGGACCGCCCGTCGTGCCCCACGGCCCGGAGCGCCTTCGAGCTGGCGTTTCCCGCGGCCCGCCCGCCCCCGATCGCCGAGAGCGGAGGCCGAGCTTGCGAGGCCGAAGTCGAAGGGCCTCTCGACTCCACCCCTTCGTTCCTCAGGAGGCTACGCTCGAGGTGAGCGGCGGTCGGGCCGAAGTCGAGCAACTGTCTCATTGGTCAAGAGCCCGAGCCCGCCCCCGGTCACCCCGAGCGCAGGCCCAGCTTGCGAGGCCGAAGTCGAGGGGCCTCGACTTCGCCTCCCTCGTTCCTCGGGAGGCCTACAGCTCGCTCTTCAAGTAATCGGCGAAGAGCCCGGCGACCGATTCGATCTCGAGCAGCGACGAGCGCAGCTCGAGCGCCCGCGGGTGGCTGTCGGTGCAGACGATGTGCTCGAAAAGGCCCGAACGCTGCAGCCGGCCCAGGGCGTCGCCCGGCAGCACGCCGTGCGTCGCGATGGCCGAGATGCTCGCCGCGCCGGCCGCCCGATAGGCGCGGGCGGCGTTGATGAGCGAGCCGCCGGTACGGATCATGTCGTCGTAGATGACGACGTGGGCGCCCTTGACGTGGGCGCTCACCGCGGTCACCTCGGTCGTGCCGTCCTCGTGCCGGCGCTTGAAGACGAACGAGGCGGTGACGCCCGAGTCGAGCGCCATCCGCTCGACCCACTTCGCGCGGCCGGCGTCGGTGGCCGCGAGCACGAACCCCGGACCTGCGAGCCGCTGGGCCGCGCGCATGATGACCGGCGTGCCGCGCAGGTGCACCGGGCGGATGGCGCCCTCGAAGTAGAAGGGGATGCCCTCCGAGTGCAGGTCGAGCAGCACCACCCGGCTGCCGGTGGCCGGCACCGGAATGGACGAAAGCAGCCGCGCCCGGGTCTTCGCCGTGACGATCTCGCGCGGCTTCGAGACCCGCTCCATCGTCGCGTAGCCGAAGAACGGGATGACCAGCGTCAGGCTGCGCACGTCCTCCTGCACGAGCCCGCAGGCGAGGTCGTAGAGCTCGAGCGTCTCGGTCTCGTTGATCGTCCCGCCGACCACCACCGCGTCGCGGCCGTCCACGTCGCTGAGGATGCGCTGGTAGTGCTCACCGTCGGGGAACTGCTTGCGCTCGAGCTGGCCGAGATCGAAGTCGGCGAGCGCGGCGATCTGGCCCTGCAGCTCGAGGTAGGAGCTGGTTGCGAAGACGAGCGGCTTGTCGTGCTTCATTGCTGGAGCTGCCTCGCTTTGAGAATGAGCCGGGTCTTGACGAGGTGGAGGGTCTCTTCGAGACCGGCCGGATACGAGTGAGGATTGAGAAAGCGCTTGATGCTCGGGTGCAGCATCGAGAGCTGGCTCCTCGTCCTTTCGCGCGCCTGGTCGAGTGGCGGTGGTTCGTAGACCTTTTGGCCGCCCCTGAATACCGGAACGAGCAGGTCTTCGCCCGGTGAATCTTCCGAGAAGCGCTGGCGGCGCGTCGCGTCGGAGGGGTCGACGATCGTCGGCGGGCTCGCGCCCGGCCCGAGCAGCTCGTCCCAGATCATGTCGCCGGCGAAGAGCCCGTTGGCGGTGAAGCGGCGCGTCTGCAGGATGCCGGGCGTGGTGGTCTTGGTGAGCTGCTCGGAGAGCTTGAGCCGATGCTCCCAGCGCCCACCGGGCTCGCGCACCGCCGACAGCTTGTAGATGCCGCCGAGCGCCGGCTGGTCGAAGGCCGTGGCTAGCCGCGTGCCCACGCCCCAGAGGTCGATGCGCGCGCCCTGCTCCTGGAGGCTCTCGATGATCTGCTCGTCGAGGTCCCCGCTGGCGACGATCTTGGCGTTGGGGAAGCCCTCCTCGTCGAGGATGGCGCGGGCGCGGATGCTCAGGTACGCGAGGTCGCCGGAGTCGAGCCGGATGCCCAAGAGCTCGTGGCCATGCTCGCGCAGCCAGCGCCCGGTCTGTGCCGCGCGGCGCGTGCCCTCGAGGCTGTCAAAGGTGTCGACGAGCAAGATGCAGTTGTTGGGCATCGCCTCGGCGTAAGCCTGGAAGGCTTGCTGCTCGTGCTCGAAGGCCAGCACGAAGCTGTGCGCGTGCGTGCCGCGCACCGGGATGCCGAAGATCCTGCCGGCGAGCAGGTTGGAGGTCGCGTCGACGCCGCCGACGAAGGCGGCGCGGCACGAGGAGAGGCCTCCGTCGACGCCCTGCGCGCGCCGCAGGCCGAACTCGACTACCGGCTGGTCCTTGGCGGCGAGCTTGACGCGCGCCGCCTTGGTCGCGACCAGGGTCTGGAAGTTGATCAGCGTCAGCAGCGGCGTCTCGAGGAGCTGGCAGTGGAGGATGGGGCCTTTGACGCGCACCAACGGCTCCTGCGGGAAGACGACCGTGCCCTCGGGCACCGCGTCGAGGTCGCAGGCGAGCCGCAGGCCGCGCAGGTGATCGAGGAACGCCGGCCTGAAGAGCGGCTTGCCGTCGGCGCCGTTGAGCGAGGCGAGGTAGGCGAGGTCGTCGTCGTCGAAGCGCAGCGTCTCCACGTAGTCGACCGCCGGTCCCAGCCCGCAGGCGACCGCAAAGCCACCCTGGAACGGGTTCTCGCGAAAGTGCAGGTAGAAGACGGCCTCGCGCTCGGCGACGCCGGACTTCCAATACGCGTAGGCCATCGTCAGTTGATACAGGTCCGTCAGCAGCGCGAGCGATGGCCGGTACAGCTCACTCGGAACCTTCATCGAGACGACCCCCGGGAGAATGCGAGCGCCAGTCAGCGCGCGGCCCGCCCGGAGGGTCAAGGCAGCAGCGGCGGCCGGAGGGGCGATGTGCCGTCTCGCAGACGCGGCGGGAGGTCCCGAGCTCCGCAGGAGAGGCGCGGGCGGAGGGGCGGCGAGCCGGCTTCTCCGCGCAATCGGGCGAGTCGCGTCCGGCCGCTCGCGCGTCGGTGCGGCAGACAACCGCCGTTTAGACCGCCGGGGAGGTGCGGCGGCCCGGCGTCTGCTTTCGACGAGCGCGCGTCAGCCGGGCGGCGATCGCCCCGCCCGCCGCGCAGGCGGCGGGCGCGGTCGCCATCCCGGCGATCACGTCGAGGACGTAGTGGTGCGACAGGTAGACCGCCGAGAAGGCGACCAGGGCGGCGAAGCCGATGCTGAAGACGCGCAGGAAGATACCCCGGTGCCACAGGTGCCAGACGGCGATGAGCGGGTAGGCCGCGTGGAGGGAAGGCATCGCGCCGAAGACGTTGGGGTTCATCGAATAGATGCCGGCGAAGACGCCGACCCCGAACATCTCGTCGAAACGCCCCGCGCCCGCCGAGTGGGGCAGCGCCGCCGGATCGGCCGGGCCGAGCCCGTGCGCGAGCACGTACCACGGCGGCGCGGCCGGATAGAGCGTGTAGGCCGACACCGCGATGACGTTGGCCGCGAAAAAGCACCAGCCCATCGCCTCGGCGCGGTCGGGCTCGACGAAGAGGTAGACCAGCAGCGTGCCGAAGAACGGCGCGACGAAACCCATGTACGCGATGCCGGCGAAGAGGTCGGCTATCGGATTGGCCCGCGTGGCGAACCAGGCGGCCCAGGGCATCGGCTCCTCCCCGGGGGCCGGAAAGAGCGCGGCGTCGAGCAGGAAGAGGTCCCCGGTGTGGATCTCGCCGCGCAGGGAGGCGAACGCGAGCTGTTGCAGGTCGAGGTAGAGGAAGAGCGCGAGCCAGAGCGGCAGTCCGGCGCGCAGCAGCGCCGCGGTGCGACGGCCGCCAAGGGCGAAGGCCGCGAGGACCCCGTCGAGAACGTAGTGCTCCCAGCGCAGGTGGCCGGAGGCGGCCAACAGCGCGAAGTGGGCGCTCGCGGCGCAGAAGGCCCCTGTGGCCAAGCGCGTTCGCGCAGGGTGCGGCGCGCCGCCTCGCCGAAGCTCGTTGCTCCCGTCGCTCATGAGCAGCGTTCGTAGCGGGGGCGCGGCGCGCGAGGCGAGCCCCGCGAGGCTGCGGCGGTCGCAGAAGTTCGCTGGCGTGCGATTCGGCCGAGCGCGGCCACGGCAGAAGCGCTCGGGCTTCGAGGGGTCGGTCTCGCCGTTGGTGCGCGCGCCGCTGCGGAGGGTCCGGGGCGAACGAAGCCGACCTGCGCGGCGGCCTCGGGCGACGTCGTCGCGGGGGAGCCCGCCGGCCGAGCCGCCTCGACGCTCTGGATTCAGCAGACCCTGGATGCGCGGGCGCGAGGCCCGGCTCGCCTCAGAAGATGCCGTCGCAAGCGGTGCCGAGCACCTCGCCGGCGTATGCGCCGAGCTCGCCGTAGGCGAAGGCCGCGTTGCGGTCGACCGCGAGCCACACCAGCGAGGTGCGCAGGGCCCCGACGACGAATTCGGCCTCGGTCTGGGCTCCGCGCTTCATCTTCAGGCGCCCGAGCGAGGTGAAGAAGATCTCCCCGGCCTCATCGACGATGGCGTCCTCGACCTTGATCGCGCGCATCTTGCCCTTGGTCCCGATGAAGAGGCGGAAGTCCTTGTTGCCCTCGGGCTCGCGCGCCCGATCGACGAAGTAGTAGTTGCCCTCGTCGTCGCGGGCCAGCGCGTGCGCGTGGCGGCGCCAGCGCGGCTTGTAGAGCTGCGCCTTGTCGAGCAGCTTCTTCGCCTCGCTCTTGCCGAGCAGCTTCAACGGCGCGGCCGTCTTGCCGCACTGCAGTTGCGGGGTGCCGTCCTTGACGCCAAACCCGGCCTGCCAGCGCGCCGGCGCGCGCGGCTCCCAGAACGAGTAGTCGAAGGAGCCCCCCTGCGCGCTCGCGCCGACTATTCGCTGCTCGAACAAGCGCTTGCCGTCGCCGACGAACAGGGCCTGACCCTCGCTCGAGTAGGGGACGAAGGCGAAGTAGCGGCCCTTGCCATCGGTGGCGACCTGCAGCTCGGGGCGCTTGCCGGCGAAGTCGTAGGGCTCCTCGGCCCAGGCCGGCGCGACCGGCCCGCTCTCGGACGGCAGCGCGGGCTTGCCGTCGGTGCGCGCCGGTCGTGGCGCCGGCGGCGCGAGCTCGGGGTTGCCGAAGAGCTCCTTGATCATCGGCGCCATCGCGTCGAGCACGTCGTCGACCGTGCCGTTGCGGATTCGCCGATTGGCCTGGGCGAGCATCTTGGCCCGCTTCACCTCCATCAGCTTGAAGGTGACGAGCCAACTCTCGCCGAGCTTGGAGAGGGTGCCGAAGAGGAGGTGCTCGACCCCGAGCGCGCCCCCGACCTCGGCGATGCACGTGTCCTCCTGACATCCCAGCAGGGCGCGCTGGCGATCGAAGCCGAGCAGCGTGCCCACCTCCTGCTGCGTGATGAGCTGGATGCTGGGGATGCGGCGCACCTCGGAGGTGGCCACCTCGGTGATCGAGGCGGCGATCTTCTCGCTCACCCCTTCGCCGGCGGTGAGCGGGACGATGGCGACCTTGACCTTCTGGGACGGAGCGGCGGAGGTGGCGGCCGCGAGCAGGGCGATGAGCAGGGTAGGCATGCCCGATATTCCTACTCCAGGCGAGGGCTCGCGATCACCTCGGGGCGGGGCCGGACGACGGCGCGCATGCATCGCCGGGGCTTCTTTGGTCCGGGCGTATCGCGACGGACCCCGTGCGAGCGCGCGCTGCTTCGAGCGACTTGCCGACACCCCATCAGTCGAGCTGGAAGGTGTACGTGTAGGTGATCTCGGTGACGATGGGCTCGCCACCTTCGGTGCCCGGCTTGAAGGCGAAGCGGCGCACCGCCTCGAGCGCGGCTTCGTCGAAGCCGTGGCCGGCGCGCTTGACCAGCCGGGCCTGGGTCACCTTCCCGGTCGCGTCGATGGTCAATTCGAGGATCACCTGGCCCTCGATGCCCAGCTTGCGCGCCTCCTCCGGGTACTTCGCCTTCACCTCGCGCGAGAGCTCCGGCAGCTTGGTGACCTTGTAGCGCGGCACGTAGCGGCCGGTGGGCGACGCGTAGGGCTTCACGTCCTCGGCTTTGGGCGCGACTGTCGGGGCGCTTCCGTACAGGGTGTTGCCGACCGGCGCGGCAAACGAGCCGGCCGTGGTCGTCGAGGACATGGAGATGCCGATCATGATCGGCGCTTGGGGCGCGGTGTCGGCCGGCGCAGCGTCGTTGGGCGGAGGGGGCAGCTCTTCGGTGAGCTCCGGGGGCGGCGGCGGCGCGTCCTTGGGGGGCGGGGGCGCGGGCTGCTCGAGCGGCTTGGGCGGCGGCTTGGGCTTGGTTTTCACCACCTTCGGTGGTTCGGGCTTCTTCTCCTCGGGAGCGGGCTCGGGAGCGGGCGGCGGTGGTGGCGGCTGCTTCTGGACGACCTCGAATTCGACGGGCTGCTGCGCCTCGGGAGGCGGCGGGGCGCTGGCTTTGAAGGCGATGAGCAGCGCGAGCAGCGCGTGAAGGGCGGCCGAGCCCGCCAGCCCGGCGCCTTGGGCGGCGCGGGTCCTCGCCGGTGGTGGAGCGGCGAGCCTGGGCCCCGCGGGCGCCGCCGGGCGCGAGGCCTGCGCGCCGTTCGCCCGGCTGGCGGGCGGCGGGTGAGCCGAGTGCCTGTCGCTAGGCGGCTGGAGGGTGGGATCCACCAGGGCTCCGGGTCAGTTGGCCGTCACGTCCTTCTCGATGTTGATAGCGAACTTGGCTATCCCGGCTCCCTTGATCAGATCGATGACGCGGACGACCGAGCCGTGCAGGGCGTTCTTGTCCGCGCTGATGATCGCGCGGGCCTCCTTGTCCTTGGCGAGCGCCTCGGCGACCTTGCGCTCGAGGGCGGCCTCGTCGCCCTCGACCCCGTCGACGAAGACCTTGGCGTCCTTGGTGAGCACGATGTTGAGCATCACCCCGACGCTCTCGCCGCCGTGCGCGGCCCGGGGCAGCTCGACCTCGATGGACTCGCGCACGATGTAGGTCGCGGTCACCATGAAGATGATGAGCAGCACGAGCACCACGTCGACCAGCGGCGTCACGTTGATGCCGGCGATCAGCTCCTCGTCGTGGTTGTCTTGGGGGAGAGCCATCGCTCTTTTCTCGGCGCGTGAAGTGGTCTTTGGCGCGGCGGTGTGGGGCGTCGTGGGCTCCTCGAGCTAGGCGGCCTTCTGCTTCTCGGCGCTCGACTTCAGGTGGCTCTGCCAGGCGTGGGAGAGCGCGGTGGCGCTCGAGGAGAGCCGCTTGAGCCAGCGCTGGAAGAAGTTGTAGGCGACGACCGCGGGGATGGCGACGGCGAGGCCGACCGCGGTGGCGACCAGCGCGCCAGAGATGCCGCTCATCACCACCGAGGCGCCGCCCTTGGCGCTCGGGTCGGCCATGGCGAGGTCGTGGAAGGCGCGGATGATGCCGAGCACGGTGCCGAACAGGCCGATGAAGGGCGCGTTGTTGCCCAGGGTGCCCAGGACCGACAGCCAGGCGTCGTAGCGCAGCCTCTCGCGGGCCATCGTTCCGGCGATGACCTCCTCGACCGCCTCCGGGCCGCGGTCGGTCGCGTTGAGCGCCTCGCGGACCACCGCGGCCTCGATGCCGCGCTTGCCGTCGACCGCCTGGCGCGCAAAGTCGGCGTCGCCCTCGGCCAGCCGCTGGGCGAGCTCTTCGGTGCCGCTCAACCGGTTGGTGAGGAAGAAGACCAGCCGTTCGAGCATCACCCCGACAGAGAAGACCGAGAGGGCGATCAACAGCCAGAGGACCCACTCCTCACCGAGGAGCGTGAAGCCTTGAAGAAGTTGGGTGAGCATCGATTATCCGCAGATGAAGAGACTACACGGGCGTACCGCGTGCGCTGCTAGCCATTTCGCGCTGTGTGGTCCCTGCCCGTGAGAGTGGCCATTGAATACTTGCTGGCTGCCAAGTCAAGCACCGGCCATGCCCTCGCCGGTGCAAGCGCGCTGCTGGCGTCCGACGCACGCCGGGAGGCCCGCGGGCCGCCCGGGGACCGGCCGTGGCTTCTGAGCGGCCTGACAGCGTTTTGCCGGGTGCCTGCGATGGCCGAAGCGAGGGTGGCAAGCGAGTTCTCCGTCCATGGAGTCGCGTGAGAGGCAATCTTGCGATGCCGCCTTGGCCTCGCAACGCGCCGCTCGAGCACCTGGGGACGAGGGCCTCGCCCAATTGCTGAGGCTTCGAGTGGCGTGCTATGCCAGCGGGCCATGGATATCGCCATCCTCAAGAGAATCCCGCTCTTCGAAGGCCTCAACTCGACCCAGCTCGCCAAGGTGGCCGGCATCACCGTCGAGCGCGTGTGCAGAAAGGGCGAGAAGATCTTCGCGGAGGGCGATGCGGGCTATGAGTTCTTCGTCATCGTCGAGGGCCGCGTGCGCATCTCCAAGCACGTGCCGGGCATCGGCGAGGAGGCGCTGGCCATCCTCGAGCCCGGCTCCTACTTCGGCGAGATGGCGCTGGTCGACGACACGCCGCGCTCGGCGGACGCCATCGCTCACACCGACTGCCTCCTGCGGGTCATCAAGCGCGATGAGCTCGACGGGCTGATGTTCACCGACAAGGACATCGCCTACACGCTGCTCTGGACCTTCGTGCGCACGCTGGCGGTGCGACTGCGCGAGACGAACGACAAGATCAAGGCGTTCTTCGCGATGGCCGCGCGCTTCTAACCGCCTCGGCGCGCCTTGTCGTCCCTCCGAGCGCGCTTTGCGGCGACTCGGCAGGCGCGCGTTTCTGCCAGGTGAGGCCGGCGCGGGTGGGGGGCGGCGCAGCGCGTCGGGGAGAAGCGCTCGGCTACTTGATCATCGTCCCCAGGCTGCTCCAGACGAACTCGAAGCGGTCGTTGAGAAAGTCCTTGGGCGAGATGCCCATGATGTTGCCCTCGGCCCAGCCCTGACCGGTGGCCTTCTGCAGCGACTTCTCCACGAGCTCGGTGCAGGTGAAGCGCGACTCGTCCTCGAAGTCGAGGTCGAAGTCGTAGGGCTTGCCGATCTGCGAACGGGCATACTCGATGGCCTCGGCGACCTGCTCCGGGGCGAGGCCCTTGGGGCGGACCACGATGGCCGCATCGCCCTCGCTGCAGAACTCGGCGAGGTCGACCTCGCGCACGTCATGCGTGGTGGCGTCCACGATCCTGCCGTCGCCCGCGTAGAGCGCGGCATGGCCCCAGTAGCCGGGGATGACCCAGTTCGAGGTGGTGCCGTCGGTGCGCCGGAGGATGACGTCGCCCGGCTCGAGCGCCTCCGAGAGCCTGCGGCGGGCCTGGTCGTCGAGCCGATGGACATGCGGGTCGTAGTCGATGCCGGTGAGGAAGAGGACGACGTGCTTCTTGAAGCGATACCAGGGGCCCTCGGGCGGATGCAGCGGAACGGCACTTTCGACTGACGTGGGCGACGGGGGCATCGTCAGGCAGACCTGCGGCTTCGCCTCGCCGCGGGCGAAAGAGTCGGGCCTGGCCGTCACGGCCGCCTGTCCCGTGGCCTGGGGCTTGGTTTCGAGGGCGGGGATGAGCTGCGGCTGCCGCGGCTGGACTTTCACGTTGAGCCTCCTCGCTTTCGCGGGGCATTTTCGACGCCACTGCGCCCTGAGTTGCTCGAGGCCGAGAGCTCTTTTCGCCTTCTGCTCGAGTCTGCTCCCGCTCGCAGCACACCACTTCGACCGGCCTTCGGACTGGGGAGGGCAGGATGCCGAAGCATCGTAAACCACGGCTAGATGGCCCTTGAAGGCCGAAAGCCTGTTGTCGTCGAGTCGAGTCTTGCCCGGGTCGGCGGGATTATTGATGGCCGGGGCTTCGACAACCTTGGGCGTCGGGGGCCGATGGTACCGGCCTTGGGGTCGGCAAGTCGATGGCGTGATCGACAAAACCGCGGGTTGCGGCCAGGTCGATGTCGAGATCGATCGAATCGATCATGCGCCCCTACCACCCCGCGGCCGGTCGCCCAGGTTCCCGACTCTCGACTCTGCTGTTCGCCATTTTGCGGCCGAATCAGCCCCCGCCATCCCAATCGCTGGCGGAGGGACTGCGGCTTCGGCCCAGCGCGAGAGCGCCATCAGCGGGAAGGCGAACGGGTACGACGGGTAGTTCAAGCAAGTGAACGCGCCGGTGCGCGGTCGCTGGCCTGAACGGCGTTCGCCGCGCGCCGTCTCGGCTCTGGCGGGGGCCCGCCGCGCTTCGTCCGCCTGCCACCCGCCCGGCCAGCTCCTCAGTGCAGGCATCAGCGGTGCGGCGGGCTCGCCACCGGGCCAGCGGAAGGGCCGGTGGAGAAGCGGAAGGTCTCGCCGGGGACCGGCAGGGTCCAGGCTGCGCCGTGCGGCCCGCAGCGATCAGGTGCGCAGTCGCTCTCGGTCTTGTTGAGCGGCGCGACGCCGCGTCTCTCCGGTAGCTCGCGCTCGACGATGTCGACGAAGCGCTCGAGGGCCGTGTCGTCGAGGACCACGCGCAGCGGCTCGAGCGGATCTGAGCGAGGCTGCAGGAAGTCCTCCCAGTGTCCGCCGATGACGTAGCGCACCTTGTGGTGGCGCAGGAGCGGACCGGGATAGTCGTCGGTCTCCTCGAACCCGGGGACGCAAGAGATGTGCAGGTCGACGTCGCGCTCGGCCACCTTCTCCTTCGAGAAGAAGCCATGGGGAGGCGAGGCCGCCGCGTCGGTGTAGTGGATGCGGAAGGCGACCTCGCCGCGCTCGTTGAGCAGGTCGATGAGGAAGGCCCAGGTGTTGCCAAGCTTGAAGTCGTCGGCGGAGGAGGGCAGCTCCGGCCGCGGCTGCTTGACGTACCCGCCGTAGGCCGCCACGTCGAGGCCGGCGAGGTTGAGGTGCGGGGCGTGGCCATGGTGGGCCGGGGTGATGCGCATGCCGGCGAGCGGGCAGCGCGCCGTCTCGTCGCCGCTGCCGTAGTCGAGCGGGGCGACGCAGCCGAAGCGAGAGGTCATCGCCGCGAGAATGTTGACGGTGGAGCGATCCGCTATCAGCGCGGGCTTGCCGGCGATCAGGCCTTCGGCGAAGAAGCCCGGCACGTCGGCGACGTGGTCGACGTGGCCGTGGGCGATGAGCACGGCGGTCACCTCGCCCACCGGCGTTCCTGCGAATCCCGCGCGGACCGCGGCCTCGTCGGGGACGATCTGGACGAGCGAGGAGACCTGTGAGGCGAGGAGGCGCTGGACGCTGTGATTGGTGAAGTAGGGCGCCGCCAGCAGGTAGCTTTTTCCCCACCGGATGCCCCAGCCTCCGGCTCCGTAGTAGTGCAGCACCACGACGCCGGCGGGGGCGTCGAAGTCTTGCAGGCGCGCAGCGAGCGCGCGCTCGGGAATCGGCTGGCCGCGCAGCGTCAAGCCTCCCGCGGAAGAGCGCGCGGAAGGTGGTGCCAACCCCGGGGCGGCCGCGCCCGGCTCGGTCGGGGCAGGGCGAGCGTGCGAGCAGGCGGTCACGAACGCAGCGAAGGTGGCGCAGAGCAGGAGGCGAGGAGCAGGGACGCGCATGGCGCAGACTTTGAGCTTCGGTCGCGCCCGGGAGTCAACCCGCTTCTTTCTCGGCCACTCGAGCGACAGGAGGGGGCGATGCGCGGGAGCTCGGACGCGGACCGGTGGCGGGAATCCCGCGGCCAGACGGCCCCCGGTGCTCGTCGGGGCGTCCCGAGGTGCCTGAGCCGCGATCGCAGGCAGGTCTTGGTCCCGCCGCCAGCCAAGCCTCAGCAGTCCTGACTCGCCCTCTCGAGCCGCTCCTGCACCTCGGCCCACTGCGCGAGCAGCCCCTCGAGCTCGACTTTGTTCTTCTCGTAGGTCTCCATCAGCGGGCGGGCGCGCGCGAAGTCGCCGTAGAACACAGGGTCGGCGAGCTGCGGTTCGATCTCGCTCTGCTGCGCCTCGATTGCAGCGATGCGCGCCTCGCACCGGGCGACCTCTTCGCGCAAGGGCCTCAGGCGCGCGTTGAGCGCGTTGCGCTCTTCGGCCTCGCGGCGCCGGCGATCCTTCTCGGTCTCGCGCTTGGGCTCGGCCGAGCTCTGGGCCGCCTGCTGTCCGTCGCCGCTTTGGGCGAGGTGGTAGAGGTAGTCGGCCAGGTTGCCCGGCCAGTCGACGATCTTTGCTTCGCGCACGTCCCAGACCCGCGTCGCCAGCCGGTCGATGAACCGGCGGTTGTGCGAGACGAAGAGCAGGGTGCCGCCGTAGCCTTCGAGCGCGTCGATGAGCTTCTCGGTCGAGCTGATGTCCAGGTGGTTGGTCGGCTCGTCCATCAGCAGCAGGTTCGACGGCAGGACGAGCAGCCGTGCCAGCGCGACTCGCGCCTTCTCGCCGCCCGAGAGCACGCCGATGCGCTTGTCGACGTCGTCGCCCGAGAAGAGGAAGGCGCCCAAGACCGAGCGCACCCAGGTCTGGGGACGGTCGGGCACCATCGACCAGATCTCCTCGAGGATGGTCTTGGCCGGGTCGAGCAGGTCGGTGTGGTGCTGCGCGTAGTAGGCGAGCTCGACGTGGTGCCCCTTCTCGATGCCCCCGCGATCGAGCTCGAGCTCGCCGGCGGTCAGCTTGAGCAGCGTGGTCTTGCCCGCGCCGTTGGCTCCGATGATCGCGATGCGCTCGCCGCGGTAGACCGTCTGCTCGAGCCCCTCGTAGATGCGCTTCTCGCCGAAGGCCTTGGCCACGTCGCGAAAGCGCAGCGCCTCGCGGCCCGAGCGCGCCGCCTCCGGGAACTGGAAGTGGATCGTCGAGCGCTTCTCGAGGACGCTGATGACCTCCTGCTTCTCGAGCAGCTTGATGCGGCTCTGCACCTGACGCGCTTTGGTCGCCTTGGCGCGAAAGCGCTCGATGAACTCCTCCATCTGCGCGCGCTCGGCGGCCTGGCGGCGCGCACGGCCCGCGAGCTCCTCCTCCTCGGCGGCGCGTTGGCGCTCGTAATCGTCGTAGTTGCCGCTGTAGCCGCGCAGCCCCTCGATCTCGAACGACAGGACCCGGTCGATCTGCCGGTTGAGGAAGTCGCGATCGTGGCTGACGACGAGCAGCGCCTTGCCCGCGCGGCGCAGGAAGTCGTCGAACCAGACGAGCGAGGGGACGTCCAGGTGGTTGGTCGGCTCGTCGAGCAGCAACAGCTCGGGACCCATCAGCAGCAGGCCGGCGAGCGCGGCGCGCATCTTCCAGCCTCCCGAGAGCCTCTGCACGGGCCGCTCGAAGTCCTTCTTCTCGAACCCCAGGCCGGCCAGGATGCGCTCGGCCTGATGGCGCCCGTAGCGCTCCTCGAAGGCGTTGAGCTCCTCGTGCAGGTCGGCGAGCTGGGCGGCGAGGTCGAGGCGCTCGTCGTCGTCGTCGGCCTCGGCGAGCGCGGCCTCGGTCGCCAGCAGCCGCTCGGTGAGCCGGTCGCGATCGGGGACGGCCGACAGCACCGTGTCGAGGAGCGCTCCGGGCGGCAGCTCCAAGATGTCCTGCGGCAGGTAGCCGGCGCGCACGCCCTTGCTGAAGCTGACCGTGCCGTCGTCGGGCGCGAGCTGCCGGGAGAGAATCTTGAGCAGCGTCGACTTGCCGGTGCCATTGGCGCCCACCAGGCCGATCCGGTCGCGGGCGTTGATGGAGAAGCTCGCCTCCTCGAGCAGCACCTTGGGGCCGAAGGAGAGCGAGAGGCGGCTGGCGGTCACGAGGCTCATGGCGAAGGAACAAGGGAGAGCGGCCCCGTCGAGCCGCGCGATTTCAAGCAGCGGCACAGGGTGCCCAAGAGGCGCCGGGCACGCAAGCGTTGCTCAGCCTGGGGTGGCCGGCCGCGCCAGCGAAGGCTCGCTCCTTCGGCAAGCAAGCTGGTAGAAGAGAGCGCCAGCCCTCTGCTCGAGTCCCGGGAGATGAAATGCCGACAGCCGCCGAGCGCGTTGAGTCTGTTGATCTCATGCGCCTGCTCTCGGCAATTCCCGTGGGGATCGCTCACCTGACCAACGAGCGGATCGACTACGTCAACCCCGCCCTCCTCGAGCTGCTCGAGCGGACCGAGGAGACGATGCTGGGCGCTCGGTTCGTCGAGCTGGTCCACCCCGACGATCGCCCCGCGGTCGAGGCGCGCTACCGGGCGCGCGTTGCCGGCGACAAGGCGGTGCCGCCGAGCTACGAGACCACGCTGCGGCGCGGCGACGGCTCGGAGGTGCGGGTCGAGCTCGAGCCCAAGGCACTCGGCGAGCGAGAGCTGCTCGTGTTGGTGCGCGACGTGACCGGCCGGGTGCGGGACAGCGCCCTGCTCGCGGCGCTCTCCTCGGTCGCCCTCCAGGTGCAGCGGGCGCGCACGCCGCGCGAGGTGCTGTGGGCGGCCGCCGAGGGGCTGCGCGAGCTCGGGATGAACCTGGCGGCCTTGCGTCTGGCCGGTCCGGACGAGCTCGTCGTCGAGTGCCTGAGCCTCGACGAGGGGAGCCTTCGCGCGCTCGAGTCGGTCTTCGGCGCTCCCTGGCGCTCATGGCGCTTTGCCCTGGCGGACCTGCCGATGAGCTCGCGCGCCTTGGCCGAGAGGCGCAACCTCTTCGACAGGGCGGTGGTCGAGGACCTCGTCCGCATCGCGCGCCGCAGCTCGTCCTCCCGAGCCGCCCAGGCAGAGGAGCAGGTTCTGCGTTCGGGCCTGCAGCGGGGCGTCTTGTGCCCGCTGTTTGTCCACGGCCAGCCCTGGGGGTTTTTGGACATTGCCTCGGCGACCCTGACCGCAAGCGACGCGGCGGCCGTCGGCCTGTTCGCCTCGAAGGTCGCCTCGGCGCTCGAGGTGACCTCGACCATCGCCGAGCTCGAGCGCAAGAACCGCGAGCTCGCCGCTATCCAGGAGCTCGCCGAGGCGGGCAGCGAGACAGATTTCGAGCTGCTGCTGCCCGAGCTTCTGCGCATCGCCTGCGGGGCCGTGCGGAGCGACGCGGGGGCCCTCTACCTGCTGGACGGCAACCGCGCCCAGTTCATCCTGGCCGCCGACCATGGCGGCATCGCCGCCTTGCGTTCGAAGCACAGCGTCCTGCCCATCGGCTCGCCCATCGGCCGCGCGGCCCTCACCCTCGAGTCGACCGCTCTGGGAACGAGCCCCCTGCTCGCCGATTTCTCGCGGGAGCTGGCCGCCGAGGGCATCTGCGAGATGGCGCTCGTTCCTCTGCACATCAAGGGGCGGCTCGCCGGTACGCTGAACCTGGCGCGCTGCAGGCCAGAGCCCTTCTCCGAGGACGAGCTGCGGTTCGCCTCACAGCTCAGCGGGCAGGTTGCTATCCAGGTTGAGAACGCGCGTCTGTACTCGGACACCAGCCGGCGCGTCAAGCTGCTCACCGTGCTCTTTGGCCTCAGCCGCATGGGAGCCGAGGCGCTTGAGGTCGCACCGCTGGTCGAGCGGGTGCTCGACAAGGTCTCTGAGGCCGTCCCGGTCGAGGCCGTGGCGCTGCACCTGCTCGAAGGCGATTGCCTGCGCCTTGCGGGCGAGAGGGGCGAGGGCGGAGGCTGGGACAAGGAGACCGCCATCCCGCTCGATCGCCAGATGCTCTGCGGGCGGGCAGCCATTGAGCGGCGCACGCAGGTGGTCGACTTGTCCTTGTGGCCCGAGCGCGGCGGCGGGGAGCTTGCGCGCAGTCGCGGGATGATGCATGCGGCCTCGGTGCCTCTGGTCGCCAGCGACCGCCTCATCGGCACCCTGTGTGTGCTGCGGCGCGCCGACCGCGCCTTCGTCGACGAGGAGATTGGCCTGCTCGAGAGCAGCGCCGCGCAGATCTCCTTGGCCATCGAAAGGGCCAGGCTCTTCGAGCGGGAGCGCAAGCGGGTCGAGGAGCTGCAGCTTTTCCTCGAGGTCGGACGGGTCATCACCGCCTCGCTCGACCTTGAGCTCATCCTCGAGTCCTCGGCGGCGAGCATGGCGCGCATGGCCGAGGCGACGCACGCCTTTGTCCTGCTGCAGGAGCCCTGCAAGCGGGTGCTCAGAGGCGTAGTCGCCTCGGCCCCCGAGCACCGGGATCACTTCCGCACCGTGCGCCTCTCGCTCGACGCGGCCTCCGCGGCGGCTCTGGCGGTCAGGACCCGCGCCCCGGTGCGGGTCGCCGACACCAAGGGGTCCAACCTGGTGTGCCGCGAGCTTGTCGAGAGCTACTCACAGAAGAGCGTGCTCGCGCTGCCGCTGCTGGTGCGCGGCGAGCCCATCGGCGCGGTGCTCATCGGCGATGCGCGCTGGCCGCGCGCCTGGAGCGAGGCCCAGAGCGATCGCGCGATGGCCGTGGCGCGCCAGGTCGCCGTCTCGGTGGCGAACGCGCGGCTCTACGAGGACTTGAAGCGCAGCTACGACCAGCTCGCCCGGGCCCAGGAGGAGCTGGTCAAGCGCGAGAGGCTCGCGGCCCTCGGCGAGCTGTCGGCCGTGGTCGCCCACGAGGTGCGCAACCCCCTGGGCGTCATCTTCAATTCGCTCGGTTCGCTGCGCCGGGTGCTGCACCCGAGCGGCGACGCGGCGATGCTGCTCGACATCGTGGGCGAGGAGGCCGACCGGCTCAACCGCATCGTCGGCGAGCTGCTCGACTTTGCGCGGCCCTCCGATCCCGCGCTGCAGCTCGAGCCGCTCCTCGAGGTGCTGGGGGCCGCGGCCGAGGCGGCCGCGCCCATCGCCGAGCCGGCCGGAGTGCAGATAAAGATCGAGGCGCCCGAGCCATCGCTGCGCGCGCCGGTCGACGCTCACATGCTGCGACAGGCGCTGCTGAACCTGATCATCAACGCTATCCAGGCGATGCCCAAGGGCGGCACGGTGGCCGTCGCGGCGTCGACCGAGGAGCACCAGGGGCGCAGGCTTGCCCGCATCGAGGTCTCGGACACCGGCGCCGGGATCTCCCCGGACCTCGCCGGCCGCATCTTCCAGCCGTTCTTCACGACCAAGGCCTCGGGGACCGGGCTCGGGCTGACGGTCGTCAAGCGCACCGTCGAGGCTCACCGCGGCGAGCTTGACCTCGAGTCGCCTCCGGGACGCGGCGCGAGATTCGTCCTGCGGCTGCCGCTCGAGCAGCGGTAGGCGGCGCGGCTTGCGCAGGCGCGAGCCCAGCGCCCCTCGCCCGGAATGCGGCCTGCCATGCGGCCTGTCGCTAGGCGACCTGCAGGTACTCCTTCTTCACCAGCTCGACCAGAAGCAGGCTCGCCTCGAGATCCGAGCCGTCGGCCTTGTCGATGATCGTCTGCGTCGTGCCCGTGTTGTAGACGAGCTGCAGCATGTCGAGCTGTTCGGGGCTCAGGTCGCGCAGCGGCGCGTTGAGCGGCATCGCCAGGGTCAGCCGTGCGTCGGGGGCCGGCAGGTCGTTGGCGATGCGGCGCAGCTCGTCGAGCTGACGCAGGCCCTCCATCAGCAGGGCTTCGGTCGGCTCCTCGAGCTCGATCATGAAGTCCTGGGGATCGGGGGGCAGCAGCTCGAAGTCGCCGACCTCCCAGCGGATGATGCGGTAGAAGCTCTTGAGCGGGCCGAGGTCGTGGTTGTCGTCGATGGAGGCGTAGTAGATGCGGCCCTGGCGCAGGTAGATGCGGCCCTCGTGCACGTCCTTGACGAACAGCACGCCGTTCTTTTTCGAGGTGCCGAAGAGCTGGAGCAGGTCGGGGAGAGGGACCTCTTCGATCTTGCCGGTCATCGAAGAGGAGCGGGTCTGGCGCGCGGCGGCCGCCGCGGCCGCCTCCTCGAGCTTTTTCTTCACCTGCTGGTCGTCCATCTGCGGGGCATTGCCCTGCGCGACGAGCTTGAGGATGGAGGTGCCGATGAGGACGCGGTCGCCTTCCTTGAGGCGCGCCTGCTTGATCTTCTCGCCGTTGACGAAGGTGCCGTTGGTCGAGCCGAGGTCCTCGATGAGGATCTTGCCGTCGCTGCAGGTGATTTTGGCGTGCTTGCGGCTGACCATGTCCTCGACGAGCACCATGTCGAGGTCCGAGGAGCGCCCGACCACGATTTGCTTGCCGGGCTTCACCGGAAACTCGCCGCCCTGGTACTTGCCCGAAATGAATTTCAAGGCGTACATCGCCGACCTCGTGCTTGGTTTCTTTTTTTTTCGTTTCGCGAAGCGCAGCGAATCCTACCCGCTGTGCCCGGGGGCGGGCAAACCGGGGGACTAGGACTTCGAGTCGCAGACGAGGCCCAGGTACATCTCGGCGGTCTTGTTGCCCGGGTTGCGCCGCAGCACCTCTTCCCATTCGCCAATCGCCTCTTCGGTTCGCCCGAGGCTGTAGAGCACGATGCCGAGCTGAGTGCGGGCAGGCAAGTAATGGGGCGCCTCTTCGACTGCGCGCCGATACTCGCGAAGCGCTCCGTCCTTGTCGCCCTTGTCGCGAAGTGCCCCGGCGAGCTTGGCGCGCAGATCGACGAAGGTGGGCCCAAGCTCGAGGGCGCGCCGATACTCGGCGATCGCCGAGTCGAACTGCCCGCTCGAGAGGAACACGTCGCCGATGTCGGCGTACATGTTGGCGATCTTGCCTTTGACGAAGCGGTCGAGCTCGCCCGGCTGGCTGCCGCCGCGCGAGACGGCTGCCTGGTAGACCTCGCGGGCCTCCTGATACTTGCCCATGTCGTTGTAGATGATGGCCAGGTTGAGGGCGGCTTCGGTGTAGGCGGGGTTGATCTTGAGCGCGGCCTCGAACGAGCGCTCGGCCCGGGCGAACTGGCCCTGGTCGTGGTAGATGACGCCGAGCATGTTGTAGACGTCGGCGAACGAATGGTTCTGCTCGACGACCTGCGACAGGTACTTTTCGGCGCGCCCGTACTGCTTGTGCTGAAAGTAGCTGCGACCGAGGTTGAGCAGCTCCCTGGCGAATTCGTCCATGCGTGGCCTCGCTCTGGCGCCCGAGCGCGCAGCCGGGCAGCAGGTGTGCGCTCGAACCTACCTCAGTCCCTCGGATATGCGAAGGTTCGAGCCTTCGCGCACGAGCCGAAAACGCCGGCGCACCAGCTCCCCGCCCGGCCCGCGCCGCTCCTCGAGGACCTCGGCGTCGCCGCGCTCGTTGCGCACGTACCACGCCTCGGCCCGGCCCGCGGGCGCCGAGGCGGGCTGTTCGAGCCGTCCGAGCAGCTCTTGGCGCGCCAGGTGCGGATCGCTCCAGCGCTGCGCGACCAGCGCGCGCAGCGCCGCCCCGTCGCCGCGCTCGGCGGCCGCCGCGCGGCGCAGCATCAGGGAGAGGATCTCCTGCAGGCCGGGCAGCGCCGCGCCCGTGGGGCGCCACTGGCCGTCGGCGAGCTCGAAGCCGATGCGCTCGCGCCCAAGGTAGCTGACGCGGGCCTCGGCGACCCTCGCTTCGGCGTCGACGGTGGCGACGGCGACGAAACGCCCGCCTTCCGGCTTGACGAGGAGGCGGTCGAAGCGCGCCTGGACGAGCTCGACCTGGCCGCCGGGGACCTCGAAGCGCGCGCCGCCCTGGCCGAGGAGGACAAGAGCGCGGGCGATCTGCGCCTCCGGCCCGGCGAGCCTCTCGCAGGCCCCGCAGGAGGCCAGCAGCAGGCCAAGCAGCGCCGCCGGGCGGCTCACGTCAGGCTCGCGAGCAGGCTCTGGGCGTCGGCGTGGTTGGGGTCGTTCGGCAGGTCGCGGATGAGACGCTCGAGGGCATCGCGGGCCTTCTCCTTGTCGCCGAGCTTCAGGTGTGCGCCGGCCAGCTTGAAGAGCGCCTCACCCTCCACCTCGGTCCCCGGATACTTCTCGAGCAGGTGGTCGAGCCTTCCGACCGCTGCGCGCCAGCGCTCGCGGTGGAGGTAGAAGTCGGCGACGTAGAGCTCGTGGCGCGCCAGCCGCAGCCGCACATCCTGGTGCAGGCGCTTCGCCTCGGCCGTGTGCTCGGAGCTCGGATAGCGCTCGACGAACAGCCCGAAGGTCTCGAGCGCCTTGCGCACGGCGGTCTGATCCTTCTCGGAAGAGGGCGGAAAGATGAAGAAGTCCGAGGGGATGTCCTTGTAGTGCGAGAGCGCCACGCGGAACTCGGCGTAGTCGGACCTCGGGTGGTTGGGGCGCAGCTTGAGGAAGTTGCGGTAGGCGTCGATGGCCTCGAGGTACTTCTCCTGGCTGAAGTAGGTGTCGCCCACCGCCAGGTCGGCAAGCGCGGCGTGGCTCGAGTAGGGGAACTTGTAGCGGACGTGCTCGAAGTACTTGAGCGCCTCAAGATGGCGACCATCGTCGAGGGCCTTCTGTCCCCGGCTGAAGTTGACCTCGGAGTCGTCGGCGTAGGACGGCTCGCCCGTCGAGTCGAGCGAGGCACAACCGGCGAGCAGCGAGAAGGCTGCGAGGAGCGTCAGGGGCTTGGAAATCATGGCGCGCAGGAAGTTACCCTCAGGGGGCGAATCGGTCAATTCGCCAGTATCTACGGGCTTGTAGGGCTGGCGAGGGAGGCGCCCGTGGAGGGGGCGCCTCAAGGGCGCCCGACGCGGGGCTCGGGGCCTGCCTCACCGGTCCCCAGGGTGCGCGTCCAGGCCCAGGCAGGCATGAGGGCAGGATCGTCTCGGGCCCCGAGGACTGCAAGAGCAGTGGCGCAGCGCGATTTCAGTACGAGGCGGGCTCGGCGGGAGGCTCGCTCGACTGAGGCGGTTGCTCCATCGAGAGTCGGTAGGTCTCGGCGAGCGCCCGCGTGGTCACCAGGGCGCCCCAGAAGCTCACGAAGAACGCCCCGACGATGCAGGCGAGCGTCCCGACCGACGAGAGCAGACCGACGATGAGCGCCATCGCCACGTAGAGCGCGAGGTTGGTCGGGTTTTGCTTGATGTAGGCGAAGACCTGGTCGAGCTCGAAGGCAGCCGAGAAGCGGTTGGTGACGAAGTAGCGGGTCAGCGAGGCGGGCACGAGCACCATCGCGGCGAGGCCCATGAGCATCGAGATGCAGGTGCCGAGGCAGGGGATGAACGCCATCAGCACGCAGGCGAGCCAGTAGAGGACGTGAATGCCGAGGATAGGCACGCCCTCGGCGAGGTCCTTGCTCACCTCGAACTCGGGCAGCGGCGCGTTCTCGTCGTCCACGAGCGCGAGAAAGAGCTTCTTCTGGTAGCCCAGCGAGATGAAGGCCCCGACCAGGACGACGGACAGCAGGTGGAACAGCCCGCCGAGCAGGACCTTCTGAACCCAGCCCGGGTCCTTGAACACGTAGGTGAAGGGCCGTTCGAAGTCGATGGTTCTGGCCGCCATGGAAGGGCTCCTTGTCGCGCTATTTCAAGGCAGACTCCTTATCGCATTTGCCACAGAGCCTGCTACCGACATGGGCGGGCTGTGGGCCGAGCGCGCTGGCGACCTCTCTCTCTCTCTCTCTCTCCGCTTTGCCTCGGGAGCGCCGCCTCTAGGCTGCGGACGACAGGCGCGTCCTCACCTCGCCGAGGATCTGGTCGGCTCTCTCGTCGTCGAGGTGAAGCTCGTCCATCAGCGCGTTGAGCGCCTCGTTGTCCTCGTTCGCCTCCCGGCCGTCGGCGGCCACCACCGCGGCGCACAGACGGAAGGCCGACTCGGCGAGCCCGTGGTCTTCGCGCAGCAGCCGGCCCACCGTCTCCACCCGGGCGGCAAAGCCTTCGGCCTCCAGCCTCTCGGCAAACGCGGCGAGCAGCTCCTCGATCTCTCCGGGGTCCAACTCCGCCGAGGTCATCTCGTGGAGCACCGAGCGCGCCGCGTCCTCTTCCTCCTCCATGACGCGTCCCTCGACGGCGATCATCAGGAAGAGCGCCTCCAGCGCCCCGAGGACCTTCGAGGCGGCTGCGTTCTCGGCGAGCAGCCGGTCCTCGGCGTCGTGGATGCTCCGCAGGCCGGCGGCAAAGCCCTCGCTCGGCTCCTCGCCACCCGCACGACCGGCCAGCACAACGAACTTGTCGCAATCGAACATGGCTTTGCCCCCGTCAGGCGCGCTGCTTTGTCAAAGGGGGCGCAGCGGTAGCAGGGGCTCCCGGGACTGGCCACAGGCAAAACCGGGGGAAGCGGGCAACCATCGACAAGTGGAGACTTCCGGCAACCCGCTCTTTCGCGCCCGAACGAGAAGAGGGCCCCCGCGTCGGCGGGAGCCCTCGCATACTGCGCGGCACGGGCGCGGGGGGGCGCGCCCGGGTTAGAACCGCTCGATCTCGAAGCCCGGGTCGTTGGGATCCGGCTGGTTCGACTGCGGCGCGGCGGGCCGCGCCGGCTGCTGCGTCGGCTGTTGCATTGGCATCGCCGGCATGCCCGGGCTGCTCGGATAGCGCGGCTGGCCGGGCATTTGACCCATCATCGGCGCCATGGGGGCCATCGGAGGCGCGGCGGGATTGGTCGGATAACGCTGCTGAGGCACCGGGGGCGCGGTCGGCGAGGAGGTCGGGTACCGCTGTCCGGGGGCAGGCACCGGCGCCGCGGGCTTCTCGAAGTCGTCCCAGGAAGAGTCGCTGGTGCCGCTGATGCCCGAGACGCGCAGCGCGAAGTCGTCGGGGTTGGAGGTCTGGCGCAGCGCCTCCTCGTAGGAGACCAGGCCCTGCTGCAGCAGCGACATCAGCGACTGATCGAAGGTCTGCATGCCGTAGGTCTGGTGACCTTGGGCGATCGCATCGGTCAGCTCCCGGGTGCGGTCTTTGTCCTCGACCATCTCGCGCACGCGGGCCGTGGCGACCAGCACCTCGACCGCGGCGACCCGGCCACGCCCGTCGGCCCGCGGCACGAGGCGCTGGCTGACCACGGCCTTGAGCACGGCGCCAAGCTGCATGCGCACCTGCTTCTGCTGGTAGGGCGGGAAGACCGAGATGATCCGGTTGATGGTCTCGGTGGCGTCCAGGGTGTGCAGCGTGGACATGACCAGGTGGCCGGTCTCGGCCGCGGTCAGCGCGGTCTCGATGGTCTCGATGTCGCGCATTTCGCCGACGAGGATGACGTCCGGGTCCTGGCGCAGCGCGCTCTTGAGCGCTTGGCCGAAGCTGAGCGTGTCGACGCCCACCTCGCGCTGATTGACGATCGACCGCTTGTCGCGGATGAGGAACTCGATCGGATCCTCGATCGTCATGATGTGGCAGGTTTCGTTGGAGTTGACGTGGTCGACCATCGCCGCCAGCGTGGTCGACTTGCCCGAGCCGGTCGTGCCGGTCACGAGGATGAGGCCGCGCTGGGAGAGGGCGATCTTCTCGAGCACCTTGGGCAGCATGAGCTGCTCGCAGGTGAGGATCTTGAAGGGGATGACGCGAAGGACCGCGCCGATGGTGCCGCGCTGCTGGAAGACGTTGACGCGAAATCGCCCCAGGCCGGGCACGCCGTAGGCCAGGTCTATCTCGTTGGTCTGCTTGAACTTCTCCTTCTGGTAGTCGTTCATGATGCTGAACGCCATCCGCGCGATCTCCTCGGGCGGCAGCCGGCGGGCGTCCTTGAGCGGCACCAGCGAGCCATCGACGCGGAACATCGGCGGCAGACCGGCCTTGAGGTGGATGTCCGAGGCTCCACCGCGCAGCGCTATCTGCAGGATTTCATTCAACTCCATGCAAGACTCCCTCGGACCCTGCCGGTCCGATGGGGGCGGCTTGTCGCCCCCGGTTGTAAGGATGCCCGATGATAGCAAAGCGTCGACACCAGCCCCAAGGGGGCGATCGGCGGGCGCTCACATTGAACGAGCGGGGGGCCCGGCGCTCGGTCGGCCGCGCGAAAAGGACCGAAGCGCCCGCAAGGCTTGACGAAGACGCCTCGAGTCTCCCAGGCTCCAGGCGCTCTCGAGGACGGCCATGACCAAGACGGCTCTTTTCGCTCTGCTGGGGCTCGCGTTTGGCGGCTCGGCGCTCGCCGCCGAGAGCGCGCCGGCCTACGTCTGCTGGTCGACCGACGACCCAGGCTGCACGAGCCGCCGTCATGGCGAGCTGCCTGTCGACAAGGCGAGGTTCGAGGCGCTGCTCGGAAAGCTTCGTGCGGTCGACAAGAGCGAGCCGCAGATGAACCTCGTCGCGCAGCGCGAAATCGCCGAGCACGGGCGCTACCTGACTTGCGCGCAGCTCGCCCGGATACTCGAGAGCTTCCGGAGCACCTCGATGCGCGTGGCCCTCCTCTATGCCCTCGCCAATCGCGTGGTCGACCCGGAGAACGCCGCGGTTGCCGCCCGCCGGCTCGAGCCGGACAGCAGGATGGTCGAGCAGGCGCGCCAGCTTCTTTCGGGCGCGATCTCCGTCTGGCCCGCCGAGACCGAGGGCGAGGAGGCGCCGCGCGAACGAAGCCGTGCCTCGGACCGCTGAGGCGCAGGGCCCCCGGTCACCCCGAGCTCGTTGCCGGTCCCTTGGCCGGCTGTGACCTTGGAACCGGCAGGGCTGTCAGTTGGGAGCTTGTCGAGGGGCCTCGAGCGAAGCTGGCCCAGCCGTCTCTGGAGCCCAGAGCTCCGTCCGGTGCGGGCGAGTCGAAGGCCGCTCTCCGTTTTTCGCGAGCTCGGCGACAGGCGGGGCGCAACCGCAGCTTCGCCAGCGCCAAAGGCTTTCGGGCCGCCAGGGGCCTGGGAACCCACCCCGGCAGATTCTGGCCAGACTGGCAAGAATCTGGAGCCTGAAGCCTGAAGTCTGGGGTCTGCCGGCCGCCCCCGATCTCCCGGAGTCATTTTGGTTCCGGCTCGGCCGGCTTGGGCTTAGGCCGACGGCTCGAGCTCTTCGGGCTCGCTCTCCGGCTCCTCGTCGCCCCGCCGCCGCTCGAGGATCCACACGAGCAGCACGCCGAGCTCGAAGCAGACCGCCATCGGCACCGCCATCATCGCCAGGTTCACCGCGTCGCCGGTCGGGGTGATGATCGCCGCGAGGGTGACGCAGGCGACCAGCGCATAGCGCTGCGAGCTCCAGACCCAGCGAAAGCGCAGCACCCCGAGCAGGGCGAGCACCGCCATGATCAGCGGCAGCTCGAAGATCGCGCCGAAAGCTATCTCGAGGACGAGCACGAGCGAGAGCTGCTCGCGCATCGAGAGCATCGGGCGGGTCCACTCCTCCTGGCCGAGCTCGCCGCTGGCGGCCGCGAGGCGGCGCTGGGCGCCCCAGACCGCCTCGAGGGTCTCTGGCTCGGTCGGCAGGGCTGCGGCGAGCGCGGTGACCGCCTCTTCGAGCTTGCGCGACGCCTCGCGGGTCGCACCCTCGGCGAGCAAGGCGCTGGCCTGCTGGTGCAGGTCGATGCTGCGGACGAGCTCCTGTCGCCGGCTGCCGGCGTTGGCCGCCACGGCCGAGTCGAGCAGCCGCGCGAAGCGCGACAGACGCTCGGTCAGCTCGACCTTGCTCGAGGTGAGCTTCGAGGGGGCCGCGACCTTGCCCTCGCCGCCGCGGCCCAGGGCGTCGTCGGCCCGGCGGGCCAGCTCGAGGGCGCGGCCGTCGTCGCCGAGCACCAGCATCCGCGCCGCGTCGTCGCCGCGCGCCCGGGCGATCTCGATGCGCTCGCGCAGGCTGCCCGAGCCCCCCGGGGTCAGCAGGAACTTGAACATCGGGGGCAGCACGACGAGGTAGCAGAAGAGCGCGCCGAGCAGGAAGAAGAGCGTCCCCAGCGTCACGAACGGCCCGAGGAGCCTGCGCTCGTGCTTGAGCAGCCCGGGCGCGACGAACTTCCAGAGTTGATAGAGCGCGACCGGCGTCGCCAGGAAGAGGCCGGCGTACAGGCCGACCTTCAGCAGGACGTTGAGCTCCTCGATGCCCGAGGTGTAGATGAGCGAGCGGCCCCCCTCGGGAAGCGCGGCGAGCACCGGCCGCATCAGCCACTCGAAGAGCTCGCGCGCAAAGCCCAGCGACAGGCCGCCGAGGACGAGCACGGCCAGCACCACGCGCAACAGGCGCGAGCGCAGCTCGGTCAGATGCTCGGTCAGGGTGAGCTTGAGGTCGTCCAAGGGGCGCTACTTCCCTGTAGGTGCCGCCGCGGTGGGCTCAGCCTCGCTCGGCGTGGGAGCCGTCTCGGCGGGCACGGCCTGATCTCCAGCGGCTGTCGCGGCGGGCTCCGAGAGGGCGGGCGCCGCCGACGGGCCGCTTCGGGCCACCGACTCGGGATTCGGCTCGGTGAGCGGTGCGTTGGCTTTCGCCTCCGCGGCAGGGGCGAACGGCGGGCCGGCAGGCGGGGGCGGGTCGTCCATCCGATAGAACTCCGATTCGACGCTCGAGCGCAGGTCGTCGGTGGCGCGGCGAAACTCACGCAGCCCCTTGCCCAGAGAGCGCGCCAAGCCGGGCAGCTTCGCCGGGCCGAGCAGCAGCAGGGCTAGGACGAAGACGATCGCGATCTCTGTACCCGACATCCCGAACATGGTCGTTGCTTGTCCCCTGAGGAAACGGCTCCCGCGGGTTATCGGCCGAAGCCCGCTCTCGACGCAACTGCTCGCGCTGCGCCGGAAGGGCGCGCTCCAAAGTGGCGCAGGGCCTCGCCAGTCTGGGGCGACCTGGACGTGCCCCTTGCCAAACCCTCGAAGAGACGAGGCTCTTCCTCCGGCGCGCTCCTTGCCAAGCGAAGGATACGGACGGCCAAGGGCCCTTCGACAGGAGGCAGGCGATGGCGACAAGGCTCACGCAGGAGATGACCGACCAGGCGGTGCGCTCCGCGGTTCGCGCGGTGCGCCAGGAGGCGTGCGGCCGTCCGGACAACGGCTGGCGCGGCGGCAAGCCGATAGAGGACCCGGAGAAGACCAAGCGCTGGGGGTTCGTGACCGCCAAGCCCTCCGAGTACCTCGTCCACATGCGCCGCGGGAAGATCCTCGGGCGCAGCAGCGGCCAGGGGGCGAGCTGCTTCAAGTGGCCCTGGGACTCGGTGGCGATCATCCCCACCACCCTCCAGCACATCTACTTCGCGGCCGACCAGGTGACCTCGGAGAAGGTCGGCGTCCAGGTCAAAGGGCTGGCGGTCTACCGTGTCGCGAGGCCCGAGCTGACGGTGCGCATGCTCAACTTCAGCTTCCCCGAGCGCGCTCAGCAGAAGCTCGCCGAGACGCTGGGCGACATGTTCATCGGCGCGGTGCGCCGGCTGGTCGCGAACCTCACCGTCGAGGAGTGCCTGGTGCGACGCAAGGAGGCGCTCGCCGCCTTCCTGATGGCCGAGATCGCCCCGGTCGTCTCCGGCGCCGGCCGCGCCAGCGACAGCACCGACCGCGGCTGGGGCGTGGTCATCGATACCATCGAGATCCAGGACGTCGTCGTGCTCAGCGAGGCGGTCTTCGCCAACATGCAGGCGCCCTATCGCAATCAGCTCATGCTCAAGGCGCGCGAGGCCGAGCTGGCGCGCGAGCGCGAGCTCGAGGAGACGCAGGCGCGCGCCGACGCCCAGCTTCGCGAGCTGCGCGCGCAGGCCGAGACCGCCGCGGCGCAGGCCGAGTCGGCCGCGCAGATGAAGCGGCTGGCGGCCCAGACGCAGGCCGAGCAGGCCAGAGTGCAGGCCGAGCGTGAGCTCGAGCACGCCAAGCTCGAGGCGGACCGCGAGCTCGAGCGGCGCAAGCTCGAGAAGGAGGCCGAGCTCTCGCGCGCGCGGGCGGAGAAGGACCGTGAGGCCCAGGCCTACCGGGCCCGGGGCGAAGCCGAGGCGCGCAAGGTGAAGGCCGAGGCGTCGGCCCACGCGGCCGAGGCCGAAGCGCTCGCGGGGGAGCGCGCCCAGGAGCTTCGGGCGCAGTCGGCGCACAACCAGCTGTCGCGCGAGCACGAGCTGGCGAAGACGAAGCTCGCCCACCAGACCGAGCAGGCGCGCGAGCGGGCGATGGCGGAGCGTGAGGCGGCCGAGGCCGAGGACGCGCTCGTCGCCGAGCGTGCACAGCGCGCCCTCGAGCTGCAGAAGAGCGAGGCCGCCTCCTCGGCCGAGGTGCGCCGGCTCGAGATGGAGCTGACGCGGCTCGAGGGCGAGCTGAAGGCCTCGGTGGCCGCGCGCCAGCGCGAGGTCGACAACACCATCTCTCTCGAGAAGCTGCAGAGCGACTTCGTCAACAAGGCCCTGCCCGAGATCGCCCACGTGCTGCAGCAGCAGTTCAGCAAGGTGGAGATCATCGCCGGCGCGAACGAGAACCCCTTCGGCTTCCTGGTCCACGCCTTCGAGGGCGTGATGGAGATGGCCAGGTGGGGCGGGCTCTCCTCGGCGGTGACCACCCCCGGCGCTCTGACCCGGCCGCCGGCGCGGGCGAACGGGGCGCACCCGGTCGTCGAGAAGAAGCCCTCGTAGGCCAAAGCCGAGCGGCCGTCGCCGGTCACGCTCGCTCTCGCTCCCGAAGCATCGTTCGGGGCGAGAGGGGGTGACCGGCTCTCGTTTCCAGGCCCTCGCTACTGAACCGGCTCCAGCGTGACGCGGGTGCGCGCGTCGGCGCTGATATCAACGGCGACCTTCTTGTCCTTGAAGCCCGGCGCGCTGACCCGCAGGGTGATCGTCCCGGGCGAGAAGCCGGTAAAGACGGCAGGACTCGGCTTGGCCATCGGCATCCCGACCACCTGGACGGTCGCTCCAGGCGGCGTGGTCTCGACGAGCAGCGTGCAGGACTTCTTTTGAGTGCCCCAGCGAGTCGGGAGCTGCGAGACGGGCAGCGGCGCCTGAGGAGGCGGAGGAGGGGCCACTTGTGGCTGCGCGGAGGTCGCGGGAACCCCGACGGTTGCCGGCAGAGGCGGCGGGGGCACGGGGTTCAGCGAAGGTGGCCCCACCGCCGCGGGATTCAAGAGAGCAGGCTGCGCGAGACCGGCGGGCGGCGGAGGAGGCGGGACCTGCGCCTGATAGGCGGGCGCGACCGCGGGCTGCGCCGGGCGAGGCGGCGGCTCGATGATCCTCGGCGCTGGGTTGAGCGGCGCGTGGATCTGCAGGTCTTCGCTTCCCGAGACCTGCAGCAGGTCGACGCGGGTGACATAGCCCTCGGCCGCGAGCTTCAGCTCGTGCGTGCCGGGCTCGACCTTGGGGATGGTGACCGGCGCCGGGCCGTAGGCCGTGCCGTCGAGCTGCACCAGGGCGCCCGGCGGGTCTGTCGAGATCTTCAGCGAGGAGGCAGAGGCGAGCGCCGGCGCTGCGAGAAGCAGGCTGGCGAGCAGAGTGCGGATGGGCGTGCGCATGGGCCCGGTTGTAGGCCGCAGCGCGAGGGCGGGTCAAACTCCGGGCCCGCCCATCGTTCGGAAGGATTGGGGCTCGGCGACCCTACTGGCAGCAACGGCGGCGACCGGCAGGAGGAGCGTGCGGCCCGCCGGTCTCAACCCGCGTCGGCGATCGGCGCCTTCGCGCAGGCGTCCAGGCTCGCGGTGAGCAGCTCCCAGGCGCGGCTGGCGCTGGGCAGACGGCCGCCCACCTCGCTTCGGGTCAGCTCGATCGCGCGCTTGGCCGAGCCCGTCGCCGCTTCGCGGGTGAGCGCCCCTGAGCGCACCTGCAGGTGGAGCAGCAGCAGGAACGACTGCAGCACGTCGGTCACGTTGTAGGCCTGCACCTCGTCGAGACGGCCGCTGGCCACCATCGACTCGACATCCTTGCCGCTCATCCCCGGTTTGCCCGGGAGCCCGTGGAACTTGCAGAGCAGATCGAACCGCCCGACCCGTCCGTGCGAGCCGGCCGCCTCGCGCTGCAGGTCGCAGTTGAGCGCGGGGGCGACTCGCGGGCTGTGCGGCGAGTCGAAGTATGCCGGCGCGGCGAGGCGCATCCGGGAGGCCCACAGCTCCATCAGCGGCAGGTCGAAGCCGGTGCTGTTGAAGCCGACGCAGACCCGTCCGGCGATCGACTCAAAGAAGCTGCCGACAAACCCCTCGAGCGGCGCCTCGTCCGCGCGCCAGCAGAGCCAACCGGTCGCGACGATGGGCGCGGCGGGAGCGGCCTCGCGCCTCTCGGCGAGCAGCACCGCGCCGCACACCGGCTCGTGGAACGGCAGCTTCAGAAAGCCGCTGCTCTCGGCGTGCCCCTGCTCGACGAGCCGCTGGCAGACCTCGAGCGGATCGACGCAAGGGGCGAGGTCGAGCACCTCGCGGGCGAGGGCGAGGTTGCAGCGCGTCTCGAGATCGAGGATGGCCCACTTCGGTTGGCTGTTCACCCGGCCATCCTAGCAACCAAGCTCGAAAGACCGAGGTTTCATCCGCTCGGAGCGAAGGCGCCCTGCGCGCGCTGGCCCTTCGGCCGAAGAGGACAAGCCGCCCGATGCGGATTCTGTTGCCTCGCGCGCCGCTCAGCCGCGCGCGCGCGCCCGTCTCGCCCGCAAAATCCGCAGCGGCGACAGGTCACTCCGCGAGACGCCGATGAGCGAGACCAGGGCCAACAGGGTGAACGGCGTGATGAGCGCGAGCCACTCGGCGTGCACGATGTGGGTGACGATGGCCCCGAGCATCACCGCGCTGATCAGCGCCGCGCCGAACGAGGTCAGCCTCGGGACGAGCAGCAGGATGGCGCCCGCGGTCTCGACCGCGCCGACGAAGAACATGACCCAGAGCGGATAGCCCCACCCGATAAAGTTGGTCGGGTGCGGCGGGCTCGCCGCCAGCTTCTGCGTTCCGGCCAGGAGGAAGAGCGCGGAAGCGACGAGGGTCGCGAACCAGAGGGTCGCCTTTCCAAACAGGCCTGCTTTCACGAGTCGCCTCCGGCGGCGCGAACCAAGGCCGGGGCGCAGCGTGGCGGCGGCAATCGCCCCGGCTGCGCCTCTTCGATCGAGTGTCTGTCCTCAGAGGTCCGCAAAGCTGATCTCTTCGGGTATCTGCCCGGTCCCTCCGCAATAGCTGCAAGGGTCTTCGACTCTGGTCAGACCGACGTAGCGGCCCTTGCCGAGGCAGCCCGGGCAGGTGATTTTCCGCTCGCGCTTGTCGCGCTCGGAAAAAGCCGAGCGATCCAGCACGAAGCCGTCTGACAGGAGGTTGACTCGCGTCGTCATTCGATCCCTCGAGTCCTTGAAGAGGCGCGGTCTCTTCGCGAAGAGGCGCGCGCTGTGGAGATCCTGAAGGTGCGGCCCCGGCGCGCGGGCCACCAGCCGCGTTTTTGCGGGGGCGGGCGCGCTCGGTGGGTCCCTGGCGCGCGCTCGCCACGCGAGCGTGCAGCGACGTCTCCCTCCGTTTGGCGCGCGATGGGCTCGCCCCTCCGCACGTCGATGCATCCTCGCCCCCAACACAAAGACGAAGTGAGCCGGCTGCCCGCGGGAGCTCCGCGGGCAGGCCGGCTCGAGGCGAAGGGGAGCTGAAGGGACTGCTACTCGGACTTGCGGGACTTGCGCTTGCCGGTCGCGAAGTAGTCGATGGCCGGCTTGAGCGCGTCGGCGAGGACCGGATCGCTGTCGGCGATGCGCACCAGCGTCGTGTAGTAGGCGAGCGCCGCCCACCAGCACTCCGAGCGCGCGGTCAGGATGGTGTCGGAGAGCGTCTGGGCGAGGGCGGCGGTCTCGGCCTCGACGGGCTGGAGCTGGTTGGCCAAAGCGAGGTCGTTGCGCATCCCCTCGACCGAGATGCCCGGCAGCGACACGCCGTAGCGGGTGGCCAGGGTGGCCATCAACTCGACGATCCACTCGCCGTTGGGCCGCATCTTGAGCGCCTGCGAGCGCTCCTCGGTCGACAGGGGCTGCGTGAAGGGCTCGCACTTCTTCGCCGCCGTGCGAATCCCGCCGCGCACCTCCTCGATCGTCTCGGGGCTGGGGTTGTTGCTGCCAACACGGTCTTTCATAGGGCTGCCTCCTGTCTGCGGGGTGATTGACGCGGGGAGGCTATGCGCAAAAGAAACCGGGGGACACCAAAAAATATCAGCGGGCCCGGGAATGTCGTAAATCGGACTGCAAATCGACTCGATGACACCCCCGAAAGGGTGGGTGATCCAAAATGGCCTATCTCGGAGACCGAATCTTCGGTCCTCGAGACCGGATTTCTTGTCGCCCACACCCGATGGAGGCTCCCGGAGACCGAGCCATCGGTCTTTCCGACACGACGTCGGCTCGGCGAGGCGGAACCGCCGGTCCTCGACACCCGAGGTCGGCTCCGAGAGATCGGAGCGGCCCTCCTCGAGACGAGACGGAGGCTCGGAGAGACCGAGGGTTCGCTCGTCTTGAGGGAGTATCGGCTCCGGAGGGGCGAACCAAGCGCGCACTGGGCAGGCGTGGCGCAAGGGCGAAGCGGCTGCCGTTTCGCGGGAACTCCGCCGCCGGTGCCGGCGCTTTCATGGACCGCGGTGGATTGTGCGGCGGGCCATCAAGGTCGGGGGCGCTCAATGGGAGAAGGGGCAATGAAGGCCATCGAAGAGCTTGTCCAGGGAATGGCTCAAGGGCGTGAATGGAGCCTGATGGGCGATGCCGACGCGGTGCGCGGCCTGCTCGAGCGCGTCTACGACGAGCGGTACGGCTCACCACAAGGATCGCTTTCAGCTACGAGTGAACCTTCAGAAGAAGGATGACGCCGCCTCGTATGCCGGCTGGATCACCGCCGAGAACCGCTCCTCTGGCCCGTATCAGGGCACCTCGTTCGTCTGGATGCCCGGCGACAAGGGCAGCGTCGCGGTCCTGGTCATTGGCACCGACGGTTTCGGCGCCGACAGCGCCATACTCGGCCGGCCCGGGCACGGCCGTCGACTGCGAGCGCTCTCGCGCCTTCATCGAGGCAGCGTCTGGGTCAAGCCCGACCTCCTCGACATCGCGACCGAGGTCCCATCCGCCGTCACCGATCGTTGGCCCGAGATCCCGGCCGCGCTCAAGCAATACGGTCGGGTCATCTACGCCGCGGTCGCCGTGCGCGGCGCCGGCGACGGCGGCGCGGTCGAAGACCTGCTCGACCTCTTCTTCCACGAACACGGCACGCCCCTGACCGCAGATGCGAAGAAGCGTTGGGACGGTCGCCTCGAAGAGATCGCCGGGGCCGTCTTTCCGGCCGTCGAGCCCGAGGGGGTCCTCGCCATTCTTCGCGAGCGGCGGTTCGTCGTCCTCGAAGGTCCCCCGGGCACTGGGAAGACCCGCCTCGCCTATCAACTCGCCGACCGCATCGGTTCGGCCACCCGGGTGCAGTTCCACGCGGCGCGCACCTACGAAGACTTCGTCGTCGGGCTCTTCCCCAGGCCGACGGGGGACGGCTTGGCTTTCGACGTTCGACCCGGTGAGCTGCTCGTCGCGAACGCGGCGGCGCGCACGCGCGAGCATCTGCTGGTGCTCGACGAGATCAACCGCGCCGACCTCGCCCGCGTCCTCGGCGAGGCGATCGTGCTCTTCGAGCCTGGCGAGCTGGACCGGAGCGTGCGCTTGCCGCATGCGCCCGAGGGCCATGAGCCCGAGCTCCGGCTCTCGCCCCACCTGCTCGTCCTCGGCACCCGGAACACCGCCGACCGGAGCATCGCGCGGATGGACATCGCCATCCGCCGGCGCTTCGCGTTCATCGAGCTGTGGCCCTCACTGCACGCGGTCGAGCACGGGGGCGTCGACTTCGCCACCGAGCTCTTCGCCGATGCGGTCCACACCTTCGTCGAGTTCGCCGACGAGGAGACGCTGCGCCTGCTTCCCGGCCATGCCTACTTCCTCGATCCGCGGCCCGATCTCGAAATCGCCGGACGCGCCGACCGGGTGGCGCGCCGCATCCAGTTCGAGCTCTTGCCGCTGCTGCGCCACTACCTCGACGAGAAGCTGTGCGCGGGAGCGAGCGAGGCTGTCGCCGGCCTCGCGGACCGAGTCGAGGCGCGGCTCTTGGAGCGCTGATGGCGAGAGGACGGGGCAAGAAGGCGCGCTCGCTCGGGACGCTCGCCGCGGCGGTCGCCACTTCGCGCCCGTTGCTGAAGGCCCTCGACCACGGCGAGCCGATAGCGGTCGAGGGGCGCGACGTCGGCGCGAGCGGCGATCGGTGGGTCGAGCCGTTTCTGATCGCCAATCAGGCCGGGCTGCGCCGCCTCGAGCTGCGCCCCGAGGTCCGCGCCGACCCGACGCTGCGAGTCCTGCTTCGGCCGGGCTCGCGTATCGGCGCGATACCTCTGCTCAGCCCCGCGACCCGAAGGGTGTCGGCCGGTCTGCTCATCGAGCCGCGCTTTCGGTGGGCCGCGCTCGGCGCCGTCTTCGACGCCATCGGCTTCTCGGTCGAGCCTGTCCTCGGTGGCGCGGCGTTGGTGCCCGGGTCGGCGCGCGAGGTGCCTCCCTGGATGCTGGCGGCGCCGGTCATCGAGCGCATCGCGTCGCTGCTGCGGCATCGGCGACGAGGCTTCGTCGAGAGGAGCGAGAAGCGGACCAGCCCGCGGGGCCGCGTCGACTGGACCGGCTGGGCCTGCTCGCACATTCCGCGGGGCGCATGGACGACCTTCCCTTGCCACTTCACCGAGCCTGACGACGACCCCGACCTGCTCGCCTCGATTCGTTGGACGCTGTCTCGCCTGGAAGAGGAGCTCTCGACCGTAGCGTGGTCGCTGCCGGCCAGACACCTGTTGCGGCGCGCGGCCGAGATGATGAGCGCGCTCGGCCCGGGAATCGCGCGCCGGCCCTCTGCCTCGCCCATGCTAGGCGGCGGCTCGGAGTTCGTCGCGGCTGCCCTCGAGGCGATGGGATGGGTGAGCGAGGAGCGCGGGCTCGGTGGGGCTCGAAGCCTCGACGGGCTCGCCTGGGATCTCTCCATCGATGCGGTCTGGGAGGCATGGGTCGCCAGCTTCTCCTCGCTGCTCGCGCGGTCTCTCGGAATGGTCGCGAGTCCGTTCCAGGGGGCAAGGCGGTCACTGAGGTGGGAGGGCTCGGCCCAGTCGATGGGCGCGCTGGTCCCCGACGTCGAGCTTCGAGCGGCGGACCGCGTCGTTTGGCTGGATGCCAAGTACAAGGCACACCTCGCACTGCTCGCACGCCGTGGATGGAGCGGTCTCTCGGAGGAGCTTCGCGCAGAGCACCGCGCCGATCTGCACCAAGCGCTGGCTTATGCGGCGCTCGCCGATGCGCCGCAGGTCGACTCGGTCCTCGTCTACCCGCAGCTCGGGCAAGACGATCGCTCGCCAGCGACCGTGGCCACCGTCACCTCCGGCCGACGACGCGTGCGCTTGATCCTTGCCGCTGTCCCCTTCGGCTACCGCGGCCCCGAGCACCAGGAGCGGTCGCTCAAGTCCTTCCGCGAGTTGCTCGCTGCCTGAAGGCCGCGCGGGCGGCGCGACTCGTCGGTCAGAGGCGGCGCTTGGCTCGCCGCCTGCTGCCCTCACCCCACCACCCCCTCGAACCCCGCCCGCGCCACTCGCTCCGCCGCGCCCGAGGGCGTCAGCGGCTTGATCCCTCGCTTGGAGAGCCGCGCAAAGCGCACGAGCAGCGTGACGCCGACCGCGGTCAGCCCGGCGCACAGCCCCCACCAGAGCCCGGTGATCCCTTTGCCGGCGAAGATCCCCAGGCCGATCGCGATGGGCAGGCCGACCACGTAGTGGCCGAGCAGGTTGGTGACGAACGCGAAGCGGGTATCGCCCGCCCCGCGCAGCACCCCCGAGCCGACCGCCTGCAGGCCGTCGGAGATCTGGAAGAAGGCGGCCACGATCACCAGCGGCGTGGCCGCGGCGAGCACTTCGGGCCGGTCGCTCATCACCGCGGCGAGCGTCTCGGGGAAGAGGAAGAAGACCAGCGCCGAGCAGGCCATGAAGCCTCCGCCCGCGGCGAAGGCGGTCAGCCCGGCCCGCCGGGTCCCAGCGGTGTCGCCGGCGCCTATCGCCTGGCCGACCCGCACCGAGCCGGCGGCGCTCACCCCGAGGGCGACGGTGAACGAGAAGCCCGCGAGCGTCAGGGCGACCTGGTGCGCGGCGAGCGAGCC